>Ga0265780_10011889_pt1 | contig 10253 bp, 8 predicted proteins | sample P1T30metagenome_FD_192432 | JGI IMG/M metagenome (GOLD analysis project Ga0265780, IMG submission 192432) | Plant litter microbial communities from East Loma Ridge, Irvine, California - P1 T30 | ecosystem: Environmental > Terrestrial > Plant litter > Unclassified | place: USA: California... | reverse complement strand
GCCTTCAATCTTGTCATCCTCAAACTCTGGACTGTTGCCAACGCCGTCGAAGATCCAGTGTTCAAGTCGCAAGTCATTGCCACTTACTTCGCAGAAGCTCGCGCGCGTTTCTGGAAAGAGAGCGTGAGGTGGGCTTTCGTGGAGCGTAAGTGCGATGACGAAATTCGAGCTTTCGTCATCGACATATCGCTTGCCTATATCGAGCCCGGTTGGTTCAAGAGCGAGGGCAAGAACTGGCCAGAGGCCTTCGTGAGTGAGCTAGCAGATGCAGCCATGGTCCGGTGGGGAGACAGGAAAGATGGCAGAGCGACAAGGAAGATGTGGATGGAGAAGCTGAGCGTAGAAGTGGATCTGACGAGCGATGACGAAGATACTGCGCCTGTAGGCGGCAGCACGAGTTTAGCGTCGGCAGCACCGCGAAGTCTGCAAGGCAAGCATCCAGCTGTTGGTCTAAATAGTCCTAAAGCTGGACCTACAGAAGTCCCAGCAACCAGGAAGCGTCCAGGTCAAAAGGTCGAAGTGAAGAAGCATACACATAGCGCGAAGCGTCGGCTGAAGCAAGATGTCCGCTCCATGCCTCTTTCCGATGACTCGGACGACGGTGGACGGGTTGTATACAGGTCGAAAGGATGAGCGTTCGTGACGGCACTGGGAGTCTCCTGTCTTCTTGTCTTCCATTCTGATGTCTTGCACCTGACAATTGGGCCTTACACTACCCGAACACGGTATACGATTTTTGTTGCTTGTTTACGCCCAATCAAGTCTTATTAGCTCGAAACGAAGACAATCGAACGACTGTGTGCACCACATCTTTACCCCGACCCATCATTCGGTATTGTGTTGACCTCCACTAACGTGATTCACCACAGGCTTCACTTTGAGAACACTTGGGGCCTCAGCTCATCAAGTTTCCAGGGCCCGAGAGCAATCCTACCGGTTGCGCGTTGCGCACGGATCTGCATCTACCGAAGCAACATAGTGCAACTGAACGATAGAATATCACTCACCCATAGGTACTAGCCTAATCGGCTTGCCAACCAATGCTCACAACTCGACCTGAGAACCGCCCAAGAACGACCTTATCAAGCCATCGCGCCTTTCAAGTAGCGGGAGATGCCAGGACCAGGAAAGATGCCCAAGCAGGAGAAGCGCATCAGCGTTAGGAAGAAGCGAGCCATCCGGTACGTTTCCTGTGAGGATTGTAACACCAACCGCTAACTCGCTCCTAGGTTCGGCCACAAAACCGTCCGCGTCCAAGTTTCACGCGGCGAGGAGTTCACTGTCCCCGAAGACATCATATGCAGCAGATCCACATTCTTCACGAAAAAGCTACAACCGAAGCGCAAGCCTCTCAAGAAAGACAGTGAATGCGCGATCTGTACGGAACTGCTTGAGCACGGTATACAAGAGCTTACTTACTGCGCTACACATTGTGGTAACAACTTTCATCATAGATGCATTGAGAAGTGGAAGGCGGAGAAGCAGACGGCTCGTCAACCAGTCAACTGTCCTTTCTGTCGTCACAGCTGGTCGAATGACACCGACGTCATCACAGTACATAAGTTTCCCGCCATTGACGCCGATGCCTTCGCAATCTTTCTTGAGTGGCTTTACCATGATCATATCGCGGTTGAAGATCGGGCGGACGAAGATGGCAAAATCTCTCTTGACACACATGAACTTGTTAAGGCATACGTTTTAGGGCTCAAACTAAAGAGCAAGAAGTTCTGTCGAGACGTTATAAAGGGATTGGTCGAAGTTAGTAAAGATATTGATGAATATCCGGGTCCGGACAGTATCCGCCTCGCTTACGATAAGACAGCCAAAGGATCATCACTAAGGTTGGTCTTGGTACAACTATGGGCAGACACAGCGGATGCTGCTTGGATTGAGGACGATGAAACAGATGATTATCCCGCAGAGTTCTTGAAGGACTTGACAACGGCTCTTTTGAGGAAGTATCGTGGTAAACAGAAGTGGGATCTAGATATGATTATAAAAGGTCAAACCATGGAGGACTCTATCTTAGTTGACGACTCAGATGAGGATAAGTCGCGTGAAGACGAGGATCAGGTAATGGGGGACGGAGAATAGGAGAATGATGAAAAGCTATATCAGTGAGTACAGGACACTTACAGCATTTCACACTACCCGATATTTGGTACTGTGGCTGGTAGAAACATCAGTGGAAGCAATGCATTAGTAAGCACGACTTTCGACTGCTAGGCATACGGCGTTCATGGTAACTTCATGGAATAACGATGTAGTGAATCACTTCTCCTTCTCATGCAAGTTGCAGTACGATGGCTTCAAGATCGCTGAACTACTTGAGCATCCTCGGTAACCGTAGCGTGTACTCCATCAACGTTAGCCCCACTTGCAGCTTTTTTCGCTTCCTCCTCTTCACCCACTTCGACAAGAGAGTCATCCTATGTCTTCCTGTCGATATCTACCGCCTCAGTATGAGTTGGCGACTCCTCCTTAGCAAGTACACCACCATCTGTGTGCTGCATTTGACGCTCAGGATCATTCGCATGCGCATTCTCAATACCGATTTCGGCTGTTGAGAACTTATCTGCGACATTACGGTAGGCTGGCACAAAGTTGACACAGAAAGCATAGCTCCACGCCGCAACGAAGAACGCCATTGGAACGGTCATGGCGATAGCGGTGGGCGCATATCCATCCAGAGGCCTAGCCTTCCCTAGCGTATCACTCGCTCCGAACAGTAGTGGAGGGACGACAGCACCACCAGATACACCGGCCACGATGAAGCCCGAGCCTCTCTTTGAGTATTTACCCAGTCCGCGCATACCAAGCGCAACAATCGTCGGGAAGATAATACTCTCAAAGAAGAGTACAATGTAAAGCATGCTCATGCCGGTATTGCCTCGCTCGGTAATGGACGGGATGATGAAGATGATACATAACGTCATGAACGCGAGGAACACCCATCGTGGTTTGACGAACTTCATGAAGGCGCTGCCAATGAAGCGACCCATGGTAAAACAGCCCTGCGCACCAGCCAGGAACCGAGCTGCTGTCGAGTTGTCGGTCTCGCGTCCATTTATGACCCGTGTCTCGACGACATAGTTGATGAAGGCTCCAGCTATCGCCACCTGCGCGCCAGTGTAGCAAAACTGAGCAAATGTCGCATGGAAGAGACGGTATTGTTTGCGGAAAGGCTTTACGTCGGTACCAGCGTGAGTGCTCTCAGCCTGGAAAGCCATATCGGCATCTAGTGGATGTTAGCACCTGGTCATTTTCCATTAAAAAGCAGGCTTACCAGTGATCTCGGGTATCTCCGTGAAGTAATAAACGATCGCAAGGAGAAAAACGAAGCATGCGATACCGAGGTAAGTCCATTGCACGTTCTCAAGGGATGCTTGATCGGTGCCAACGTTGTTGAAGAAGACATATGACCCTAAGACTGGCGCTACTACAGTTCCAATGCCGTTGAAAGCCTGAGCGATGTTGATCCTGATCTCTGAATACTTGGGTGGTCCGCAAACTACTTTCGTTAGTACTGCATCCATCATTCAATCGACTCATACATACCAGCCAGGTAAGGGTTGGCTGCTGTCTCAAGCGAGCCTAGTCCATTACCGATGACGAAGATGGCTACACAAAAGCCTCCGAACGAACGATATACAAGACATGGCCAGGCAAGAAGAGAGCCCACGCCGTAAAGTGTCAGACCCCAGATGAAGGTTGCTTTGTAGCCCCAGTGGCGCAGAAGCCAATTGGCATGACCGAGGGAAGCAAGTGGGTACGCGCCGAAGTATGCTGCTTGTAAGCCTGAAGAGCGAGCGCGCGTTATGCCAAGGACGTCTTGGAAATGCTTATTGAGGGTATCGATGAGACCGTACGAGAATCCCTATGATCATCAGTCAAATACCTTGGGGTTAAGGCAGTGTCGTGGCTCACCCAGAGAAAGAATAGAATGGTGACGAGGCAGAGCGGGTAGATGGACTCGCGCAGCGTCAGTTCAGCGGCACGCGTCCTCTGGTCGTCGCGACTGCATAGTGTGGGTCTCTTAAGGAACCCCATGTTCGCTTTGTGATACGATAGAGATGCCGATTAGCGATTGGTCTGTGGATAATGCCGATCAGGTCGTGGACTGGACGAGAGATTCGAGCATTGAGGTTTAGTTGAGTGGAGTCAACAGTAGGCAGTCGCGATGAGGTAAATCGGCAGGGTCTTCAGGCCCTCAAGTACCTGCTGTCGCCCACGTGAGCTGGCGGCAGAAATGTCGGTCCATGTGCACGGCAACCAGGTTTCGCAAGAACAGACTCGATCTCAGAGGGTGATTCTACGAACCCGCCGTTGCAGCCAAGATGAGGCTTGACCTCATCAAGCAGTGGGGAGGGGAGAAGCTGGGGTAAAACCTGGGGATTTTAACGCTGAGGAGTCTAGCGTGATGTGACGTTGGGAGGATGTTCTGACAGATGATGCATCCTCGGCAGAGTTAGACCGAATGTCTGCATCGATGGTGGTTAAATCGGGTAGTGATCAGCACATGTCGCGTCATGTCTGAACCGCGTTGAAGAGCCGCGGTACATTGCGTGTGCATCGGGCTTTCTGTGGAAAGTAAGTCGAGCAGAAGTTGCGATAGCCATGCTTGTAATAACGGCAGTCCCACTTAGCGTAGTAAGTACCGCTCCGGCGAATATCACCTTACACGGCGTCCAGGAGCACCCTAACATGGTGAGAACCACAGATTATTCCAGAACTGCAATAGAAGATTCACCTATCTAATCCTTGTTTTTGAAATCCAAGCCGCTCTCTTTCCTCACAACTCCGTAAACACTCGGAATATCTCCTCTGTCTCCGATTTCACTCTTCACACTATCCAGTCTACCCTGTGCTAAGCCTAGCATCTTCATACTTTCCTTCGCGCCACTGCTCTCCGCCAATGACATGGCATGCCTTGCATCTTTTCGTGCCAAGTCGATATGGAAGAGAGGTTCCTCGCGCTGATAGTAGTCGCCGGCTAGCATGCGCTGCGAGTACGCGGTGTAGGGACCGGGAAACATGGTAGAGATGAATGTGTGGAGGTTGTCGACCCCTAGACCAGACTTTTCGGCAAGGACGTGGCCTTCGGACAGCTGCGAGACCATGTTCAAAATGAAGGTGTTGCCGATGACTTTCATGAGGGTAGCGTTTCCTGCTGGCTGGCCTGAGTAATCGATGTTCGTGCGACCCATCACGCCTGTCGTATACGGGACTACCTTATCGCAGGAAGCTTTTGAGCCTGCTGTCACACAAACAAGCTGGCCGTTATCTGCCATGGCTGGGGCACCGAATACTGGAATGTTGTTAGGCCCGTCCTGAGGGAGCACTTCTATCTTCACATGCGTAACTTACCTGGCATGCCCACGAACTCACCCCCCTTCTCGGTTATCTTCTTCTCCAAAGCATTCGTCGTTTCTGGGTGTACCGTGGAGCAATCTACAATAAGTTTGCCCTTGACATCTTCCTCGAGCATCTTGTCAACAGCAGCGTTCACGGCTGCATCGTCGCCCAGGCACATGAAGACAATGTCGGAAGGTTTGACAGCATCGTTGATGGTATCGGCAACCTTGGTCTTGGAGCTGCCGAGTTTGGATGCGAGGTCTTCGGAGCGGGATTTGGTGCGGTTGAACAGGATTAGGGGCTTATCGAGGTTGCCTTTTTCCACCAAGTTCTGTGGAGTCAGTACGAAAACCAAGTAAGAATCTTAGATGCTTCATACTTTGCACATGCCCTGTGATAGTTAGTGACATGGTCGAGCTGATGACCTTCCTCACTGACCCTGCCCATGTTGCCGAGGCCAATCCAAGCGAGCTGTGGCGCCATGATTTCTTCTGGGATCTGACTGTATCCTTTCTCTTCCAGCGCAAAGGCAATGCCAAGTGCGACAACTTATACAAATCTCTACTTGTACCTTGCGCACCGTTTGTCAGCGCTTCGTCATGGTGTTCATCATCGTCATCCGCCTGTAGCCCGGGGATAAGGCCACACCGGGCCGATGTCGGTTACCAGCAAATGACGTTCGCACGCCGTTATCGATGTTGAGTTCTCGAAAATGCGGATGCGGGCACATTTCCCCACACATTTGCAGAGTCAGACCTCAGCTCCGAGCGCAGTCACACAATTTTGACCTTTCGCATGTTCGGCAGCTGAGCGGTAGCATGAAGCATGTTCATCTGGAGCAAAGCCCCCGCGAGGGGCTTGGGGAAGGCTACGAAGAAGGTGAGCGCGACGTCTTCAGGCGTAAATGCAGCAATATTGACCATTGACAGCTTCCCAAGCGCGATGACAGCGGTAACATCTTCACCAAGATTCAATGCGCGCCTCTCTCCACGTCCACCACCTACGTCCGAAAATCGTCGAGCTCTGCGAAAGAGCGCCAGCGCGCCGAACGTCAGCAGTTGACGCGTCTACTGAAGGAATCGCCCGGTAAACGCGACGCGCGCAACTTCCTCAAGCAGTTCGATGCGCCCAAGAAGGGCAAGGCGGCTATCGCAGCCAAAGCCAGGGAGGTGGTGAGCGAGAATATACACAATGACTCGGGTTCGCTGCGAACCGGTGTGAACCTGGGCGATCTCTACAAGCCCACCGTCTTCACCCGCGAACCGCTTCCCGAGGAGGAGTACCAGGCCGAAGAGAAGGATGAGCAGGTGCACATGGCGCTTGTCAAGCTTCGGCAGCCTCAAACCCTCGACGACCGCACCTTGGGCGACATCGCATTGACTCTGAGTCAGATGGCGCAGCTGGGGCTTAGCACTGCTGTAGTGCTCGACTGCGATCACGATGCCGATGCACACACTTCGGAATTGACGTTGGAATACGGAAACATGGTCAGGGAGCAGGCATTGCGCTTGGTCGCAGCGTTGGAAGACTACAACGAGCCAGGAGCTCTGTTGGTCGAAGATGCTTTGGGCTACTCCCCACTGGCCAACGACATACCCAGTACCGTCCAGGTACGGGGAGGTGTAGAGGTACAGCACAATTACCTGCTACTTCCGCCCATCGACGATGGCGTTATTCCAGTCATAACACCCTTCGCCTACGACACAAATCTGAAGAAAGTCAGGGTCCAGGCAGACGACGTGCTTCTGGCGCTTGTTCGCGAGTTTGCCGGTCTCGCCGGCCAGACAGGCAGCAATGGCTCAGTTGGTGGCGCATTGTACAAAACAAAGGATGTCGTCGAAAGACCTATTCTGGACCGCATCATCATACTTGATCCTCTTGGTGGCATACCATCCGAGAAGCGAGCGGATGGCGCTCATGTTTTCGTCAATCTAGAAGCCGAGTACCGTGACATCAAGAAAGAGCTGCAGCAGCTATCGTCAGCCACCCCGGATGACAAGACACAGCGTCCAACTTTATTGAGTTACAACAACCCGTTCTCAAAATTCGTCGAGGAAGAAATAGCATCGTTACCAGGTGCACCGGCACAACAGATTGGCAACTCAGCCCCGGTGCGCCATCTGAAGAACCTCGAAGTGGTCGAGCGCGGCTTGAAGCTGTTACCCCCATCGTCGTCTGGCCTCGTCCTGACACCCTTAGAAGCAGCAAGGAAAGCTATACCTGACGATGCGCGGACTTCCCCTGCGAAGAATCCTCTATTGCATAACGTGTTAACAGACAAGCCGATGACATCGTCGTCGCTGCCGACAACTCCGACTTCTCGTTTCCTCGGCTCTACCGCACCCAACCCTGCTACTTTCTTTAAGAAAGGCATACCACTCACCATGATTCCGGATCCGCGGATTCACGGACCGTGGCAGCCACCCTCTGCAACGAACCCGAGCATAGAGCTAGCAGACGACCCGCGCATCAACTTCCCAAAACTCGTCGACCTCATCGATGACTCTTTCCGACGTAAACTGCATCCTCAGAACTACCTCGACCGTATTCGTGGCCGTGTGGCCGGCATCATTATAGCGGGTGATTACGAAGGTGGCGCCATCTGCACATGGGAAACGCCCGCATCCCTCCATGGGCTCAGTCCTCCTAGCAGGCCTTCTCCAGACTCGCCATACTACATTCCTTATCTCGATAAATTCGCCGTTCTCACGTCGTCGCAAGGTTCCGGTGGCGTCTCCGACATTGTCTGGGCTGCTTTGACTCGAACATGCTTCCCGGATGGCGTAGTCTGGAGGAGTCGGACAAGCAATCCTGTCAACAAATGGTATCAAGAAAGGAGCAAGGGCATGTGGAACTTGCCTGGTGATCAATGGACCATGTTTTGGACTACGCAGGGTGTCGAGAAACGATGGAGTGCTGAGGAGTGGGGTGGGACAGAGAAGGAGAAGGATTTGAGGAGGTGGGATGCCTATGTAGATGTCTGTAGCGGCATTGAACCGAGCTGGGCGGATGGCATACAAAGAGCGGATTAGATTTAGTGTCTAAGCAAACCAGGAACCCTCAAGTCCTTCTATCAGACAGAGACGTCATACCGTGTTGCTATTCTTTCAATCCAGAAAAGCAGTCTCATGATGAGCGTGTGCCCCCATGAACCGACATGCCAGTATCTACAGCTTTCCAACTGCGACCCCCCATCATTTCTATCTCGGAATATTCTGAACACCTACCGCATGCGACGCATCCATGAAGTTAATTCCCGATCTTGTCCAAAGTGGTAAGAGCGATTTTCCGTCATGGCAACGGCAGCCCGTGGCGGACAACATCGCGAAGGCGAAAACCCCACCAGCGCAGTACCAGAACACTCACCGACTTGACGGTAGCAATGCAGAAAACACCCAAAGCACACCGACAAGAAAGCTTCAAACGATGTTAGCCTGCGCGGAGGCCTCCAGGGCTGTCGTGGTGTAATCGGGATCACCAAACCGGCGCGCTTGGAGGGACGCGACTGCCGTGGGGAACCGAACTACGGCTGCCAGGAACACCGCTATCGCACCACAATGCAGGGCGGAGTGACCCAACACGGGATTTTGGGGTGTCGGAACGGGGGTGCATGGCTGCTAGCTTGCGAAATGTGTCTTGGTCTTTGTTGATAGAAAATGTTTATTGGAGGTGGTCGTCGCTGATGTGGACGAGTTCATTCATCCCTCCTTTCATACTCCAAAGCCATTAACCTCAATTCCACACCTATACCAAAACAATCTCAAGATGTCGGACAGCACTATCGTAAAGGGCGTCGCAGGAACCTGCATCACATTCTCTTTCATTCTTGCCGGTAAGACCGGACTCCCGTAGTTCCCAGTTTCACTTCTGACGATCCCAGGAAATGCCATCACACAGTCCTACATGACGGTGCCTGCCCTCCTCGTCAACTTCCCCCGCCCGGGCAGCCCCGACCACAAAGAGCGCGCGCAACTTCTAGGCCGCCAGTGGCCTCTGTGCTGGACAGTCGGCAACCAGTTCTTCCGGCCCATTTCAACCCTTGGCTTCCTGGGTTATGCCTACGCCGGCTACTCAGTCTACCGCGAGGGCATGCTCGCCCGCAGCGATTGGAAGTTGTTTGGTGTTGCGGCCGTTATGCACTTGACGACTATCCTGCACTCGGCTCTCAACATGCAGCCGTTGAACGACAAGCTCGAGGCGTTGGCGGAGAGGAGCAACGAGAAGGAGTTGGGCGAGGCGGAGAACATTGCTATGAAGTGGGCGAGCTGGAACAGGCTGAGGTTGGTTACACCGGTTATTGCCGGTGGACTGGCGTTATGGAACCTGGTCTCCTTGTAAAGGGTTGCATAGCCCTTGTTTCTGTGATGGTAGTAGTTTGGCTACTGCGCAACTTACCGTCTTGTCTCTCTTGGTCCAAGGCCTTTGGAATGTAGCATTTAGCAATGAAGCGTACGACTGAACAAGTTTCTTCAACCTCGCAGTTTGTGATGTCGATACAATCCGAACACATCGGTTACAGACCCGACACAGCCCATGCGATGCTGAATTGCAAGTCGACATATCAGGCCATGATGACTGCTGGCAGCGTCATATGGAAAGTAGTCGGTGCTTAAGCCACCGCTGCTATATCTAGCAAGGCTGGTGATGAAGTCAAACACTCATGCAAGCACATGCATCAAGATAACAGTATAGCGATATTATAGATAATCATGTATTCGTAGAAAACTCCCCAAGATCCCTTACAGGGGTCAAAGTCCCGAAAAGTCCAAACGTCCGACGCTAGATGCTTAACCCCGCCAGCAGATGAAAGCATCATCTATCGCTTGATGGCCTGACCTTTCCACCCACTCCTCTCCGCCAGCCAAGTCTCGAAATCGCACAGCTTGGGCTCTTCCTTC
>Ga0265780_10011888_pt1 | contig 10253 bp, 7 predicted proteins | sample P1T30metagenome_FD_192432 | JGI IMG/M metagenome (GOLD analysis project Ga0265780, IMG submission 192432) | Plant litter microbial communities from East Loma Ridge, Irvine, California - P1 T30 | ecosystem: Environmental > Terrestrial > Plant litter > Unclassified | place: USA: California... | reverse complement strand
GGCACGCGGCCTTCGCCGCGCAGGTCGAGCGTGTAGCGCAGCATCGCGGTCTCGCCGTCCTCGAGCGCGATCGACCAGTTCAGCACGGTGGCATTCGCGGCCTCGGCGAGCATCTCGCCGATCGCGGCGCGGCGGCCGGTCGTGACGTCGTCGCGCGGCAGCCAGACGAAGCCGAACAGATGGCGGCCGAGCGGCGATGCGACCAGCACCAGCGCGGGACGCGGCCGGTCGGCCAGGCTCATCGCGGTCAGCGCGAGTTCCTCGAGCGCGTCGGGCGCGAACGCGATCACCAGATCATGGGGCAGGGCGGTGAATGCGTGGGTCAGCGCCTTGCCCGCATGGCCGCGCGGATCAAAGCCGAACTTGGCCTTCATCGCCGCCAGCCGCGTGCGCAGGATCGGCACGTCGCGCGGCATCGTCGCCAGCGCCGCGCTGGTCCACAGACCGCTGTAGATCGACAGCCCCGCGATCGTCTCGCCCTCGATCACCGGGACCACGACCAGGTCGAGTGGGACGGCGCGGTGGACGGTCGAGATCAAGTTTGACTTCAACAGCAGGGGGGCGAGATTGCCCGCCTCGAACCACTGGATCGCGAGCGCGCGCGAGGCCTCCGCCAGGATCGGCACGGCATGCGGATTGCGCGCGATGCCGAGCGCGGCGCCGCCGCTGCCGTCGCGGTGCCAGACCTGATGCCCGAGCAACGTCAGATGCCCGTCGAGGAACCAGCGCAGCAGCGCGGCGCCTTCCGCATCGGGGCCATCGCTGTGGAGCAGCGCGATATCGGTCGCCATCGCGCCCTGCATCGCGCGCCAGTCCTTCACCGCCGCGCGCACATCGGCGAGCACGCCGGTCAGTTCCTCGATCAGCCCGCGCCGATCGCGGGCGTCGGCGCGCTCCATCTCGAGATAGATCATCGATTCGGCGGGGCCGGTGTCGCCGATCGCCTGGAGCACGCCGTCGGGGCTGCGCGTCGTGTGAACGACCGGGTGGATGATGCGATCGATCGCGATGTCCTGCGCGGCGATCGCGGCGGAAATCGAATCGACCAGGAACGGCATGTCGTCGTTGACGATCGCCAGCCGCATGCGGCGGCGCGTGTCGTCGGCGCTGATCGGTTCGAGCGCGATGGCGGGCGCGCCATCGTCGCGGCGAAGCGCCGTGGCGACGACGAAAGCCGCGGCGTGCGCCGCCTCCGTCGTGCCGAAGTCCTTGAGTTCGCCCGGAAGCGCGCGTTCGGTCAACCGGGCGGCGAGCGCGTCGGTCAGCGTCGTGGAAAGATCAGCCATGACCGCGCCTATGCGCCGGGTAGGATACGACCTCAAGGCTTGTGGCAGGTGCGAACACCGCTGTTGCGGTGCAGCATTCGGAGGCGCATCGGCGCGGCGCGAACACGGTTTCCGCCTACCCGATCGCGGCCATCGCCTGCGCGGTGAGGGCCGCGTCGTCGGTGATCGTGCCGATGATGTCGAGCCCGCCATCCACCCCCGCGCGGGCGACAAGCAGGACGATCGCGCCGGGCTCCGCATCGGTCCGGAGCACGACATGCGCCAGCGTGTCGGGTGCCGGGCCGTCGGTCGGGCCGGTCGCCGCTATGGGGTCGGCGAATTCGGCACTCGGCCCGTCGGCCCAGATCGGCACGCCCGGCGAGGTGGCGGGCGCGTGCCCGGCCGACGCCAGCGACGCACCGAGCCCCGGCATCATCGGCGCGTGGCGGGCATAGGCGGTGAGCCCGGACGCGGGCACCGGCGCGGCGCGAACCGCCGCCTCGAGCTCGGCGGCGAGCGTCGCCTGCATCCGGTCGTCGGCGAGTTCCTTCCAGTTGATCACGCCATACAGGAAATCGATGCCCTCGTCGCTCGACGAGAACGGCATGAGGATGCCGCGGTACAGCGTCGTACGCCCGCGGCTGTTGACAAATTCGGCCTCGAACCCGATCGGCGCGCGATTCGCGATGATCTGCAGATAATGATCGGTCAGCCGCGACAGCAGCGACCGGCTCGGCACGTCGGCGATCGACGTGATCGGCCCGACCAGCCCGCATTCCTCACGCAGCTTGGCGCCGAGATAGGCGATTCGCGGATCGTCGATCGTCATCACCGCTGCGGCATCCCGATCCGCACCCGTGCCCGGATCGGTGCGGAAGTCGAGCAGCACGCTGTGCGGGCCGAAATCGGCGATCGAGCCGGGATCGAGGTCCGCGATCGTCGGATAGGGGCGTCCCCTCAGCAGCGACACCCAGTGGTTATAGGCGCGGACGTGCATCCGGCGTTCGTCCCCGCCCAGATCGAACATCACGTCGTTGACGCCCGCGTCGGTCGCCCCGCCGGGAAGTCCCGTCGCGGCCTCGTCGATCTCGCCGTATTCGCCGTCCGGCTCGCGTCGCATGCCCATACCGAAAACTTCCCCGTTCACTTACGGCTGCTTGTGCACGCTGCTTGGTAAACGGCACGTAAATGCGGGTTAGTGCTTGTCACCGCAATTTTCCCCTGTTAAGCGCCGCCCCCTCGACCGGAGATATCCGTCATCGGGCCGCTTTAGCTCAGCTGGTAGAGCATCGCATTCGTAATGCGGGGGTCACAGGTTCGAGTCCTGTAAGCGGCACCATACTACAGAAGCGCGGTTAAGCAGGGCGAATTTTAAGATTCGCTCGCGTTGCGCTTGACTTGTAGGATGATGTTGCTCAGATGTTCTCACCGCAGCAATAGGCGGGGGATGGCATGGTCCAGACATCAGGCACCATTAAGCGGACCGCATTTTCACGGTGGCTACGGACGGGCATGGTGCCATCGGCGCTAGGTCCTGACGGTCTCGAACGCAAATTCAATCCATGGCATGATCCGGCGGACGGCCGGTTTACATTTGCAGGCGCGGGGCGCCATGATGGATCGACCCAAACCGATACAACGAGCGCCAGAAACGATCGTGCGCGTTCTGGGAGCGGTCGCGCTCCAAGCCTAGGGGATAATCATACATCGCGGACCGCAAATCCGCCAAAGGCTGAAACGCCCCGCGCCCGATCGCTCACGGGCGACGACCCGAGATCGGTAGAACGTAGGTCGGCCAAGGTGCAGTCCACGCGGATCCCGGGAGCGCGGCCCGGTGGTCAGCCGAACCCCGTCGCCGAATTCGTTGGTGGCGTCGGTCAGAGACTTTATGATGTTGGGGAAGGAACCGCGGCCGGAGTCCATGCTGCGCTAACACCAAATCCGGTAACGACTGTTCGCAACGCCGGCCGTGGTATCGCGGCCATGATCGACACCGCAATCGCTGCTGAGGATACCCCGGCCCATATCCAGGCCTCCCGCGCGGCAATCGCCGTTGCCAACGCCTCGGCGCGGGACATCGGTCGCGCCGCAGGAAAGGTTGCTGGGAACGTCGCGCTGGCGGTAGCGCCGGGGGCGGCGCTCTCCAAGGCCGCCGCATTGCGCCGACTCGCTATCGCGAGGCCGCGTATAACCTTTGACCCGCCGAAAATCGGCTGGGTCAAGGAGACGACCAAGTCAAAAAAAGCCTCGGAAACCCTATAACGATTCGGCGCCCGGCGCGCGCGCCGGTCAGGCGCCAACGTTGATGCGGACGATGCCCAACGGTTCTAACCGGCCGGTGAAGTTTGACGGCATTCAGGGCGATTTTATGGTCGACCGAAAATGGGCTGTCGTAAACAGGCCTCGTTCGCGGGCCCAGATTTTGCGGCAGTCGGAGGTATCAGCACAACACCGTCTGATCGGGACGTGGGAGGTCCCTACGCCTGTCGAGAAAACCAAGGCACTGAAACTGCTCAAGCAGATGAGCATCACGAACATCCACGTAAGGGTTGTGAAGCCATGATCGCTATGCAGGTTGCAGAGAGCATCGCGGAGTATGCCGTGTTCCTCGAACTGACCGACGACGAGGAACTTAACCCTGACACCGCCGTGAAGATGATGGAAGCCTTAGCTAGCCATCTTCAAGAGATGGACAAGGGATTTCTCCGTGAGCTCGCGAACGCGTTTCCGATCATAGCGGAAGAATATAGTGGCGAGGCGCAAGAGGTGGTGCGCAACATATCTTATGGCTACTATCTTGAAGAGGCTCTTGCAGTTGACGACCAGGTCAAGATGGCTACATTGGAAGCGTTGCGCGACGCGAGGGGCTGAACGGGCGTCGCTGTGACCCATGAAACCTTCTAAATCCCACTTCGTAGCGCCGCGGTTGCGCGCGAGCGTCGTGAGGCTGTGGCGCAATAGGTACGAGCGCCACTCGCGGCCCTTCGGCAGTCCGAGCTTCGTAAGCAAGGTGTCCCAGGCCCGGTCGACATCCTGCACCGCTCGCCCGTGATAATTGACCAGCCAGCCGAGGCCGGCGCGGTTTCCCAATTTGATTTACGTGAGGTCGCGTATTCGGCCCATAGCCGGCGATCGAGCGTCGGGAGGACGGGCGGCAAAGCTCGATGCTTCTTGTTTTGCGTCCTGCCCTGCAGGTTCAGGTCGATCGTTCGTGCACCTGGCCACCACTGCGGTCGGCCGCGTTGCCATAGCGGAGTGGTGACGTTAGGAGACAGCATATCATCGCATATGAGGAAGTCTCTTGGCACGCTGGACGATGCGGACTGTGAAACGATTATCGGGCGGGGCTGTGCCGCTTCGGCTGCGGCACACGCTCGGCGCGATCGGGATGATGGCAGGGTCGCCAGCGGTTGCGCAGGCCGTCGAGGAGCCGGCGGAGCGGAACGAGATCGTCGTGCTGGGGACCCGGACATCGCGGGACGCGACGCTTTCCTCCGATCGTGCGACCGAAGTCATGTCGCAATCGAGCCGGTCACTCGAACAGGACATCCTGCGTGCGGCGGGCACGTACCGGTTGAGCGACGCGCTGGAATTGGTGAGCGGCAGCAGCCAGCAGAATAATCGCGGGGGCTTTGCCGATAATTTCGCGATCCGCGGCTTCCTGAGCACTGCCGATGGCGGCGGCGAATATTATACCGATGGCTTCATCGCCAATCGCGGCAGCGCCCCCGCGCGGGACCCTGCGACCATCGAGCGCATCGAGATCCTCAAGGGCCCTGCCGGCGCCGTCTTCGGCGATATCGATCCCGCCGGACGGGTCAATATGGTCAGCAAGACGCCGCGTTTTGCATCACAGGCGTCGGCTTCGCTGAACTATGGTTCGTTCGACACGCGCCGCATCGAACTCGACGCGACGGGGCCGCTGACCGGGACGCTCGCCGCGCGGATCGTGGTCGCGACCGAAGACAGCGACGGCTACCGCAATTTCGTAACGGTGAAGCGCCGCGTCGTGTCCCCGTCGCTGACCTTCCGGCCGAGCGACGCCGTACAGCTCACCTATCTCGCCCAGCATATCGTCTATGACGCGCCGTTCGACCGCGGTGTGGCGGCGGTCGATGGCGATCCGCTCGCGCTGCCGGCGTCGCGATTCCTCGGCGAACCCTCGAACGGGTCGACGCGCGCGCGCGACACCCGCCACCAGCTGACCGGCGAAGCGCGGCTGGGCGGGACATGGTCGCTCGTCGGCGGCGTCGCCTATCGGACCGGCACGTTGCGGGGCTTTTCGGCGGATCCATCGCGCCTCGTCGAGGGACACACGCTGTGGCGGCAGCGTCGCGAACGGGATTACGAAGTCGAGGATCTGTCCGCACGTCTCGAAGTGCGCGGTGAAGTGCAGGCGCTGGGGCTTCATCGTCCGAGCCTGGGCATCAAGGGCTACACGCTCGACTATCTCGAACTGCTGAACCGGCGAAATCCGACCGCAGACAATCCCTATGCGATCGACGTCTTCAACCCCGTCTATGGCAAGACGCAGGCCCTGCCGCTCCTGCCCAGTATCGATCAGCGCGAAACGCGGCGCGTGGTGTCGCTCTACGCGCAGGACGCGTGGACGGTGACCGATCGGCTCGATCTCGTCGGGGGCATCCGCCTCGACGCCTATCGGCAGCAGCTCGCGCGCAATCTCGTCAAGGCGACGACCGTGTCTAGGGGGCGCCCCGTCAATTTCCGCCTCGGCGCGCGCTATGCCGTCAGCGACGCGCTTTCGGTCCACACCAACTGGGGTGAGTCGTTCCAGCTGAATTCCGGCAGTGGTGCGGGGGGGGTCGCGTTCGCGCCCGAACAGGGGCATGGCTACGAGATCGGCGCGGCGGGCCGCTGGCGCGGTATCGACGTCGGCCTGACCTGGTTCGATATCAAAAAGAGCAACGTCCTCACGACGGATCCGAACGACGCCAATTTCCTGGCGCCGGTGGGATCGCTGACGAGCCGCGGCGTCGAATTCGATGCGTCGCTGCGGCTTGCCGCGCGGTGGCAGGCAGTGGTGAACTATGCCTGGACCCGGGCGCGCACCGACGATCGGTCGTTCGCCACGCCGCTCGCGCTGAACGTCCCCGATCATTCGGCGACCGCCTTTATCGTGCACCGCTTCGATCCCGGCACCGGCCGGGACTGGCAGATCAGCGGCGGTGTCGCCTATGTCGGCAAGCGGTCCGGCGCGACCGACGCCAGCGGGCTCATGCTGCCCGACTATGTGAAGGTGAAGGCGTCCGCCGACATCCCGCTATCGAGTTCGCTGACGGTCCGCGCCGAGGTCGATAACCTGTTCGACGAGCGCTACGCGCAAAGCTCGTACAATTCGGTCTGGATCTATCCAGGCGCGCCACGCACCGTGCGCGCGTCGCTGCGAGCGGAATTCTGAATGGCGATAATGACGGACCAGACGCGCGCTGCCGCACCCGATCGCGATATCCCGCGCAGGCGACTGGAGAGCATCGACGCGGTGCGCGGGATCGTGATGATCCTGATGCTGCTCGACCATCTGCGCGAGACATGGCTTGTCCTTGTTCCCATGCCCGATCCGGTGGATGCCAACACGGTCATGCCGGCACTCGCGATCGCGCGCTTCGCCGCCAGCTTCTGCGCGCCGATCTTCGTCGCGCTGACCGGCCTTTCCGCCTATCTCTTCGGCGTCAGCCACACGCCGCGCGAAACCGCCGCCTTCCTGGCAAAGCGCGGCGTGCTGCTGATGGCGATCGACGTGCTGTACCTCTCACCACTTTATTGGGGGGTGGTGCCGCAGCCGACCTTCTGGCTGCAGGTGATCTGGTGCCTCGGCCTGTGCATGATCCTTCTCGCCGGGCTGATACGGCTCCCCCGGCCGGTACGGATCGCCCTGGGACTCGTGCTGGTATGTGGCCACAATCTGCTCGATCCCGTTCGGCTGCACCAGGGGGACACGCTGTTCCCGGTCTGGGCGCTGCTGCACCAGCGCGACGTCATCGGCCTGCCGTTCGGGTTCCTGGCCAGGACGACCTATCCGATCCTTCCGTGGCTGGGGGTCATGCTGCTCGGTCACGCGATCGGGCCGTGGTTTGACCGCATGGTCGAATCCGCGCAGCGCAGGCGATATCTGACGCGGCTCGGCATCGGGATGATCGTCGGCTTCATCACGCTGCGCGCGTTCAACCTTTATGGCGACGCGCCCTGGCATGTGGTCGACAACAGCCCGCTGCGGACGGTGATCAGCTTCCTGTCGATGACGAAATATCCACCGTCGCTCCTGTTCCTGTTGCCGACCCTGGGCGGCGGAGCGCTGCTGCTGGCGCAATGCGAGCGACTGGCGAGTTCACGGCTCGTGTCCGGTCTGGCCGTCTTCGGTGCCGCACCGATGTTCTTCTATCTGTTTCATCTCACCATGCTGCGCATCCTCTATCACGCGGCGCTGGCGTGGTGGGGGCCGACCGACGGCGCGGTCTTCATGGTCGACGGCTATGCCTGGGTGCTCATCTGGTACGTCGTCCTGATCATACCGTTTGCGCTCCCGACGATGTGGTTCGCACAGTTGAAGCAGCGTCGTCGGGATATTGCGTGGCTGCGGTTTTTCTGATGGCAGGTCCGCATCGGCGCGGTGACGACGCGATCACGCGGCCCCCGACGGGCATGCCGCAGCTCAGGCGGCGTGTCTGACGGCCATCGCAACGATATGTTCGATCACCTGTTCGGGGATCGGGTTGGCGACCTCCAACCCGAATCCCCCGAGATAGGACCACGCCACCCAACCGGGATATTGGGCGAGCCCGGGTATGTCGAGCGAGAGAAACCGACCGATCGTGACGCCATATTCGGACTGGATATTGAAACCCCGGGACGAGACATTCTGAACGATCGCCGCGTGTGTGTCGCCGAAGCCGGTGACGATCGTCACGGGGAGGCTGATCGCACGCCGCGTGCAATTGCGTCGATCGAGCAGATCGTGGCTGATGTCGCTGGCGAGGCGGCGGTAGGTCTTCATACGCCACATCTAGGCCATCAACCCTAATGCCGCGTTAAGCACGCGTCGCTCGCGTCAAAAGGCGGCGAACCCGTAATCCGCGTCCTCGTCGATACCAACCGGGGCGGGGGGCGTGGTGGTCGCCGATCGAGACGAGCGCAGGCGCGTGTCGCGCTGTAGGTCCGGTTGTTCGGTCATCTGCCGAATTGCCCCGGCGCCACGCTGCGCGCCTTCGATGCGGAATTTCGCCGCCTGGTCCGACAGCGCTGCGACTTCGGCGGTCAGGTTGCGCGCCGCCGCGGAGGTCTGTTCGACCATCGCCGCATTCTGCTGCGTTGCCTGGTCCATCGCGCCGACCGCCATGCTGACCTCGGTAATCGCGCTCGACTGCGCACGATTGTCGTCCGCGATCCCGGCGAGCAGCGTGTGCACGCCGCGCACATCCGTCGAGATCGCCGACAGCGCACCATCGACCCGCTGCACGCGTTCCACCGCGGTGCCGATATCGGCCTGCGTCGCGGTCAACTGGTCGCGCGCGCGTCCGGCCTCCTCCTCGGCACGCATCGCCAGCGCGGAGACGAGGTCGGCGACGACCGCAAACCCACGGCCCGCCTCGCCGGCACGCCCTGCCTCGACCGCGGCGTTCATCGCCAGCACGCGCGTCTGGAACGCGATCTTGTCGAGTCCTTCGATAACGCTGTCGATCCCGGTCGCGCTTTCGCTGACCCGGGTCATCGCCTGGACCGCCTCGTCCGCGATGCTGCGCCCGTCCGCCACGGTGGTGATCGCGCCGTCCGCCCGCTCGACAGTCTGGCCCGCGGCGACCGCGGTAGCCTTGAGGCGCTGATCCATCTGCGCGATCGCGGCCGCGGTCTGCTCGAGGCTGGCCGCGTTGCTTTCGGTGCGCCGGGCGAGATCCTCGCTGGCCTGCGCGATCTCCTGTGATCCGGTCCGGATCATCATCGCCCCTTGCGCGACCGATCCGATCAGCCCGCGCAGGCTGGCGAGCGCGCTGTTGAAATTGCTCTTGAGCCCGGTGAACGGCGCATGCAGATCGGCGACCACCTCGGCGGTCAGATCGCCCTGCGCCAGCGCGGTGAGGCCGGTGCCAAGGCTGTCGACGATCAGCGCGGCCTGTGCCTGTTTCGCAGCCTCGGCCGCCTGGAGCTGGTTGCGGAACGCCAGCATCGCCTTCGCCATGTCGCCCAGTTCATCGCCACGATCCGCGCCGGTCACCTCGGCGGCAAGATTGCCGTCGCCGAGTGCGCGCATCGTGCCGGCGAGGACCACGATCGGCTGGACGACCCGGCGCTGTGCGACCATCACGAACGCCAGCGTTCCGGCAATGCCGACCGCCAGCGTGATGGCGAGCAGGATCATCGCGATCGTGCCGAGCTGCTCCGCTTTCTCGGCGGACCGTGTCGAATTCGTCTCGATCGCATCCGACGCCGCGCCCATCGACACTTCGAGCACGCGGAACTGATCGAAGAACCCGGGCAGCATCGCACGCGCGGCGACCGGATCGCGGCCGACGCGATCGATGACCTGGGTCGCGACGCGGACATAGGCCTCCATCGGCGCGGCCAGCCTGGACGTTACCGCGGCGACTTCGGCGTCGCCGGTGTACGCCGAATCGGCTGCGATCCCCTCGCGCAGGGCGACGAGATGCTCGCGGAAATCCTTCTGGATATCATCCGGCTTGATCGCACTGCCGGGCTCCGCCGCCTGGAATGTGGCGAGCACGTCGCTGCGGATCGCGTCGTGCATCATGTCCGCGCCCTGGTGATTGGAAAGCAGCGCCGTCGCATCGGTCAGACGGTGCAGCGCGGCGCTCTGCATCCACGCCGCGCCGATGCCGGTCGCACCGCAAAGCAGCATCAGTCCGAACAGGACCATGCCCGCCATCCGGATCATACGGGTCAGCGACATCGCATCACGCGACCTGGACTTCGTCATCATAGTTTTGCTGGCCTGTTCCGTACTGGGACACATTTCGA
>Ga0265780_10011885_pt1 | contig 10257 bp, 8 predicted proteins | sample P1T30metagenome_FD_192432 | JGI IMG/M metagenome (GOLD analysis project Ga0265780, IMG submission 192432) | Plant litter microbial communities from East Loma Ridge, Irvine, California - P1 T30 | ecosystem: Environmental > Terrestrial > Plant litter > Unclassified | place: USA: California... | reverse complement strand
CCAGCATAGCGCACACTATCAGCGGTTCCTTTTCAAATTCCCTGTCTATCACCCATAAAAGTTCCTTACAGTCGTTCTTTATACTTACCACATGAATTTCACTTACATGCTTAAGCATTCCAAGTCCTGATTGTATATCCAGCAGGGGCGATGTTTTTATAATCAGCCGCTTCGTTTTTTGCAGCAGCAAAGGCATATTACCCGGAACATCCGGCACCGTGTCTTCCAGAAGAAATGCTTTTTTTTCCCTGGTACGCCTGTCGGGGTCAATGTAAATAGTATCGAAACTGCTTTCAGTTCTTTCAAGGAATGTTATACTGTCAGATCTTACGAAGCTCACGTTCCGGGCTCCGAGGGTTCTTAAGTTATGCTCTGCAATTTCAGACAATTCCTGGTTTTGTTCTATATGGACAACATTTGCAGCACGGAGTGCAAAATAATAGCTGTCTACGCCGAAACCTCCGGTAAGATCAGCTGCTCTTTCGCCTCTTAACAGCCTGCTTTTGTATGATGCGCTTAATTCAGAGGAGGCCTGTTCTATATTCAGACGCGGTGGGAAATATATGCCCGGCGACCGGGCCCACAGAGGGAGTTTTTTTTCGCTGCGTTTTCGCCCGGCAGCCTGTTGTGCCAGATCTGCAGAACTAAGGCCCGGAAAAGGGCTTTTCTGCAGTGCAATACGTGCAGGATCCTCATTCACATGTCTGAGAATGAATTCCTGCACAGCGCTATCTAAAATAAGCCTGTTCAAGGCCTCAGTCTTTATTCTTCATTACCATCTGGCAGGTGTGCCGGCTCTTTACTTCCAGGAGGACGTTTTTATTAGCGGTTACCCTGTCTATTGTCTCCTGGTTATAATATCGTATGGTAACCAGTTCCATATTAAGATTGTACTTTACGCGGTAGGTGACAGAAAGCGCCGAAATCAGTTTTTCAATCTTTTCGGGATCGTTGTCCACGCTGATGGAAAAGCTGAGCGCAGAGTTAAGCATGGTATTAACTTTAACCCTGTACCGGTGAAGCACATCAAAGATGTGGCTCAGATTCTCTTCAATGATAAAAGAATAATCTTTCGGCAGGATGGAGATCAGGACCTGGTCAACTTTAAATATAAAAGAGGGAATATAAAGCGGGCTTTCCGTATGTTGTATCGTAGTAAAGGCTGTATTCAAATCTGTAAAAGAACGCACCTTAAGCGGGATCGAGCTGTTTTGCAGCGGCTTTATAGTTTTCGGATGAATTACATTCGCACCATAATAGGTGAGTTCTACAGCATCATGATAACTTAATACCGGGATAAGCTCGGTTTCGTCAAACCATTTAGGGTCGGCATTTAATACGCCGGGTACATCTTTCCATATAGTAACCGATTCGGCTTTCAGGCATGACGCAAAAATTGCCGCACTATAATCAGACCCATCCCGTCCAAGTGTGGTGGTGTAATTCTCCGAGGTTCCGCCTATGAAACCCTGAGTTACTGCCACCTGCTCAGAGAGGATCGCAGGGAGGTCATTTTCTACTGCTGTTCTGGTCTTTTCCCAGTCTACTTTTCCTTCACGGTAAGTGTTATCTGTGAGGATATAACTTCTTGCATCCAGCCATTTTGCTTTTACTCCTGTATGATTCAGATAAGCTGTTACAATCCTGCTTGAAATCAGCTCTCCCAGAGATACGATCTGATCGTAAACGAAATCGTAATCGTCATGGGGCTCCTCCTCAAGGATCCAGTCTATCTCAACGAAAGCATTTGCCACATCGTCAAAAACCGGGTGAGCCGGATTCTGGAAAAGCTCATTCATCACTGTTTCATGATACTCTTTAATAGAGCTGAATATATCGTGGACGTTCTCCGTACCGAGAATATATGCCTGAGTAAGTTCGGCCAGGGCGTTTGTAGCCTGACCCATAGCAGACACTACGATAAACAGTTCCTTTCCGGCCTGAAGTTTAACAATGTTTGCCAGATTTTTTATACCCTCCGCATTTTTTATCGACGCCCCGCCAAATTTGAATACTTCTGTCATTTTAATAAATTCCTGTTTAATAGCTGTTCTTTACTCAGAGATGCATTCATCCACTCCGGATCTAAAGATGCATCGTATTTTCTGTAAAAATTAATAGCCGGCTCATTCCAGTCTAATACCTGCCAGACCATCCCGCTGTACCCGCCATCGGCAGCTACTTTGATAATCGATTCAAAAAGTAGTTTGCCGATTCCTTTTCCGCGATAGGCCTCAGTAACAAGAAAATCTTCGAGATATAACCGGCAGCCTTTCCAGGTCGAATAGCGGGTATAGTATAGTGCAAAACCCTGGATCCGGCCTTCCGCTTCAGCTACGAGCGATTTCCATACAGGCTGCCGTCCGAATCCGGCATCTTCGAATTCTTCGAGCGTGACGGTCACTTCCTGTGGCGCCTTTTCGTATTCTGCCAGTTCTATGATCAGTTCGAGAAGCCTTTTACAATCTTCCTTTCCCGCTTCCCGGATAGTTATGTTCATTGGATGTTGATTATTAAGCTGGTTTGTATGGTCTGTTAATGCTGAGCTGCTGCGTATTATTCTTTTAGTTTCCAGTGCGGAATTACTCTTTTTCCAAAGATGGTGCTTCCCACCCTTACCATAGTGCTGCCCTGCTCAACGGCTATTTTATAATCGCCGGACATGCCCATGGAAATTTCCTTAAAGGAGCTGTCATTGCGAAAGAAACTCTGTTTCAGACCGTCAAAGAACGTTTTGAGCTCGTAGAATTCTTCCTTGATCTGTTTCTCCGCTTCAGTGTTTGTAGCGATACCCATTACGCCCACCACCCTGATATGTTGTAGCTCTTTGTATTCCTCTGAGCGCAGAAGTTCGATAGCTTCATCAAAACCCAACCCGAACTTGGTTTCTTCATCGGCAATGTAAATCTGGAGCAGGCAGTCTATTACCCGGTCGTTTTTTTGCGCCTGTTTGTCTATTTCTTTTAATAGTTTCAGGCTGTCGACCGATTGTATCAGGGAAATAAAAGGGGCAATGTATTTAACCTTGTTCGTCTGCAGATGGCCGACAAGGTGCCATTCTATATCTTTAGGGAGCTGTTCGTGTTTGTCGGCAAGCTCCTGTACCTGATTCTCCGCAAAGATACGCTGACCGGCTTCGTAAGCTTCCATGATATCCTCATTGCTTTTGGTCTTGGAAACAGCTATGAGTTTAACATTTACACTGTTTAGTTCCTTCTTTAATTCTGTCAAGTTGTCTGCTATGCTCATTTATGTGTATTTTTGCCCAAAATCTTGGCTAAATTACTAAATGAGGCGTTTACTGGCACTGTTTTTTATATTGAATTTTTCTGTAGCATGTAATAAGGCTAAAGTTCCTGCCGGAATTATACAACCGGATAAAATGGTCAATCTGCTTACAGACATGCATATTGCAGATGGTTATACGGCTAATCATAGCTTTTATAACAAAGCAGATTCAGACAGAACTGCATCTGTGTACAAGGCGGTTTTTAAGAAACATGCAACAGATTCTGCCGGGATGCGCAAGAGCCTGGCTTTTTATTCGAAAAATCCGAAGCAGCTGCAGGACCTGTATAAAAAGGTCGGGGCCAGGCTGGCTAACCTCGAGAAGGCAGAGCAGGCGAGAATCAAAAAAGAGGAGAACAGGAAAAAAGCCCTCGAAGCAAAGAAAAAGAAAAAAGAAAAGCTCAGACTCGACTCTTTAAGAAAAGATTCGCTTAACAGAGTGAACCTGAAAAAAGATTCGCTTAATAAAGTAAAAGCGAGAAAGGACTCTTTAAAACGTCTGAGCGATATAAAGAAGGAAAAGACAAAGAATGATATACCCGCAAAACGCAATAGATAAATTAGGGTTCTCAGAGATAAAATCACTGATAAAGCTGCATTGCCTTAGTGAAATGGGAAGGCAGATGGTAGACCGGATTCAGATGATGTCCAGCTTTGAGCAGATCAACAAATTTTTAAGGCAAACAAAGGAATTTAAAGAAATACTGGAGAATGATGCGGTTTTGCCTATCCGTCATCTTTATGATATCAAGGCCCTGGCAGAAAAGATCCGCGTAGAGGGAGCTTATCTTACAGAAGCAGAACTTCAGCAGGTGCTTCTTTCCCTGCAGACCGTGTTTGCGGTGATCAGTTATTTTAATGAACGCGAGGGTCGCTATCCTAACCTTGAGGCCCTTTTTGAACATCTTCCTATAGAAAAGAAGATCATCCGGAGTATTGAACTGGTAATTGATGAAAAAGGAAAAATAAGACCTAATGCTTCGCCCGAACTGCAGTCTATAATTTCGGGGATTGCAAAGGCAGAGCAGGAAGCCAGGAAGAAAATAGACCAGATTTATAAAAATGCACAGAACAGCGGATGGACGGCCGACGGGAACCTTACAATAAGGGACGGTCGTTTGTGTATTCCGGTTCTGGCAGAAAATAAACGAAAGATAAAAGGTTTTATTCACGACGAATCGGCTTCCGGTCAGACCGTCTATATTGAACCGGAAGAGGTTTTCCAGTTGAATAACCAGGTGCGCGACCTTGAATTCGACAAAAGAAGGGAAATTATCAGGATACTTTCAGGGGTAAGTGCTGAGTTAAGGCCTTATGTTCCTCTGCTGCTTTCCTATCATAGCCTGCTTACCAAGCTGGACTTTGTGAGGGCAAAGGGTCTTTTTGCATTGGATACTGAGTCTGAAATGCCCCAGCTCAGCAATAACCCGGAGCTGAATCTTGTCAATGCCCGGCATCCTCTGCTGTTGTTAACCTTGAAAAGAGAGGGGCAGACAGTTGTTCCCCTCAATGTGAAGATAGACGAACAGCAGCGTATTATAGTGGTATCAGGACCGAATGCCGGAGGAAAGTCTGTTGCAATGAAAACAATTGGATTGTTGCAGATTATGACCCAGGCCGGGTTGCTGATTCCTGCGGGTGAGAGCTCTTCTGTAGGAATATTTAAACAGTTGTTTGCCGATATCGGCGACGATCAGTCTATCGAAAGTGATCTGAGTACATATAGTGCGCATCTTTCCAAAATGAAATACTTTGTCGAGAATTCCGGCGGGAGAACGCTGGTACTGATCGACGAATTCGGTACAGGAACCGATCCGCAGTTTGGCGGGCCTATAGCCGAAGCTGTACTGGAGGCTTTGAACCGTAAGAAGATACGGGGCGTGGTTACAACCCACTATTCGAACCTTAAGGTATTTGCCAATGCGGCCGAAGGAATCGAAAATGCCTCTATGATGTTTGATAACGTCGAAATGCGTCCCCTGTATATATTGGAGACAGGGAAACCCGGCAGTTCCTATGCTTTTGAAATAGCACAGAAGATCGGTTTGCCGCTGCAGGTGATCAATGCTGCGAAGAATAAGATCGGGGTGCATCAGAAACGGGTGGATACGCTGCTGGTAGACCTGGAGCGCGATAAGAAAGAGCTTCTGGAGAATAAGATCGCAGTGGAAAAACAGCAGCGTAAGGTGAGCGTGATGCTGGAAGAGAACGAAAAACTTAAAAGCTACCTGGAAGAGAACCGCAGGTCGATACTGAAAGAGGCAAAAAAAGAAGCTCAGCATATCATTATTAACGCGAATAAACTGGTAGAGAACACTATTTCTGAAATTAAGCAAAGTAAGGCCGATAAGGATAAAACACAGAAGCTGCGGCAGGATCTGCGTACCGAATTGCAGAAACATCAGCAGGAAGAATCCGCTCAGGCGAAAAAGACAGAAACAGATAACGCTGAGCTGACTGCGGGCGACTGGGTTAAATTGGTAGATTCTGAGACCATAGGGCAGATAATAGATGTTACTAAAGATAACGTGATACTGGCTATCGGGGAGCTGCGCTCCGTGGTGAAGAGAAAGCGTGTTCAGAAGGTTTCCAGGAAGGAGGTTCCGAAGGAAATAAGAAACTCTTATTCTTCGCAGGTTAGCGATGCGGCTACCCAGTTCAGTCACGAAATGGATGTAAGAGGCATGAGGGGAGAAGAAGCGCTTTACGAAATTGAGAAACGGCTTGACCGCGCTATTATGATGGGGTTTCCAAGCATGAAGATCATTCATGGAAAGGGCGACGGCATATTGCGTAAGCTCATTCGCGGCTACCTGAAAAAATATTCGCAGGTAAGCCGGCTTGAAGATGAGCACCCTGACAGGGGGGGCGACGGTATTACGTATGTTTACCTGGGTTGAGATTAACCCAGGTCGATCTTTTTATTCTCTCCTTCAACATAAGGATTGCCGGATAACGTATTTTTTACCAGGCTGATAAGCTGGGCTATGAGCAGGTCGGGACTATCCCAGTATTCTGCTTCGACCGGTGTTATTTTAAGCAGAGATAATGTAGGGTCGGTTTTGCCGTAAGGGAACCACATTTTAAAACGTTCGCTCCAGAGTTCATCTATTTTAAGAGGATCTGTGCTTAGTTCTGCAGTGCCGTTTATGGTTACATATAAGTCGTTCTGCGGATTGCTGTAATTCAGCACCACCTCCGGATTCAGCTCTATCTCTTTTACTTTTGTCGAATCTTTCGAGATAAACATCCAGATAAAACCGTCGTCTTTCAGATCGAAGGTGTACATAGGCCGGCTGTGTATCTTTCCTGTCGCGGTGCTGGTGCTCAGAATAGCGATCTTTATATCCTTTATTTTCGCCGACAATTCTCTTACCTTCTTTATGTGCTCAATTTCTTTGAGCTGTTCATCTACAGTAGTACCTTGTAATTTTTCCATTTCAGATGATTTCTTTTTAACTAAAGGCTTTAAGGTTTTTTTTGTTTAGATAAATTGCATTTAGGGAGAACGGGCTTGAATTGGGTGGAATAGGAGGACGCAAGGCCGGTGGAGAATGGGTTTGACTTTTACACCTGGTTCGTATTTTGTTTACCCTTTGTTTACCCCTGTTTACCCTTTAGGTAAAGAAAGGGTAAACAAAGGGTAAACCAAGGGTAAACAAAGTCGGATGTCAGACGGAAATTCCGAAGATGAAGATGTTGTACGCTTTGCTGATTCTGAAAATCAGAACATTATTTATTACATTCGTTGAATAAGTTTAGCGGGCAACCCGAATGAAGAATAGCTGTACAAGAATACACCTTAATGATCATCAGAAATTATAGACCCTTAGTCCCGCTGATTTTATATCTTTTTTTCGTTGCTGTTCCGGTTAAACTGGAGGCCCAGGTCAGATTTACTATAAGTGGTGTGGTTACTGATGCTCAAAGCGGTGAAACTCTCGCAGGAGCATCGGTACTTGTTAAGGAAACCAATCGTGGAACTGCCAGCAATTCTTACGGTTTTTATTCTGTCAGCATGATTCCGGGAAGGTATACTCTGCAGGTTAGTTATGCCGGATTCGAAACAGTAAATACAGAGGTAAATCTGAACGCTGCGGTGAGGCAGAATATAGAACTTAAACCGAATGCAGAGCTGTCTGAAGTTGTGGTTACCGGCAAAGCTTCCAGGGATCAGCTCAGCTCGGGCCAGATGGGGCTTGAAAAGCTCAATATGGAAAACGTAAGAAACGTACCTGTGCTGTTTGGTGAACGCGATATATTAAAAACCATTCAGTTATTACCGGGTATAAAGGCTGCGGGCGAAGGCAACAGCGGATTCTATGTGCGCGGAGGTTCTGCAGACCATAATCTGATCCTGCTTGACGAGGCCAACGTTTATAATGCTTCGCATCTGCTGGGATTTTTCTCTACATTTAATTCAGATGCTATTCGCGACGTTGCTGTATATAAGGGCGGAATGCCTTCTCAATACGGCGGACGGCTCGCTTCTGTGGTCGATATCAAGATGGATGAAGGCAGCAGCAAAAATTATAAGGCAGAGGGTGGCATAGGCCTTATTGCTTCAAGACTGAAAGTTGAGGGTCCGCTGGAAAAAGATAAGGGTTCGTTCATGTTAAGCGGGAGGCGCACTTATGCTGATCTGTTCCTCAAAGCCTCATCAGATACTTCATTGAATCAGAGCTCTTTGTATTTTTATGATTTTAATGCTAAAGCCAACTACCGTATTAATAAAAATAACACGGTTTATTTGTCAGGGTATTTCGGACGTGATGTACTGGGGCTTAATAATACATTCAGCATGGACTGGGGCAATTCGACTGCTACGCTGCGCTGGAATCACATCATAAACAGTCGCTTGTTCTCTAATACTACACTGATCTACAGCGATTATAATTATGAGATTCAGAATCTTGATGATCGGAATGATTTTAATGTAACCTCTGTTATAAGAGACTGGAATCTTAAGCAGGATTATCAGTATTTCGCTGTTAACGGTCATACTCTGCGTTTTGGTATCAATGCGATACATCACAATATACAACCAGGTGAAATAAATTCTTCTAATACTTCAACTATAAACAGTAAAACGCTTGAGAAACGAAGAGGACTGGAGCTCGCCGCGTACATATCGGATGAATGGATCCTTAGCAATAAATTAAATATTATCTATGGGCTGAGATTAAACACGTTTAAGTTATTAGGCCCTGGTTCTTTTAGTACCTATAATGAAGATGGGGCCGTTGTTTCGTCGGAAACTGCAGGCAGAGCTGAGGTCGTCAAGTCTTATGTTAATGCGGAGCCGCGTATTTCTGCAAGTTACCGGCTTGGCCTTAACGCTTCTGTTAAGGCATCGTATACCCGCAATACGCAGAATATGCATCTCCTGTCTAATTCGGCAGCCACATTGCCTACAGATGCCTGGGTAATGAGCAGTAATAATATTAAACCCCAGATAGCCGATCAGGCAGCCCTTGGTTATTACCGTAACCTGAAAGGCGATAAGTTTGAATTTTCTGCCGAGGTATACTTCAAAAATATGAAAAACCAGATTGATTATAAAAATGCTGCAAATCTGAGGGCAAACGAAAGTATTGAATCTGAACTTCTTTTTGGAAAAGGCAGAGCCTACGGACTGGAACTGTTTTTGAAAAAGAGATACGGCGACTTTAACGGGTGGCTCGGGTATACGCTTTCCAGGACGGAGCGTACTTTTGAGGGGATCGATAACGGGAAATACTTCCCGGCAAAACAAGACAGAACGCATGATGTATCGGCAGTCGGTCTGTATAAAATAAACAAACGCTGGTCTCTTTCTGCAACATTCGTATATAATACCGGGAATGCGGTAACTTATCCTGAAGGAAAATACAGGATCGATGGCCTAACCCAGTTTTATTATTCAGAGAGGAACGGCTATCGTATGCCCGATTATCACCGGCTGGATCTGGGTGCCACACTGGAAGGTAAACCGGGCAGGAAATACCAGTCGAGCTGGTCTTTTGGTTTATATAATGCTTACAACAGGCATAATGCCTATATTGTAGAGTTCAGAGATAAAACGGACGATCCGTCTAAAACAGAGGCTGTGCAAACAGCATTGTTTGGCATTATTCCGTCTGTAAGCTGGAACTTTAAATTTTAAAATGAGATGCCGTAAACCAGCCGTGCTGAGGTATATGAAAGGACATTATTTTATTCTGCTGTTTTTTTGTGTTATAGTTTACTCGTCATGCGAGAAGGTTGTAGATATAGACCTGAAGAACGCGGTTTCAAAAGTTGTTATAGAAGGTGCGGTTTCTAACCTGACGGATACGCAGCGGGTGCTGATAAGCAGAACCGTGCCATTCTACGATTCAAATACTTTTCCGGGAGTTTCGGGAGCCGTGGTGACAATAACAGATGAGATAGGTACAGTTTATACATTAAGGGAACGGTCACCGGGCGTGTACAGTGCGAGAAGGTTCAGAGGTGTACCCGGAAGGGTTTACAGGCTCAAAGTTATATCTGAAGGAGTTGAGTATGCCGCATCTTCGGCTATGCCGAGGCAGGTTATGATCGATTCTCTCGGTTTGTCTTTAACTACTTTTTTTCAGAATGAAGAAAGAGGAATCCAGGTATTGTATTCCGATCCGCCCGATGTGAAAAATCAGTTCAGGTTCCTTCTAACCGTAAACGGTATAAAGTCTAAGTCTGCCTTTGCTTATAATGATGATTTTAACAATGGCAGGATAGTAAGCCGTGAGCTGTTAGATTTTGATTTGGACATAAAAAGCGGTGATATTGTCGAGGTGGAAATGCAGTGTATTGATGCTGCGATGTACCGTTACTGGTCCGGATTGGATCAGAATGAAAGCAGGGGCGGGGCTTCAACGACTCCGGCTAACCCGGTAAGTAATATAAGCAATGGTGCTTTGGGGTATTTTAGTGCGCATACGCAGCAGAAGGAAACGATGGTGATACAGTAGG
>Ga0265780_10011884_pt1 | contig 10258 bp, 9 predicted proteins | sample P1T30metagenome_FD_192432 | JGI IMG/M metagenome (GOLD analysis project Ga0265780, IMG submission 192432) | Plant litter microbial communities from East Loma Ridge, Irvine, California - P1 T30 | ecosystem: Environmental > Terrestrial > Plant litter > Unclassified | place: USA: California... | reverse complement strand
CCCGGCACGCGGGGGCGCGCAGGAGGTGCGGGGCGCGCCCGGCGGACGCCGCGCCTCCTCGGGGGGAGAGGGGGCTACTCGGCCTTCTCGGTCTGCCACTTCTCGGGGGCGCGGTCGCCGTTGGGGCGGACCGGGCGCACGTCGCCGACGATGGGGATGGCGCGCTTGCGCAGCGCCCACATGTAGCGGACGAAGAAGTGGGTCAGCGTCGACAGGCGGTTGCCGTTGCCGAGCAGGCTCGTGATGTGCACGAAGACCCAGAGCAGCCAGGCGACCGGCCCGGTCATCGTGAAGCCGTTGGGCAGCTGCACCACGGCCGCGTTCGTGCCGACGGTCGCCATCGTGCCTTTGTCGTGGTACTCGAACGGCTTGAGGGGCTTGCCCGCGAGCATCCGCTGGATCTGCTCGCCGATGTGCTCGCCGCCCTGGATGGCCGGCTGCGCCAGCTGGGCGAGCGCCTCGTCGGTGGCCGCGATGTCGCCGGCGGCGAAGATGCGGTCGAGCCCCTTGACCGTGAGGTCGTCGTTGACCTGGATGCGCCCGCCGTGGGTCTGCGGCACGCCCCAGCCGGCGACCTCGGCGTGGGCGGCGACGCCGGTGGCCCAGACGACGAGCTCGGCGGGGATGAACTCGCCCGAGGCGGTGCGGACGCCGTCCGGCGTCACCTCCTCGACGCCGGTGTCGAGACGCAGGTCGACGCCGCGCTTGCGCAGCACCTTCGCGGCGTAGCGACGGAGGCGCGGCGCGAACGGCTTGAGCAGCTCGCCGCTGCGGTGCACGAGCGTGATCGTGATGCTGGAGGCGTCGATCTCGGGGTACGCGTCTTTCAGGGCCTGGTCGCGCAGCTCGGCCAGCGCGCCGGCCATCTCGACGCCGGTCGAGCCGCCTCCGACGATGACGACCCGCACCTCGCCGCTGCCCACCGACGCGGCCGCGTTCTCGAGCTGCGTGAACAGCTCGTCGCGGATGCGCAGGGCCTGCGAGCGGGAGTACATCGAGTACGCGAACTCGTAGGCGCCCTTGGTGCCGAAGTAGCTGGTGTTGACGCCGTTGGCGAGCACGAGGGCGTCGTACGAGATCTCCTCGCCGTCGCGCAGCGTGATGACGCGCTCGTCGGCGCGGACGGTCGTGAGCAGCCCGTGGCGGAAGTCGGCGTTCGACTGCTTCGAGCGGAGGCTGCGGAGGAAGTACGTGACGTCGCCCGCGTTGAGGCCGCCGGTGGCGACCTGGTACATGAGCGGCTGGAACATGTTGTAGACGTGCCGGTCGACCAGGGTGATGTCGACGTCGGCGTCCTTGAGGGCCCGCATCGTGGCGATGCCCGCGAAGCCGCCGCCGACGACGACGACGTGGGGTCGGGTGGCTCGGCCGTCGGTGGTGCGGTCGTCGGACATAGGAGTGCTCCTGCGGGGTGCTCGGTTCGTGGCGGAGGTCGCCGATGACCCCGGATCTGCAGGCGGCTGGTTCCTCCGCCCGTGTCAGGGTACTCGCCTCCCAGGGGCCCTCGGACCCCCCTTTGCAGTCTGCGCAACAGGTGTCGCGGACTGCCCCTGCACGCGACGACGGCCCGACTCGGCGCGGTCGGAGTAAGGTCTGCCTCACCGGATCAGACAGGCCCGTGCTGACGCAGGGCCGAGGGGGCGCACCGTCGTGACAGGACACCACCGCGAGCACAGCAGTGCCCCGCTCGACCGCCGAGCGCAGGCGCACCGGTGAAGGGCTACGTGCTCTGGCGCCGTGACGCCTCGCCCGTCGTGCGCCGTGACCGCGAGGGCGACGACCGCCTCCGGCTCGTCGCCTCGCTCGAGGACCTCGTGCCGCTGGGCGCCGAGATCGCCGGGCTCGTCATCGACGAGGGCGACCGCTGGGGCTCGACGCCCCCGGCCGACGACGCCCGACCGCTCGCTCCCGTCACCGACCTCTTCGGGGCCGGCCGTGCCGCCCCGCGCCGCCGCCGGCACCGCTGACCCCGCGCCCGCCGAGCTAGGGTCGTGACGACCGTCGCGCACCCGGCCGACGGCAGTCGAGGAGGCGCGCAGCCGTGACCGAGGTCGTCCTGTTCCACCACGCCCAGGGACTCACGCCCGGGGTCGTCGCCTTCGCCGACGCCCTCCGCGCCGCGGGGCACGTCGTGCACACCCCCGACCTGTTCGAGGGCCGTACCTTCGGCTCGGTCGACGAGGGGCTCGAGCACGTGCACGGCCTCGGCGTGGGCGAGGTCGCGGCCCGGGGCGTCCGCTCCGCCGCCGACTTCGACGCGGACGTCGTCTACGCCGGGTTCTCGCTCGGCGTGCTGCCCGCCCAGCACCTGGCCCAGTCGCGGCCGGGGGCCCGGGGCGCCCTGTTCTTCCACGCCTGCGTGCCCGCCGCCGAGTTCGGCACCTGGCCGACGGGCCTGCCGGTGCAGGTGCACGGCATGGAGCACGACCCCTTCTTCGCCGACGAGGGCGACCTCACCGCGGCACGCGAGCTGGTCGCGCAGGTGCGTGCGGCCGACCCGACCGCCGACGCCGAGGTGTTCACGTACCCGGGCAGCGAGCACCTCTTCGCCGACTCGTCGCTCGCGTCGTACGACCCCGCCGCGGCGGCGCTGCTCACGGAGCGGACGCTGGAGTTCCTCGCGCGGCGCTGACCCGCCCGCCCGACCCGGCGTGGGCCCGCCCGGCCCGCCCGACCCGGCGCGGACCCTGACCCGCCTGACCCGCCCGCCCGCCTGACCCGGCCGCCTGCCCGACGGGACGTCCGAGTCGTCGTGAGTCGCGCCTCCTTGCGGCCCCGGATCGATCGGAGCATCGTGGCGTCCCGGTGGGGCCCGCCCACCGGCCCTCGACCTCGGAGCGACCCATGACCGACCGCATCCTCACGACCCACGCCGGCAGCCTGCCGCGCACGCCCGAGCTGACCCGCCTGCTCGTGGCCCGCGACCAGCGCCGCCCGTTCGACCCCGCCGAGCTCGAGGCCGTCAGCGCCGCGGCCGTCGCCGACACCGTCGCGAAGCAGCTCGACACCGGGCTCGACGTCGTCAACGACGGCGAGGTGCCCCGCGTCGGGTTCTCGACCTACGTGCTCGAGCGCATCGACGGGTTCGGGGGAGCCGGGCACCGCAAGCCGACCCTCGACAGCCTCGCGTTCCCCGACTACGCCGCGTTCCAGGCGAAGCAGATCGTCGAGGGCGCCGACGTCGCCCGCGTCTGGGACCCGCCGGTCGCCCAGGGCCTGCTCGAGTACGACCCCTCGCTCGCGGGCATCACGGCCGACCTCGACGGCTTCGAGCGCGAGCTCACCGTGCAGGCCGCGGCCGGCCGGACGCCCGCCGGCACGTTCTTCTCGGCCGCGACGCCCGGCATCGTCTCGACGACGCTGCTGCTCGACGCCGCCAACCCGCACTACGGCGACCAGCGCGAGTACGTCTTCGCGCTCGCCGAGCAGCTGCGGCTCGAGTACGAGGCGATCGTGGCCCGCGGCCACGTGCTGCAGCTCGACGCCCCCGACCTCGCCATGGAGCGGGTGATCCAGTTCGGCGACGCCACGCTCGACGAGTTCCTCGAGGCCGTCGACCTGCACGTCGACGCGCTCAACCACGCGCTGCGGAACATCCCGCGCGAGAGGACGCGCCTGCACGTCTGTTGGGGCAACTGGCAGGGCCCGCACCAGGACGACGTGCCGGTCGACGTGCTGCTGCCGCACCTGTACCGGGCCGAGGTCGGCGCCTTCAGCATCCCGCTCGGCAACCCGCGGCACCAGCACGAGGCGCCCGCGTTCCGCGAGCACCCGCTGCCCGAGGGCGCGTCGCTCATCGCCGGGGTCGTCGACGTGACCACGAACTACCTCGAGCACCCCCAGGTCGTCGCGAACCGCATCGTCGAGGTCGCGGAGGCCGTCGGCGACCCGACGCGCGTCCTCGCCGGGACGGACTGCGGCCTGTCGACCTTCGCCAGCTACGAGTTCGTCGCGACCGACGTCGCATGGGCCAAGCTCGGCGCGCTGGTCGAGGGCGCCGAGATCGCGTCGCGGCGGCTCTTCGGGGCGTAGGGCGGCGCGGGCGCGGGCCGTTCCACGCGGGCGAGCGCGCGAGCATCCTCCTCCGGGGAGCCGGGGTCAACCCCCTCCGCGCAGTTGTCCCCCTGGGCGGCGTTCCTGTGACGGCGCCGTGGGGTCGCGGAACAGGGTGGGCCGACGCATCGACGGACCGTGACCCCCACGGTCTCCGACCCCTGAGAGGTCCCCATGAGCGACACCCACGGAGACGGCACCACGCCGCCGACCCCCCTGTACGACCAGGCCGCCGAGTCGGGCTCGCCGCTCGGCGAGGTCGGCGCCTACCGCGACGTCGAGGGCAGCCTCGACCGACCGTTCGACGAGACCGACGTGGACGGCGTCCCCAGGGCCGCAGGAGGCGCCTCCTCGTCCGACGGGACCGGTCCGGCGACCGGCACCGACGGCACGAGCGCGGGGTCGACCTGGCCCGTCGCCCCGACCGGCAGCACCTACGGCTCCGGCTCGACCAGCAGCACCGGCAGCACCGACGGCACTCACGGCACCGCCTCGACCGGCAGCACCGACGGATCCGGCTCGACCGGCGCCTCCGGCAAGGCCGACGCCGCGAAGGACGAGGCCGGCAAGGTCGCCGGCGACGCCAAGGAGCAGGCCGCGAACGTGGCCGGCAGCGCCAAGGAGCAGGCCGGCAAGGTCGCCTCCGAGGCGACCGACCACGCCAAGCAGCTCTACGGCCAGGCGACGAGCGAGCTCAAGGACCAGGCCGGCGCGCAGCAGGAGAAGGCCGCGGCCGGTCTCCGCTCCGTCGGCGAGCAGCTCGACTCCATGGCGCAGGGCGCCGACGACGGGGTCGCCCAGCAGCTCGTGAGCAACCTGTCCGGCCGTGCGCACGGCGTGGCCGAGTGGCTCGAGGGCCGCGACCCCGGCACGCTGCTCGACGACGTCAAGCAGTTCGCCGCCCGCAAGCCCGGCACCTTCATCGCGATCGCCGCCGTCTCCGGCCTCCTCGCCGGCCGCGTCGTCAAGTCGCTCACCGCCGAGGCGAAGGACCAGCACGACTCCGTGTCCGCGCACGACTCCGCCCCGGCCGCTCAGCACTCCGCGGGCGCCGCGCACACCACGGGCACGACGGCCACCGGCCCGGTCGCCGGCGAGTACGACGTCGTCACCGAGGGCGACGTCCCCGGCCTCGGCACGCCCGGCACCGCGGGCTCGAGCAGCGGCGGCACCGCCAGCGGCACCGACCACGTCACCACGACCGGCACCGTGCCCGGCACGTGGCCCGACTCGGCGGTGACCCGCCCGTGACCGACCCGACCACGGGGGCGGCCCACCCGTCCTCGTCGACCGCAGCCGGCGCCTCCGGCGCTCGCGTGCCCAGCCCCGACGCCCCTGCACCGCAGGAGCGCGCCGGGACCACCTCGCTCGGCGACCTGCTCGGCAGCGTCACCGGCGACATCTCGACCCTGTTCCGCCAGGAGGTCGAGCTGGCCAAGGCCGAGCTCACCGTCTCGGCCAAGAAGGCAGGCAAGGGCGCCGGCATGTTCGGCGGCGCCGGCCTCACCGGCCTGTTCGCCCTGCTGTTCCTGTCGCTGGCCGCGATGTGGGGCCTCGGCACGCTGATCGGCCCCGGCTGGTCGTCGCTGATCATCGCCGTGGTCTACGGCGTGGTCGCGCTCGTGCTGTTCCTGCGCGGCAAGAAAGAGCTGAAGCAGATCCAGGGGGCGCCGGGGACGGTCGACTCCCTCAAGAAGATCCCCGAGACCGTGAAGCCTGGAGGCACCGCATGAGCACCGCAGACGGGTCGAAGACCCCCGAAGAGATCCGCGCCGAGATCGAGCGCACCCGCGCCGGCCTGAGCTACGACGTCGACACCCTGGCCGACAAGGTCAACCCGTCGAGCATCGCGCAGCGTCAGACCGACAAGGTCAAGGGCAAGTTCACGAACATGAAGGAGTCGGTCATGGGCACCGCGCACAACGGCACGTCGAGTGCGTCCGACGCCGCGTCGGGGGCCGTCGACTCCGCCCGCGAGACGGCGCACCAGGCCGTCGGCAAGGCCAAGGGCAACGCCCTCGCCGTGGGGCTCATCGCCTTCGGCGTCGGTGCGCTCGTCGCCTCGCTCATCCCCGCGTCGGACGCCGAGCAGGAGCTCGCCGCCTCGGCCAAGGACAAGGCCGGCCCTGCCGTCGACGCCGCCAAGGGCGCCGCGCAGGACGTCGCGCAGAACCTGAAGGAGCCCGCCCAGGAGGCGTTCGCCAGCGTCAAGGACACGGCGCAGGAGGCGGCGAGCACCGTCAAGGGCGACGCCCAGTCGGCTGCCGGCGACGTGAAGGACAGCGCGCAGCAGTCACGGGACACCGTCCAGGGCGCCTGACACCGGCCCCCGGCACGACCGCGGACGACTCCGGTCTCGACGTCTCCCTCCTCGCGGGGGAGACGGTCGGGACCGGGGTCGTCCGTCGTGCGGGGTGCTGTCTGGCGCTTGGGGCCTGGCGGCTTGCCGCCTGCGCCGCGGCCCTACGGCCCTGCGGCCTAGCGGCGTGCGGCTTGCCGCCTGCGGCCTGGCGCCTAGCGGCCGAGGACGATCGAGCCGGTGTGCGTGCGGATCGTCGAGGTGCGGGTGCTCAGCGCGCTCAGCTGGGCGCGCACGTAGCGGCCGAGCGAGGTGCGCTGCACCGACGGCGACACGTACGAGCCGATGGTGACGGCGTCGCGGTGCGCGGTCGAGACGTACGAGCCGACCGGCTCGTCGCGGACCGTCGTGCTGACGTAGCGGCCGCCGAGCGGGAACGGCTGGGCGGGGGTGGTCGACGCGGTGCGGGTCGATGCGGTGCGGGTCATGGGGGCCTCCTCGTTCGTGGAGGACGAGGCCGGCCGGTCGGGTGAGGGCGAGCTGCTCGTCTCCGTCGGCGTTGCCCCCACTGTAGCGCCTTTTCTTGAACAGTTCAAAACAACTGCCTCACGTCGTGCCGCCCTCCGGCCGAGGGCGGGTCTTCCGGGCCGAGGGCGGGTGCGCGCCGACCCGCCCTCGGCCCGGAACACCCGCCCTCGAGCGCGTCTGCCCGGGCGCGCCTGGCGTCGGGGCGCGGCGGTCGAGCCGAGGAGGCGCGCGTAGCGTGGGCCGGTGAGCACCGCACCCGAGACCCGCAGCCCCGACGACGCCGACCCCGCGCTGAGCGCGAGCCCGTCGCCGCTCGACCCCGCGCCGAGCGCGAGCCCGTCGCCGCTCGACCCCGCGCCGAGCGCGAGCACGTCGGCCCCTGCGCTCGACCCCGACTCCGACTACGACCTCGACCTCGACCTCGACCCCGGGCCCGCGGCCGCCCCGGCGCCGGACGAGACCCGCAGCTTCGAGACGCGGGTCGGCACGATCGTCGGCCGCGTCGACGGCGACGTGGTGCGCGTGCTCGGCGTGCCGTACGCGGTGGCCGAGCGGTTCGAGGCTCCCCGACCCGCGCCTCCTGCGGTCGACGACGAGGGGCGACCCGTTCCGCTGCTCGCGTTCGAGCGCTCGCCCGCGTCGCCCCAGATCTCGTCGCCCGCGATGACGCTGCTCATCGACGACGCGGCCCGCGGGATGGTCGACTCCGAGCACTGCCAGGCGCTCTCGATCACGTTGCCCGCCGACCTCGCGCCGGGGGAGCGGCTGCCCGTGATGGTGTTCATCCACGGCGGGTCGTACGTCAACGGGGCCGGCGACCTCGCGGTCTACGACCCGCGCTCGCTCGTGGTCGAGCAGCGCGTCGTCGTCGTGACGGTGACCTACCGGCTGAACGTGTTCGGGTTCCTCGGCGACGGGGAGCGCGTGCCCTCCAACCTCGGACTGCTCGACCAGCTCGAGGCGGTGCGCTGGGTGCACGACACGATCGGGTCGTTCGGCGGCGACGCCGAGACGATCACCCTGTTCGGCCAGTCGTCGGGCGGCGACTCGGTCGCGCACCTGATGATCAGCGAGGGGGCGCGCGGGCTGTTCCGACGGGCGATCGTGCAGAGCGCCCCGCTCGGGCTGGGCGCCGGCCGCGCCGCCATGTCGAAGGCCATGCTGCGCGTCGTCGGCACGCCCGACCCCGACGCGACGGTCGAGGAGCTGCTCGCCCTGCAGCCGCTCGCCGAGCGCGCCGCCCTCCGCTTCGGCCTGCGCGGCGGGATGCCGTTCGGGCCGCAGTACGGCCGGGCGCCCCTGCCCGCCGAGCGCGACCGCGACGCCGCCTGGCGCGACGCCGCCCCGCACGTCGACCTGCTCATGGGCGCGACGACCGAGGAGACCGGGCTGTACGTGCCGCTCGTCCGCGCGCTCGACCTGATGACGAGCCTGCCGGTCGTCGGCGGGCTGCTGCGCCGCGTGCTCGTGCGGGCGACGACGGGGGCCGTGTACGGACGCGACGTGCGTCGCTTCGTCGACCGGCACCGCGCCTCCGGCGGTCGTGCCGTGCGCTACGAGCTCAGCTGGGAGCCCGCGGGCAGCCGCTACGGCGCCGCGCACATCACCGACCTGCCGCTGCTGCTGGGGTCCGAGGAGGCGTGGGGCCGGTCGGCGCTGCTGGGCACCTCCGACTGGGCGGACGTCGACCGCCTCGGTCGCCGCGTGCGACAGATCTGGGCCGACTTCGCCCGCACGGGGACGGTCGCGGCGGACGCCGCCGCGGGCCTCTCGGGGACGCTGGTGCTCGACCGCGGCTGAGCCGCGCGGGGTGTTCGTCGCAAATGCCGACCGGATGGGCTGATCGGGCGCTGCAACACGGGGATTTCCCATCGTTGTGGCGTCGTGGGTCGGCATGTGCGGCGACCCCGCCATGCGCTGGGCGTGGCTGTCGCAAATGCCGACAGGATGCGCTGATGCGGCGCCGCAACACGTGGAATTCCCGTTGTTGCAGCCTGCCCGGTCGGCATTTGCGGCACGGGCACGCAGCGCGCGCGACGGCGGGAGCGCCGGGTCGTCGCCCCTCGTGCTCGACCCGACGCTCCCGCGTCTTCCCCCCTCGGCCGGTCGTCCTCTCCCCGACGACCGGCCCGGCCCGGCCCGGCGCCCCCGCGCCCGACCGAGTCTGGTGTGCTGCCCTAGTCGTCCCCCTGGCCGGCGGCCGCCCGCGTGGCGACGACCGCCTCGGCGACGGGGATCAGCCGGTCCGCGGTCTCCTGCGTCGCCTCCCCCGAGACCTGGATCCACGTGTCGTCGACGAGCACGTCGATCCGGCAGACCAGGCCGTCGAAGGTGAGGCAGACGAGCGTCGCCCCGTCGGCGCCGGCCACCTCGACCGGCGACCCGTCGAGGGTGCGCGTGCCCCAGGCCCACCCGCTCCCGGGGGCGAGAGCGACCGAGACGTTCACCGCATCGCCGTCCACCTCGTCGCCGTCCACCCCTTCGCTCCTCGGGGCGTACCAGGTGCACAGCACGTCGTCGCGCTGGGTCGCGTCGATCCCCGTGTCCCGGGCGAAGCTGTCGAGCTCGGCGTCGTCCATTGCGGGTCCGCCCGTCAGGGAGCCCATCTCGGCGCCCGTCGGCAGGCCGGTGCAGTCGGTCTGAGCGGACCAGGGCGTGACCGGCCGGGGCCACGCGGCCGGCGGAACCTGTGCCGACACCGTGTCGACGAGCGCCCCGGCGGCTGCCCGGACGGACTCGACCGACACCGAGCGCCCGGCGCTGCCGTCGGCGCCCACGGACAGCTCCAGCCACCACGCCCCCGCCACGACGGAGGCGTTGCAGCCGTTCCCCGAGGTGCAGCTGACGGCGGAGACGTCGCCCACGCCCAGCGAGCCGAGCCCGGACTCCGCGAGGCCCGAGATCCACTCGCGACCGCGCTCCCCGGCCGGCGAGACGCGCACGATCGCGTAGTCCGAGCTCGTCTCGAGGCCTTCCGGCTGCCACAGGCACTCGAGCACCCCGCTCTGCAGCAGCGCCGTGTCGCGCGCGTTCCAGTACACGGGAGCCCTGGGCGTCGGGACGGCCGACGGCACGAGCGACCCCACGCCGATCTGGTCGCCGAGCGGGTCGCAGTCCGCGGCGTAGGCGGGCTCCGGCGGGCCGGCCGGCTGAGCCGGAGGCTCGGTCGGGAACACCGATGTCGCCGAGACGGAGGCGCCGGGCTCGGGCGTGGGCGAGGAGGTGGGGGTCGGGCTGGCGGCCGGTGCTGCCTGGAACGGAGAGGGCAGGACCAACGCCAACGCGCCTCCTGCGCCCCCGATGCCGAGCAGGGCGACGAGGCTGAGGGTCAGCCCCAGGTGGCGGCGGGCCCACGGGCGTCGCCGGGCGGGCGGCTCG
>Ga0265780_10011883_pt1 | contig 10258 bp, 6 predicted proteins | sample P1T30metagenome_FD_192432 | JGI IMG/M metagenome (GOLD analysis project Ga0265780, IMG submission 192432) | Plant litter microbial communities from East Loma Ridge, Irvine, California - P1 T30 | ecosystem: Environmental > Terrestrial > Plant litter > Unclassified | place: USA: California... | reverse complement strand
GTGCGTGTGGGTGTCGATCAGTCGCATAGGGCTCAGGCCTCGTGAATGCGCTGCTTGAATGTCCGCACGATGGCATGCACGCCTGGCTCGTAGTGATCCTGCTCGATGGCCGACAGCGCCAGGGCAAGGGCTTTTTCGGCAATCAGATGATGCTGCTGGGCCATCGCATTGACGGGCAGCGGCAGGAAATCCAGCAGTTGGGTGTCGCCGAAGGTGCCCAGATGAAGCTGATCCGGGTTTAGCCGACGCTGGTGCAGCAAATCGAACACGCCTTGCAGCAAGACGTAAGACGTTGTGATCAGTGCGTCGGGGAAATACCCCAGGCGGTCGAACATCTCGCTGGCCAGTTGCAACCCGCAGTCACGGCTGAATGCGTCGCCGTGCTCAATGATGACCGAACCTTCGAAGCCCTCCAGCGCATCTTTGAAGCCACCGGCCCGAGCCTGACTCACGCTCAGCTCCGGGCGCGCGCCGATCAGGGCAATGTGCCTGGGCTTGATCTCCAGCAGGCTGCGGGTCAGTTGCTGGCTGGCGTCGTGGTCATCGCTGACCACCGAACAGAAATGCACCGGGTCCATTTCCCGGTCAATCGCAATGATCGGAACCCCTTGCTGCTGCAGCGCACGGTAACTGTCGTCGCTGGCGGGCAAACAGCTCGCGACGAACAATGCATCGCAGCGTCGCGCTCGGAACAGCTGCAACAGCTGCAACTCGCTGATGGGATCGTCGTCTGAACTGGCAATCAGAAGTTGGTAGCCACGAGCGCGAGCGCCCTGTTCCAGTTGTTTGGCAATGCGCGCGTAACTCGGGTTTTCGAGATCGGGCAGGATGAAGCCCAAGGTCCGGGTGTGCCGGCTGCGCAGCCCGGCCGCCTGAGGATTGGGCCGAAAGCCATGTTCCTCAACCACCGCGCGCACGCGCTCCACCGTTGCACTGCTGATACGTTGCTGTTCGGCCTTTCCGTTGATCACGTAACTGGCCGTGGTCACAGAAACACCGGCCAGACGCGCAATATCACTGAGTTTCAAGCCGGGCATCCTTTTCGTGATGAATAGCAAAAGTGGCAGCTGACCTACCGTGGCAGGGATTTTCACCGATTAACAGCCATCATGACAGCAGACCGTCTCGTTGTAGGAAGGATATGAGGCACTAGAGACGTTTCCTACATGATTCGACCGGATGAGCTTCAAACCGCCGGTATTATCGAGTAACGTGCGCGACACCTTAGGTTAAACGATTCAGCAGGCGTGTTTATTGCCTTGTGCCCGACGAGAACCGTCTCGAAGCGCGCATGAAGATGGGGCGTTGTCTTCATCGTCCGTCACTGAAAGTCATCGGCCGTAGGGCCGGTCCTACAACAAGAATCAGGCGCGACCCCGCGCAGCACAGGAGAAAGCAATGCTCGAGCTGACCATAGAGCAAATATCCATGGAACAGTCGGCGGTGAACAAGCCCGCGGCGTTGCAGCTTCTGGCCGACCTGCTGGTGGCCGACGGACTGGTCGCCCCTGGCTACCTTGAAGGTCTGCAGGCGCGCGAGCAACAGGGTTCGACCTTCCTGGGCCAGGGCATCGCCATCCCCCACGGTACCCCGCAAACCCGCGATCAAGTATTTGCCACGGGCGTGCGTTTGATGCAATTCCCTGAGGGTGTGGACTGGGGCGACGGGCAGATGGTCTACCTGGCGATCGGCATTGCAGCCAAGTCCGACGAGCATTTGCGCCTGTTGCAACTGCTGACCCGCGCGCTCGGTGAGAACGACCTGGGCGAGGCGCTGCGTCAAGCGAAGGACCCGGAATCGCTGCTTCAGTTGCTCCAGGGCGCGCCGCAAGAGCTGGCCCTCGACGCGCAAATGATCAGCCTGGGTGTGATGGTCGATGATTTTGAAGAGCTGGTCTGGCGCGGTGCCCGCCTGTTGCGCAAGGCCGAATGCGTGAACAACGGTTTTGCCGCCGTGCTGCAGCAGGTTGAGCCTTTGCCGTTGGGCGAAGGCCTGTGGTGGCTGCACAGTGAGCAAATGGTCAACAAACCCGGCCTGGCGTTTGTCACGCCGGATAAACCGATGCGTCATCTGGGCCAGGCGCTGACCGGGTTGTTCTGCCTGGCCAGCCTGGGCGAGTCGCATCAGGCCTTGCTTGAACGTCTGTGTGCGCTGCTGATCGAGGGTCGCGGCCATGAGTTGGGCCAGGCTAAGAGCAGTCGCGCGGTACTTCAGGCATTGGGCGGTGACGTGCCGCCGGACTGGCCGAGCGAACGCGTGACCTTGGCCAACGCCCATGGCTTGCACGCGCGGCCGGCGAAAATCCTGGCGCAGCTGGCCAAAGGATTTGATGGCGATGTGCGCGTGCGCATTGTCGATGGCACAGATAACCCCGTCTCTGCCAAAAGCCTGAGCAAGCTTTTGAGCCTCGGCGTGCAGCGCGGGCAGTCCCTGGAATTCATCGCCGAGCCAACCATTGCCGCCCAGGCGCTGCCGGCGCTGGTGGCGGCGGTACTCGACGGGCTGGGCGAAGAGATCGAAGCGCTGCCGGCCCACTCCAAGCCTGCCGCAGACAAGGCCGCGGCGCAAAAGAGCCTCAGCGCACCCGCGGCCGGTTCGCAGCGTCAGGCTGTGCCTGCCTCGCCCGGCATTGCCTTCGGTCCGGCTCATGTCCACGTGCTGCCAGTGCTTGATTATCCGTTGCAGGGCGAGTCCCAGGGCGTCGAACACGAACGCCTGCACAGCGCGCTGGCTCAGGTGCGTATCGACATCGAGCAGTTGATCGCGCGCAGTTCGGCCAAGGCCATTCGCGAGATATTTGTCACCCACCAGGAAATGCTCGCCGACCCAGAACTGGTCGACGAAGTCGCGCAGCGCCTGAAACAGGGCGAAAGCGCCGCCGCAGCGTGGATGAATGTGATCGAGGCCGCAGCACGGCAGCAGGAACAACTCAAGGATGCGCTGCTCGCTGAACGCGCAGCGGATCTGCGTGACGTAGGCCGCCGGGTGTTGGCGCAAATCTGCGGTGTCGAGGACCTGGTCGAACCGGACGAACCTTACATCCTGGTGATGGACGAAGTAGGACCCTCAGACGTCGCGCGTCTGGACCCTGCGCGCGTTGCCGGGATTCTGACCGCCCGGGGCGGCGCCACGGCGCACAGTGCCATCGTTGCCCGCGCGCTGGGCATTCCGGCGCTGGTGGGCGCGGGTGATGATGTACTGCTGATCACATCCGGCACGCAGTTACTGATTGACGGGCAACGCGGCCGTCTCGACGTCGCCCCGGACGAGGCCACCCTCAAGCGCGCGTTGCAGGACCGTGACACCCGCGAGCAACGGCTCAAGGCGGCGGCTGCATTGCGTATGGAACCGGCCATCACCCAGGACGGCCATGCCGTTGAAGTGTTTGCCAACATTGGTGACAGCGCCGGTACGCCGGCAGCGGTGGAGCAGGGCGCCGAAGGGATTGGTCTGCTGCGCACGGAATTGCTGTTCATGGCGCACAGCTCCGCGCCGGACGAAGCCACCCAGGAAGCCGAGTACCGCCGCGTGCTTGACGACCTCGACGGTCGTCCGCTGGTGGTCCGCACCCTCGACGTGGGCGGCGACAAACCGCTGCCTTACTGGCCTATCGACAAAGAAGAAAACCCGTTTCTCGGCGTGCGCGGCATCCGCCTGACCCTGCAGCGCCCGGACATCATGGAAAGCCAGCTGCGGGCGTTGTTGCGGGCGGCGGACAATCGCCCGTTGCGGATCATGTTCCCCATGGTCGGCACCGTTGAAGAGTGGCGACAGGCGCGCGAGATGACCGAGCGGCTGCGCGTGGAAATCCCCGTTGCCGACCTGCAATTGGGGATCATGATCGAGGTGCCGTCGGCTGCCCTGCTGGCCCCGGTGCTGGCCAAAGAAGTCGACTTCTTCAGCGTCGGCACCAACGACTTGACCCAGTACACGATGGCCATCGATCGCGGTCACCCGACCCTGTCGGCGCAGGCCGATGGCTTGCACCCGGCGGTATTGCAACTGATCGACATCACCGTGCGCGCAGCCCATGCCCATGGCAAATGGGTGGGCGTGTGCGGCGAACTCGCCGCCGACCCGCTGGCGGTGCCGGTACTGGTTGGCCTGGGGGTGGATGAATTAAGTGTCTCGGCGCGCAGCATTGGTGAAGTCAAAGCCTGCGTCCGTGAATTGAATCTGATCGAAGCCCGAAAACTCGCGCAAACGGCTCTGGCCGCTGGCAGCGCAGCGGACGTGCGTGCCCTGGTGGAGGGGCTGTAATGGCGAAAATTCTTACATTGACGATGAATCCGGCGCTGGACCTGACCGTGCAGCTCGGTCCGTTGCACGTCGGCCAGGTCAACCGCAGCGACGCCATGCTCAGCCATGCGGCGGGCAAGGGCATCAACGTCGCCCAAGTGTTGGCTGACTTGGGTCACGAGCTGACGGTCGCCGGTTTTCTCGGGGTGGATAACCAGCAACCGTTTGAAAGCCTGTTCGCCAAACGCGGTTTCATCGACGAGTTCGTGCGGGTGCCGGGCGAGACGCGCAGTAACATCAAACTGGCTGAAAGCAGCGGGCGCATCACCGACCTCAATGGCCCGGGGCCTGAGGTCAGCGTGCAGGCGCAACAGGCGCTGGCGACTCGCGTGGAACAGATCGCGGCCGGTTTCGACGCCGTGGTCGTGGCGGGCAGCTTGCCACGGGGCGTCAGCGCGCAGTGGCTAAAAACGCTGTTGCTGCGGCTCAACGCGATGGGGCTGAAAGTGGCCCTGGACACCAGCGGCGAAGCCTTGCGCGTTGGCCTGGAGGCATCGCCGTGGATGATCAAACCCAACACCGAGGAACTGGCTGATGCCCTCGATGCGCCCATCATCTCCATCGACGCACAAGCGCAGGCTGCGGCTGAACTGCGTCAGCGCGGCATCGAGCATGTGGTGATTTCCCAAGGCTCGGAAGGCGTTCACTGGTTCAGCGCCGACGCGGCGTTGCAGGCGCTGCCACCCAAAGTCACCGTCGCCAGCACCGTCGGCGCGGGGGATTCGCTGTTGGCCGGCATGGTTCACGGCCTGCTCTGCGGGCACAAGGCCGAGCAGACCTTGCGCACCGCCACCGCCATCGCGGCCATGGCCGTTACCCAGATCGGTTTCGGCATCAATGACCCGGCGCAATTGAAGCGTTTGGAAAGCGGCGTCAGCGTCCGCGTCCTGACGGCATGACAAGAGAGGAAGTGTGATGAAGTTAGCCATCGTTACGGCGTGTCCGAACGGCAAAATCAGCAGCGTCCTCAGTGCCCGTCTGCTGGATGCAGCGGCGCAGCGTCAGGGCTGGAGCACCTGCGTAGAGATCCACGATCCGCGTCATCCGGAAAAACAATTGTCTGCGGCCGATATTGCAGCGGCCGACTGGGTGCTGGTGGTCAATACCGGTGCGCTGGACCTGACGCGTTTCTCCGGCAAGCGGCTGTATCAAGCCACGCCCGCGCGAGCATTGCAGGACGCAGATGAATTTTTGCGGTCTGCGGCAGAGCTTGCCACCGAGCACACCGCAAGCAGCGCGCCCGCGGTTACAGCCTCCGCACAACCGCGACTGGTGGCGGTCACGGCCTGTCCGACCGGCGTCGCGCATACGTTCATGGCCGCAGAAGCCATTCAGCAGGCGGCGAAGAAGCTCGGCTATGACCTTCAGGTCGAAACCCAGGGCTCGGTAGGCGCGCGTAACCCGCTCAGCGCCCAAGCCATTGCCGACGCTGATGTGGTCCTGCTGGCGGCGGACATCGAAGTCGCCACTGAGCGTTTCGCCGGCAAGCGCATCTATCGCTGCGGCACCGGCGTTGCGCTCAAGCAGGCCGAGGCCACGTTGAAAAAAGCGTTGGCCGAGGCTGAGGTGGAGTCCGCCGCGTCAGCTGCGAAAGGCGCGTCCAAAAAAGAGAAGACCGGCGTCTACAAACACCTGCTCACCGGGGTGTCCTTCATGCTGCCGATGGTGGTGGCGGGCGGTCTGCTCATTGCTCTGTCGTTCGTGTTCGGGATTCACGCGGCGGAGGAGCCGGGTACGCTTGCGGCAGCGTTGAAACAGATTGGCGCGGGCGCGGCGTTCCAGCTGATGGTGCCGTTGCTGGCGGGCTACATCGCTTATTCCATTGCAGACCGTCCGGGGCTGGCGCCAGGTATGATCGGCGGCTTGCTGGCCAGCACCCTGGGGGCGGGGTTCATTGGCGGGATCATCGCTGGCTTCCTTGCGGGGTACAGCGCGTGGGCGGTCAATCGCTACGCAAAGCTGCCGGCGAGCGTCGAGGCGTTGAAGCCGATTCTGATCATCCCTTTGCTGGCGAGTCTGTTCACCGGTCTTGTGATGATCTACGTGGTGGGCAAGCCGGTCGCTGGCATGCTCGAAGGCCTCACGCATTTCCTCGACACCATGGGCACCGCCAACGCAGTTCTGCTCGGCGTGCTGCTGGGCGCAATGATGTGCGTGGACCTGGGTGGCCCGATCAACAAGGCCTCGTATGCGTTTTCGGTGGGGTTGCTGGCTTCCAGCAGCGGCGCACCGATGGCAGCGACGATGGCCGCTGGCATGGTACCGCCGATCGGCATGGGCATCGCCGCGTTGATCGCCCGCCGCAAATTCGCTCAAAGCGAACGTGAAGCAGGCAAGGCGGCGCTGGTGCTGGGGTTGTGTTTCATTTCGGAAGGGGCGATCCCGTTTGCCGCCAAAGACCCGCTCCGGGTGATTCCGGCGAGCATTGCCGGTGGCGCGCTGACCGGTGCGCTGTCGATGTTCTTCGGCTGCAAACTGATGGCGCCCCACGGCGGTCTTTTCGTGCTGCTCATTCCTAACGCGATCAATCACGCGCTGCTGTATCTGCTGGCGATCGTCGCGGGCAGCGTCGTGACCGGTGTGCTCTATGCGCTGCTCAAACGCCCTGAAACGGCCGAACTGGACGCAGTGCCCGCCGGCGCGTAACCGCTGGCGTTTCCCCGGCTATAACCGGTTCCACGGGATGCACGCGATGCTTTTAGTGGGACCGGCTTTAGCCGGGAAGAGGCCGGTGTGCCCGCAATCAGAACCTTGGTGTGACTACCGACGCCTTCCCGGCTAAAGCCGGTCCCACCAGGTGAACGAGTTGTGTCAGTGATTTCCTCATCACCGGGTGCTGCGATCCGCTGTCATCTCCTGCAAACAATCCGCTGCTAGTTTCCTCACTTTGGCATTCGCTAGAGGAGGATAAACATGTCCCGGTTTGACCTGACCCGCCGCCGTATCATTCAGGCTGCTGGCGCCGGATTGTTGCTGCCGGGCCTCGCACCCGCTGTCATTGCGTCCGTGAAGGACCGCCCGAAGATGACCGACGGGGTGCAGTCCGGCGATGTCCTCGGCGACCGCGCGATGGTCTGGAGCCGCAGTGATCGCCCCGCCCGGATGGTGGTTGAATGGGACACCCGCAGCATGTTCACCCAGCCGCGCCGCGCGGTTTCGTTGCTCGCCGACCAGCGCACCGACTTTACCGCCCGCGTCGAGTTGACGGGCTTGCCGGCCGATCAGGCCATTTTCTACCGCGTCTACTTCGAAGACGCTCAAAGCGGCGTTGCCAGTGAACCGTGGTTTGGTCATCTGCGCAGCGTGCCGGTCAATCGACGCAACATCCGCTTCGTCTGGAGCGGCGACACGGTAGGGCAGGGCTTCGGCATCAACCCTGACATCGGCGGCATGCGCATCTATGAAGCGATGCGCCTGCGCCTGCCGGACTTTTTCATCCATAGCGGCGACACCATTTACGCCGATGGGCCTGTACCCGCCGAAGTCGTCACCGAGGGTGGACGCATCTGGCGCAATATCACTACCGAAGAAAAGAGCAAGGTCGCCGAAACCCTCGACGAATACCGAGGCGCCTACCGCTACAACCTGATGGACGACAACCTGCGACGCTTCAACGCCGAGGTCCCGCAGATCTGGCAGTGGGACGACCACGAAGTGACCAACAACTGGTCGCCGAGCAAGCAGCTGGATGACCGCTACAAGGTCAAGGACATCCAGTTGCTGGCCTCGCGCGGCCGCCAGGCGTTTCTGGAATACGCACCGATGCGCCTGCAGAGCGCCGACAACGGCGGGCGCGTGTACCGCAAACTCGGTTACGGCCCGATGCTGGACGTCTTCGTGCTCGACATGCGCAGCTACCGCGACGGCAACGATGCCAATCTGGCCGACAAACCGGGGCCGACCACCGCCTTTCTGGGTCGTGAGCAACTGGACTGGCTCAAGCGCGAACTGCAGGCTTCGACGGCGCAATGGAAAGTCATCGCCGCCGACATGCCGATAGGGCTCGGCGTCCCGGACGGTGAGATCAGCCCCGGCGTGATGCGCTGGGAAGCGATCGCGAACGGCGACAATGGCGCACCAAAAGGCCGTGAAATGGAAGTCGCCGAGTTGCTGGGATTCCTGCGTCAACAGAAGGTGCGCGACACCGTCTGGCTGACCGCCGATGTGCACTACTGCGCCGCGCACCACTACCATCCCGATCAGGCGATATTTCAAGACTTCGACCCGTTCTGGGAATTCGTCGCCGGGCCGCTGAATGCTGGCAGCTTCGGGCCTAACACGCTGGACAAGACGTTTGGGCCTGAGCTGGTGTTTCAGAAAGCCCCGCCCGCGCAGAACACTTCGCCGTTCGCCGGGTTCCAGTTCTTTGGTGAGGTCAACATTGATGGGCAGAGCGCCGAGATGACGGTGACCCTGCGGGACCTCGATGGTGTGTCGGTGTTCGAGAAAAAGCTGCAACCTGCCAATCAGGCCTGACGCAACCCCTGTCGGGGCGCGCTTGCCCGCGAAAACGCCGGTACATTCGCTACATGTTTAGCGGTTGAACTACCGTCTTCGCGGGCAAGCGCGCTCCTACAATTTTGCGGCGCGCCGCCCTCTACCATCAGGGCCAGTGAAGTGGCGGCCTGCCATCCGATCAGGGCCCGATGAAGTCGCAGTTGTACGATGACTCGCAATTGGCGTTAACACTTCGCGCTCCGCTGGCCTATCATTAGCTACCTAACGACGGCTCATGGTTTGGCGTGCATGCTGGCAATCTTTCTGGAAACCCTGAACATTACCGCCCCTGTCTTCGCCATGCTGTTCCTGGGCGTGGTCCTCAAGCGCGTGGGCTGGATCAACGACAACTTCATCCACACGGCTTCCTCGCTGGTGTTCAACTGCACAATGCCGGCGCTGTTGTTTCTGGGGATCATCCACGCCGACCTTCATGCGGCGCTGCAGCCTGGGGTGTTGATCTATTTCATCGTGGCCACACTGGCCGGTTTTGCGTTGTCGTGGGGCTGGGCCATTTACCGTGTGCCGTTCGCCGAGCGAGGCACCTACACCCAAGGGGCGTTTCGCGGCAACAACGGCGTCATCGGCCTTGCGCTGGCCGCAAGCATGTACGGCGACTACGGCATTTCGCTAGGCGCGATCCTGGCCGCGCTGGTCATTCTTTTCTACAACACCCTGTCCACCGTTGTGCTCGCGGTCTACAGCCCGGTCATCAAGTCCGACCCGTGGAGCATCACCAAAAGCGTTATGGCCAACCCGCTGATCATTAGCATCGTCGCGGCCGCGCCATTCGCCTACTTTCAGATCCCGTTCCCCAAATGGCTCGACACCTCCGGCAGTTACCTGGCGCAGATGACCTTGCCGCTGGCGCTGATGTGCATCGGCGGCACCCTGTCGTTGAAGTCATTGCGCGAGAGCGGCACGCTGGCGATCAGCGCCAGCCTGATGAAGATGGTCTGGTTGCCGCTGATTTGCACACTCGGCGCGTGGCTGCTGGGCTTCCGTCATGCAGAGCTGGGGATTTTGTTTCTGTACTTCGGCGCGCCGACAGCCTCGGCCAGCTTTGTCATGGTGCGTGCGGCCAATGGCAACCACGAACTGGCTGCATCGATCATCGTCATCACCACCCTGGCGGCCGCGGTCACGACCAATGTCGGGATTTTCATCCTGCAATGGGGCGGGTGGATATAGACCTTCAGCCCATCCTGGAACCACTGCCAATCCCGGAACCACTGCCGGTTCTGGAATCGCAGCCAGTTCACGGCGCAGTCTTTAGGAGCCGGCTTGCTGGCGAACCCGGCGCATCAGGCGACATCCTCGTCACTGATCTACCGCTTTCGCCAGCAAGCCGGCTCCTACAGTGGGATGTTGTTCATCCTCAGGTGTTCAGTGCTGCCGTCGCCACGCGCGTATCGTTCCGATCACAATGCACGCGGCTGTCACCGGCCTAGGCAATAACGGC
>Ga0265780_10011882_pt1 | contig 10258 bp, 8 predicted proteins | sample P1T30metagenome_FD_192432 | JGI IMG/M metagenome (GOLD analysis project Ga0265780, IMG submission 192432) | Plant litter microbial communities from East Loma Ridge, Irvine, California - P1 T30 | ecosystem: Environmental > Terrestrial > Plant litter > Unclassified | place: USA: California... | reverse complement strand
ACCGCGCCGACCGCCGTATTGACGCCGCGGTCGCCAGCGAATGCCGAGGGCGAGACGGCGACAGCGGCCAGGATCACCGCACCAAAGCATTTTTTGTTCAACATGGCTTTTCCTTTTTACCGCAGCGGGGATCGAAGTGATCACAGTGACGCCGGGTATGGACACACTATAGTCCCGACTGCCGGTGGCCTCATCTCCTAATACAGAATATTACAAGTGCGGATAGCTCCGTAACATTCTTTTGACAAGCCCCGGCGGCCGGCCTTGCAGACGGAGCAGGTCGCCCCATCTAACACGCACGATCCATTTTTATTTGTCTTTATGTCAGCGCGCCGCAACCTGTCCGTCGTCCTCTCCCTGCTCATTCTCCTGCATGTGTACATCGGCGCGCGCCTGATGCCCGACATGGGGCTCGGCTTCCTCGGAGTGGGCCTCGGCATCGTGCTGCTGGCCCTGTCGACGGTGCTGGTGCCGGTGGGACTGCTGTCCTCGTCGCTGCGGCGGCGGCGCTGGTCGGAGCAACTGGCCTGGGTCGGCCTGCTGGCGATGGGGCTGTTCTCGTCGCTGATCGTGATCACCTTCCTGCGCGACATCGTATTGCTCGTCCTGCTGGCGGTGGGGCAGGGCAATGCCGGCTTTACCCACTGGAGCGCGGTCGCGGTGCCGCTGCTGGCGCTGGCGGTGACCTTCGTCGGCTTCGTGAATGCGCGCCGCCTGGCAAAAGTGAAGCGGGTGGACGTGCCGATCGCCAACCTTCCCGAAGAACTGCACGGCTATTCGATCGCCCAGATTTCCGATATCCACGTCGGCCCCACCATCCGCCGGCCCTACCTGAACGCCATCGTCAACCGCGTGAATGCGCTGAAGGCCGATGCGATTGCCGTCACCGGCGACCTGGTCGACGGCAGCGTGCAGCGCCTGGCCCTGCACACCCAGCCGCTGGCGCGCCTGTCCGCACCGGACGGCGCCTTTTTCGTGACCGGCAACCATGAGTATTACTCGGGCGCCGAGGAGTGGATTGCCGAGGTGCGCCGCCTGGGGCTGACCGTGCTGCTGAACCAGCACGTGGTGCGCCAGCGCGGGGCGGCCAAGGTCCTGATCGCGGGCGTGCCGGATTTTACTGCCCACCACTTCGTGCCCAGCCACCGCAGCAATCCGCAAGCCGCTGCGGCCGGTGCGCCGGAGGAGGTGGACGTCAGGATCCTGCTGGCGCACCAGCCGCGCACGGCGCCGGCCGCGGCGGACGCCGGCTTCGATTTGCAGTTGTCGGGCCACACGCATGGCGGACAGTTCTTCCCGTGGAACTTGTTCGTGCCGCTGCAGCAGCCTTTCGTGGCCGGCCTGCACCGCGTGCGCGACTTGTGGGTGTACACCAGCCGCGGCACCGGTTACTGGGGGCCGCCGAAACGCTTCGGCGCGCCGTCCGAGATCACCCTGGTGCGCCTGGTACCGGCGTAAAGACAGCGCAAAGCGGTCATATGCGCTACCCTTCGGGATCACGAAACTTGACCGAAGGAATTTACGCATGAACCGCCGCTTCCGTTTGCCTGCGCTCAGCCTGATGGCTGCCTCGTTTGCCACCGCTTTTGCCGTGTCGGCCCAGGCCGCCAGCCCGGGGAACGATCCAGTCGCCCTGGCCAAGATCCGCGACACCGCGATGGCGAGCGACTACGCCTGGGAGCGCACCGCCGACATGAGCGACCTGATCGGCCCGCGCCTGTCGGGCTCGGCCGGCGCGGCGGCGGCCGTGACCCAGGTGGCGGATGCCATGCGCAAGCTCGGCGCGAAAGTCACGCTGCAGCCGGTAAAAGTGCCGCACTGGGTGCGCGGCGCCGAGACCGGCGAACTGGTCGAGTACACGGGCCGCCCGGCCGGCATCACCCAGCGCGTGGTGCTGACGGCGCTGGGCGGCTCCAGCGCCACGCCGGCCGACGGCCTGAAGGCGCAGGTGATCGTGGTCGGCAGCTTCGACGAACTGAAGGCGCGCGCAAGCGAGGTCAAGGGCCGCATCGTGCTGTTCGACGTGCCTTTCGACCAGCACATGGCCGACCGCGGCCTGGCCGGCCCGGCCTATGGGCAGGGCTCGAACTACCGCACCAACGGCCCGCGCATCGCGGCCGAGATGGGCGCGGCGGCGGCGCTGGTGCGTTCGGTGGGCGGCGCCAACTACCGCCTGCCGCACACCGGCAACACGAGCATGCAGGACGGTGCGCGCATTCCGGCCGCTGCCGTGAGCGTGGAAGACGCCATGCTGATGAGCCGCCTGGCCAAGCGCGGGCCCCTCAGCATGCGCCTGGTGCTGACGCCGAAGATCCTGCCGGACGCCGACAGCTACAACGTGATCGCCGACTTCCCCGGCACCGACAAGGCCGACGAGGTCGTCATCGTGTCCGGCCACCTCGATTCCTGGGACCTGGCGACTGGCGCCCATGACGACGCGGCCGGCGTGGCCAGCGCCATGGCCGTGTTCGACACCCTGAAGAAGCTCGACTACCGTCCGCGCCGTACGATCCGCATGATTGCCTGGATGAACGAGGAGAACGGCACCCGCGGCGCGCGCGCCTACCTCGAGGCGCAGGGCGCGAACGCCGGCACCCACGTCGGCGCCATCGAAAGCGACAACGGCGTCGGCCGGCCGTTCGGCATGCGCGCCAGCGTGCCGGCAACCTCGACCAAGCTGTTCGCGCCGCTGCAGGCCGCGCTGCTGCCGATCGGCGCCGGCGTGTTCCAGCGCCAGGATGCGCTGTCGACCGGCGATTTGTCGGGCCTGGAGCGTGCCGGCGTGCCGAGCTTTGCGCCGCTGGTCGATACCTCGGCCTATTTCGACTACCACCACACGGCGGCCGATACCCTGGACAAGGTCGATCCGGACAATCTGCGCCGCAACGTGGCGCTGATGACGGCCACGGCCTGGTTCCTGGCGAATGTCGAGGAGCCGGTCGGCCGCGCCAGCGTGCCGGCGAAGTAAGACGTGCCAGCAGGCGTTGGTGACAAGCTTGCGCCCAGGCCTGCTCCCAGGCCTGCTTGGGCTGCCGGCTGACCGCATGCCGCTGTCGTCCTGACGGGCGCCGGCGGCAGCGCGCCAGGCCATTGGTCCGTACGCTGCCATTTCATCCATTCCGGTAGACTCCTCCGCACATTATCTCAACGGAGGACACCATGACTGGACGGAAGAAACTGGCAGGGCAGCGTATCGCCGTGCTCGCCGCAGACGGCTTCGAGAAAGTGGAACTTACGGCGCCGGTGGCGGCGCTGCGCGGGGCAGGCGCCGAGGTGGACATCATCTCGCTCAAATCCGGCAAGATCCGCGGCATGAACCTGCACATGCCGGCCGACCTGATCGCCGTCGACTGGACGATCGACGACGTCAGCGCGCGCGACTACGACGGCCTGCTGATTCCAGGCGGCTTCATGAACCCGGACGCGCTGCGCCAGTCGGGCGATGCACGCGACTTCGTGCGCGCCTTCGACCTGCTCGACAAGCCGATCGCCACGCTCTGCCACGGCCCCTGGGTGCTGGCCTCGGCGGGCCTGCTGTCGGGCCGCACCCTGACCTCGTGGCCGGGCGTGCGCGACGACATGGTGAACGCCGGCGCCACCTGGCTCGACCAGGAAGTGGTGCGCGACGGTAACCTGGTGACCAGCCGCGGCCCGCAGGACATCATGCCCTTCGTGCGCGAGATGATCCAGCTGTTCGCGGGCGGCCCGGCCAGCAGCGCCGCCTTGCGCCGCCGCCATTCGGATCCGCAGCGCGAGAACCCGAGCGCCGTCACCGGCGCCGCTGCACGCTGGATTCCACGCTCGCCGCTCGGCGCCGTGCTCGGCCTGGCGCTGCTCGGTGCAGGCGTAATGGCGGTCCGGAATGCGGGCAACGGTGGCCGCATTTCCGCTACCGAGGCACGTACGGCGTCGGAGTAGTGCGGGAGTAGGTGCAGGCGCAGGTGCCGGAGCAAGTGCGAACGAAATAGGATACCTGCAGGGGTACCTGCGGGGACACCTTCTTAGGCACCTAAGGCACCCTAGGCATCTGCAAGAGCACCCGCGAAGGCATCTGCAAGAGCACCCGCGAGGACACCTGCGCGAACGCAGTGATGCGTTCGCGCAGCGTCCTCGTCCAGCGCGCCGCCCTGGCTACCGTGCCGCTTACTCGATCAGGATGCGTCTGACGGCGCGCGCATGGCCGCGGAACGGGCGTCCATAAACCGTCTGGATGCCGCTGGCGAAGTTCTCGCCCCAAACCAGCTGGGAGCGGGTCTCGTGGGGCTCGGACGACCAATACCATTCCCTTTCGAACTGCTCGCGCAGATTGGCGAACAGCAGCGACAGCTCGCGCCGGTTCGGCAGTTCGCCGCCCTGGCTGCCTGCCCAGTCGAGCGCGCCGGGCCAGCTGATGTCGCCCAGGTCGCCAGGCAGCAGGATCAGGTGGTGGTCGGCCTCGCCATCCTTGCCGAGGATGACCCCGGCGTAGTGCTCGCCTTCCTTCAAGGTTTCGCGTAGTTGCATATAGATGCCCATCGTATCCTCGTGCGTCGGTGTATGCGGTCCTGTAAGACACCGGCCTCTGCGCGTTAGTTGCTGCTCAAGACACGACATGGATCAGAGCACTGTTCGATTTCAGAAGAATAAAGGGCCTTGATGCTTTGTTACTTGTAGAAAATTTTTTTGAGAAAAAGTTGAACTAAGGAAGTTTCCTTCCCTCAAAGGTTACGTATTCGCGTTTTGCACGCTTCGATTTTTTACCTTTGACGTTAGGAACTTCTCGCATGAAAAAGCAAGCCACCATCGCCCTGAACGCTGTTGCTACCGCTGTCGTCCTGGCCTTCTCCGCTACCGCCCACGCCGCCCCGACCAGCTTCGCGCTCACCGGCTATGATGCTGCGTCGAACCTGACGGTCAATACCGCCAGCAACGCCACCACCCCGGCCACGACCTATAACTATTATGTGTCGCCAACCGGTTCGGACACCGCTGCTGGTACGAAAGCTGCGCCGTTCAAGACCCTGGCCCGCGCCGCCAAGGCTGTGACCAAGGCCGGCACCACCGTGTTCGTCGCTCCTGGCACCTACGACGGCGGCTTCAAGACCACCGCCAACGGTACTGCTGCCGCCCGCATCTACTGGGTCTCGACCACCAAGTGGGGCGCGAAGATCGTGCCTCCTGCGAACTCGACCAACAAGAACGCCTGGGATAACCGCGGCAACTACGTCAGCATCATCGGCTTCGAAGTCGACGGCAGCAAAGTGCGAAGCGGCACCAAGTGGACCCTGGGTATCTACACCGGCGGCTCCTACAACGTCATCGAAGGCAACCACGTCCACCACACCGCGACCACCATCCCATGCAACAGCGCGGGCGGCTCGGCGATCGGTGTCGACAGCTACTACAAGGGCGTGAAGACCGACGTCATCGGCAACGTCGTCCACGACATCGGCCCGGCCGGTTGCACCTACGTGCAGGGCATCTACGTCAGCACCTCGGGCACGATCAAGAACAACGTGGTCTACCGCGTCGGCTCGGCAGCGATCCACCTCTGGCACGATGCCACCAACGTTCAGATCATCAACAACACGGTGAGCTCGTCGGTGTTCGGCATCATCGTCGGCGGCGGTGACTTCTACTTCACCAGTGCTGGCGCCAACAACGTGGCCGTGTACAACAACATCGTGTACGACAACAAGTACGGTATCTCGGAGCAAGGCAAGACCGGCACCGCCAACTCGTACAAGAACAACCTGGTGTTCAAGAACACGACCTATGACTGGCAGCTGCGCAATGGCCTGAAGCACACCGGCACGATCTCGTCGGACCCGCTGCTGGCCGGCTACTCGCGCACCGCCGCGATGCCGAACTTCAAGCCGAGCGCGAGCTCGCCAGTGATCGGCCGCGGTATCGCCACCTATGCACTGCCGACCGACATCGACGGCAAGCCACGTAACGCATCGACCGGCTACGACATCGGCGCGTATCAACACTAAGCGTACTAAGTTCCGCCCGACACCGGAGACCGAACATCAGCCAGGGTGAACCGTCCTCGATTGTGCAGACGCGCATCGAGGACCCGTCACTACCCTTGATCAGCCCGCGTTGCCTTGTGCACGCGGGCTTTTTTTATGTCATCAGGCGCCGAGCTGGAACGTTGCCTTGCGCACAGATTTAACAATGTGTGCGACCCTCGTGTTCAGTTTCTCCTGGGGAAAAAATGTTAAGTGCATGTTATCAAAGGAAATTTTTTTTGAAAAACATTGAACTTAGGCAGTTTCCACTACTCAAAGGTTACGTATCAACTTTAACGTTAGGAACTTTCGCATGAAGAAGTACGCTCGCTTTGCTACCCCATTCCGCCTCAACGCACTTGCTCGCGCCAGCGCTGCTACCGTGATTGCCCTGTGCGGCATCTCGGCTGCCCATGCTGCCGACAACTTCGCCTTGGCCGGCTACAGCGTAGCAAGCCCTGCCGCCGCTGCCGTTACCGCAGGCGCCGCTCCTACCCAGCAAGTCACTGAACTGTATCGCCAACTCTTTAACCGTGTGCCTGACGCCGGTGGCCTCGCATACTGGGTCGGCGTGATGCGCCAAGGCTGGACCATCCAACAGGTCGAAGCCAGCATGATGCAAACTGCCGAGTACCGTGCTCTCCACCCGGGCAGCACTGGCGGCGCCACCGTGTCCACGCCAGCCACGGCTTATAACTACTACGTTTCGCCAAATGGTTCGGATACCGCAGCCGGCACCAAGGCAGCCCCGTTCAAGACCCTGGCCCGTGCTGCGAAAGCCGTGACCAAGGCCGGCACCACCGTGTTCGTCGCCCCAGGCACCTATGACGGCGGCTTCAAGACCACCGCCAACGGTACGGCTGCTGCCCGCATCTACTGGGTCTCGACCACCAAGTGGGGCGCGAAGATTGTTCCTCCGGCAAACTCGACCAACAAGAACGCCTGGGACAACCGCGGTAACTACGTCAGCATCATCGGCTTCGAAGTCGATGGCTCGAAAGTGCGCAGCGGCACCAAGTGGACCCTGGGTATCTACACCGGTGGTTCCTACAACGTCATCGAAGGCAACCGCGTCCACCATACCGCCACCACGATTCCGTGCAACAGCGCGGGTGGTTCGGCGATCGGTGTCGACAGCTACTACAAGGGTGTGATGACTGATGTGGTCGGCAACGTCGTCCACGACATCGGTCCGGCCGGTTGCACCTACGTGCAGGGTATCTATGTCAGCACCTCGGGCACGATCAAGAACAACGTGGTCTACCGTGTCGGTTCGGCAGCGATCCACCTCTGGCACGATGCCACCAACGTCAAGATCATCAACAACACGGTGAGCTCGTCGGTGTTCGGCATCATCGTCGGTGGCGGCGACTTCTACTTCACCAGCGCTGGCGCCAACAACGTGGCCGTGTACAACAACATCGTGTACGACAACAAGTACGGTATTTCGGAACAGGGCAAGACCGGGGCCGGCAACTCGTACAAGAACAACCTGGTGTTCAAGAACACGACCTACGACTGGCAGTTGCGCAATGGCTTGAAGCACACCGGCACGATTTCGTCGGACCCGCTGCTGGCCGGTTACTCGCGCACCGCTGCAACGCCGAACTTCAAACCGAGCGCCAGCTCGCCGGTGATCGGCCGCGGCATCGCTACCTACGCGCTGCCGACCGACATTGACGGCAAGGCGCGTAACGCGTCGACCGGATACGACATCGGCGCGTATCAACACTAAGCATGCGCTAAGCAAACATTAGGCAGCATCAGCTGGCGGGAACAGGCAACGGCTGCGCGGAACGCGCAGCCAGTCAGCAAAAACCTGGGCGACTCAACCCGCGTGACCGCAAGGGCACGCGGGTTTTTTATTGCGCTTCTGATCCTTCATGGGCTGAACAAACTCAGCAAAACAAAATTTTAACGTTCGTTTCCAGAGGAAAACAATATTTGCAGGTTTGATAGTCGAGAGAAATTTTTCTTAGAAAACGTTGAACTTAGGCAGTTTCCAGCGCTCAAACCTCTCGCATTTCGCATTTAACGTAAGGAACTATTGATGAAACACTCCGCTACCAAGCCCTCCAATATCCGTACCAATGCACTGACCCATGGCGCTGCCGCCGTGCTGCTGGCGTTGGGCGCATCCACTGCCAGCGCTGCTACCAGCTTTGCCCTGTCGGGTTACGATGCCCAGGAAGGCCTGCGTGCCAAGGCTGCCGTCACCAGCAACGTGACGACGCCGGCTACCACCTATAACTATTACGTCTCGCCAACCGGCTCGGACACCGCCGCTGGTACCAAAGCCAAGCCCTTCAAGACCCTGGCGCGCGCCGCCAAGGCAGCCACCAAGCCGGGCACGACCGTGTTCGTGGCACCCGGCACCTACGACGGCGGCTTCAAGACCACCGCCAGCGGCAATGCCAAGGCCCGCATCTACTGGGTCTCGACCACCAAGTGGGGCGCCAAGATCGTGCCGCCTGCCAAGTCGAGCAACAAGACTGCCTGGGACAACCGCGGCAACTACGTCAGCATCATCGGCTTCGAAGTCGACGGCAGCAAAGTGCGCAGCGGCACCAAGTGGACCCTCGGCATCTACACCGGCGGTTCGTACAACGTCATCGAAGGCAACCACGTCCACCACACCGCCACGACCATCCCTTGCAACAGCGCCGGCGGCTCGGCCATCGGCGTGGACAGCTACTACAAGGGCGTCATGAGCGATGTCGTCGGCAACGTCGTCCACGACATCGGCCCGGCGGGTTGCACCTACGTGCAGGGTATCTATGTCAGCACCTCGGGCACGATCAAGAACAACGTGGTCTACCGCGTCGGCTCGGCAGCGATCCACCTGTGGCACGATGCAACGAATGTGAAGATCATCAACAACACTGTGTCGTCGTCGAACTTCGGCATCATCGTTGGCGGTGGCGACTTCTACTTCACCTCGGCCGGCGCCAACAACGTGGCCGTGTACAACAACATCGTCTACGACAACAAGTACGGGATCTCGGAGCAGGGCAAGACCGGTAGCGGCAACTCGTACAAGAACAACCTGGTCTACAAGAACACGACCTACAACTGGCAGCTGCGCAATGGCCTGAAGCACACCGGCACCATTACCTCGGACCCGCTGCTGGCCGGTTATTCGCGCACTGCCGCGATGCCGAACTTCAAGCCGAGCAAGAGCTCGCCGGTGATCGGCCGCGGCATAGCCACCTATGCGCTGCCGACCGACATCGACGGCAAGCCGCGTAATGCGTCGACCGGCTACGACATCGGCGCTTACCAGCACTAAGTCGCGCTCTCGGGTCGCAGCCTGAGCAAAGCCCGCGTTGCCACAAGCAGCGCGGGTTTTTTTTCGATCCGGAGGTCGCTGGAGCGAAATTAGGGGGGATGTAACATTTGTTCCGCTTCTTGTGTTCAATTTCCTCATCTGAAATTCCGATAAGTCTTTGATACTCCAAGAAAATTTATTTGAGAAAAAGTTGAACTAAGGAAGTTTCCTCCCCTCAAAGGTTACGTATTCGCGATTTACTCGCTTCATAAATTACCTTTGACGTTAGGAACTTCTCGCATGAAAAAGCAAGCCACCATCGCCCTGAACGCTGTCGCTGCCGCTGTCGTCCTGGCCTTCTCCGCTACCGCCCACGCAGCCCCGACCAGCTTTGCGCTCTCCGGCTATGATGCTGCGGCGAACCTGACGGTCAATACCGCCAGCAACGCCACCACGCCTGCCACGACCTATAACTATTATGTGTCGCCGACCGGTTCGGACACCGCCGCTGGTACGAAAGCTGCACCGTTCAAGACCCTGGCCCGCGCTGCCAAGGCCGTGACCAAAGCCGGCACCACCGTGTTCGTCGCGCCTGGCACCTACGACGGCGGCTTCAAGACCACCGCCAACGGCACCGCCGCTGCCCGCATCTACTGGGTCTCGACCACCAAGTGGGGCGCGAAGATTGTGCCGCCTGCAAACTCGACCAACAAGAACGCCTGGGACAACCGTGGTAATTACGTCAGCATCATCGGCTTCGAAGTGGACGGCAGCAAAGTGCGCAGCGGCACCAAGTGGACGCTCGGCATCTACACCGGCGGTTCCTACAACGTCATCGAAGGCAACCACGTCCACCACACCGCCACCACCATCCCATGCAACAGCGCAGGTGGTTAGGCCATCGGCGTGGACAGCTACTACAAGGGCGTGAAGACCGATGTCATCGGCAACGTCGTCCACGACATCGGCCCGGCCGGTTGCACTTATGTCCAGGGTA
>Ga0265780_10011881_pt1 | contig 10258 bp, 7 predicted proteins | sample P1T30metagenome_FD_192432 | JGI IMG/M metagenome (GOLD analysis project Ga0265780, IMG submission 192432) | Plant litter microbial communities from East Loma Ridge, Irvine, California - P1 T30 | ecosystem: Environmental > Terrestrial > Plant litter > Unclassified | place: USA: California... | reverse complement strand
GGTTAATTAGTTTAATTTTATGGTAATGCTCTAGTTGATCGCTATATTTCTTCCTCTTTAAATAGTTTGAATCCTCGAAATATTTTAAAATATTTAGTTTAGTGTTTACGATTCTTAATCCACGTTGAAACTGACTTGCATATTTGTAATCCGAAAATTGCAGGCACTCAGCTAAAAGTTCTTCAAGGCTGGATTTTTCCTCTTCATAATAAATAATGAGTTCGTTAAGTTCTTCATTCATAGCTAATCATTCGTCCTTCTATGCTTAACAAAATAAAAAGCCAAATTACCTGCAATAATCACATGGTTGAAGATATTTGGAATTAAACCGTAATATTTAGTGAAGATCTTAAACCTCTCTTTTAAGCTTTCGCGATGTTTTTTCTTGCTCATTCCACCAACCAAATACTTGGCCACATAACGCCGAACGTTAACAATGCTCGAAGCTTTTTTAGCGGCCTTGATAATCCAATCTATATCTGAACTGTATTTGTAACTCAAATCATAAGGTGTAATAATACTCCTGCGGATATAAATCGCCTGATGGCTAATGCTCATGCCATACTTAAAACTTTTCCAGTCGAATTCATCGGGCGCTTCGTGTCTTCTACGCCCCAGACTTTCCCAATTGTCATTATACATTTCTGTTTCGCCATAGTAAATGTCGGCTCCTGGAACAGATTCGAAAATATCTTCAACGGTTGTTTCATCGTAGATTTCATCGCCCGAATTCATAAACAAAACATAATCGCCGGTAGCCAAAGCTAAACCTTTGTTCATGGCATCATAAATGCCCTTATCAGGTTCTGATACAATTTTAGAAATGCTACTTTTATGCTTTTCGATAACTTCTAAAGTGCCGTCAGTAGATTTTCCATCAATAATAATGTATTCGATTTTTTTATAGGTTTGTTTGAGCACAGAGTTAATCGTTCGCTCAATATCTCGAACGTTATTGTATACGATGGTAATGACGGTTAGTTTAGGCATGCTAATCCATTAGTTTTTTTAAAGTTTCTACATCGGGTAAAACACCTTTGTATGCTGCCGGTAAAACACTGCTTGTTTTATAAGTCGAAACGCCCATTGCTTTATTAAAATCTCTAAATGAAAATTCAACTACTTTGTTTTTCTTTTCCTTACAAAGAATAATGCCAATTGATGGTTGTTCATGTGGTTGCTTTACATATTCATCTAAAGCTGATAAATAAAAATTCATTTTGCCCATATATTCGGGCTTAAATTTACCGGTTTTGAGCTCGAAAACTACCAAGCATTGTAAGCGACGATTAAAAAACAAGAGGTCTAAAAAGTATTCTTCATCTTCTACAATTAACCTAAATTGATTGCCAATAAAGGCAAAATCAGATCCTAAAGACATTAAGAATTTCTTAATGTTCTGAACGATTTCACTTTCTAAAACCCGTTCATCTTTATCATCAACATCTTCGATATTGATAAAATCTAACAGGTATTCATCTTTAAATGATTGTAAGGCTTTTTGCCTTATTTCATCATTGGTAATTGTTTTTGAAAAATTATTGGGTAGGCTGCCTGTTTTTTGAAAAGTTTGATTGTTTAAATGATTTTTGAGCGTGCTTAAACTCCAAAATTCTGTAGCGGTTTTTTGAATGTAGAAAATCCGTTCTTCTATCTTTTGAGTTCCTTGTATAATTTCTAAATGATGTGAAAAGCTCAAGCCAAAAAAAATTTTTCCCAATTGGACCGACACTGTCGGTCTAAATGTAATTTCTTCTAAGTCAATGACTTGTAATTGGGCCGACACTGTTGGCCCAATTAGGGAATGTTCTTCCCAAGACTCAAAAAAGAGTCTCATCCGTTTCATATTGGTTGCAGAAAAACCTCTTAAACCTGGAAGCTCAACTTGTAAATCGGCTGAAAGATTTTCAATGACTTTTGCACCCCATTTTTCCTCCTCAATTTTGTGTGAAATGAATTTCCCTACAGCAAAATAAAGGGTTAAAAGTTCTTTATTAACCAGAGCAGCGGCCCGATAACGGCTCTGTAAAATTGCCGATTTTAAGGCTTTGATATTATCGAGATGGCTTTTAGATAGTTCCATGTTATTTCGGCTGCAAATCAATCAAAGTTTCGTACAAATGAATATGCTCTGCAGCAATTACTTCTTCCGAGAAATCGGTTAAAATACTTAATCTGGCTGCTTTTTGTACCTCCTCTTTATTTGGACGATGATACAACCATTCAATGCCATTGGCTAAATCTTCAGCATTTTCATATTCAGCCAGATAACCGTTTTGCATGTGCTTAACCATATCCGGAATGCCGCCTGTAGTAAATGCTATAACCGGAGTGGCGCAGGCTAAACTTTCCATCACTGTATTGGGTAAATTGTCTTCCAAAGATGGCGTGATAAATGCATCTGCGGCTGAATAACATTTTGCCAAATGATCATCTTTATTAATGGTGCCAAGGAATGTGGTTTTGAAAGGGAACGCTGGCATTTCGGCATTTTCTTTATTGCCAAAAATAACCAGTTCGATATTCTCTTTTTTAATTCCCGTTCTACGAGATAAAATTTCCAAAGCCTCAATTAAATAAGGTGTCCCTTTATGTTTATCATTTTTTGACGGCATAAAACCACTCATCAACACGAAATGATCAGGATTGATTTTCAATATTTTCTTGGCCTCGGCTTTTACATAAGGCTTAAAAATATTAGTTTCAATAGTATTCGGAATCACTGATGTTTTTCGTGTGCCCAACAAGCTGCTAAATTTAACCGATTTTGCCATCCAATTGCTTGGCGCCACAATGTGAAAGTTTAATTCGCCATAGGCTTTCTGTTTGCGTAACCAGGTTTTATGAGAGATGTCGTTATCGCCACTGAATTTTAAAATTGGGCAGTTGCCGCATTGCTGATGAAAATTCTCGCAACCGTAGCGTACATGGCAGCCACCAGTAAACGCATTGCTATCGTGGAAAGTCCACACAATTGGTTTTTCCAATTCATCAAGCTCTGCTAAAAATTTGGGCGTAAGAAAACCATGATTAACCCAGTGAAGATGGATGATATCGGCACTTTTAACTTCAGGATGGTTTTTAATTGATCGCCCAAACCATTGCAAACTGAAAGGCGTTTGAACCGATTTGCTTAGCCACTTGGCGTAATATCGCTCTGAAAGAATACTAAAAACAGCTTTACCTTTTTGAATCGGCGACTTGCTAAAAGTATCAATAGTTGGGTTTTGCCCAAATTTATAATACACTAAAACTTTTGAATCGATGCCACTTGCTTTTAGGGCATCGCTCAAGCGCAAACAGGCTCTTCCTGCTCCGCCATTTCCATCATAGGTATTTAGGTGTATTACTTTCAAATCAATCAAAAATACATTTATTGTTAAGAATATAAAATCTGTTGCGTAAATTCAGCTTCGAAAGCCCAAACAACCAAAAATCATGATCAAAATCCTGCTAAAATCGCTTGTAGCAATGGCGTTTTTTTTGCCTTGCCATTCATTTGCTCAAAATCAAACTTATTTTGCCTCATATCCAGCTTTAACGCCAGATGCACAAACCATAGTATTCAGTTATGATGGCGATATCTGGAAAGTTCCGGTAAAAGGAGGTGTTGCATCGCGGATTACGGCCATGCAAGGAGAAGAAATTAATCCCAAAGTGTCTCCTGATGGTAAATGGTTAGCATTTTCATCTAATCAGTTTGGAAATAACGATGTTTATGTGATGCCAATCAATGGAGGAGATATTAAGCAGCTTACCTTTAATGATGCATCTGATGAAGTAGATAATTGGGGTTGGGATTCTAGAACCATTTATTTTACCTCAGGCAGATACAATTCTTTTTCGAGCTATAAAGTTGGCATAAACGGTGGAACGGCAACTCGTTTATTCAACAATTATTTTAACACCACCCATCACATTGCTGAATCGCCAACCGGCGAATTATTTTTTAACGATACCTGGGAAAGCTACCGTTTTACTAATCGTAAACATTATAAAGGTGCATACAATCCGGATATTCAATCTTACAATCCTAAAACGAAAGCTTACAAACGTTATACAGATTATATTGGCAAGGATTTTTGGACAAGTGTTGATCAAAAAGGTAATGTGTTTTTTGTTTCGGATGAGGGGAATGATGAATATAACCTTTACACTTTCACTGGCGGAAAGAAAACAGGCTTAACAAATTTCGAAACTTCTATTAAACGTCCATTTGTTTCGGCAAACGGAACAACTGTAGTTTTTGAAAAAGACTATCAATTATATACTTACGATGTAACTTCGAAAAAAACTGAAAAAGTAAACATCAGTACTTCTAGAAATCAAGTTTTGAGTAAAGAACAAGAGTATGATGTTCGTGCTAATATCTCTGCTTTTGACGCCTCAACTGATGGTAAAAAGATTGCTTTTATTTCTCGTGGAGAAGTTTTTGTAAGCGATGCCGATGGAAAATTCATCCGCAAGATTACCAATAGTGGCGAACGTGCTATGGAATGTAAATGGCTTGCCGATAATAAAACCATACTGTTTAGTCAAACTGCAAATGGTTTTCAAAACTGGTTTACCATTACCGGCGACGGAAAAGGAACGGTTAAGCAACTTACAAAAGATAAAGCCAACAACCGTGATATTACCTTAAATAAATCCAAAACGATGGCCGTGTATTTAAGTGGTAGAAATGAGTTGAAATTAATGGATTTAAAAACCCTTGAAAGTAAAACATTAGTAACTGATGAGTTTTGGGCTTTTCAAAATTCTGCACCAAGTTTTTCTCCGAATGACGAATATGTGCTGTTCACAGTTTACAGAAACTTCGAGCAAGATTTGGTGGTGCATAATATTAAAGGCAATAAAACCATCAATTTAACCAATACAGGTGTAACGGAAACTGGTCCCTCTTGGTCGCCAGATGGAAAGTATATTTTCTTTACCAGTGCCCGTACAAAACCATCTTATCCAACAGGAATGTCAAGTGCACACATTTATCGCATGGCTTTAAATAATTATGATGAACCTTATCGCTCTGATAAGTTCGATGATTTATTTAAGGAAACTAAACCTGCGGAAGTAAAGCCAGTTGTGGTCATTACAAAAGATAAAAATGGTAAAGCAGATACTACTAAAAAGAAAATGGAGGTAAAACCTACGCCAAAACCTGCCAATGTAATTACCATCAACACACAGGATATTTTGGATAGAATTGAGTTGGTTGGTCCTGCGTTTGGTGGGCAATATGGAACTGATGTTTTCGCAAAGGGTGATAAAACCTATGTTTTTTATGCTTCGAATCACGAGGGCGGTGCACCAGGATTATACCGTACTACTTTAGAACCATTTGAGGCCAATAAAACTGAAAAGGTTGCTGATGGCGGCGATTATAATATTGTTCAGGCTGGTGATAAATTCTTTGTGCTATCTCGTGGAGTGATCAATAAATATACTTTAGAGGGGAACAAGTTTGATAAAATTGATCATGGTTATAAATTTACCAGAAACCTCAACGCAGAATTTAACCAGATGTTTTACGAAACCTGGGTAGGCTTAGATGAAAATTTTTATGATGAAAAGTTTCACGGTGTGGATTGGGATAAGATGAGAACACGTTACGCTGCTTATTTGCCGTATGTAAATAACCGTAGTGATTTAAGAATTTTATTGAATGATATGTTGGGCGAGCTGAATTCATCGCACATGGGCTTTAATAGTTCGGGAGCAGAAGAAAAGAAAAACCTAACTTATACTACAAATGAAACTGGAATTATTTTCGATAATGAGAATCCTTTAAAGGTTGAGCGTATCGCGGCCAAAAGCAATGCTGCCCGTACGGGGACCAATATCTTGCCGGGCGATATTTTAACAGCAGTTAATGGAGTTAAGGTTGAGGAAAAAATTGATCGCGATTATTACTTCAGCAAACCATCATTGGATAAGGAAATGACTTTAACTTTTGATAGAAAAGGCAAGGAGATTTTTGTGAATATTCATCCAGAAAGTTCGGGTGTGTTACGTGGAAACCTTTATGATGAATGGATTGCCAATAACCGTAAAAATGTAGATAAATGGGGGAATAACCGCATCGCGTACTCATACATGAAGAACATGGGGGGTAGCGAATTGGAAGTTTTCTTATTGGATATGGTTGCGCAAGAGGAAAACAAAGATGCCATCATTCTTGATTTACGTTACAACACTGGCGGAAATGTTCATGATGAGGTATTGAAATTCTTATCGCAGCGTCCGTACTTGCAATGGAAATACCGTGGAGGTAAGTTAGCACCACAAAGTAACTTTGGACCCGCTGTAAAACCTATTGTATTGTTAATTAATGAGCAATCGTTAAGTGATGCAGAAATGACTGCCGCAGGTTTTAAGCAATTAAAACTCGGTAAAACCATTGGTACTGAAACTTATCGCTGGATCATTTTTACATCAGCAAAAGGTTTGGTTGACGGTTCATCATATCGATTACCATCTTGGGGTTGTTATACCATGGACGGTAAAAATCTCGAAAGCGAGGGTGTTAAGCCAGATATTTTTGTGAAAAATACTTTTGAGGATCGCCTGGAAGATAAAGACCCTCAATTGGAAAAAGCTGTTGCAGAGATATTGAAAGATTTGAAGTAAGGTTTATTGAAGACTATACCATTTGTCATTCTGAGCTTGTCGAAGAAGTTAATGTGTTTCGACAGGCTCAACATGACAATTTTTATAAATAATACACTGAATTTCCGTTTCTTTGGCGCTGGAATTATTTTAAAACATGGCAAATTTATTAACCGACAGAGCTTTTTGGGTAAATTATTGGGAAAGTAAAAAAGGACTTGCGGTTCAACTTCCATCAGACTATACTTTTTATGGCCAACTGGGGGAAATTGTGGAGCAGAAGAACGTAAAGACCGCGATAGAATTGGGCGGCTTCCCTGGTTACTATGCTGTTTTTTTGAAAAAATACCTTAATCTTGATGTTACGCTTCTGGATTATTTCGTTCACCCTCCGGTGGTAAACGAGCTGCTCGAAAAGAATGGATTGAAAGAACAGGATATTCATATCATTGAGACAGATTTATTCAGTTATCAACCTGAAAAACAATACGATTTGGTATTAAGTTGTGGTTTAATAGAACATTTTAACGATACGGCTGATATCATAAACCGTCACATTGCTTTTGTAAAGCCTGGTGGAACACTGTTTATCACTTTACCAAATTTCAAAGCAGTAAACGGATGGTTCCAAAAAAAATTCGATAGAGAGAACTATGATAAACATAATATCGATAGCATGAATCCAGTGTTATTGAAATCGATTTGTGAAAAAGCCGGATTGAAAGAAGTGAAAGCTGGTTACTTTGGTAGGTTCAGTGTATGGTTGGAAAACGAAAACCAAAAATCGGCAGGTGTTCGTTTGTTTAAAAAAATCGTTTGGGTTACTGGAAAAATATTTACTAGAATTATTCCTATAGAAAGTCAGGCCTTATCTCCTTATATTATTCTACAGGCGAAAAAATCATTATAAACTTTCTTTGTACAAGCCAACTTCACTTAAAGTGATGCAAACAGGCGATTTAGTAATATTGATTTTTACTTTGTTTGTGGTTACCGGTTGATCAAATTTGATTAGTCTTTTTGCACCAACACTTGTACCATCATAAATTTTTTTCCATTTATTATTTTCAAATACCTCGACATTATAAGTTTCAATTCTTTGTCCAAGCTGAATATATTCTTGCAAACTGAGAATATCAAAGGTCTTAATTGTTTTTAAATCAATTTCCAAGCTAGCCTGATGTACTTTATCTACAGTTGCCCAATAGCTTTCCCGGTTACCATCTAATAAGTTTACAGCGTTATAATTTTTACCCCTTGTATTGCTCGAGATAATGTGGGCATCTTTCGCTAAATTATCTGCAAAAGTGTGTTTAATCATACTGCCGAATGTTTTTAAGGCTTTAACATCATCATCGTGTAGTTGGCCACGAGTATCTGGTGCCAATCCTAAATCCAAGCCAGCACCACGCCCAACACTTTTTAAGTACAGATCAAAAAGCATTTCAGGAGTTTTGGGTTTCTCATTTGCATGATAAAACCAACCCTTTCGTAAAGGAACATCACATTCTGCAGGCATCCAAAATTTACCATTTCTAATTCCTTCTGGGCTTTGAGGATAGTTTGCCTGTCCAGGGACAGCAACATTTTTCCCTTCGGGAGGCATTGGAGTAAAAGTTGCCCAACTGGTTTCAGCGGCATTTCCTCGCTCATTCCCAACCCATCGAATATCTAAACCTATATCACTAAATATATTGGCCATCGGTTGCATTTTTCGTGTGATGTTCCAGGTATTATTCCAATCGTAATAAGTGGTGTTATCAATCGAACGCTTTTCTCTCGCACCTCCATAATAGCCATCGCCACCATTTGCGCCATCATGCCAGCTCATAAAAAGTTCGCCATAATTGCTGTATAATTCTTTAAGCTGTGCTTGATAAATAGCGAGGTATTGGTTGGTGCCATATAAGGGGTTGTTCCTATCCCATGGAGAACAATATATACCGAATTTTAGGCCATTTTTACGAGTGGCTTGTTCAATTTCTTGAACTAAATCGCCTTTCCCGCCTCGAAATGGGCTTTTTGAAATGTTATAATCTGTCGTTTTGGTTGGCCAAAGTGCAAAGCCATCATGGTGTTTCGCAACTAATATAATTCCCTTTAAGCCACCGGCTTTGGCCGCAGTTATAATTTGGTCTGCATTAAAATCTGTAGGATTAAAAGTTTTTGGATCAGCATCACCATAACCCCATTCTTTATTTTCAAAAGTGGTAGGTGTAAAATGGATCAGTCCGTAAACTTCGATATCATGCCAAGCCAACTGCCTTTTTGATGGCAAGACTCCGTAAGGTTTTGGAGCGGTTTGTGCTGTTACCGTTGAACCATAAAGCAATAAAATAACAACAAAAATGGATCTCATAAATTGGGCTTGATTAAGCCAAAATACGAAGAATAATATCCTTAGCTGGAAAAATATTGCGATAACTTTTCTCTCACAAAACGTTTCACTCTCGAAACCATGTTTCCTTTTCGTGTAGTAAGGAAACTTTTAATTGTTTGGTAAGCCTTTTTATCTTCTTCAATCCGATCAGGAAATTCAGTAATGGGTTTTGGGTTGATGATGACATTATAGATATCGTTAATGCCTGAATGTACACCTGTGCCATCATGACCAATATTATTTACCAAGGATTGTGCAGGGTTTAAAGTCAGGCCATCTTTTAAAAATATGGAGGCATACCAACGGATCGCCCAGCTGTTATTTTTACCTTTTTTAAACTCTTGCATTTGTTTCCAGAAATTCATCTTATTTTCAATTGAAAATGCCGATTTTTTCTTTTTATCAAACTGTTTAATTAAGATGTCAATATTGGGTTCGAAGTTTTTCCATGCCCGTCCCCATGTTGCCCATCCCCAACTTGTAGCTGCTCTATAAAAGAACGTTTGAGGTAAATTTTCATCTTTTAATGGATACATATAGGCGCCAACATGCATCACTTTTTCTTCATTACGATAACGATTAAGCGCATCATTAAAATAGGTTAAGGTATGTGGCGAAGTAACTAAATCATCTTCAAAAACAATTACCTGATCATAATCATTAATCAACTTTGTTACGCCCTCTATTACCGAATTTGCCAAACCTGCATTCGTTTTTCGCTCAATAACCTTAACTGATTTAAAACCATCGACATTATTGATAATGGCCCTAACCTCTGCAACTTTATCTTCGTCTGCTGAGGATTTTGCTCCATCAGAGAAAATAAATAATCTGCTTTCGCTGGCTAGATCGTTTTGTTGCAAAAACTTAATGGTTCGCTCAGTATGCTGCGGGCGATTGTAAACGAAAAGAGCTATAGGGGCAAGGTTTTGCATGTTTGGCTAGTTTTTTACCATTTAAGGAATGTAAGTTTCATTTAAGTTAATGGGACTAAAATATACTTTCATATAATTCATTAACATAGGTTTTTTGTCCCTCTCTGAAAATATGAGTGCAATTAAAATTTAGCATTAATCCCATTGGCTGATTTAAAAGTTTCATATAAGTTAAAAGCTGAGAAATATGTATTGGTGCAATACTATTAACAGACTTTAATTCGACAACTAACGTATCTTCAATAAATAAATCACATCTTAAATCCGCTTTGAGCTCAAGCCCTTTATATGATATAGGAATGCTCAGTTCAGTCTCATAATTTAAGCCTCTTATTTC
>Ga0265780_10011880_pt1 | contig 10259 bp, 6 predicted proteins | sample P1T30metagenome_FD_192432 | JGI IMG/M metagenome (GOLD analysis project Ga0265780, IMG submission 192432) | Plant litter microbial communities from East Loma Ridge, Irvine, California - P1 T30 | ecosystem: Environmental > Terrestrial > Plant litter > Unclassified | place: USA: California... | reverse complement strand
CACGGGGTTCCAAGGTGCCCTGCAAGCGTATCGCGTCTACGCCGATGCGGACCTAAACGCGGAGCTGCGCCTGTTTTCGGGCCGGACGCTCGATGTTCCATCGCTCTTTATCGGCGGGCAGCGCGACTGGGCGACCTATGTGGCGCCGGGCGCGCTCGAGCTCATGAAGACGAAGGCAACGACGCGCATGGGCGACATAGAACTCATCGAGGGCGCCGGTCACTGGATTCAACAAGAGCAGCCGGCTCGACTCAGCGCGCTCCTGCTCGCCTTCGCCAAGGAGGTAGGGGGCGATAGAAACTAGGTTGTACGGACAATTATCTTTGCGCTCGTGAGCCCCTACCTGTTCAGCATTGTACCCCCAGCCGTACCCCGATAAAGCAAAACCCCGTTTCTGTTGCAGAAACGGGGTTTTTTGTGGGCCCAACTGGAATCGAACCAGTGACCTGCTGATTATGAGTCAGCTGCTCTAACCGATTGAGCTATAGGCCCGGTGCCGGAGGCAGTCATCTTTCACCTCAACCCTGCCGTTTCCGGCCCTCCAACGGAGCAAAAGTACGACCTTAGCGAACGGAAAACCAAGCCGACCTATGCTTCCCAACTTACTATTTGATTTCGGCGGCGTCATCATCGACATTGATTATGCCGCAACGCCCACCGCTATGCGCCGTCTAAGCCGGTCAGGCAGCACCGTGGAATACTCGCAGGCCCAGCAAGCCGAGCTGTTCGACCGGTTAGAAACGGGCCACCTTGCCCCTGCCGAATTCCGGGCCGGCCTCCGCGCGGCCTACGACCTCGATGCTACCGATGACGAAATAGATGCCGCCTGGCATGCCATGCTGCTCGACGTGCCCGCCGAGCGCCTCGCCCTCATTGGGGAGTTGCGCCAGCGGGGCCACCAAACGGCCCTACTTTCCAATACCAACTCGCTGCATATTGCGGAAGTAAACCGGCGGCTGGCGCAGCAATACGGTTTCAAAAACGGCATTGCCGACGTGCTCGACCGTGTTTTTTATTCGCAGGAAGTGGGCTGGCGCAAGCCGGGCGAAGAAATATTCCGGCACGCGCTGGACGAAATGGGCTGGCGCGCTGTTGATACCTTGTTCATTGAGGACAGCCCGCAGCACATTGCCACGGCCCGCCGCCTGGGGCTGCAGGTACTGCACCTGGCTCCGCCCCTCACCCTCGTCACCGCCCTGCCCGAAGCCCTCCGTGTCTTTCCCCGAGAATACGCCCCCGCCCGCTCCTGACCCTGATTTTATTGGCTTCCCAGCCGATGCAGCACCCCCACCGCCCGTAGCCGAAGCACCCGCCGAAATGGCCCGGGCCCGGCGACTGTTTCGGCGGTTCGAGCGGCCAGCGCCTTCGCCGGGGCGCACGGCGGCATTGCACATCGGGCTGTTTTTGCTAACCTTGATGACGACTACCCTCGCGGGCATTCAGCTTACGCGGGGGGCCGTCGATTTTTTACCGCTCGATGTATTTGCGTTGCGGGGAGCGGCACTCTGGACGGAGCTGCGGCGCGGGCTGTGGTTCGCGCTGCCGTTTTTGGGGGTGCTCACGGCGCGATACAACCGGGTGCTGGCCTCGCTGCCCTACTATATTCCGTTTCCGATGGGATTGGGCACATTTGGCGCGGTGATTCGTATTCGGGAGCGTATTTTTTCTCGTCGGGAGTTTTTCGATATTGGCTTGGCTGGGCCGCTAGCGGGCTTTTTGGTGGCGGTGCCGCTGCTTATTTACGGCTTCACGCATTTGCCGCCGCTGGAATACCTGTATTCCATTCACCCAGAATACGCCCGGTATGGCGCTGATTATGCCCAATACGTCTATTCCCGGGATACCTCTGCGCTAACGCTGGCCCGGCCGCTGCTCTACCAGTGGCTGGAAGCAGCCTTCGCCAATCCCGCACAGCTTCCTCATCCCAACGAGCTGCTGCACTACCCCGTGCTGCTGGCCGGTGAGCTCAGCCTGTTTTTCACGGCGCTCAATCTGCTGCCCATGGGCCAGCTCGACGGGGGCCACATTTTGTACGGCCTGCTGGGTCCTGGGCGTTTCAATCGGCTGGTACTGGGGCTGTTCGTGGGCTTTATTTTCTACGCGGGCCTGGGGCTTTTTTCGCTGCACGATGACTGGCAGACCTGGGCCTATGGCGGGCCGGTATACGCGGGCTATCTGGCGCTGATTTTCTGGCGGGTATTGCCGCGGCCGCGCCAGGGACTGCTGCTGGCCGCGGGCATTTGGGCAGCCCAAGTGGCTTGCACGGTGCTGTGGCCCGGCATTTTAGGCAATCCGGGCTGGCTGGTATTTGGGCTATTGCTGGGCCGCTTCACGGGCATTTACCACCCACCCGCGCCCGATGAGCGCGGGCTGAGCCGGGGCCGGCAGGTTCTGGGCTGGGTGATGGTGGCTATTTTTGTCCTTTGCTTCACCCCAAGCCCGTTTGGGTAAAATGAAACCCTGCCTTGCCACGGCGATGCAGAGCACATGCCGTATACAACCAATCGCACGGCTACATTTATGCGAGATGCTTTGCGTCGCAGGGGGTGCCATATTGAATCCCGTTTTCTACTCCGCTCTACCCTTCTTTTCCTTCTCTGAATGATTTTCACCCAAAAACAGCTTTTTCAAGGCAGCACCCATATCGCGTTGCGCGCCGAAAGCCTCTACGTGTGCAAACGCAACCCCCAGGGCGTTGCCACCCTCGAAACCGAAGTTCCCTACGAAGAAATTCTGCCCGTCAGGTTTGGCGAACACCGCCATATTCCCACCAACCAACTGCTGCTTACGGGGCTGCTGCTGGCATTCCTGGGCTACGGACCCTGGCGCGAATGGCTGACCACTGGCAACGCCTCCGCCGCTCTCTACGGCTGGTGGGCGGTACTGGGGCTCAACCTATTGGCTAGTTGGCTACGCTTTGAACAGCAGTGGTGCACCTTCCGGCTCCAAACGGCGCACCTGGTCATCACGCTGGCGGGCCGGCCGTGGCAGCGCAAGCAGTTTCGAACGCTGGTGGCAGAACTGGAGCGTCGGACCAAAACTTACCTGCGCGGCGAGTACGGGCAGGTTAACCCGCTGGGCTTTATTGAGCCACAGCTGCGGCGGGTGGCTTGGCTACACGAGCTGGACGTGCTCAGTGCCCGCGAAGCACAAGCCCTGAACACTCGCCTCACCGGCCGCCGCGGGGCGGCTACCCTCAAAAGCATGGGCCAGGAACTAGAGGCGCCGTACCTGAACTAGTTTCGCCGAGGGCTGCCGCACGAGTAAATTATGGTTCAGCACGCCCATCCAATGCCTCCTATGCTGCCGGCCGCATTGGTCAGCATTGTTATCCCTACCTACAACGAGGCGGGGCACATTGAGGCGCTACTGCACTACCTGCGTCAGGCCGGCGCAGGCACTGATACTGCCGTGGAAATCATCGTGGCCGATGGCCACAGCACCGATGCCACCGTAGCCCTGGCGCGGCAGGCGGGCGCCCGGGTGGCAGCTTGCCCGCGCAAGGGCCGGGCGCCTCAGCTCAACTACGGTGCTCGGCAGGCGACGGGCCACATCCTGTACTTTCTGCACGCCGATACGCGGCCACCAGCGGGCTTTTTGAATGATATCCGGCGGGCAGTGGCGGCGGGCTACGGCTGCGGCTGCTATCGGCTGGCTTTCGATGAGCCGCACTGGTTTTTACGGGCCAATGCCTGGTTTACGCGCTTTGATGTTGATACTGTACGGTTTGGTGACCAAAGCCTGTTTGTGGTAAAAACGGTATTCGAGCAGGCCGGCGGCTTTCGGGATGACCTGCTGCTACTGGAAGACCAGGAAATTATCGGACGCCTGAAACGGCTCACGCGACTGCGGGTGCTAACAGGGCCCATTGTCACCTCGGCCCGCAAGTATCGGGCGAATGGCATTTTTCGACTGCAGGGCGCTTTCACGCTACTGGTGCTGCTGTACTACCTGCGCGTGCCGCAGCCCACGCTTTTGCGCATCTACCGAAAGCTCATCCAGCAGGATAAGCTGTAGGCGGTCCAGCTGCCGCAGGTGGTCTGAATGGACTCTACAGATTGCTTCGTGAATATTTACTAACGAAAAAGCCCCGACCAATTGGCCAGGGCTTTCACACAGTTAATATTCCACCAGCTGTTTACTCTCTGGTGACGCGTAAGGTTTGGGTTTCGCCATTTAGCACCACCCGAACTATATATACGCCGGCGGCCAGACGGCCCGCCTCAGGCAGGGCCACGGCGCTGAGGCCGGTGGGCACGGCGAGGGTGCGCTGCACCAACAGGCGCCCAGTTAGGTCGTACATGGCCACCGAGGCGGCGGGCTGCGGCCGGGTTGTTTGCAGGGAAAGTGAGAAGCCGTTGGGCCCAAATGGTACCGGCACGGCCTGCACCGCAAAGCTGCTGGCCGATGCATTACGCGTGGGCAGCATGGCCGTGGGGTTGCTCAGCGTCCAGGTGCCGGAGATACTGAAAATGCCTTCTACATAGTTTTGCGTGGCATTCTGAACAGTAGCGACAACGGGCGTCCAGGGACCGGCCAGGCTGCCGGCGCGGTAGAGCTGCAACGTGGCTTCGGGTAGGCCATTGAGTTCGGCATCGCGGTAGCCCACGCGCAAAGTGCCACTCACCACAATGGCCGGAATGAAGCCCACCTCGTAGTAGCGTCGGATGCTGGTTTGCGCCGGAACCCGGCCGATGGCCTGGTCGGTTTTACGGTTCACCGTCACCGCAATGGCATTGGAAGCTTGGCTGATGCTCAGGCCCAGCCCGCCAAAATCCTGGCTGCCGCTCGTCGTGAGCATGCCGGTGGTCTGCACCAAGCCCGACACATATGCCCCGGCCGTCTCGCTAATGGTTGCGCCCTGCGTGAGAAGCAGCATGGCGGCCTGCGTTTTTAAAATACCTTGCTGAACTACTGCGGCCGTGCCTACGGTCAGGTTCTGAGTTAGCCGGACAGTATCGGCAGCGGCGGGCAGGTTCACCAGCAGGCGGGGGATATTCAGCGACGCAGCAGTAGGGGCGTTGATGACTACGGCCGCGCCGCGCAGGCTCAGCGTGCCATTGGTGCCGGCAATAGTGGCCCCGGTTTCTACTGTCAGGGTGCCATACACTTCCAGCGTGCCACCATTCAGGGCGAGGTTGGTGCCAGCACGCACGGTCAGGTTGCGCACTTGCACCAGGCCGGTGCTGAGCACGGGCTGGCCAGCGGTGGTCCCGAGTACTTCGGCATCGGTGGTGGAGGTGGGCAGGCAAGTCCAGTTCGCAGCCAGGGCCAAGTCGGTGTTCTGACGCAGGCGCCACTGCGGGCCGGGCGCCACGCGCACGTTCACGGTATCGCGGAAGGTGCAGCTGCCCGCCGTCGTGGTTCCGATGTAGCGGTAGTGACCGGGTGCGGTAGGCACGGCAGCCAGCACATTGCTGCCCGTGGCCGTGATGCCATTGGGGCCACTCCAGGTCACGTTGTTGTCGCGCGTCACAATGCTCCAGGCCGTGACGGGGCCCACGTCGGTAGGCCCGGCATCTACCACAAACAGGTTCCAGATGCCGGCCTGCGGGGCATTGCGCAGCTTGGCAAAACCGGTGGGCTCGTCGACCTTCCAGACGCCGGTGAATGGCGCCGTGCCGGTGTTCAGCGCGCGGGCACCTACCGAATCCACAAACAGCGTGTTCTGATAGTTCTGGCCAGCGCCGCCGTTCATATTACTCAGCAGAATGCGGGTACCGTCGGGCGCTTCCACGTACAGGCGCAGGTCGCCGGTGTAGGTGTGGGTGATGCTCACCTGAATGCCGCGCAGGTCAAAAAAGCTTTCGTTCGAGCCGGTTACCGTCAGGGGAATGCGTATGCCGGCAGGGCTATTGTCCGGAATCTGCACGCTGCCCGTGAACTGGTACGGACCACCCAACTGGTTTTCGAACAAGCGACTGCGCAGACGGGCCGTGCCCCCGGCGCAGGCCACCGAATCGGCCCCAGCGGGCGCGGCGGCCGTGGGACGGTAGGCCATCACGGCCACCGTTTGCTGGGTAGCGCAGTTCGAAACCGGGGTAGAGGTGCGCACGGTGTAGCGCAGACGGCCGGCCGTAGTGGGCGTGGTGTTCACGCGCTTGCCGGTGCGGGCAAAGCTGGCCGGGCCAGTCCACTGATAGGTTTGGCCGGCCACGCTGTCGTCGGCCGTCACACGCAGGTTTAAGGCACCGAAGGCCTGGCCGCGGCCGGCACACAGCTCCGTTTGCAGGGCAGCAGCCGTGAGCACGGGCTGGCTTACGGCCACGGTCAGAGCCTGTGCACTGGTGCAGCCAAAGAAGGGGTCCGAAGCCAGCACCGTGTACTTGTAGGTAGCCGTGCCACCGTTGGCCGGGCCGGCTGGGCTGGTGGTTGCCACCAGGCCCGCCGTTTCCACCCCCGGGCCCACCCAGCGCACGGAGGGCACATCGGCGGGCAAGCGAGTGAAAAGCAGCTCCACCAGCTCCACCGTGCCGATGCTGCCAGCCCGCCCATCCTGGGCCTCCAGGCTGATGGCCAGCAGGGTACCGCTCACCAACATGCTCGCAAAGGATGCAGCCGGCTGGTAAGTGCCCGTGAGCGTTGTGCCAGCAGTGGTGGGCAAGGCATTGGGTGTGGTATCGGTAAAGGTCAGGTCGTAGGTAGCCGGGCCACTCGATGTGGGCAGGGCCGTGGCCAGGTTTTGGTACACGGTGCCCGTGCCTGTGCGCACTGCCAGGCGCAATGCCACCTGGCCCGGTTGGGCATGGGTAAGGCGTACCCGCACGCCCGCCAGCGAGGCGTAGCTGCGATAAGTATTCTCGAGGCCGTGCTGCAGCGTGGTGCCATTGGTGAGCAGGGTGCTGTACACGGGCACGACGGTATAGGCCGCGGCGCCGTCGGGCAGCGCGACCGATGTGGTATTGCGCATCCGGCGGGTGGCCGGGAAGGTGGCCGTGGCCGTCAGGGTCAGGGCATCACCGGCGCACAGGGCCGTGCCCGAAGCCGTAGCAGTGAGCACGGGGGCATCATCAAGGGGGCATTGGGCCTGCGTGGTGGCGGGAGCGGTGCTGTCGGTGCCCAGGCCCACGGCATACCAGGCATCGGTTACGGCCACTACTTCGGCCGAGTTAGCGCCGTACAAATCCGTAGCTGCCTGAATGGTGAACACCCGCGCCGAGCGGTAGTCGGAGTTGGCCGTAAGGTACAGGCGCTCGGCCCGGTAAGCAATACGGGCGGCTTTGGTAATGCCGATACCGGTCACGTTGTAAGCCTGCTGCTGCTCATTCACACCGGCTTTGCCCACGCTCAGAATGTAGTACCAGTGGTTGAGCACGCCGGAGTTGGTGTGCACCCCGCCATTATCGGCCGTGCCAAAGGCCCAGCGCTGGCCCCGGTAGTTGGCCGGGCAGGGAGAAAGAACGCCGGTACTCAGCGGGTTACTCATCGAGCGCAAACCACCCGAATTAATGGTGATATCCTCGCCCACAACCCACGTTTGCTTGGTAGGGTCCACGTAGTTTTCGATGGTGGCACCCCAGATATCGGAAAAGCCCTCGTTCAAGGCCCCCGACTCATTTAAGTACACCAGCCCGGCCGTGGCCTGGCACACCCCGTGGCCCGTTTCGTGGGCGCACACATCCAGCGCCGTGAGGGGCCGGAACAGCGTGGCGCCGTCGCCGTACCGCATGGCCGTGCCGTTCCAGTTGGCGTTGTCGTAGTTAGTACTGAAATGCACGTAGTTAACCAGCTTGCTGCCCAGGCCATCCCAGGAGTCGCGGCCGTGCATAGTCATCCAGTAGTCATACACCTTCGTCGAGCCGAAATGCGCATCGAGGGCGGCGTTGTCCTTGGCGGTGTTGTTGAATTCGGCCGCCGTCCAGTTGTTGTCGTTGTCGGTAAAATCCGTTCCCGCGTTTAGGTTGGTGCCATTGCGCAGATTATAGGTTTCGATACCAGCCGCGCGGGTGTAGTCGCGCAGGCGGTAAGTACCGTTCAACAAATCGGTAGCCACCTGCTGGGAGCCCAGATAGCGCGTGGCAAACGTGCCCGTAGCGGGCGTGGCCACGCGGCGCGCGCCGGCGGGTTTTGCCACGGGTTTGGCGTGAGCTATGGCAGCGCCAACCGGGACCAAGCCCTTGGCGTGCTTAATAATGGCGTCCTGCAAAACCACCGCTCCGGTGCGGGCATCGACATACACCCAGGCGCGGCTTTCGGGCTGCTGAGCGTAGATATTGAACTTCCAGGCCAGCACCAGCGGCCGTTGCGAGGCAGCAGCGTTGCGGTAGTCTTCCACAATCACCAGCTCGCCACTAGGCCGGTAGGTAGCGGCGGGGTTTCCCTGCTCGCGCTTCAGGCCGGCCTCTTCGGCGGCATCGTCCCACATGTAGCGCTGGGCACCCACGGCAGCCAGGCCGTAGCGCAACGCAGCGGCGGCACTGAGCACGGGCTTGGTGCTGAGGCTGGCCGGCACGGGTTTGAACTCGCCACTCAGCACGCCCGCGTCGCGGTGCACAGTGTACTGGCCGTGTTCCACTTTCACACCGTTGTAGTACTGCTGAAACCGCTCGTGGCGCTGGCCCAGGTCATCGGTTTCAGTGCGCAGGGCGCGGAGGTCATCGGCAGCCCGCAAGCCCAGTTCCTGGCGCAATAGCTGGCGGCTGTCGAGGGGCAGGGCGCGTTGGGCGGCTGCGGTTTTGGCTGGCAGGTGGCGCAATTGCGGCGAGCCATCAGGGGGTAGATTTTGGGCTGACGCGGTGGCAACAGCCAGCAGCGGCAGCACACTCAGAAGCCCGGCGCGTAGGGGTTGAATCATGCGAGAAAGTAGTGTGAGTGAAAAGTAGTGCCTAAAGATAACCAACTTTTAATGACTACCTTCTGGCCGACCCAAGTGACTTGTTGCTCTGTTATTTGCCACTATAAAGCAGCGTTTTATTACGTGCTTGACACTTCTTTTCAGGCCCTAGCGGCACCATTTTTGCGTCCCGCACCCTGGCATATTCCCTTCAGGCAGCAAAGCATTTTTCCAACGAGCATATATGCTATTGTCAGCCTGCCTAAATGCCACTCTTCCTCCGTTGTGAATCGCACTCTGGCTTTTTCCCCGCCGCCTTCATGCCGCTCCCAACGCCGGACCAAGAGGTGTTGGTAATGGATTATTAGCGGTACAAAGCGCGCATCACCAAGCAGTATTGCGTCAGTAATGCCCGTTCGCAGCAGCGCAAACTGCAGGCGGCGCTACAAAAACTCCCGCTGGAGCCCAGGTCAAGGTAAAATGCGGTACTGCCGTGTCCACAACAGGCCGAAACGGGCGCTAACTTAGCGCTCACCCCTTCAGTTTTCTGGTACTCTATTTTCCTCTTCGATGAAATTCTCCGCTACTTCCACCGTTGCTGCCACTCTTTTGCTGGCTGTACTCACCTTGGCCGGCTGCAAAAAAGACGAAGCCATCAACAACACAGGCAAGTTTACCCTCAGCATGGACAACGGCGTGACCATGCCCGGCACCAACGGCCCAGTATTCAACTCGCTGGTCCTGAATACTGGCGCCTACGTTAATGCTGCTGGCGACGACTTCACCGTGACCACTTTCAAGTATTACATTTCCAACATAAAGCTGCTGAAGGCCGATAATTCCGCCTATACACTGCCCAAATCCTACTACCTGGTAGACCAATCAAAACCGGAATCACAGGAGTTGACCATGTCCGATATACCGGTGGGCGACTATACCGGCATCAGCTTCATGGTGGGCGTGGACAGCGCCCGCAGCAAAGCGGGCAATTTCACGGAAGCAGCCCTCAGTTCGAATAATGGCATGCTTTGGACGATGAACGGCATCGACGAGTTCATCAACCTGAATATGAGCGGCTACTCGCCACGGTCGCCTTCGGGCGGGCTCACGTTCCACATTGCCGGCTATCAGCATTCCACCACCAATACCATTCGGACGGTGACGGTGCCCTTCCCGGCTGCTAATTCACCGATGCAGGTGCGGGCCGACCATTCGCCCGAAATTCACATGCAAGTGGACATCGCCAAAATGTTCACAGGTCCCAATCCAGTACGTTTTTCCAGCGTCTACAGCGTGATGGGTGGCGCGCCAGCCGTGCAAATCGCCAATAACATTGCGGCGGGCATGTTCACGGTGGCCCACATTCACGCCAACTAGCTGGCGGCTAAGTTCCTTTCCGGCGCCGGGGCTATTTCTGAAGGAAGAATGACCCATCGGCCCACTCCCATCCATAAGCTGAGCACTAGGAACCTGCTCCCAACTGGCG
>Ga0265780_10011875_pt1 | contig 10259 bp, 12 predicted proteins | sample P1T30metagenome_FD_192432 | JGI IMG/M metagenome (GOLD analysis project Ga0265780, IMG submission 192432) | Plant litter microbial communities from East Loma Ridge, Irvine, California - P1 T30 | ecosystem: Environmental > Terrestrial > Plant litter > Unclassified | place: USA: California... | reverse complement strand
TGAAAGCAACTGAAAGCAACTGAGGGCAACGCACGATGAAGACCAACCGCGCCATCTGGGCCATGCCGATCCTGCTCGGCGTGCTCACCGTCGTCGGCCTGCTGGTGGCGCTGGTCGGCGACGGCGTCTGGGACCTGGTCTCGGTGGCGGCGCTGGCGGTGCCGGTGCTGGTCGGTGGCTGGTATGCGTTCAAGCCATCGCAATCTCCGCATTAAGGTAGGGTGGGCACCCGTGCCCACCACAGACCCTAGAACTGCAAAATCCCGCCCACCGAAATCCCATCCATGTGGCTCGACGGCCCGGCAAAGGACTTCGACCAGGTCTTGCCCAATTCCCCTACCAGCGTCACCGAGTTGTTGAGCGCATAGTAGGCGCCCAGCGTCAGGTTGGCGTTCGACTTCAGGCTGCCCGTGAACGGCGTGTCACGGCTGTTGCGGCTTTGCCCCCAGTTCAGGCCGAGCTTGAGCTTGTCGTCGGTTTTGTACGTCGCCTGCGCAAAGTAATGGGTGGACTTGACGTCGCCCTGGTCGGCGTCCGACACGATGCCCAGGCCCTTGCCGCGCTGGACGTTGAGCAGGAAGGCCGCCGGCCCGTAATCCATAGCCGCCCCCAGCTCGATGGCGTTCATGCGCAAATTGCCGGTGCCGGCGGCGGGCAAGCCTTCGAAGTGCTGCGACTTGACGCCCAGCCAGCCCTTGATCGTGCCAATGGTGCCGGACAGCTGCGCCTGCACCTGCGGCGTCGATTGCGCGCTGTAGCGTGAGTCGGCGATGACCGGGGTGTCGTCGACGGGACTCAATAGCCCGACGTCGAGTTTCAGGCCGTAGGGCAGGATCGCCGGCGTCGAATACGCGACCTGGCCGTACTGGCCCGCATAGGCATAGCCGGCGCCGATGTGGCCCAGCGCCACGCGCCCGCGCTGGGTGGCCTGCACCGGGGCGCCGACGCCGAGCAGGGTCATGTCCCCGAGGATGGCGTGCAGGCCGAACATGCCCCAGTCGCGCCCCAGCTTGACCGTGCCGATGGTCTCGTTGCCGAAGCTGAAGAAGGCTTCGCGCACGTCCACCACGCTGTTCTGCGACACCGCGCTGTCAGTGGCGGCGGCCACGTAGATGCCGATGTGCGCCTTGACGTCGTAGCCGCCCTGGCTGCTCGAAACGGTGGTGACCAGGGCGCTCGGCAGCAGGCCGTTGCCGACCGTGGTGCGGCGGTCCTCGCCGCCGCAGCCCAGGGTGCGGCCGGCCAGCGCCAGGCCGCCGTCGAAGTCGCCCTTGCAGCGCACGACCGTGTAATACGCGTTGATGTTGCCGCCGACATTGACGGTCCAGTCGCCGGCCTTGATGTCGACCGCCAGGGCAGGGGGAAGGATGGCAGCGGAAAGCAGGCCCAGCACAAGCACTTTCTTCATCGCGATCTCCTCGTTATTGTGCTACCGGGATCGACACGGCGGCCGATACACCAACGAGGCTGGCAATAAGCGTGCCCGTTATGCGCCGTGAATGAAGCGGGGCTTGTCACGCGCCTGGAGCGTTACGGAAACTGAGCAGTATGCGCAGGTCAGCTGTTCAATTTGAGAACAGCTCAGTTTCCGTATTTAATAGACGATTAAGCATCCCCTCAGCAATACGGCGTATAACTCGGTCGAGATCAACGACGACGGGAGGCCTGCGGTGAAAGACTGGGTGCGCAACAACAAGACCTTCGTGGCCTTCCTGGTGCTGTTCGGGGTGCTGCGCACCGCCGTCGCCGACTGGAACCCGATCCCCTCGGCCTCGATGCATCCGAACCTGCTCGAAGGCGATGTGGTCCTGGTGAACCGCCTGGCCTTCGACCTGAAGGTGCCGCTGACCGACATGGTGCTGGCGCGCATGGGCGAGCCGGGGCGCGGCGACATCGTCACCTTCCACTCGCCGCGCGACGGCACGCTCCTGATCAAGCGCGTGGTGGCGCTGCCCGGCGACGTGGTCGAGATGCGCAACGAACGCCTCTACATCAACGGCCGCGGCGCCGACTACCGACTGGTCGAGGAATCGCTCGATTCGGTCGGCGGCACGGCGCTGCGCGCGCTGCAGGTGGCCGAGATCAGCGAAGGCGCCGCCGACCGCCGCCACCGCCACATCCAGCTGCTGCCCGACGTGATGGCGGTGCCGCGCAGCTTCGGCCCGGTCAAGGTGCCGCAGGGCGAATACCTGATGCTGGGCGATAACCGCGACAACAGCGCCGACTCGCGCGTGATCGGCCTGGTGCCGCGCAAACTGCTGGTCGGGCGCGCCGAACGCGTGCTGGTGTCGGCCGATTACCAGGGCAACTGGATGCCGCGCACCGAGCGTTTCGGCATGTCGCTCTACCATCCCTGAAGGGCTGGCCGGACCGATGGGCGGATAGTCGTTACAATCTCGTCTTTCGGTCGCTTGCATGGTGCGGTGCCGAGGTTTTTGAAAGGCATTGCAGATGCAAAGAATGTTGACGGTGATCCTGGCCTGCCTGGGGATGGTGGGTGCGCTGGCGATCGATACTTATTTGCCGTCCATGCCCGCGATCGGACGCACGTTCGAGGTCGGGCCGGTGGCGGTCCAGCAGACGCTGAGCGTGTTCCTGTTCACGTTCGCGTTCATGATGCTGTTCTACGGCACGCTGTCCGATTCCTTCGGGCGCCGTCCCGTGATCCTGGTGGCGCTGGCCGTCTACACGGTCGCATCGGCGGGCGCGGCGATGGCGCCGACCTTCGGCTGGCTTCTGTTCTTCCGCGCGCTGCAGGGCCTGTCGGCCGGCGCCGGTTCCGTGATCGGCCAGGCCATCGTGCAGGACCGCTTCACGGGCGCCGACGCCCAGCGCATCATGTCCCACATCATGATGGTGTTCGGCCTGGCGCCGGCGGTGGCGCCGGTGCTGGGCGGCTGGCTGCACGTGGCCTTCGGCTGGCGCGCCACCTTCGTGTTCCTGGCGCTGTTCGGCATCCTGATGCTGCTGGCCTGCCTCAAATTGCTGCCGGAAAGCCTGCCGCGCGAGAAGCGCCACGCCTTCCATGGGGTGGCCATCGCGCGCAATTACGTCAAGGTGCTGGGCCATCCGCAATTCCTGCTGCTGTCCCTCGCGGTGGGCATGGCCTTCGGCGGGCTGTCGATCTACATCGGCTCGGCCGCCAATTTCGTGATGGACATCCTGCACCTGCCGGAGACGGCCTTCGCCTGGATGTTCATTCCCCTGATCAGCGGCATGGTGATCGGCTCGGCCTGGGGCGGCAAGCGCGCCGGCAAGTTCGCGCCCGCCAGGCTGCGCGGCATCGGCTACGGCCTGATGCTGCTGGCCTGCGTGCTGAACGTTGGCTATACCGCGTTTGCCGGCGATGCGGTGACGGTGCCGTGGGCGGTGCTGCCGCTGATGGTCTACACCTTCGGCCTGGCGGTGGCGATGCCGGCGATCCAGGTCGGCGCGCTGGCGCTGTTCCCGGAGAACCGCGGGCTGGCCTCGTCGATGCTGGCGTTCATCCAGATGATGTCCTTCGCCTTGATTTCGGGGCTGGTGGCGCCGCTGCTGTTCGGCAGCGCCTTCAAGCTGGCGTGCGGGGTGGCGGTGGGGCTGGCGGCCAGTTTCGTGGCTTGCCAGCTGGGCTTGCTGGTGGGGCGGGGAAAAGCGGTGACGGCCTGACCCGCTTGTCCCCGCCATGAAGCCGCTCAGGCGCCGAATGCACCGTCGATCGTGTGCATGGCCCCGGTCACGAAGCCCGCTTCCGGGCCGGCGAGCCAGGCCACCATTGCCGCGACCTCTTCAGGACGGCCGTGGCGCTTGATGGCCATGAAACTGTGCATCAGGTCCTTCATGGGACCGTCTTCGGGGTTGGCGTCGGTGTCGATCGGTCCCGGCTGCACGATGTTGATGGTGATGCCGCGCGGGCCCAGATCCCGTGCCAGTCCGCGCGCCAGTCCCTGCAGTGCGGACTTGCTCAAGGCATACGAGGCCATGCCGGGAACGGGCATGCGGTCGCCGTTCACCGAGCCGATGACGATGATGCGGCCGCCGGCGGGCATCTGCCGCGCCGCCTCGACCGACGCGTGATACGGCGCATGGACATTGATACGGAACAGCCGGTCGATCGCGTCCGGATCCTGCTCCAGCGCGTCGCCGAAGATGGCGATGCCCGAATTGACCACCAGCATGTCCAATGGGCCGCTGTCACGGACCCGGGCGATGACCGCGTCCCGGTCCGCGCTGTCCGTCGCGAATGCCGCGCTCCCCGTTTCCTCGGCCACGCGCCGCGCCGCGTCCGGCGAGCCCGAGTAGGTGAACGCCACCCTGGCACCGTCCGCCGCGAAGCGCCGCACGATGGCCGCGCCGATGCCGCGGCTGCCGCCGAGGACGAGAACCGATTTATTGGCAAAATTCGTCATGATCACTCTCCTTGAATAATGTAGCGGATGTTACAATAACCGCCATCCAGCTTGTCAAGCGTTTTCTGTAATCATGACTACAAAAATATCGTCCCCACGTGGCCGGCCGCGCCGGTTCGACCCCGAGGAAGCGGTCGGCATCGCACAGCGCCTGTTCCATGAGAAGGGCTATGACGCTGTCGGCGTTGCGGACCTGACCAAGGCGCTGGGCATCAATCCGCCCAGTTTCTACGCCGCCTTTGGCAGCAAGGCCGGGCTGTATGCACGGATCCTCGATCGTTACGCGCAGACCGGTGCGGTTCCGCTGGCGCGGATTTTCACGGAGGCCCGGCCCCTGGCCGAAGCGCTGGCGGAGGTGCTGGTGGAAGCGGCGCGCCACTACGCCGCCGATCCCGCCGCGACCGGTTGCATGGTGCTGGAGGGAACGCGCAGTCACGATCCGGAAGCGCGCGAGGCCGCCTGCGGCTACCATGTGGCCGCGCAAAAGGTGATCCGGGAACACATCGCCGCGCGCTATCCGCAGGAAGCGGACCGGCTGGCGGATTTCGTCGCCACCACCATGGCCGGACTCTCGGCCAGCGCGCGCCATGGCCAGGGCCTCGAGCGCCTGCTGGCCACGGCGCGGCTGGCCGGCCTGGCGATCGCGCAGGCGCTGCCCGCGTGACGCGTTTGCCTGCCGCCGGCCGGCATGGCGCCAACGGACGAGCGGGCAGGGGAGCGGAAGGAAGGTCGGTGGATGCGGGCAGTACGATGAACGAGAATGGGTGGCGCGCTGACGCTCAACGGCGATTCTGCTTCATCGCCTTTTCCACTTCGCGCTTGGCATCGCGGTCGCGCTCGGTGTCGCGCTTGTCGTGCTGCTTCTTGCCCTTGGCCAGGCCGACTTCGCACTTGATGCGGCCGCCCTTGAAGTGCAGGTTGAGCGGCACCAGCGTGTAGCCGGAACGCTCGACCTTGCCGACCAGCTTCTCGACTTCCGCCTTGTGCAGCAGCAGCTTGCGGGTGCGCAGGGCTTCCGGATGGCTCCATCCCGAGACCGAGCTTTGCGGACTGATGTGCGCACCGAACAGGAACAGCTCGGCATTGCGCACCACCACGTACGCTTCCTTGATCTGGACCCGTCCATCACGGATCGCCTTGACTTCCCAACCTTCCAGCACCAGGCCGGCTTCGTAACGGTCCTCGATGAAGTAGTCGAAAAACGCTTTCTTATTATCAACAATGCTCATGAAATAGCTAAAATCCGCGCGTCGGTTAAACTACTGTTGTCGCGCTCAAGCAGCGCAAAATAACATCATAACAAACGGTTGACCTATGGCAGTAGTGCACAAATCAGTTTTCTTAGGCTATAGCGCCGAGCAGATGTTCGATCTCGTCGCCAAGGTCGAAGATTATCCCAAGTTCCTGCCCTGGTGCAGCGGTGTGAAAATCCTCGAACGCACCGAGGACAAGTTGACCGCTTGCCTGCAAATCAATTTCCATGGCGTGAAGCAGAGCTTCACCACGGCCAACCACAACGGGCGTCCGACCCAGATGAAGATGCACCTGGTCGACGGTCCCTTCAAGATGCTGGAGGCTACCTGGAGTTTCAAGGCGCTGCGCGCGGATGCCTGCAAGATCGACTTCGACATGCAGTACGAGTTTTCCAGCGTCATCCTGGAGCAGATCGTCGGCCCGGTGTTCGGCATGATCGCCAACACCATGGTCGATTCCTTCTGCAAGCGCGCCGAGGTCGTCTATGGATGAGCTGCAGGTGCTTGTGGTGTATGCCACGCCGCAGCAGGAATTCATCCGTCCGATGCGCGTCGCGCCCGGCACCACCATCGGCCAGGCGATCGAGGGGAGCGGGGTGCTGGCCAGCTTCCCGGACATCAACCTGGTGACCCAGCCGGTCGGCATCTACGGCAAGAAAAAGACGCTCGACACGCCCCTGCGCGAACGCGACCGCATCGAGATCTACCGGCCGCTGGTGGCCGATCCCAAGGATTCGCGGCGCAAGCGCGCGGCCAAGAAGCAGGCTGCGCAATAGCCGCTGCCTGTGCCGCTGCGCCGGGGCGACGGTCTTTGGGCTAGCGGCATTCCCGCAGTACGCGTTGCGCCGCCTCCTGGCGGCGCGCCCGGTCCTCGTCCGTGATGTAGTAGCGCTCGCCCTTGTCGTTGACCTGGGCGATGCGCATCCCGCTCGACAATTGCAGCGATTCCTGGCGCGCCGCGGTGCAGCGTTCGGCGTTGTACTGCTTCTTCCGCTCTTCCTCCTGCACGTTTTTCGCCTCTTCCTCGCGTTTGGCCTGGCGCTGGCGGAAGGCCGCGTCCTGCTCGGCCAGGCTCGTGGGCTTGGGCGTGGCCGCTGCGCTCGCCGGGCCAGGCGAGGGCGAGGGCGCGGCGCCCGGCTTGGCATCGAGCGGTACTAGCGCCTGCGCGCTTGGGCGCGGCGCCTTCAGGATGCGGCTGGCCGGCGTATTCGGCGGCGGCGGGCGGTCCGAGAACACGCGCGTGCCCTTGTCGTCGATCCAGGAATACTGGGCGTGGGCCAATTGCGCCAGCAGCAGCAGGGCGCCGCCGGCCAGCAGGCGCCGTAATTGTCGGGTCATCGTGTTTCCTTGCATGAGTCTGTCCATGGTAGAGATAGCGGCCATTTATAGCCTTTTTTTAGGGGTTCTGAGAAGACCGTGAAGACTTTCTGTATAATTCGCTTTTGCGCCTATAGGAAATAAACTATGCGTCTACTTCAGAAAGCACTCACGTTCGATGACGTGCTGCTCGTCCCGGCCTACTCGAATATCCTCCCGGCCAACACGTCCCTGCGTACCAAGCTGACCCGGAATTTGTCGCTCAACATCCCGGTCATTTCCGCAGCGATGGACACCGTCACCGAAGCCCGCCTCGCAATTGCAATGGCGCAAGAGGGCGGCATCGGCATCATCCACAAGAACCTGAGGCCGGCCGACCAGGCGCGCGAAGTGGCGCGCGTCAAGCGTTTCGAAGCCGGCGTGCTGCGCGACCCGATTACTGTCCCGCCGGACATGAAGATCCGCGACGTGATCGCCCTCCAGCACCAGCACGGCTTCAGCGGCTTCCCGGTCGTCGAAGGCAAGCAGGTGGTCGGCATCATCACCAACCGCGACCTGCGTTTCGAAGAAGACCTGGACGCCGAAACCCGCACCAAGATGACCCCGCGCGAGAAGCTGGTGTACGTCAACGAAGACGCGGACACGGCCGAAGCCAAGCGCCTGATGAACAAGCACCGCCTCGAGCGCGTGCTGGTCGTCAACGACAACTTCGAGTTGAACGGCCTGATCACCGTCAAGGACATCCTGAAGTCGCACGAGCACCCGAATGCATCGAAGGACGCGCAAGGCAAGCTGCTGGTGGGCGCCGCTGTCGGCGTGGGCGACAAGGACAAGGAACGCGTCGAGCTGCTGGTGAAAGCCGGCGTGGACGTGCTGGTGGTCGACACCGCCCACGGCCACTCGCAAGGCATCCTCGACAGCGTGAAATGGATCAAGACCAACTATCCGGACGTCGACGTCATCGGCGGCAACATCGCCACCGCAGCGGCCGCACTGGCGCTGGTCGAGGCCGGCGCTGACGCGGTCAAGGTTGGCATCGGCCCGGGCTCGATCTGCACCACCCGCATCGTCGCCGGCGTCGGCGTGCCGCAAGTGACCGCCATCTCGAACGTGGCCGAAGCGCTGGCCGGCACCGGCGTGCCCTGCATCGCCGACGGCGGCATCCGCTTCTCGGGCGACATCTCGAAAGCGCTGGCAGCCGGCGCCCACGCGGTCATGATGGGTTCGATGTTTGCCGGTACCGAAGAAGCGCCGGGCGAAGTCATCCTGTACCAGGGCCGCTCGTACAAATCCTACCGCGGCATGGGCTCGCTGGGCGCGATGGCAGAAGGTTCGGCCGACCGCTACTTCCAGGAAGCCTCGGCCAAGACCGAGAAGTTCGTGCCGGAAGGCATCGAAGGCCGCGTCGCCTACAAGGGCAGCGTGCTGGCGATCATCTACCAGATGGTCGGCGGCGTGCGCCAGTCGATGGGCTACTGCGGCTGCGCGACCATCGAAGAACTGCGCGAGAAAGCCGAGTTCGTCGAGATCACCTCGGCCGGCATGCGTGAATCGCACGTCCACGACGTGCAGATCACCAAGGAAGCGCCGAATTACCGGACTGAATAAAATCCCCAAACGCGGCCCCAGCGGCCGCGTTTTCGTATTTGCCATCGAAAAGACTACATGCACTCGAAAATCCTCATCCTCGACTTCGGTTCCCAGGTCACCCAGCTGATCGCCCGCCGCGTGCGCGACGCCGGCGTGTTCTCCGAGGTCTATCCCTACGACATCGGAGACGACTTCGTCCGCAACTACGGCGCGTCCGGCGTGATCCTGTCCGGCAGCCACAACTCGACGCTCGAAGGCGACTCCCCGCGCGCCCCGCAAGCCGTGTTCGAACTCGGCGTGCCGGTGCTGGGCATCTGCTACGGCATGCAGACCATGGCGGCCCAGTTGGGCGGCAAGGTCGAGAACGGCAAGGTCCGCGAATTCGGCTACGCCGAGGTGCGCGCGCGCGGCCATACCAAGCTGCTGAACGGCGTCAACGACTTCGTCACCGACGAAGGCCACGGCATGCTGAAGGTCTGGATGAGCCACGGCGACAAGGTCCTCGAGATGCCGGAAGGCTTCAAGCTGATGGGCTCGACGCCGTCCTGCCCAATCGCCGCCATGGCCGACGAGGAGCGCGGCTTCTACGCCCTGCAATTCCACCCGGAAGTCACCCACACCACGCAAGGCGAGGCCATCATCGGCCGCTTCGTTCACGAGATCTGCGGCTGCAAGAGCGACTGGAACATGCCGGACTACATCGGCGAAGCCGTCGAGAAGATCCGCGCCCAGGTCGGCGCCGATGACGTCATCCTCGGCCTGTCCGGCGGCGTCGACTCGAGCGTGGCCGCGGCCCTGATCCACCGCGCCATCGGCGACCAGCTGACCTGCGTGTTCGTCGACCACGGCCTGCTGCGCAAGGACGAGGGCAAGATGGTCATGGACATGTTCTCCAAGAACCTTGGCGTCAAGGTGCTGCGCATCGATGCGTCCGAACAGTTCATGGGGCACCTGGCCGGCGTGACCGATCCGGAGCAGAAGCGCAAGATCATCGGGCGTGAGTTCGTCGAAGTGTTCCAGGTGGAGTCCGGCAAGCTGACCAATGCCAAGTGGCTGGCACAGGGCACGATCTATCCGGACGTGATCGAGTCGGCCGGCAAAGGCAAGAAGGGCCAGACCATCAAGAGCCACCACAACGTGGGCGGCCTGCCGGAAACCCTGCACCTGCAGCTGCTGGAACCACTGCGTGAACTGTTCAAGGATGAGGTGCGCAAGCTGGGCGTGGCCTTGGGCCTGCCGCACGACATGGTCTACCGTCACCCGTTCCCGGGCCCGGGCCTGGGCGTGCGTATCCTGGGCGAGGTCAAGCGCGAGTATGCGGACATGCTGCGCGAGGCGGATGCGATCTTCATCGAAGAGCTGCGTCGTACGCCGTTTGCGTCGCCGATGGTGCCGGGGATCGATGCCGGCAAGGCGCCGGTGAATTGGTATGAGGCGACTTCGCAGGCGTTTGCCGTGTTCTTGCCGGTGAAGTCGGTTGGCGTGATGGGGGATGGACGTACTTATGAGTATGTCGTTGCCCTGCGTGCGGTGCAGACGCTGGACTTCATGACGGCGCAGTGGGCGCATTTGCCGCATGAATTGCTGGGCAAGGTGTCGAACCGGATCATCAATGAGGTGCGCGGAATTAATCGCGTTGTTTATGATATTTCGGGGAAACCGCCGGCTACGATTGAGTGGGAGTGATTCCCGACTCGGCAATAGCTGGCAA
>Ga0265780_10011874_pt1 | contig 10260 bp, 9 predicted proteins | sample P1T30metagenome_FD_192432 | JGI IMG/M metagenome (GOLD analysis project Ga0265780, IMG submission 192432) | Plant litter microbial communities from East Loma Ridge, Irvine, California - P1 T30 | ecosystem: Environmental > Terrestrial > Plant litter > Unclassified | place: USA: California... | reverse complement strand
AGTTGGCGTGCTCGACGCCGTTGAGCATCGGCGCGAGCCACGGCAGCGGGTGTTCGTCGATCATGTAGATCGGCTTCATGCCGAGCTGTCCCAGCCGCCAGTCGGCGATGTAGCGGATGTACTTCTTAATTTCCTTGGGCGTCATGCCGTTGACCGGGCCCATTTCGAACGCGAGGTCGATGAAATTGTCCTCGAGCCGGACGGTGTGCTGGCACATGTCGGCAATGTCGTCGCGCACCGACTTGGTGAGGCAGTTCCGCTCCGCGCAGAAGGCGTGGAACAGCTTGATGATGCCCTCGCAGTGGAGCGATTCGTCGCGGATCGACCAGGTGACGATCTGCCCCATGCCCTTCATCTTGTTGAAGCGCGGGAAGTTCATCAGCATCGCGAACGACGCGAACAGCTGCAGCCCCTCGGTGAAGCCGCCGAACATCGCCAGCGTCTTGGCGATGTCCTCGTCCGAATCGACGCCGAACGTCTGCAGGTAATCGTGCTTATCCTTCATCTCGCTATATTCGAGGAAGGCGCCGTACTCGCTCTCGGGCATGCCGATCGTGTCGAGCAGATGGCTGTAGGCGGCGATGTGCACCGTCTCCATGTTGCTGAACGCCGCCAGCATCATCTTGATCTCGGTCGGCTTGAAGATGCGGCCGTATTTCTCGTGATAGCAATCCTGCACCTCGACGTCCGCCTGGGTGAAGAAGCGGAAGATCTGGGTGAGCAGGTTGCGCTCATGGTCGCTGAGCTTCTGCGCCCAGTCGCGGCAATCCTCACCCAAGGGCACTTCCTCGGGCATCCAGTGGATCTGCTGCTGGCGCTTCCAGAAATCGAACGCCCAGGGGTATTCGAACGGCTTGTACTGCTTGCGGGCTTCGGTGAGGGACATGGAGCTACTCCTGAACGCTAGAACTGAAAGGAAGAACACAACGCGGAGCGGGGATCATCCGCCCGCCCGTTGAATAAGAAAACCGCCGACCAACCCGATCACGAGCAATCCATAGGCTATCGCGCCAAGCCATTGTCCGCGCGAGCGCGTGTACCATCGGTTGCGATAGGCCATCACCTGACGGTCGATCAGGAACCAGGCGGCGATCGCGATCGGGATCGCTGCAAGATAGTCCAATGCATGCAGAATACCAACCGGCACATCGCCGATTCGGCGCGCTACGACGTTGACGACGTACACGCCCATCCAGTGGTTGAGGTAGAGCGGATATGAGATTGCGCCGATGAACACACCGAGCGGGCGGCGCTCGCCGGGAACGGCAACGGCGAGGACGGTCGCGAGCGACAACAGCGCACGGACCTGCTGCACCGGGAAATAGGCCGCCGCGACCAGAAGAACGACCGCTGCAACTGCGGCGATCAGCGGGCCGCGATAGCTTGCGTTCCACGCCACGCCAGCCTTGTTCGTTCCGTAGTCCCGGTTGATGATCGCCGCGACCACGCCCAGCGCGATCGGCGCGAACATCGATGCGAACAGCAGCAGCACCCCCGCGACGATCAGCCAGGTCCAGAGACGCTTGCCCCATTGCCACACCAGCATCAGAAGCGGGGCGAAGAGGTAGAACTGCTCCTCGACCGAAATGCTCCAGAAGTGGTTGCCCGTACCCTTGAGCGGCATTTCGCCCAGCGCGCGGGGGAAGACCGTCCAGGTATAATGCGTGAACGTCGCGTCGTAGAAGAGATACTTGAGCCAGTTGCCGTCGACCCCGTGGCTCACCGCTGCGGTGGCGTAAAGCAGGATCACCGTCGCGAAATAGGGGCACCAGATTCGCGTCGCGCGATTGTAGAAGAACCGGGGAAGCTCGGACCATTCGGTCTCGAGCAGGATGCCGCCGATCAGCCACCCGCTAAGCGCAAGAAAAACACCGACCGCAAGCCCGCCGTCGATCGGCGCTGGAAACTTGACTCCGGCGTGTCCGATGACGACGATCGACGCCAGGATAAACCGCAACCAGTCGAACAGCGGGTAGGCCGCAATCTTGCGGTGTTCGGGGTTGGCAACCGGGGGTGCAGCCTCTGCTGCTCGTGCCGCAAGACGGGTATCGGTCACGCCACGCTCCAATGCCACATCGCGCTCGCCGACATGATCAATACGATACCGAGCGACAACGCCATGATGCCGATCATCCGAAACGCATACACTTTGCCCGCGCTCGCCGGGCGCAGCAGCGCGAGGAGCAGCCCCGCACCGATCAGCGTGAACAGCGCCGCCACCGCAAACATGATCGCGATCGAAGTGGTCATCGGCGGGGCTTCCGTGCATCGTTTGAGGCGGGCGTGCGTTGGGTGTCCGTAATCGCAACAAAGGAGCTACCATCATGGTCGACGCATCGCAGATTCAGGAACATGCCGAAGTCATCGGCGCAGACGGCGTTCACGTCGGCACGGTCGACCGGGTCGAGGGCGGCCGTATCAAGCTGACCAAGAAGGACTCGGGCGCGCAGGTCAACGAAGGCACGACGAGCCACGAAGGGCATCATCACTACATCTCGCTCGGCCTGGTCGCCGACATCGAGGACGGCAAGGTTCGCCTCAGCGCGAATGCCGACGTCGCAGTGACGTTCGAAGAAGAAGCGTAACCCCGGCGCCATGGCGCGATCGGCGCCGTGGACCGAAGGACGAAGGGCGTCGCTCATGCGGCGCCCTTTGTCTTGCGCAGGACGACCGTGAGGTTGGGGCCGAGCGGGGCGTGGGCCCCGTAAAGGCGGCACACCAGCGCTTCGAAACCCTGCCGCAGGACGCCGCGAAGTTTGCGCACGATGTTGTACTCAGGGATCGCACTGTTGTCCGCGCGAACGATGTCGAGCGCGGTGCCCGCGACGAATTGTGACATGATCGACGCCGACAGCGTGGAGATGTGGGTGTAGTCCCCCGACTGATGCAGTCCGGACAGCAGGCCTTGCCCGTTGGGAAAACGCACGACGCAATAGCCCCCCGGCCGAAGCAACACGCCGATGTGGTCGAGCATCGCCCGGATCGCATCGAACGACAGATGTTCCAGCACGTCGAACGCCGCGATCACGCCGAAGCGCGCGCGGTGGGTGTCGAGCGATTGCGAGAGATCGGTCGGCAGGACGATGACATCATGCGCCGCGGCAAACGCCTTGCCCTGTTCCGACAGTTCGGTGCCGTACACCTGCGCGCCGTGCGCCTTGGCCCAGCCAAGGAACCGCCCGTTGCCAAAACCGATCTCGAGGACATGTTCGCCCGAAACGGGAATATCGCGCATTTCGAGATCGAAATACGCGCGTTCCACCGGCGTGAGGGTCATGAAGCGATCTTCGCTCCACCCCTTCCAGGATTCATAGCCGTCATATGCGGTTGCATCGGTCATCGCTTGGCCCCTCGGTCTCGCAGGCGCGACGACCGCCGTGGATGGAGCGGACGACGGGCGCATGGATGATGTCTTGGCGACAACAGGATACGCGCGTCTTTGCAAACCCGGCGTGGAAGGGCCGGTACAGTGCGGTCTTACGCTGCCGCGAGCGGTACCGAGCGGTACCGGTTGCGGGCGACGTGCAGACAATCGCACCGCCACGGGCAACCCGCAAGGTCGTTGTGAAGGCGAACGCGATCGACGGCGATCGCGCAACACGTCCTTTGCCTTGAGGATCTGAACGTCGAGCACGAGGACCGCTACCTATCGGGTTGATGCAGATGGCACGCCGGGATGACACGCGGCCGATACCATCGGCCTGAACACGCGATCGGCCGGTTGCGGCGCGGCCCCCGGGTCCGATTGCGGTTAGCGAAAAGCGGGCGTCTTAGCCATCGAAATCGCCGCGACGGAGCCCGATTTTCCGCAAGGGATAGTGTTTCACGTCAGGTGGCAGCGCTATATCTTGTTTGCGCGTCATGTGTCGCACAGGCGTCAGCGAAGTAGCGGAGCGGGTGCCTCGAGCGTCGAAAACGCGCCGACCAAGGCGTCGAACACGGCGCGGCAGCGCGGGCTGCTGCGCAGATCCTCGTGCATCACGATCCAGACGTCGAGGTTGATCGCAACCGCGTCCGGCAACACCCGCACGAGCCGCGAATCGCGCGCGGCGACGGGCACCTGACAGATGCCGATGCCAAAGCCCGCACGAATCGCGGCGAGCTGCGCCACGTCGCTGTCGATCCTGAGGGCGAAGGACGCCCGATTGAATGCGGGCAACCGCTCGACAAAGGCGCGAATCGCGGGTGTCTCGGTATCGAACCCGATCAGGTCGTGCGTGGCGAGATCCTGCAGCGTGGCGGGCGTTCCGCGGCGCTCCAGATACTCGGCGCGCGCGTGCAGGCCGATCGCGATCGGCGCGACTCTCTGCGCGATCAGCGATTGCTGCACCGGCTGGACCATGCGCACGGCGATGTCGGCCTGGCGCTGTAGCAGGTCGTCGACGCTGTTCGATGAGGAGATTTCGAACGACAGCGCGGGGTGCTGCTGCCGCAATCGTAACAGCATCGACGGCAGATGTTCGGCGCTGACGACCTCGCTCGCGCTGATCCGTACCGTGCCGGCGATCGTACCCGCGCCGCCGGCGGCGGTGCGCAGCAGCGCTGCGGCGGTCGACGCCAGCAGTTCGGCATAAGGCCGGAGTTCGAGCGCAGCGGAGGTCGGGGTCAGGCCGCGTTGCGACCGGACGAACAGGTCATGACCGATCGCCTGTTCCAGCGCGTCGATGTGGCGCGAGACGCTTGGCTGCGTCAGCCCAAGCAGTCGCGCTGCGCCCGATAGCGATCCGGTTCGCAGCACCGCCTCGAACGTGCGGTAGAGATCCCAGTTCGGCGGCACGTTCATCCCATTTTCGTATACCAGGTCGACGATTTTCGGCAATTTCGTTGATCCCCATGCCGCCGCATTACGCCGTCACACACAGGAGACGGCAGATGGAACGCAAGATCGCATTGGTACTGGGCGCAACGGGCGGCATCGGCGGTGCCGTCGCGCGGGTGTTGCAAGCGCGGGGATGGCAGGTCCGCGCCCTGCACCGCGCGCCCGACGGCGTGGCGCAGAAACACGGGTTCGACTGGCGCGCCGGGGACGCGATGATCGCCGATGACGTCGCGGCAGCGGCGGACGGCGTGTCGCTGATCGTCCATGCGGTCAACCCGCCGGGCTATCGCAACTGGGGCAAGCTGGTGTTGCCAATGCTCGACAACACGATCGCGGCGGCGCGCGCGAACGGGGCGAAGATCGTCCTGCCGGGAACGGTCTATAATTATGGGCCCGACGCCTTCCCGGATATCGCCGAGGATGCCCCGCAGCGCCCGCGCACGCGCAAGGGCGCGATCCGCGTCGAGATGGAACGGCGGCTGCGCGCGTTTGCAGAGAGCGAAGAAGGGCCGGGTAGCGTTCTGATCGTCCGTGCCGGTGACTTTTTCGGCCCCGGTGCGGCCAACAGCTGGTTTAGTCAGGTCGTCGCGCCGGGCAAGCGCCCTGCGGTCGTCCGGTATCCCGGGCGACGTGGCGTCGGGCATCAATGGGCTTACCTCCCCGATGTCGCCGAAACCATGGTGCGCCTGATCGAGACGGCGCGGCTTGACGCCTTCGCGACGTTCCACATGGAGGGGGTGTGGGACCCCGACGGTACACAGATGCTCGATGCGATCTGCCGGGTCTTGGGGGATCCTGCGGTGCCGGTCGGGAAGACGCCGTGGTGGATGATGCGGCTCGCCGCGCCGTTCGTCCCGATGCTGCGCGAGGTGATGGAAATGAAATATCTGTGGGACCGTCCGGTCCGGCTGCGGAACGACCGGCTGACCGCGGTGCTCGGGACCGAGCCCCATACGGCGCTGACATACGCCGTGCGCGAGACGCTCACGGCAATGAAGTGCCTCGCGCACGTCGGAACGGCATCTCCCCGGCCTGCGTTGCAGCGTGACGGTTCGAGGATCCCCGATTGAGAAACATCGATTTCAGCTCGTGGCAGAGTTTGCTAGCTACGGTGTTAGGCCTGACGCTGGTGACGTTGCTGGGCGTCGGCATCCGGCTGCTCACCATGATGACGTTCCAGCAGCGCCGCGAGCGGATGAACCGCCAGATCAACGAGCGCCTGCGCACGCTGATTGCGGCGTACAAGACGCTGGGGGGCTCGTTCACCGGCGATCTCATGGTCGATCCTGCGCACAAGCGCGATCTTCGCCGTCCGGATCAGGCGGCAGCGGGGGAGGAACCGGTCGTGGCGCTGGATCTCAGCGCCGCGACCGTGGCGCGGTCCGACCGATCCCGGCGGATCCGGGATGCGGTCGAAGCGGCGCTTTCCGATATCATCCTGCTCGGAACCGAAGAGCATGTCCGCCTTGCCGATCGCGCGGTGCGCGAGCTGGTGGCGGGGCATCCCGTCCATGTCCACGACCTGGTCGTGTCGCTGCGTGCCTTCGTGCGCAAGGCACTCGACCTCGACCCGATCCCCGCGGATCTGGTGCTTCCAATGCAGGGACCGACCCGTCCGTCGGGATCGGGCAGCGGGGGCAAGGGAGCCGGCGGTCGCGATGAGGGTGGCAAGGCAGGTGGCGGTGGTGGCGGAGGTGGCGGCGGGATGGGCGGCGGCGGCGGAATGGGTGGCATCGATGCAGCACCCGAGGACGGCCATCAGACGCCACATCGCGGCGTCTGATCCACCATCAACGGGCGACTGCCGCTCCGATCAGCCGGTCGCCGTTGCGCCGGTGTCGGGGTGCAGGCTGGCCAGACGTTCCGCCAGTTCCGCGTTGCGAAACGGCTTGGTGAGCCGCGGAATATCCGGGGCAACGCCCTCCGCCTCGGCATAGCCGGACACGATCAGCACCGGAAGCCTGGGGCGCCGTGCTCGCATGGTGCGGGCCAGCGTCTCGCCGCTCATGCCGGGCATCAGATGGTCGGTGACCAGGATATCGGGCGTTATGCCGCCGTCGATCAGCCGCAACGCCTCTTCGGCCGATCCCGCCTCGACCACGTCGTAGCCGAGACCGTTCAACATGTCGGCGGTGCTCATCCGCACGAGTTCCTCGTCATCGACGAGCAGCGCAATGCCCCGCGCCGTCGCGAGTCCCGCAGCCGCGGGCAACGGCTCGTCTGGATCGATCGCGTCGAAACTGATCGGCAGCCACAGCTCGACCGTCGTTCCCGCGCCGGGCACGCTGTGGATCGTCAGACCGCCGCCAAGCTGCGCGGCGAGCCCATGCGCCATCGACAGGCCGAGGCCGGTGCCCTTGCCGATCCCCTTGGTCGAGAAGAAGGGCTCGATCGCGCGCATCCGGGTCGCCTCGTCCATCCCCATGCCCGTATCGCGGACCGACAGGCGGACATAGTGACCGGGTCGCAGCCCCGCGTCGTGACGGCTCCGGACACTCTCGCGCGATGCCGAGATGGTGAGGTCTCCCCCGTCCGGCATGGCATCGCGCGCGTTCACGCTGAGGTTGAGGATCGCCATCTCGAGCTGGTTCGGATCGGCCTTGGCGGGCGGCAGGTCGTCCGCCATCAGCACGCGGATGCTGATCTTCGGCCCCAGCGTACTGCCGATCAGCCCGGTCATGCCCTTGACCAGTTCGGCGACGTCGACGGGGGTCGGCTGCAGCGGTTGCCGGCGCGCAAAGGCGAGCAGTCGCTGGACGAGCGTCTTGGCGCGTTCGGCGGACTGGAGCGCACCGTCGATCAAACGCCGCTCGCGGTCGTTGCCGATCCCGCGCCGCATCAGCATGTCCAGCGCACCGATGATCGGCGTCAGCAGGTTGTTGAAGTCGTGCGCCACGCCCCCGGTCAGCTGGCCCATCGATTCGAGTTTCTGCGACTGTCGCAGCGCCTCCTGCGTCTGTACCAGTTCCGCCTCGCGCGCCTTGTCCTCGGTCAGGTCGCGGCCGATGGCGATGAAGTTGGTTCCGTCCGGCTCGGGCGAGACCGTCCAGCCGATCGGCGTCCAGGTGCCCGCGCTGGTCGCGATGCGGTTCTGGAAGCGGGTAGGGAGTCCCGTGCGTCCCATCTCCTCGATCGCGGCAAGCGTGACCCCGGCGTCATCGGGGTGCATGAATTCCGAATAAGGCGTGGCGAGCAGATGCTGCTCGGGCCAGCCGAGAACTGCGGTCCACGCCGGATTGACCGCGGACATGTGTCCCTCGAAATCGGCGCGCGCCAGCATGTCTTCCGACAGCACCCACAGCCGGTTGCGTTCCGACGCTTCCGCCGCGCGCCGCGCGCGTTCCGCGAGAACCTGCTCGGTGGTTTCGGTGCAGGGGCAGAACAGTCCGACGACGGTGCCGTCATTGTCCCGGACGGGGGTGTAGGAGAAGGCAAAATGCGCTTCGCGTGGACGTCCCGGGCGATCGAGCATGAGCGTGATGTCGCTCATGTGAACCGGCTCGCCCGACCGGACGCGCTCGACCAGCGGCGTCAGTTCGGCGCGCACCTCCGGCCAGACGTCGAAGAAGGCGCGGCCGAGCGCGGCGGGATGACGATCGGCGAGCATCGGCGCGTAGCGATCGTTGTACAGCAGGATATGATCCGCGCCCCAGCCCACGAACATCGGCTGCTCGGCAGCGAGCAGAAGCCCTACCAGCGTCTTGAGCGGCTGCGGCCAGCCTGCCGGTGCGCCGAGCGAAGTCGTCGACCAGTCCTTTGCCCGGATCAGCGCGCCCATCTCGCCGCCGCCCGCCAGGAAGTGTTCGTCGTGCCTGAATTCGGTAGCGATGGTGCGTTCCCAACGGATTCGGTATGGTACGACAATAGCCGCGTCCGCGCAGACCTGCCAGCATTCTGCCGCGGTCGCGCAACTCGCTGAATCGTAACCGCGTAATCGAGGATGCACTTGGGCGCAGGACCCATTATGTTCCGCGCCATGCCTTCGATCCTGCCGCCGCGTGTTCCGCTTCTACCGATGCCCCCGATCGGCCTTGCGCCCGACTTCGTCGTCGTCGACGTCGAGACGGCGTGTTCGAGCGTCAGCAGCATCTGCCAGATCGGGATCGTCGGCTTCAGGGACGGGGTCGAGGTCTTCGACTATGAGACGCTGATCGATCCGCTCGACCGTTTCTCGTCGTTCAACACGCGGATTCACGGGCTCACCAGCGATCATGTCATCGGCGCGCCGACGTTCGCCGCGGTCCACGCCACGATCGACGCGCATCTCGCCGGACGAATCACTGTCGCGCACTCGAATTTCGACAAGGGTGCGCTTGGGGCCGCATGCCGGGTGCATGACCGGACGACCATCGAAACCACGTGGCTCGACAGCGTCCGCGTCGCCAGGCGGGCGTGGCCCGAGTTGCCGAGCCACCGGCTCAACGTGCTGAGCAAGTTTCTCGGGGTGCGGCACAAGCATCACGATGCGCTCAGCGATGCGCGCGCGGCGGGCATGGTGATCGTGCGTGCGATCGAGCATACCGGGATCGATCTTGCCGGCTGGCTGGCCCCTTACCGCACGCGCGGTGGGGCGGCGCCCAAGGCGGCGTCCGCGGGTCCTTTGAAGGGGGAGCGCGTGGCGATCCTAGGCGCGTCGCGCGATGGCGCGCTCGCGCAGAGCCTGGCCGCCGCGGGCGCGCGTATCGTCGCGTCGGTCGGCGTGACCACGACGAAGATCGTCATCAGCAACGACCAGCCGTTCGGACGCTATGTGACCGCGCATGCGGACCACAAACGCGCGGATGCGCTGCGCCGGGACGGATGTGCGATCGAGATCGTGTCGGAGGACGAAATGGTGCTGCGTCTGACGCGGGCGGCCTGAGGTGGCAGTCCGCGAAATTATCCGTCCGACGCCGCCTGGATGACGGCGCCGGACGCGAGGCGCATTACTGGCAGGCGAGACACTCGTCGTAATCGGTCGTCTCGAACTCGTATTGCGGCTTCTCGATCGTATTGTCGTTCTCGACCCCGCCCGCGAAACCGGCGCGCTGCACCGACTTGGAGCGGAGGTAATAGAGCGACTTGATCCCCAATTCCCACGCGCGGAAGTGGAGCATCAACAGGTCCCACTTCTCGACGTCAGCCGGGATGAACAGGTTGAGCGAGGTCGACTGGTCGATATAGGGCGTGCGGTCCGCCTGGAGTTCGAGCAGCCAGCGCTGGTCGATCTCGAAGCTGGTCTTGAAGCAATCCTTCTCCTCGACGTCGAGGAACTCGAGATGCTGCACCGACCCGCCCTGTTCGAGGATCGAGTTCCAGATCACGTCGCTGTTCTTCGACTTGGCGATCAGCAGCTTTTCCAAATACGGATTCTTGATCGAGAACGAGCCGCTGAGCGTCTTGTGCGTGTAGATGTTCGCCGGGATCGGCTCGATGCACGCCGAGGTGCCGCCGCAGATGAT
>Ga0265780_10011873_pt1 | contig 10260 bp, 5 predicted proteins | sample P1T30metagenome_FD_192432 | JGI IMG/M metagenome (GOLD analysis project Ga0265780, IMG submission 192432) | Plant litter microbial communities from East Loma Ridge, Irvine, California - P1 T30 | ecosystem: Environmental > Terrestrial > Plant litter > Unclassified | place: USA: California... | reverse complement strand
GCCACCGGCCGCTCGATGCCGACCCAGTGCTGCGGCAGCTCGCGCGCCAGCCAGGATTTCTGGGCGCCGGACGCCATCGCGATCTTGCGTTCATGCTCGGGTGAGCCCATCTGGAAACGGCCGGTCGGCAGCAGCACCAGTTCGGGCCCCTTGCCGGCGCCGTCGAGGAAGCGGTCGCGCAGTACGCCTTCGGTATCGGCCGCTGCGGGCGCTTCATGCGCCGGCGGCTGGACGGCTGCGGGCGCGGGCGCAGCGCCCTGCTCCGCCTTGCCGCGCGCGATCTGTTCGGCGCGTGCGCGCTTCTGCTCGGCCAGCTGGGCCGCGGCGGCCTTGGCTTGCACCGCCTTGCGCTCGGCCTCCTCGCGCTCCTGGCGCGCCTTCTCGGCTTCGAGCGCGCGCCGTTCGGCCAGCTGGCGCCGCAGTGTCTCCTTGCGCGCCTCGCGCGCCTGCTCGGCGGCGGCGCGCGCCAGCTTTTCCTGCTCGCGCCGCTGGCGGTCGAGGGCGAGCTTGGCGGCGGCCGCCGCTTCGGCCTGGAGGCGCGCCCGCAGCGCCTCGCGCGCCGCCTGTTCGCGCGCCTGGCGCGCGCGCTCTTCCTGGTCCCGGGCGCGCTCCTGCTCACGTTCCCGCTCGCCCTGCGCCGCCTGTTCCGCCGCGGCCCGCTCGGCGTCGGCGCGCGCGCGCAGCAGCTCGGCGGACGGCGCCGCGCCGGCGCGCAGGCGCTCGACCAGTGCGCCCACGCTGGCCGGCCGCTGCGCCGCATCCCAGGCAAAACCGTCCTGCAACGCCGCCCACTGGGCGTCACCGAGGCCCTCGGGCCGCGCGGCCGCCTGTTCCGGCGCGCGCCGCGCCGAAAAGGGCATGGCGCCCGCCACCATCTGGTAGAACATCACCGCGCTCGCGTACACGTCCAGGCCGCGTTCCGGCTCCGCGCCGGCGCGCCCGTCCTGCGGCGCGCGGTAGCCGGCGGTACCGGAACTGCCCGGTGCTTCCAGCGCTCCCGCGGGGGCACTGGCGCGGGCGCGCGCGGCGATGCCGAAGTCGAGCAGCTTGATCTCGCCGCGCTGGGTCAGGAACACGTTGGCGGGCTTGATGTCGCGATGGACCAGGCGATGGCGCTCCCAGGCGTAATCGAGCGCATCGGCCAGCGGCGCCAGCAGCTCCAGCGCGCGCGCCGGCGCCAGCCGCCCTTCGCGCGCCAGCAGGCTGTCGAGGTCTTCGCCGTCCAGGCATTCCATGATGATGAAATAGCTCGACGTGGCAGGGTCGCGCGCCCAGTCGTAGACGCGCACGATGTGCTGGTGCGCGAGCTGGCGCGCGCGCGCCGCTTCTTCCACCAGCAGCCTGGCCCAGGCGCTCTGCTCGGTCAGCTCGGGCGGCAGGATCTTCACGGCCACGCGCGCGCTGTGTCCCAGCTCGGCGTGGGTGGCGAGGTCGGTGGCTTCCCACACCTGGCCCATGCCGCCATGGGCGATCAGGCGCTCCAGGCGGTAGCGGCGGTCGGCCGGACCGACTTCCTGGCCCGTCATCAGGCCGATCTCGGTACCGGCGCGCAACGCGGGAACGGGTTCGGTCGGGACGCGCAGCTCGGCGCCCGCCGCATAGGCGGCGTCCAGGATCGCGTTCTTGCGGCTGTCGAATTCCTCGCGGCTCAGCAAACCGTCTTCGTGCAACGCGCGCAGTTCGCGCAGCTTGTCGATCGCCGTCTGCATCATCCCCGGGCCGGCAAGGCGGCGCCGCAGTCGGCGCAGAAGCGGTCGCCCTGGCGCGCCGCGGCGTGGCTGCAGGCCGCCGCCGCCGGGGGCTGGCGCGCGGCCAGCAGGCCGGCGCCGAGCCGGGCCTGGCTCTCGAGCGCGGTCTTGTTCACATCGTTCTGCAGGTGCAGCAGGTCGAGCTGGTGGCGCCGGTCCTTGTCGATCTCGCGCTCGCGCCGCGTGCGTTCCTCCTCGAGCTGTTCGCGCGCCAGCCGCAGCGCTTGCTCGGGCGTGACGCCGGCCAGCGCCGTCAACTGGCCGGCATCCATGCCGGCCTGCACGCGTGTCTTGAGCACGTCGGCCAGCAGCGCGGCATTGGGGGCCGGCGCCAGCGCCAGCTTGGCGGCGTCGTCGAGGGCGCCAAGGGTTTCCATGCGGCGCAGCTCGTGCTGGCGCTCGGCGCCGAGTTCCTCGCCGCGCAGGCCGGCGCGGGCGCGCTCGGCTTCCAGCTGCACCTCCTGCTCGCGCCGCGCCAGCAGGGTGTCGGTCTCGATGGTGCGCAGCAGTTTGGCGTGCTGGACCTGGGCCGCGGCGCCTTCGATGCGCTGGCGCTGCTGGGCGTCGTCCCATTCGATGCCGCGCTCGGCCTGGCGCCGCCGCGTGGCGTTGCCGAGTTCGAGCAGTTGCAAACGGCCGGCGTGTTCTTCGGCGTCGATCTCGCGCGCGCGCCGCGCGCCATCCTGTTCCAGCTGGTGCAGGCGCGCGAGCTCGGCGCGCTGGCGCGTGGCGTCCTCGATCTGCCTGGCCTGCTCGACCTTGTTGCGGATCTGCTGCTGCAGCAGTTGATGGGTGAAGCGCTGCGTCGCCACCGTGCGCGCCTGGGCGGCGTCGGCCCGGGCCAGCGCGACTTCCTCGCGCATGCGCAGCGCCGCCAGTTCGCGCAGGTGCGCCCATTCGCCTTCCTGGTCCTGGCGCGCGCCGCGTTTATCCGCCAGCGCGTGTTCCAGCTCGGCCACCAGGTCCTGGGCGCCGCGCTCGATCGCCTGCTTGCGCGAACGCGATTCGACGATGCGGCCGTACAGCTCGATCTCGCGCGCGCGGATCGCCTGGGCGCGCTCGGCATTCTGCAGCGACAGTTCGGCGCGCTCCAGCCCCTGCTGCTGGCGCAGCTCGGCGCGGCGGAAATCGAGGCGCTGCTGCTGTTCCTCGCGGCGGATGCGGCGCCATTCCTCTTCCGAATACAAGGTATCCAGCTGGGCGGCGTGCTCGATGCGCACGCGCTGTTCGTCGGCGGCCAGCCACAGGCTGCCGATGCGGGCGCGGTTGGCGTCGAACTTGTCGTGGCGCAGCAGCACCGTCTCGACGCGCGTCACCGCCAGCCCGTATTCGGCCAGCAGCGGCGCCAGGCCGCCCTGCAGGTGCTGGTCGAGCTCGGAGCGCAGGGCCTCCTTGCCGGCCATGTCGCGCAGCGAGCGCGCGGCGACGAACTCCAGGGCCAGCTGGCGCACCGGCGCGGCCAGCAGCTCGCGCAGCTGGGCGGCGCCGATGGTGCCGGGCATGGTCATGAAATGGCGCGCGAAGGCCGGCACGTTCTCGATGCGCAGCATCAGCGCCAGGCGTGCGTTGACGACCAGGTGTTCGCTGCTGGCCAGGTCGTCGAAATCGAACTCCACCGGCAATGCGCCGCTGCGCGTGACCAGGATCTCGGCGTGCTGGTCGCGCAGCAGGTGGTTCAGGCGCGTGAAGAATCCCTCGATCTCGTATTCGCCCTGGGGCACCTCGGTGGCCTTGTCGCCTTGCAGGATATAGGCGCGCGCCGCGGCCGGCACGCGCAGGGTCTTGACGAACACGCCCGACAGCGCGCGCACCCCGAAGAACACGGCCAGCTCCTCCGGTCCCGGCACCCAGCGGTTGTCCACCAGGACCGGCGCGTGGCGCGGCGCGCCCAGCGTCAGGCCGCAGGCGGCGCAATAGCCGTCCGCGGCGCCATTCCTGTGCTCGCAGCGCGGGCAGGCAGCACCGCCGAAACCGAACATCCTTGCCATTTCCATCTCCCTGTTGTGCTTGCGGCCGAGCCGGATTCTAGCAGCCGGCGCCGAACCGCGTCCGGGCACGCCTCAGGCGCGCCCGCCGCCTAGTCAAATGATGCCGATGCGCTCCACGCAGGCCAGGCTGGCGCCGGCCGCCGCCACGCCGGCGGCGAAGCCCGGCGGCAGGCTGTCCTGCCAGGCGCGCGGCAGCAGGATGCGGTCGCCCGGCGCCGCTTCGCGCAGCAGCAGCGCGCATTTCGGCGCCAGCCCGTCCACCGTGTCGACCCGTCCGGCATGCCAGGCATCGGAACAGCCGGTGGCGACGATCCGTCCGCGCGGCAGGAATTCGCGCCCGCGCGCGATGCGGTCGGCCAGCACCAGCGCCAGTTCCCAGGAGCGGCCCTGGATCTGGCCGGGGCCGAACGCCACCGTGGTGCGCCAGCGCCCCTGGCCGCGCGGATCGAAATGGCGCGCCCCGGCCAGCGCCTGGCGCACCGCATGCTGGCGCGCGGCATCGAAGCCGGGCACGGCGATCAGCTGTTCTTCTTCCTCGCTCGCGCCGCCGTCGCGCAGCAGCGGATGGACGCCGACCTCGACCCAGCCCAGGCTGTCGAAGGCGCCGCCGCTGTGCAGCGGGAACCAGGCGCGCGCGCTCGACACCGCCGCGCCCGGATCCGGATGGCCGAGCAGCTGGCCCAGGTGCGCCAGGCCGCCCGCGCCGCCCAGCACCGGGCTGGCAAGGGCAGCCGCCGCCGCAGCGCGCAGCGCATGGCCGTCGACGCGGCCGCGCTGCCAGTCGTCGGACCAGCCGTTGGCGACCACCTCGCCGCGCGGATGCCATAGCCCGCGCACCATGCGGTCGGCCAGCACCAGCGCCAGCTCCCAGTCGCGTTCACCCTCGGCCGGCGCGCGGTCGATGCTCAGCACCACCTGGTCGCGGCTGTCGTAGCGCGGCTCGGTATGGCGCGCCAGGCGCACCACTTCGGCCATGCGCGCAGCCAGGCGCGCGTCGCCGGCGCCGCCGCACTTGACCTCGGCGCGGCCGTCGCGCGGACGGCGCGTGGCCGTCACCGTCAGCATGGCGCCGTCGGCCAGCACGCTGCGGCACACGGCCTGGGTCGGCACCGGATTCATGCCGCCTCCTGCTGCGCGCGCGGCTCGCGCCGGGCGGCGCAGTCGGCTTCCAGGTTGGCGACGATGCGCTCGGCGTCGTCGTACAGGGCGGCCAGGCGGACGTCGTCGATCGGCTCGTCGCGGCCGCTGCGCCCTCCGCCGCGCATGCGCGCCAGCAGCGCCCAGGCCTCGTCCAGCGCCAGCGTGGCGCGCCGGCTGTGGCGCGCGCGGCGCAACTGCTCTTGCGCCTCCAGCGCCTGGCCGGGCGCGGCCAGGGCCAGCGCCGGCATGGTGCCGGCGCCCACGCTCAACAGATCCAGGCGCTGCAGCAGCGACTGCTGGCGCCGGAACAGCGCCTGCCCGGACGGCAGGGCCGCCAGGCGCAGGCCGCACATCAGGCAGGGCAGCTCCAGGAACAGGCGCCGCAGCGACTGCGCATCGATCAGGGCCGGCTCGAAACGGCCGGCCAGCGGCGCCAGCACTGCATCGCCAGGCAATACCGCCACGGCCGGCGCCAGGTCCAGCGGCGCCCCGGCCGGCTGGGCGGCGGCGCGCGCCGCCAGCGCGCTGGCGTAATCGCGCTGCCCGCCCAGGTCGGCCGGCACGCAATCGTCGACCGACAGGCCGAAGCGCATGTAGAGCAGCTGGTTGAAGCCCTGGCGGAAGGCGTTCCACTCCTCGATCGTGGTGCAGGGCGGCAGCGCGAGCTGGCCCTGGGCCAGTTCGCGCTGCAGCGCCGCTTCGATGGCGCGCGCCAGCGCGTCCAGCTCGAGCCGCCCGTCCACTTCGGCGGCCAGGTAGAGGTCGAAGCGCTGCTGCGCCACCGGCTCCAGCGCATCGACCGCGAAGCTGGTGCGCAGGCCGATTTCCGGCGCCTGCGCGAACGGGACGATGTCGACCGTGTAGGGGCCGGGATGGTAGGCCCAGGCCTGCTCGCCGTCGCGCAGGACCACCGGCTTGCCGGCGGCGCTGGTGGAGCGGCGCGTGCGTCCGCTGGCGTCGACGATCACCACCGGGCAGGATGGCGGCGCCGCGCAACTGGCGCGCAGCGGCAGCGCCACCGCGCTGCGGCCCAGTGCGCAGGCGTCGGCCAGCGGTGCGGCGCGCTTGAAGAATCCGATCATGCTGTCCTCACGGGTGCGCCGAGCCGGCCGGCTCGACGGTGAATGCGGCGCCATGCGCCTGCAGGTGGGCGTCCGGCGCCAGCGCGAACGGCCAGCGGACTTCGCATTCGCCGTCGGCGTCGAGGCGCCCTTCCAGCAGCGCCTGGCCGGCGCCGTCCAGTACGCGCAGCGGCGCGCCCTGTTGTAGCAGGCCGGGAGCGAACGGCGCCTGCGGCGCCAGTTGCAGGATCGCGCGCCAGCCATCGGCCGCGCTGCCGACCAGGTGCAGGGTCCACCAGCCGTCGTCGGTGACCAGGGCCATGCCTGCAGCCAGGCCGCCGGCGGCGGCGCGCAGCATGCCGCGGCTGCCCTGCCAGCGCGGCGCCTGGCGCGCGCGCCGTGCCGACGCCAGTTGCTGCAGGCGCCGCGCCGTCAGGGGCGAAGCCTGCAGCGCCTCGCGCTCGGCGGCCGTGAGCGCACGGCTGCCGTCCAGCGCCGCGCCCAGCGTGGCGTCGTCCAGCATCAGCCGGTCGCCCTCGACGCGGCGTCCCAGCAGCAGTCCGGCTTCGAGCCGGCGCGTCATGTCCTGTTTGCTCATCATGCGATCTCTCCTGTTTCCGCCTGCGGCTGCAGCGCAGCCTCCAGGCGCGCGACGGCCGCGTCGCGGCGCTTGCGCAGCGTTGGCAGCGATACCCGTTCCAGCGCCGCCAGTTGCTGCATGGTCGGCAGCGCGCCGCTGGCCGGATCGCGCCAGGCATCCGGATAACTCTCGTCGTCCGGTCCCAGCAGCCGCGCATACACGGCCAGCCGCACCGCCAGGCCGTCCTGGGCCAGCAGGCGCCCGATGCGCCCGGCGCCGGCGGCGTCATCGGCCTCGGCTGCCGCTTCCATGAAGCCGGGGGGAAGTGAAACCGCGGCGGCGATCGCCCGCAGCGCCGGGTCGGCCGGGGGCGGCGCGCCGGCGTCGCCGGGCGCATCGTCTCCCGCGTCCAGGGCGTCCTGCGCCGCTTCCAGGATGCGGTCGGGGCCGGGGGTGCAGGCTTCCTGCGATTCCTGCAGCACGCGCCAGTAATCCTCGACCCAGGCCGAGGCCCCATCCTGGTCGTGCAGCCAGTCGTGGTCGCGGTTGGCCGACAGCGCCTCGTACTCCCCGATCTCTTCGAGCATCGCGCCGATCCGGTCCGGATTGTCCTTCAGGCCGTCGAACCGCTTGGAGCGCGTATGCAGCGGCCCCGGGCCGGCGCCGAAGCGCTCCAGGCTTTCGCTCCAGCGCATGATCCATTCGGGCCGGCAGTCGCGGATCGACCGCAGGCGCCGCACCTCGATCGGGGCGCTGCCGCTCTGCAGCGCGCGGCCGAGGATGGCGCCGACCTGCTCGCGCCGCTGTTCCCAGGCCGCGAACAGGCGCGCGATCTCGTGGTAGGCGGTGTCGAGCATGCGGTAGGCGTACATGCGGTTCGGGCTGCAGGGACGGCCGCAGGCGGCCTGGTAGTTGTCGGAATCGACCTTGTCGCGCAGGACCGCGAACATATCGTTGACCTTCTTGCGCAGCAGGCCTTCATGGGCGAGGTCATCAAGGCCTGCGGCGCCCGCGCAGAAGGCATCCCAGTCGCCGGGGCGCGCTTGCAGTTCGAATAACAGGCCGGTCGCCAGTTCGCCCACGCTGTCGCCGTAGCCGTTGCCGGCGGCCTGGGCGCGGCCTCTGCGCCGCAGCGCCTGCAGCCGGGCGGCGGTAGACTCGACGTAATCGGCCAGCGCGGCGGCGCGCCCGCCGGGATCGGCCAGGCGCGCGGGGTCGCCGGCGCGCAGTGCAGCCAGCGAGCATTGGCCCAGCAGCTTGCGCACTTCTTCCCAACCTGGTTCCTGGTACCGGGTGCCCGGCAAACGCATACCTTCCTCGTCGATGTGCCGGCGGCTGCGTCATTCCCGCGCCGCCGGGGATGCGGCGGCCACTGCGGCCGAAGTTCCCCGAAGCAAATCATGCCATACAAATGCCCGGCCGAGTCGCGCTGGTGAGGCTGATTCACCCCTTAATTCTCCTTCTGGCGGGCCATGTGGCGCAGCAGCGCCGCCGCTACCGGCGCCGCATCGCCGCCGCCGGTGCCGTTCGAGCGGCTGACGAAGACGGCAAAGGCCAGCCGGCGCGGTTGGGACGGCAGGCTGTGCGGCTCCAGCCAGCCGGTGAACCAGACGGTGGCCAGTTCTCCATCGCCCACCGGCGCGGTACCGGTCTTGCCGAACAGGCCAGGACGCAGCCCGTCGAGCTGGGCGCCGCGGAAGGCGCCGGCGGCGGTGCCGCCATCGATCACGCCCTTCATGCCGGCGCGCACGCGGTCCAGGCGCACACCCAGGGCCGGCCCCGCGGCATCCCGGGCATTGCGGCCATCCAGCGTATCGAGCAGGCGCGGCACGACCGTCCGGCCCTGGCCGACCGCGCCGGCCACCAGCGCCATCTGCAGCGGCGTGGCCTGCATGCGCAAGCCGATTGCCATCTGGCGCAATTCGTGGCGGGTATGCACCGGATCGATCGCGGCGGCGCCGGCCTGCAGCGCATCCCAGGACGACCACGCATAATCGGCCGGCAGCAGGCCGCCGTCGAGGCGCAGCGCCTGGCCGAAGCCGAGCCGGCGCGCCATCGCCACGATCGGACGCACGCCGTCGAGCGCGCCGGGGGCCAGCGGCTGCAGGTCGGGCGCGCCGCCGTCGGGCCGGCCGAACAGGCTGCGGTCGCTCAATTCACCGCCCCAGGCGAACCAGCTGTTCAGGCTGTAGGTCAGCGCCTGCGCCAGGCCCAGGCGGCCGGCCTGGGCGCGCCGGTCCAGGCCCTGGTCGCGGAAATTCGTGATGTGCGCGCCTGGCCCGAGCGGATACGCCGGCGCGTCGGTGCGGAAGGCAAAGCCGCGCCGCGCCGCCAGCGCGTTGAGGTCGGCAAGCGTCATGCCGTCCAGCAGGGCATCGAGCTGGCGATCGCCGCGCGCAGCCAGCTCCAGTCCGAGCGCGCTGACGATCTTGAAGGTCGAGCCGGGACTGCGCTCGGCGCCGCCGTCGTGCTGCCAGGCCGGCAGGCGCAGGGGACTGGCGGCCGGGTCGATGCGGTCGAAATCGCGCGCCTCGCGCCAGTTGGCCGCATCGACCCGGCCATTGCCGGCGCCGGCGGCGGCCAGGATCGCGCCGTCCTCGGCGTCCAGCAGCACCATGCCGGCCTGGCGCCCGGCCGGAACCACCCCGGCGCCGCTGCAGGCCGCGCCATCCCAATGGCCGCCGCGCATGGCGATGCAGTCGAGCGCATCCTGGGCCGCGCGCTGCAGTCCCAGGTCGAGCGTGAGGCGCGCCGCGTGGCGGCCGCCGCCCGGCAGGCGCGCCAGCATGCCGGCCACGCCGCCCTCCTGGCCGGCATGCACGCCCAGCAGCGTTGCAAGACCGGCGGCCTGCGCCGCCTCGGTCGGCGCGCCGTCCAGCCACAGGGCGCGGCCGGCGCGGTCCGACAGAGTCACTTCGCTTGGGGCCGCGGGCAGCTGCGCCCTGGTTCCGGGCAGCGCCTGCCACGCGAGTTTGCCGTTACGCAGCACCACATGGCGATAGCGTGCGTCGCCCGGCGTCGCCAGCGCCTCCATGCCCAGCGGCGCGGCGTCCAGCACGATCTCGCGCGCACCGGGCGTGGGCAGCAGGTCGAGTACTTGCACTTCGTCGGCGGCGCGGCAGGCGCGCCCGTCGCAGGCCGCTTGCGGGGCCGTGCGCAGCTGTGCGCCTTCGACGCCGAGCAGGCGCCCAGCCAGCATCAGGCGCAGGCTGTCGCCGGCGCGCGCCGGCGCATCGAGTTGCAGGCGCAGGCGCGCGCCGCTGCTGGCCAGCGGCCAGGACGCGACCCGGCGCCACGGCGCCCAGCCTTCCGGCAGGCGCGCGAACAGGCGCGCGCCGGCGGCCGGCATGTCCTCGGCCAGCGCCACCGGGGCCGCCGTGCGTTCGCGCCCGGACCGGGCCTCGGCGCGCCAGGCGCCGTGGCGCTCGCGCTCGTCGGCGGTGCGCACGCGCCAGGCCAGCAGGCGCCGCTCGGCATTGAAGATGCGCAGCTGCTCGCGCACGAAGTCGCCGTCGGCGCGCCGGTATACTTGCTCCAGCAGGCGCCGGGTGTCGCCATCGGTGGCGACCGCATCCCAGGGTGTCGGCCCGGCCGCGCGCCAGGCCGCCAGATCCGCTGGCGCCAGTTCGGCCAGGCCGCCTGCACCCAGGCGCACCAGGCCGCGCGCGCTCAGGCGTTCAAATAATTGCTGGTCTTCGCGCGCGGCCGGGGCGGCATCGGGCACCTGCCACGCGCCCGGCGCC
>Ga0265780_10011872_pt1 | contig 10262 bp, 7 predicted proteins | sample P1T30metagenome_FD_192432 | JGI IMG/M metagenome (GOLD analysis project Ga0265780, IMG submission 192432) | Plant litter microbial communities from East Loma Ridge, Irvine, California - P1 T30 | ecosystem: Environmental > Terrestrial > Plant litter > Unclassified | place: USA: California... | reverse complement strand
GCGCTCGAGAGCAATCTCTTAGTATAGAACTCTTTCTATTTTTAAAGGACACATCTTATCTTAAATCCTCGATGCAGCGATCACCATCTATCCACCTGACGGATGATATGCGACATCGATATCCGTTTCTTGGGTATGGTTCCAATATATGCCTTTCAAAAAGAAGGAAAGATCGTTATAGCCGGGTTGATCAGTCTGGAGAGGGTAGTGAAATAGCTGTTAAATCGGCCGATCGAGAAATTAAGGCGACGGTAAGTGAAATCAGAAGTTATGAAGGAAAGATATTAAGCTATGATGAGGCATTCCAGGAACTGGACGAAATTCATAGCTCGTTAATAAACGTGTAAGTTCCGGTAGACGTGCTTGCTGAAAAGCTGAAGCGTACGGCGTTTCTGGTGAATTACTGCAAAGAGAAGCTGCAAAGTGCCGACCGTGATGCCAGTGCGATCATTAGTGAAATGGAACTGGATAACGGAAAAACCAACACCAACATTTAACGGCAACCGGAACCGTAACGCTGACCACGAAAGGAATTGACCCAAGTCCGAATATCAAGCCCGTTTAACTGCAATTGCCTACCGGCGACCCGCTTATTCCGACTGACCAGTTTTTGATCTAAGAAGGAGATCTCCCCTTTTTGAGGAACTGGCGAACAGCAATCCGCCAAAATAAGCGGTGTTTTACCGATCAGGGTCTGGCTTAGTCACGCTCTGGAAGTAATCTTCAATAAAAAAAGCCTTCCCGCACTCGCTGCAGGAAGGCTTCAACCTAAGTGACATGATTCAAGAAACACCCAGGCTTATAAAAATGTCTTTCGTATAAAAGGAGGACGACATTATGAAAGAACAAAGCGGTGTAGATGTGAGTATCGTTCCGCAACTGGATAAGGCCTGCGGTTTGGATATGCACAAGGATAAGATCGTCGGCTTTATATCTGCCAAGGACGGCAGCGGCCAAGACCTAAAGGAGTTTGGAACGTTTACCTGTGAACTTCGGCAGGTTAGGGAATGGCTGCAAAGCCATCAGGTTGAACATTGCTTAATGGAAAGCACAGGTATCTACTGGATGAGTCTGTATGCCATACTTACCGAAGCAGGGATAAGCGTAACCGTTGCCAATCCTACGCACATCAAGCAGGTGCCCAAACGAAAGACCGACCGAAAGGACGCCAAATGGTTATGCACCTTACTATTGAACGGGTTGGTACGCCCAAGCTTTATGCCAACGGCGGAACAGCGAATCTTACGTGATCATTGTCGTAGCCGATTGTTTTACATGCGGCAGCAGAATAAAACACAGAATCGGTTACTTAAAATACTGGAGAGCAATAATATCAAACTGCGTTCGGTCATCAGCAGCATCAAAACTAAGTCGGCAATGGATATGATACGCATGCTGGCAATAGGCGTAATAGATAAGGAACAGTTGGCAGATTGCGCGCGTGGTCAGGTCAAACGAAAGAAGGAAGCATTGATCAAAGCGCTTGACGGCACACTTGCTGCTCACCACTTGGTACAACTACAAATGCTCTTGCAAGATTTTGACCATGTGCAAAGTCAACTTAATACGCTTGAGGTCATGATCACTGAAATAACTCAAGCGCATTATTCATTGGCTTATGAGTGCCTCGACAGTATCACCGGTATCGCTGGCCGGTCGGCACAGATCATTTTAAGCGAAGCAGGCAATGATATGAGCCGCTTTAGTACCGCAGACCATTTAACAGCGTGGTGTGGTTTGGCACCAGGTAACAACGAAAGCGCCGGTAAACGCAGAGATACATCTGTCAAAAAAGGTAATCCTTATTTAAAAACAGCTATTGTTACCGCTGCCTGGGCAGCAGTGCGAGTTAAAGATTCATATTGGCGTGCATTGTTCGAACGTCTGCGTAAACGGATGAAAGTACAGAAGGCCATTGTAGCCATTGCCAGAAGAATGCTTAAGGTCGTTCATAAAACGTTAGACACACTTACAATATATCAGGAGAAAGGCATTGCTCACTTTGTGGACCTACAAGCCAAAGCTGCGCTTTATCAGCGAATGAAACAGCAATGGCCGTCTACGGAACTGTAGACCATACGACACTAAAAGGACGGATAAGGTTTTAGATAAAATAGTCTGTAACCTAAGTTGCCCAACTATCAGATAGCATTCAGGCTTGTTCCATGAGAACGCAGAGGAAACTTATTTTTAATTATCATTGTAAACCTAAGGAACTATCAGGCAGGCATTCCTGTAAATATTTATGATTAAAAACGCAATTTTATATTACACAAGTACATCGAAATATCCAGCAAACCATCAATCCATCACCGCGAATATTATGGGCACTTGGTCTCTGGTGTTAATACACTGGACACTGTACTTTGTCATCGAATTTGTAATAATTGCATTGCTTCATAACATAGGTTTGTTGCACGAACCGGATTTTAAACTAAAGCTCAATTCCAATTTAACTACTAATCTGCTTGAAACGGGATTGATAATACCTATCATAGAAGAGATCGTATTTCGTCAGTGGCTAATATACAGTAGGTTTAATGTTGCACTTCCAGTAAGCGTACTATCATGCACCCTCATTCACAAAGCATTGCATTATCGCCATATATCTTTAACAGACAATATAATTATCTGGTGTGTCGCCATACTTACTGCAACGGCGATTTACTACTTGATAAACAGTTGTCTTAAAAAAATCACTTATCATATTGAGGGCTTTTGGAAACGAAATCAAAGAGCAATCGTCATTTTCTCAGCTTTGCTTTTCGGCTATCTTCATATAGGAAATTATATGATCACAGCTAACTTAATATTATTTAGCCCAATAGTCTTAGGAACTTACCTAATTGCAGGATTTCTTACAGGTTACCTAAGAGTTCAATATGGTTTTGTATATAATTGTCTATTTCATATAACAACCAATTCATCCGTACTGCTTCTCAAATATGTTTTGAAGCATTAACATTGAAGAAAAACGGTATCGGGCGATTATTTTTAGAGGAAACCTTATCACAATTAGCAGATTTGGAAACCTGCTATGAAAACTTACGCAAAAATCAGAGGAACAGATTGTCTTCAGCGCGTCATCTCATCAGGCAAAGCATACTTGAACTTTTTATCGGACCGGAACGCTGCAAGCTTATGCTTTGCTTTAAGCGTGGACAAAGTTCCGGCGATCTTTTTGACCGTTTTAGGCAACGTTAATCCGGGTTCATAACGAATGAGAACAGTGGCGATGTCCTCACTATAACCGGAACCAATTTCTCTTAGTGCAAAAAATATTTTATCCGCTATGCCAGCCGCAGGGTCATAGCCGGGATAGGACTGCACCTCCTCGACGCTTACGGTAAGGTCATTGGATAGTTGTTCATCAGGGATTGGGTACCCGCAAGGATTACACAGGTCATTAATGGATGTGATGATATTTTCCAATTTGGTAATTTCTACCTGATGGGTATGAATTCTATTTTCCAGGTATTGGATGAGATCATGCTCGGTGGTTTCAGACATTTGTAATGCGTTAATTTTGTTAATGGCTTCGCCGGCTTTCAGGCGAACAGGAATAAGAACCATCATCCGGGAATCCGTTAATGGTTGAGGCCGGTGTCATGGCCTTGAGCTAGGTGGCTGTGACGATATTTGACAGAATTTTTCTTCAAGTGACCGGACGATAGCAGCCAGAGGTGACAGTATAGGATATTTTTCGAGATAAGGCAGGCCTTCAAATCAAATATGAAAGAGCGGAAGGTGCTTCGCCTTAACGGTAGCGGCTGCGTGGCTGTGCACGCATATAATCACGAAACATCGCCTGTTCGAAATGCTTTCTAGACGCTTCCCGTTTGAGCCGGGTATGGTAGCGCCAGAAGAACAACGCCCATGCGGCAAGGACTATGCCGTAGCATGGCCATGGGGTTCCCTTACCTAACGTACCCCATAAGGCCAGGGTCGAAATAAAGAAAGTAGCGATCAGGTGCAGGAATGTTTTCATAGCGTTTAGTACTTAAATTTACTAATTTTTTTAGTCTCATGCAAGTAATTTTCAGGTATTTCAGCTTGAAATCACCTGTTGTTCCCTTAACAACGGGAGAACTGGCACACGCAAAGGGGATTACAGATCTTTCAACAGGTCTAAAAATGTGACGGCAGCAGGCGGCTTTCTGGTCCGTATGCCCATCCGCAGCCCGAATGCCTTTTCAAAGGCATGCAGGCTAACCTGCGGAACGGATAGGATTCGCACCTGTGTTTTCATCTGAATTCGTACATCATCGTTGTTCACTAGCAGCCTGGTGCCATGCCCTTTTAATCCGGCGGCCACTTTGATATCGGTCAGGGCGCCCAGCAGGTCACTACCAAAAACAAGTGTAAATTTTCGTTTTTTGAAGTTTTGCCTGATCCATTGTAACTGGCCCATACCGGGCAGGTTGCCCATTGCGATAAACGACAAGGTATCAGGCCGGGGATAATGGTCAGCATGCAAAGTCAGAAAGGCTATCGCTTCCATGGCAGAATGCGTGATCACCACTTCGGAGGCGGATCGGTTGCCGCCCAGCCACAGGTTAGCCGTAGTGGGCACCTTATGAAAACCAGTGGTAAAGATCTCATTAGCGCCGCCATAATCAAACACCAATTCCTGCTGGCAATTGAACCAGGCTTGAAGCGCTTCGGGCACGCCAAGCCTGGTTAACTGGTCATTCATTAACGGGACAGGGTGTTACCGGGACGGGTATCGCGGGAAAGAGGCAAATTACGCGCTTCCATATCCCCCAGGGCATTGTCATAACCGGCACTTAGTTTCTCCGCTTTGTCATCATGCTTCTGGTTGAAAAGTGCGTTCAATCCTTTATAGAGCATATAACTCAGGCCGCCGTCGATCAAGACCGAAGCGACCAACGCAAGTTTATTGGCCCTGATTCTTTTTACCCGTTGGCTTAAAAAATATTCATCAAAACTGTATCTGCCACACGGCTACCTTAAAAGTGTCGGAAAGAAAAGGAACGCAGTCCTGCCCGGCTGAGCGGTGCGGTGCGTAGCAGGACGAAGTGGAGAGGAATGATGGCGGTTTGGAACGTCCAGCCTGGCAATCTTGCAGCGGAGCCAAAGTATGCCGGCTTTAATAATGCATCAGGGATAGCAACGGTATCCTTCGGTAGAAGATTTAGCGAATAACCCGAACCGCAGGTGATGCCAGAATTTCGTATAGCTTCGAAGGGATTTTCAGCCCCCAATAACAGGTATGGAGGTTGTGGATCAGCAAGGGTGAGTTAAAAGAAACTGTTGAAGCAGTTGGTACTTCTCTGTAAATTGTTAAAGGGTGTGTTACCTGAGTACTACCTTCAATAGCGACAAGTAATTCAATCGTTACAACTCAAAGATTCAAGAAACATATTCGAGCACATTTGAATGAACACATATGATCATTCAAATGTTAATTCGATTTCATCTAACTTTTTAAAAAACACCTTTCATTTGAAGAAAATGCTTTTTATTAAAATGTTTGACAAGATGAAGGGATAGGTTAAATTAAACGACCGTTTTTTACGAAACAAATGAACTCATATTGGTTTCAAGAGACCGGCCTCTATCTTCAACAGTGCTTAAAGTGGTTTAGACAGTAGATTTTTCATGGGAAAGAGTTGTCCGAAACCAGAGGAATCGGACAACTTAAATCCCGGAGCACTAATGATTTGCATCACTCATTTTACCGTAAACCTTTGACAACCGATCAAAAGCTTCCTTTTTTTCCCAATTGGGGATCATTTTTGTTTTAGGGTGACCTTTGGGGAACGATTTTACTAAAGAAAAAGAAGCCATATCGTAATCCAAATTTCCCTCACCGATATAGGGCATGACCGGAAAAGCAAAAACGAACACGAAGACAGCGTCAACTCCGGCTTTGTTAAGTAGATTGACTTGAGTTTCTATATAATCAGCTTGCTCTTTCTCACTCCTTACAGGCACTTTGCCCCCAGCAAAAATAGCTGTGCCATCTGGATTCGAGCCCTGCAAAATGGTAAATCCGCCGTCGCCCTTTTCTGCAGCACCCTCATAAGCACAACTACCTACTTCCATCACGATCAGTGGCTTCTTCAACTTAAACCTCTCCAGTTTACCAACGTATTCTTCTGCTGGCTCTCCCCTGCGATAGAGATCAACGCCAACAATATCGTAAAGGTTCCAATCCACGTCTTCCCATGTTCCAGAGGCGTACGTCAATTGCCCCTTAAAATGGTATCGTATTTCCTTACAAATTTCGGCAAGTATAATATTCAGCTTTTTGGATGCCTCCTGCATTTTGGGATTTTTATTCGGGTCGTGAGAAGCTCCTCCATAAGTGATCATCCACGAAACCCGTTCATTGAATGTTTCTCCAGGGAAAACACCCTTGCTAAAAAGGGAATATTCACACCCCGTTACCAAAACCAGATTAATTCCCTTTTTTCTCAGCTTTTCAGCCTCAATGGCCGCAAGCTTCATATATGCTACCGTTTCGTCTGCGTTGGCATTCATTTTCCATGGATTAAAAAAAACGTGGAGGCCAGCTTTGTGAGCTGCTTCCGTTGCAATGACCAGTCGTGCGATATCTTCTCCCTCAATGCGGACAGCGTTCGCATGTAATCGGTCTGCGATAACGCTCATGTCATATGCCACTGATTCAGGGCTGAATTGTTCGACAGAATATGCTTCGGAACTGTATTTTAACCCGACATCGTAAACTACTCCTCTGTATTTCATATTTTTAAAAAAATTGGGTTCCAACTTCGTTTCCTGCTTCTTCGCTTCGTATTCAGGCACTTCCCGGCCCTTGAAGGAAAGATGGAGTAAGAAGCTCATCAATAGTCCACAAAAGACTATTCCTGCTGAATTTTTCATATATCGTTATTGATCTTTTGCGGTTTGTAATTTGAAGATTTAATTAGTAGCCTTTCAGCTTGACCAGAAGTGCTATTAGTTGCTCAACCTCATCATCGGATAAATTACTCATAGGGTCGTCCAAGCCTTTATACTCCTTATCGACATACGTAAAGGCAGACTTACCCTTTTCAGTTAAAACAACTTTTACCAGCCTTTTATCTGTAGCGTGGGACATTTTGCTAAGGAGCTCCTTTTTCACTAACCGGTCAACGAGCCGGGAAACACCGGCATTCTTTTCAATCATCCAATCTAATATATCCGAGTGTGACATCGGTCCACCATGATACAAAATTGCCAATACGTTATATTGCTGCGGTGTCAGTTCATAGGCTTGGAAAAAACTTTGAGCTCTTTCACTTAATAAATTGAACGTTTCTAATATCTCAACTTGAAATCGCTCTCTCCTGGAATATGCTTCTTTGTGTTTACTTTTCATCTTAGTTTTTATAACTCTTCTATATAATCTGGAAGTTCAATAGAATACTCCTAATAGTCTAAATTAATTAATGATGGGTCATTGATGATTAGTCACTGAAATTTTTGGATTGTTACAATTTATTTTCAAAAATTTTTTTGAGAGGCTGATTTCCCTTATTGCAGCAATCTTTTTACCGTTGGGTTAAAGAATATTCATCAAAACGATTGCTGCCACCCAGCTACATTAAAAAGTGCCGGAAAGAAAAGAAACGCAGTCCTGCCCGGCTGAGCGGAGCAGTGCGTGGCAGGACGAAGTGGAGCGTAATGATGGCGCTTTAAACGCCAGCCTGGTAGTCTTGCAGCGGAACAAAAGTATGCCGGCTTTAATAGCACATCATGGTTAGCCGCAGTTTCCTTTGGTAGAACATTTAGCGTATAGCCCTGACCGCAGGTGATGCCTAGAATAACAATGGAGACCTGTAGTGAGGAATCAGGATATAGGCTGAGTAAGTAAACGAACCGCAGTTCCTCAGCATATCCTTAATAAAAAGGACCTTTAAAAAGGAAAAAACCTTCCAGAATAATAACATCTATGACTTTTTGTAACCCGATCAGCGAATCAGTTTCTCGATGTACGTTGCTTCAACAGGGTACGATATCGGTCAATTCTTCTTTTATTTTGCTGTTGCAATAAACATGGATATAGGTTCATCAGGATATTGACCATCAACATTACCATGGCAAAAAGGTACGAACCGTGGTATATTTTAATAAGGATAAAAATTACCATAAATGTAAAGGCGACGAGGTGATTGAGTTCAGCGGTGGTCATTGCTGACCTGTATTCACCTAACTCGCTCGCAGCAATTCTTTTTTTGAGGGATAGCTTAGGATTAAAAAACTTAAAAAAGCTGTGCATGATGATCCATTTGAACGGTCCCAGGCCAAGCAAATGGTTAACCTTTTCGTCTTTGATGAAATTCAAGCTGGATAGCCGTTTTTGATAAAAGGCAGTGTTCGAAAAAAAGGCATTAATGACTATGCCAACAATCCAGGAAATAAACGCGATAGAAATACTAAATGTGAGATACTTAATCATCGTATGTTGCGGTTGCCATTGTCTGTACGCAGGTTTGTTCGGCCAACGAAAGTAACAAATTGCCAAAAGATTGCATCTAATTCTCCGGCAGCTTAGGTTAGCTCTCTCTTGCTGTTAATATCAAGCACGTGTGATTTCGCAGAAGTCATTTCGTTCATTGCTCAGGAGGATACGTATGTGAAGCATGAAGTAGTTTAAAAAATAGTAAAATATGAATATAGTGTTTTGTGCTTTTTATTTATAGTTATCTTGCCCACGAGTTAGTTATTTATGAAATATTATATTCTTTTTGCCCTCCTTTTATTGGCCGTTCCAGGGTTTGCCCAAAATAGTGCTACCATTACTTACGATGTAAAATATCATGGTAAAAAAGTGCCCGGAGGAACACTTAAATTATTTATTGACGGACAGCGGGCACATCTGCAGAAGGTTGCTGACCCAAACGCCAAAGAAAAGTTGTATCTCAATTATGCAACCAATAGCACTATGCAGGTACTCAACTTGCAAAACAATGCTCATGTAACCCAATTAAAATATTTTAAAGATTACGAACAGCCAGAACTACTGAAAGATACGGCAACAATTTTAGGTTATCCATGTAAAAAGGCAAAGGTAATTGTTCGTTCCAACACCATCGAAGTATGGTATACTAACGCCTTGCCCATTAAAGGTACTCCAAGTATAGGTACAACACCCGCACTAGGGCTGGTATTGAAAACGGTACGAAACGGTGAGCAGGAAGTTATAGCTACTAATATTAATACTGGTAAAGTTAAAAGTGCAGAACTTAATTGGCCAACAACTGCAGGCATGGGTAATGTGGTAGATGCCGCTACCTACAACCAGCAGGTGATAGAAAGCAGATACAAAACGGTTAGCATTTTTAATAACGATCAAATTGCGTTTGGTTACGATAAGCCTAATGAGGTTGAGGGTAAAACAGATGTTACCTACCATTACGCTGGTGGCACTGTAATTTTAAAGAAAGTTAAACTGCCTGCTTATGTATCGGGCACGCAGTTATTTGCAGAGCTCACACAGTATTCGAACGGGGATGCTTATGACAGAACTGGCTCTGTGTTTATGATTCCTGTTGATAAGCAGCACTCTTTTTTAAATGGACTGCAACAAGGTGTGAAAGCTTTGCCGGTGTATAAAGATAAATATCAGGGCGTTATAGCTACCGATACCTATTTGCCAACATTGGAACTGTTGCGTTTCTTCACTCCATTTGGCGTTAAGCAGTATAATAACGCATCGAACATAAAGGGATATAATTGGGCCGACTCTGCCATTTTTCGTGAAGATATAACAGAACTGCAACCTCGCTTGCAGGGGGAAGTTTGGATAGGCGTATATATTGGGAATTATGATAAAGGCGGGCATAAGGTAAGCCTGCGTTTAAAATATTACCCGGGAGATGGAGAGGGCGATAAAAAACCGGGACAGTTTGTTATGCCTGTGTTTAATACCACCAATTTAATGGAAATGGCTGGTCAGGAGTATGCTACCATGTTCGATCATGACTCTTTAACTGTAACGGTGGATATTCCGCAAGGAGTGAAGGATTTGCATCTGCGCTACATTACTACCGGCCACGGTGGTTGGGGAGGTGGAGATGAGTTTAACCGGAAACTGAATGAGATATTTGTAGATGACAAAAGAGTGTACCATTTTATACCATGGAGAACGGATTGTGGTACTTATAGTTTGCTGAACCCTTCTTCGGGCAACTTTGCCAATGGCCAGTCTTCATCCGACCTTAGCCGCTCCAACTGGTGCCCGGGAAGCATTACTTCTCCCGTATACATTCCTTTACCAGATCTTCAACCTG
>Ga0265780_10011871_pt1 | contig 10263 bp, 6 predicted proteins | sample P1T30metagenome_FD_192432 | JGI IMG/M metagenome (GOLD analysis project Ga0265780, IMG submission 192432) | Plant litter microbial communities from East Loma Ridge, Irvine, California - P1 T30 | ecosystem: Environmental > Terrestrial > Plant litter > Unclassified | place: USA: California... | reverse complement strand
AATGAACTGGCGGATATAGAAATACGCCTGCATCACCAGCTTCTCCACCGTCGGGAAGTCGTTCTCAACGGAGAGGAATTTTTCCAGCACCACGAAACGGAAGTCACCGGTAACGTGCTGCTTGTTAAGTGACTCGTAGCGCGAGGTAATGTCCACTTCTTTATTGCGCACCAAATCCTCAATCACTTTCCGGAAGTAGAGGTTGATACGCTGCTGCACCCGGAAGCCCAACCGGAAGTTAATGCGGAACACATCATCCTTAGCCACTTCCGTTACCTTATACTCCATGGTATACGGTTCATCGGTGGTCTCAACGTGGATGAACCAGTAGATGTCCGCCCGCTTGGGGCGCTTCTGAAAAATGGAGTAAATAATTTTCTGCTCGATTTCGGAGCTGCGCTCAGCCGAGGTAAGAAACACCAGGTGAGTCGAGTATTTCGGAATGGAATCGTCGTCGCTGAGCTGTTTGAGGGCATCAACGTATGGCTCCAACCGTACGAATTCCGTGAGGCGGCGCTTGATGTAATACGACTTCAGCCACACATACATCACGCCCATCAGCGTCGAGCCAATGGCCAGCGAAACCCAACCGCCGTGCGGGAACTTCACTAGGTTGGCCACTAAGAAAGAACCCTCGATGATGCCATATACCACTGCAAATAGAATGATTAGTGGCAGGGCCACCTTTTTCATTTTCAGCCACATGGTGAGCAAAATGGTGGTCATCAGCATGGTAAGCGTAATGGCCAGGCCATAAGCGGCTTCCATGTTGGTCGACTCCCGGAAGTAGAGCACCACGCCAATGCAGCCCAGCAGCAGCAGTCGGTTCATGCTCGGCACGTAGAGCTGGCCCTTCACATCGGTGGGGTAGTTCAGCTTCACTTTGGGCCACATATTCAGGCGGATAGCCTCGGCTACCAGCGTAAACGAACCCGTGATGAGTGCCTGCGAGGCAATAATGGCCGCGATAGTGGCAATGCCAATGCCGATGAGCAGAAACCACGACGGCATCAGCTCATAAAAGGGGTTGCGGCCGTCGAGCTTCTGCCCAAGGTGGCTCAGGAGCCATGCGCCTTGCCCCAGGTAGTTGAGCAGCAGCGTGGTTTTTACAAAAGTCCAGCTGATGCGGATGTTGCCCTTGCCACAATGGCCCAGGTCAGAATACAGTGCTTCAGCCCCCGTAGTGCACAGAAATACCGAACCCAGCAGCCAGAAACCGCCGGGGTAGCGGGCCAGCAAATCATAGGCATAATACGGATTGACGGCTTTCAGAATGACCGGGTTTTGCACAATCCAAGACACGCCCAGCACACCCAGCATGGTAAACCACAGCAGCATAATTGGGCCGAATGCCTTGCCTACTATTTGAGTTCCAAAGCTTTGTAGCAGGAATAGCCCCGCTATGATACCGATGACGATGTACACGACCATGTCTTGGGTGAGTTGCGGAAACACCGCTTTCAACCCTTCCACCGCCGATGATACCGAAATCGGCGGGGTGATAACCCCATCGGCCAGCAGCGAAGCCCCCCCAATGATGGCCACCGCCGAAAGCCAGGCACCCCGCCGCCGGACCAACGCATAAAGCGAAAAAATCCCGCCTTCTCCGTTGTTGTCCGCATTTAGTGTGAGCAGCACGTACTTGACGGTCGTTTGCAGCGTGAGCGTCCAGATAACGCAGGAAATGCCCCCCAGAATCAGGTGCTCGTCAATCAGGTCAGGCACCCGGCCACTCTTTAGGATGGACGACATTACGTAGAGCGGCGAAGTGCCGATATCGCCGTAGATAATGCCCAGGGCAATGAGCAGCCCCGCCCCGGAAATGGCGTTGTGCGAGTGTTTAGAATCCATGCGAAAGGGTAAAGACTAATCCAGCTGGTTGAGCTACAAATGAATTACGGGGCGCGAAGGTAGCAGCCAAGCTACCGGAATGTGCTTACGACATTGGCCCACGAAAGTAGCTTTAATTGAAAGTCAGCGGGTTATTATTTGTGGGCTCATCTGCTTGTGCAGCCATTTGGGCCACCTGAGCGGCCCAGGCGGCCTGCCGGGCCGCCTCATCGGCCGCGGCGAGCATGGCTGCCGCTTCGCGGGCAGCATGGTCGTGCAGGCGATAAATACGGCGGTTCACCTCCGCCATGAGGCGCTGCCAGGGCGGCGTTTCGCCGGGCAGCGCAAAGTTTACCAACTCACGGCCCAGGCGATGCAGGCGAAGGCGGTTGGTACCCCGGTGTCCATACGCCAGCAGCAGGGCAGTGAGAGACATGCCCAGCATAGCCGGGCCGGTGTGCAGCCAGTTTTGCAGAAAGGCAATCATGACAAATGCCAAACCGAGGGCACCCAGCAGATACCACAAAATCCACTTAACGGGCGTAATGTCAACCCGTTCCAGCTCCATAAGCAGAAACTCGTGGCCTTGCACAGTCAGCGTTCTATCGGTGAGTCGAACGCGGCCATCGTCACTGGTTACGGGTGGGAGCGGGGGCAATTCTGGGAAGGGTTCGGGGGCCGGGAAGGCAATTGGTGCGAGACCATTGCCGACGGTACCAGCAGCCGCCGTGAGCAAAGAAGCCCCGGGAAGTTCCGGGGCCACGTTGGACGGTTCAGCCTGGGGCTGGGGTTCGGGAGTGTGCATGGGCGCAGCAGCAGCCGGTTGGGTGAGGGTAGGGCGCGACCAAGTGGGCGCAGCCGTGGTTGTTGGGGCAAAAGCTTTTGCCTTCGCCCCAACGGTCCCTCAGTTGTTCACTTTTAGCAGCTCCACGTCAAAAATCAGCGCGGTATCGCCCGAGATGTCGCGGCCCGCGCCCCGTTTGCCGTAGGCCAATTCGGACGGAATATAGAGGCGGTATTTCGAGCCTTCGGGCATCAATTGCAGGGCCTCTGTCCAGCCGGCAATCACGCCATTCACGGGGAAGGTAGCCGGCTGGCCACGCTGGTAGCTGCTGTCGAACACGGTGCCGTTGATGAGGGTGCCGTGGTAGTGCGTGGTCACCGACGAACGGAGAGTAGGCTTAGGACCAGTGCCTTGCGTAATTACCTCGTATTGCAGCCCGCTGGGCAGGGTGGTCACGCCAGCCTTGCTGGCATTTTGGGAGAGGAAGGCTTCGCCTTCGGCTTTGTTGTTCATGTTGTTGGCGTCTTGGTTGGTATCGTCTTCGGCGCCGCCCATTTGCTCCTGGAGCTGCTGCATGGCGGCTTGCATCTGTTCTTGGGTCAGGCGGCTGGGGAGACCTTGCAAGCCTTCCTTGAGGGCACCGGCCAACACGTCCACATCGAGGTCGAGGCCTTGCTGGGCGAAGTTGCGGGCCAGGTCGCGGCCAATGATGTAGCTCACTTGAGCTTGGTGGGAATCGAGGTTCATAAAACCAGGTGTAAGGACTACGCGGGCTATGAGCCCTTCCGCAGTCAGTGAAAAAATAGCTCAACGGGTTACGCCGTTGCCAGAGCAAAGTTCCAAAAGCCGCGCCGAACCGTCGTAGCCGGCCGTATTGGCGGAGTCCCTAAACAAAAAGCCCGGCCAAGTGGCCGGGCTTTTTGCGAAAATAGTGGGAACAGGAGGCAGGTTAGCAATAAATCAGCTTAGCAATAATGCGAATGGTCGTCCTCGTCATCGAGGAAAAACGTCAGGTCCAGGTCGGCCAGTTTGGCAGCCAAGTAGCTCACGCCGCCCAAAAGTAGCAGCGAGGAAACTGAGAAAGCAGTGGTCTTTTTCATATGAATCGGTGAGTTGCGTTTAGCGGATAGGGCGACGGGAATTCTGGGGCAAAGATACGAGATAGAGGTCGAATATGTTAGGCATGCAGCATAAAATATACTGGATGTTACAAATAGAAATGAAAAAGGGCTATTTTCGAATGCATAGCTTCTGGAATTGCGTCACATTTGCTAAGTCAATTTATAACGGCTTCACGGTATGAACCTTTCGATACAGAACCTTTCCAAAACCTACAGCAACGGGGTGCAAGCCTTGCGCAATGTTTCGCTCACCATTCCCAATGGTATGTTTGGCCTGCTGGGCCCCAACGGCGCGGGCAAAAGCTCGCTCATGCGCACCATTGCTACGCTTCAGGAGCCGGACAGCGGCAGCATCATGCTCGGCGACATCAATGTGCTGACTGAGAAGGACGCCGTGCGCCGCGTGCTGGGCTACCTGCCGCAGGAATTTGGCTTGTACCCCAGCATCTCGGCCGAAGTGCTACTCGACTACTTTGCCGGCCTCAAAGGCATTCGGGACGGGGCCGAGCGTAAGCAGGCGGTGGAGAGCCTGTTGCAGCAGACCAACCTGTGGAATGCCCGCAAAAAGGCGGTGGGTGGCTACTCGGGCGGCATGCGGCAGCGGTTCGGAATTGCGGTGGCGCTGCTGGGTTCGCCACAGCTCATCATCGTGGACGAGCCCACGGCCGGCCTCGACCCCACCGAGCGCAACCGGTTTCTAGATTTGTTGTCGGAAATCGGTGAAAACGTGGTGGTTATTTTGAGTACGCACATTGTGGAGGACGTAACGGAGCTGTGTCCAAACATGGCCATTATTGCCGGTGGCGAGGTAGTAGCCACGGGCTCGCCCAACGACGTGATTGGTGAAATTCGGGGCAAGGTGTACCGTACCAAAACGGAGAAAGCGGCGCTGGCCCAGCTCAAATCCGAGTACGAGGTGATTTCCTCGAAGCTGGTGGCCGGGCAGCCCATCGTGCGGGTGTTCAGCGAGCAGCCTATCAACGGGCAGTTTCAACCCGCCGAGGCGACGCTGGAAGACGTGTACTTCCACCGGCTGGCGCAGCGTGAAAAAGCGGCTGTTAGCGCTTAAATCTGAACATCACGCCAGAACGGTCGTGCAGAGCATAGCGAAGTATGACCATCGGATAACCCTACTAATTTATGTTTCTGCACATCTTCCGTTTCGAGCTGCGCTACCGTTTTACGCAGTCCAGCACGTACCTGTATTTTGGCGTGTTCGCGCTGTTCGGGTTTCTTTCTCAGACCGTTGACGACTTCGGGTTTGCCAACGCTAAGGTGCACGTCAACTCGCCCGATGCGCTGGCGCAACTGCACTTCATGGCCTCCATTCTGGGCATGTTTGTGACGGCGGCCATCCTCGGCACGCCCATCTACCGCGACGATAAGGACGGCATGACCGGACTGGTGTACACCACTACCATGACCAAGCCAGCCTACCTGGGCGGGCGTTTCCTGGGGTCGCTGCTGGCTATCTGGTTCATCATGGGTGGAATATCGGTTGGGGCATTGCTGGGCATGCTCATGCCGTGGGTGGAGGCCACCAAAATAGGCCCGGTGATGCCGCTGGCTTTGTTGGCGCCGCTGGTGTTTGGTGCTTGGGTGAATGCGCTGTTTGCGGGCTGCATTTTCTTTGCCGCGTACCTGATGTTTCGCTCGCCGCTGGTGGTGTATTTGGGTGGTGTTGTACTGTTTGTGCTTTATCAGCTGTCGTTCATTTTTTCGAGCAAGGTCAGCAGCGACCACCTGTTTTCCCAGCTCGACCCCTTTGGGCTGGCTGCCAGGAGCATTGATTCCAATTACTGGACCATTTCCGAGCGCAATACCAAGCTATTAAACTATTTCGGCGGCGAATTGGCTCAGAACCGCCTGATGTGGAGCACTATTGGCCTCGTCATTCTGGGTGTGGCCTGCGTCCTGTTCCGGCTTGGCCAAGCCAAAACGCGGGTGAAAAAGCAAGCTCCTGAAGCGGCGCCCGTGGCGGTGAGTGCTGGTGGGCTGCGCCGCTCCCCGCAGGAGTTCGGCAATGGGCTGGCCTTCTGGCAGCTCGGGCAGATGGCCAAGGTGCAGTTCCTGAACGTGGTGCGGGCCTGGCCGTTTCGAGTGCTGGCGCTGCTGGGCGTGGTGTTCGTGCTTTTCAATGCCTACTACACCTACCAGGACACGCGCGGTATCCAGATGCCGGTGACTTACCTGATTCTGAAGATGCTGAATGATAACTACACGCTGTTTCAGCTGCTTATCATTACCATCTACGCCGGCGAGCTGGTGTGGCGCGAGCGGGATACGCACCTGCAACTGGTGTTTGATGCGCTGCCATTCTCCACCTGGGTTCCGTTTCTGAGCAAGTTGCTGGCGCTGTTCGCGGTGCAAGTGCTGCTGACGTTGGTGATGGATTTGGTGGGCATCGGCATTCAGCTTTACCGGGCACCTGCGCTGGTGGAGCCGCTGCTTTATTTCAAGGATTTCTCCCTGCAGCTAGCCAACTTAGCCGTGCTCTGCGTGCTAGCCATGATGGTGCAGACGGTGGCCAACAACAAGTACGTAGGCCATGCCGTGATGATGGTGTACTACGGCGTGGTGTTTTTGCTGGCCGATGCGCTGGGCCTGCACCACGCGCTGCTCAAATTTGGTGCGTCGGTGCCTTACACGTACTCTGATATGAACGGCTACGGGCACATGGTGGCTCCGCTGCTGGCCATCAATGCCTACTACTTGGCCGGGGCGTTGCTCCTGGTACTGCTCACGGGGCTGTTGTGGGTGCGCGGCAACGACACCGACCTGCGCGCCCGGGGCCGGCTCTACGGCCAGCGCGTGCAAGCGCCAGGGATGCGGCTGGCGCTGGTAGGGGCGCTGCTGCTGCTGTTTGGCGCTGGTGGTTGGGTGTTCTACAACGCCAACATCCTCAACGAGTACCTGTCGCCCAAAGGGCTAGAGGCCCGGCAGGCTAAGGCTGAGCGGCAGTACAAGCGTTACGAAAATTTGCTACAGCCCAAAATTGTGGCCATTAACCTCAATGCCGACCTGTACCCCACGGCCACGCCACGCGGCTTCCGCATGGAGGGCACGTACACGCTGCGCAACAAGGAAAGCCGGCCCATCGACACGCTGTTTATCAATTACGATAACAGCCACAGCATTAAAAACCAGCTAAACCTTAGCCGTCCGGCCCAGGTGTTGCACGATGACCCCGTGGCCGGGGTGCGCCTCTACCGTCTGGCCCAGCCATTGGCTCCCGGCGATTCGCTCGACCTGCGTTTCGACGTGGCTTATCGGGCGCAGGGCTTTACCTCGCGCCTCAAAGGCAATGGCGTGTTCGACTGGGCCAGCATCTCGCCCGAAGACCGCCTCACGGCCAATGGCACCTTTCTGAACGACCCCGGCCTGCACATTGGCTACCAGCCGGGTGCCGAACTGAGCGAAGACGACGTGCGCCAGCGCAATGGCCTCAAGCCCAAAGACCGCGCCCTGAAACTAAACGACCCGCGCGGCCGCAACCAGGCCGATTTCGGCCCCGACGGCGACTATATACGTTACCAGGCCACCGTTAGCACCGACCCCGACCAGGTGGCTATCACGCCTGGCTACCTGCAAAAAGAGTGGATGCAAAACGGCCGCCGCTGCTTCCGTTACCAGATGGACCAGCCCATGATGCCGATGGTGAGTGTGCTCTCGGCTCGCTACCAGGTACACCGCGAAAGCTGGCAGCCGCCCACCGGTGGCCCGCCCGTAGCCATCGAAATCTACCACGACCCCAAGCACGGTTACAACGTGGCCCGTATGGCCGAGGCCCTGCGCAAAGCCTTGCCGTACTACACGGCCGCCTTTGGCCCGTACCAGTACCGGCAGATTCGGGTGCTGGAGTTTCCGCGCTATAAGTCCTTCGCCCAGAGCTTCCCCAACACGGTTCCGTTCTCAGAAAGCGCGGGTTTTATTGATGACCTGCGCGACAAGACCAAGCCCGACCTGGCCTTCTTTATCACCAACCACGAGTTGGCCCACCAGTGGTGGGGCCACCAACTGGTGGGGGCCAACATGCAAGGCAGCAGCATGCTCATCGAATCATTGGCCGAATATTCAGCCATTATGACGGCCAAGCACGAGTTCACGCCCGAAAAGATGCAGCAGTTTATGCGCCGCGAGCTGGACAACTACCTGCGCGGCCGCCGTCAGGAGCGTAAAAAAGAGCAGCCCCTCATGCTCTGCGAATCGCAGCCCTACATCCACTATTACAAAGGTGGGATGGTGTTCTATGCCTTGCAGGACTACATCGGCGAAGACAAATTGAATGGAGCCCTCCAGGCTTTCCTCACCAAAAACCGCTACCAAACCCACCCATACCCGAATTCGGCCGACCTGATGACTTACCTGCGCCAGGCCACGCCCGACTCGCTGCAGTATTTCGTGCACGACATGTTCGAAACCATCACACTTTATAAAAACGAACTGAAAACCGCTACCTACACGCCCCGCCCCGACGGCCGGTACGACGTCAGCCTCACCATCAAAGCCGATAAGCTGCGCGCCGATAGTCTCGGCAATGAGACGTCCATTCCACTGGCTGACTACCTTGAGGTCGGCGTTTTCGGTCCCGATAAGTCGGAGGGCGAAGCCTGGGATGTGCGCGGCAAAGCGCTGTTTTTGAAGAAAATAAAAATCACAAAGCCCGAAACTACCCTCAACTTCGTGGTGAATGAAAAGCCCGCCAAAGCCGGCGTCGACCCCTACCAGAAGCTGATTGAGCGTTATTATTTCGACAACGTAAAATTTGTGGATGAGAAGAAGCCCGGCTCGAAGCCGGTAGCGCTGAAATAAGCGTTTGAAGGGGACTGAAGCCGTCAGGCTGCACGCAGCCTGACGGTTTTGTTTTTATGCGTTAGCGGCTATTCCATCCCAAAATCTGAAACCTCCCGCACTTCACCGGCCGCTAAGTCGCCCAGCCAGATGCTACCTACCCGCACCCGAATCAGGCGGAGGGTGGGAAAGCCTACGGCGGCCGTCATCTTTCTGATTTGACGGTATTTGCCCTCGGTGAGGGTGATGGAAACCCAGGACGTAGGACCGTGCCGGTCGTCGCGAATTTTGCGGGTGCGGGGTGCGAAAGTGGGAGTGGGGTCGAGCCGACGGGCGGCGCAGGGGGTGGTTTGGTACTTCACACCGTGAATGCCGATTTCGACGCCGGCTTGCAGCTCTGCGATGGCGGTATCGGTAATCAGGCCATCGACCTGACAGTAGTATTCCTTTTCGACGTGGCGGCTGCGCACCAGTTCGCTCGTGCGCCCATCAGTGGTGAGCAGGAGCAGGCCCTCGCTGTCCTCATCGAGCCGGCCAATGGCCATGATGCCTGCTGGGAAATCGTGGAATTCGCCCAGCTTTTTCTTTTTGGCTTCGCCGGCAAACTGGCTGAGGTAGCCGTAGGGCTTATGAATGAGAAAATGCTGGTGCGGCATGCAGATGGAGGTAGAGCAGTGGCACAATGATAGGCTCAGCAGCGGGGCTTACCAAGTTGTGGGAAGGAATTCGTGGCCAGCGCTGTCAGTAGTCGAGGGTTGAGTTTGTGCAAGCCGTGCCGTGAACCAGATAAACAAAGGATACCAAGTAGGAATACGTGGTTTTAAAACCAGGTATTTATACGTGCACAAAGGCAAGATAAAAGCCGGTCATTTGCGGCTGTAACCAAGCCCGTGGCGAACAAAACCAAACTACAGCAAGGTTGCTGGCGGGCCGCTCCATTGCTTGCCGGTGCGTGGCCAAACCCGCATTTGCTGATGTAGGCAACTTTCTCTTTATTAATGTTATAAATAAGAAAATGCTGCTGCTCATGACAAAGCGGACAACTTTTCCTGCCTCGTTGCAGACAGCATTCTACCTTTGAACAGCTCATTCACCTTTTTCACCTTTTCCCTATGACAAACAATTCCCCTTCGGGCATCATCAGCCAGGATATTTTCAACGAGTATGCCGCCACCTGGCTATCCGTAGTGGCCAACGACGCGGAGCTGAATCAGAGCTTTCAGGTCTCTGGCAGCAAGCTGCTTTCGGTAAGCTTCACGATGGAGCAAATCCAGCAACTGGTATCGGTGGTGGGGGCCCACTACATCATGGCGAAGTTTCTGGTCACGGCCAGCGGGTCGCAATTCAGCCTGGCCTTGTATGCGGCCGATGCCGAGCGCCAGCGGTTGTCATCATATTACATTGCCGGCGACACCACTGTCGTTCCCAGCCTGCCCGGCGAGGAAGTCCCCGATGTATTGGCCAATCAGTGGCTCGAGAATTGGAGCAGTGCTTCGCCCGTAACGCGGGAGATGTTTGCGAGCAGCCTGGAAGGCGCGCCTTTGCAAGGCTATACGTTCGATATCAACGACTTTCTGGCGCTGTTTTACGACGTGACCGATATCAAGGGCCAAACCCTGCTGGTCCACTTTGGCCTGCACGAATACTACCGTACCGTTTCGGGGGAAGACAAGCTGACCCAAACCTTCGGGTTGGTGCTGCGCGTGAAAGACGGCGATACGTCTACCGACCCCTTCT
>Ga0265780_10011869_pt1 | contig 10264 bp, 9 predicted proteins | sample P1T30metagenome_FD_192432 | JGI IMG/M metagenome (GOLD analysis project Ga0265780, IMG submission 192432) | Plant litter microbial communities from East Loma Ridge, Irvine, California - P1 T30 | ecosystem: Environmental > Terrestrial > Plant litter > Unclassified | place: USA: California... | reverse complement strand
TAAGGTCAACTCCTGTCCTAACCGTCAGTATTCCGGCTTCAGACAAGGACAAATTGTTAGCCTTAACCACCAGTTGAGTGGACGTGCCTGAAACGACCTGCAAAACCTTAGTTCCAATTGTCACGACATTCCTGGATAAGTCCGGATGAAAGTAATTACCGTTGATCAACAGCGTTTCCGATTCATGCAAAGTTGTTCCTCCATTCTGGCTTATTTCAGGATTAGTAAGCGACATTCCGATCTCATTGCTTGTTCCGCCGTCGAAAGAAACTTTTAATAGATTATTGTGTGTGTTGAGGCTGTTAGGCACGTCGAAATAGACTTTATTGTCTGCTATCCTTTTAGGATGGAGCGCGACATCATCATTAATCTGGATCGTAACCTTATTAATGTCATCCGTTATGGGCACTCCCATGTACAATACCACCTCCTCAGCCCAACTAACGGCATGTTTAAGTGATCCTAGAACTTGTTGTTGGGTTCCATCGGATTTAAAAGAGACCTGATTACTGTAATGATAGACCTTATTCCTGTCTAAATAAAATGCCCTTGCATAATACGTCGCATCAGCTTCAAGTCCGGCAGTGATCTCGTATCCATAGTTAAGCGCAGCATCCCTGTTCGAAAATGTCAGCACGCCAGCACGATCTACGATCGGTTCTGGATCTTTACTCCAAATAAATCCCACTTTCTCAATCGCGGTAAGCTCTATATTCCTGAGTTTTCCATTAAGTCTCGCAGCATGATCTTGAACACCGACGTTAATGGTTATTTCAACCGGTTTTATAACATCAGGTTTTTCTTTCTGACAAGATAAAACCATAAGAAAGACACAACTTAACAAGCAGTAGATTTTTTTCACGAGCATTTATGATTGGAGCTAAATAGTTGCGTTAAAGTAGGCCTTTTCCCTTTCACATTTTCAGCAAAATACACACAAAAACGTGTGAAATAGCGCTTAATCTCCAACAATTGGAAGCATAACACTGCGCTAATAAAAAAGAGGCTGCTCATCTCTCGATGACACAACCTCTTTAATATCGCGGTAGTTCTGCTGCTATTGAGCTATCAAGCGCGGCAACTGCGCTTCAAACTGTCGTGTAAATTCCTGTGCAGTTAAGATGTGGCCCTGTTTCTGTGCTTTGTCGGCAACTTCATAACCCCATTTTGCTGCTGCCATGCGCTGGGTAGGCGTACCATGATGGCCGTCACTCGTAAATGAGCAATCACCGATATTGAAGAATACATTCAAAAACAGCTGTACCCTTTTCCACTGCATAGAAGCCCCACGTGCATGCGACAAGTAGTAAGCGGAATAAGCATCAGCCATTAACTCGGTTCTTCTAGTCGCTTCGGGACCAGATTGATCTCCAAACAGGTTCAGATCAAATTGGATATGATGTCCAAATTCATGAGCCAAGATGGCCTGTGGAGCCACATCTGCATAACCGATTGCGGCAAAAGCATCCATAATCCCGTCGCCCATAATGATTTTGTCTGGAATTATCCCATAAGGTGGAAAACTGAATGACGACTGTGCAAAGGCATTAAAAGTAAAAATTGGATGATTGCCACCTCTAAGCTGAGGAAAGGCATCTACAACCTCCAAAACAAAATCAGCATAGTAGTTAGCGCTTTCATCATCAAGGCCAAAGGCCGCTTTATAGGTCCTTAAAATTTTAGCCCGGTCTGTCAGCATCGTACCGTGCATAGCAGCAAGCACGATGTTTTCAGAATCGATGTTCCAGAAACGTTTTAAATCTTTAAATGCCTTTGTAAGCTTTTGCGAGTACTGACCATTCGATCCAAAGGTTTGGTTTGCGCTGCTGTTCTCAAAAAGCAAAGCATCATAAGTTGGCAGATCGAGCATGGCTGTAGTCAGCACATAATCGATGATTGTACCATTCCAATCCGCAAGTTGTTGATCTAACCACTGGCTGGACGCCGTATTATCGTCACAGGCGGATTCTTCAAGCTTAAGCGTTTTGCGAATCTTATCCCGATACTCCGGGTGCATTTTCAATTGTATCTTGGCTTTGCCGGCCACCTTTGCTTTTGCTGCTGCGGGAATTTTGGCGTATAAAGCCTTAAGTTTTTGTTGAACGTCAGGAGAAAGCGTAGTAGATTGGTTTGTCTTTGCTTTTCCGAGCTCCTTTTGATCCAGAACAGCATTGGTACTTTCTTTTTTACAGCCCAGGATGCAGGCAAAGACAATTGCAGCACTGGCCACTAATAGTTTGGTTCTTTTCATAAAAATAGGTTAATGATTTACTAACAGTAAGTTAGCAAATTACAATCTATTTTATACCTAAACTTTCCTTATTTATCTGACCAAACTGCCAGTTCGTTGCCTGTAGGGTCAAGAAAGTGGAACCTGCGCCCGCCTGGAAAAGAAAAAATATCTTTTGTTATGATACCTCCAGCCTGGATGATAACATCTTTAATCTTTTCTAATGCTTCATGATAAAGAATTACCAATGCGCCATTAACAATTTCATCTGTGCTTTTCTCAAATCCCCCTTCAACCCCGCTATCTGCGAAAGCAACATAATCCGGGCCATAGTCTATAAAGCTCCAGTTAAAGGCTGCCCCATAAAACTTTTTAATTGCTTCAAGATCCTTTGCCTTAAATTCAACGTAGTTGATGTGGTTATTCGCCATGTTCTATAAATTTCATGAATTTACAATTTCAACGGGAAATTACAATCAAACAGCAACTTTTGGCAAGGTAAACCAAAAACTACTCCCAACACCGACTTCACTTTCCACCCCAATTTGCCCTCCATGCCGCTGCACAATCTCAGCGCAAATATAAAGTCCAAGTCCCAAGCCGGAGACCTGCTTACCTGAAGCATCTGCCCGGTAATAACGATCAAACAGCTGTGGAATTTTGTCTTGAGAAATTCCCGGCCCGGTATCACGGACCGTAATCTTTAGATCGTTAGCTAAGCGCTCAATATTCATATAAATCAAATAGGACTCAGGAGCGTATTTAATCGCATTATTTACCAAATTCACCACCACCTGCTCGATCCGATGTTCATCAGCCACTATCGATTCATCCAGGTCGCCTTGCAAAACCAATGAATACCTTGATGTTTCCCGGATATGACTAAAAGCTCTTTCAAGCATATCAGCAACGCTGAACCAACTCTTCTTCAGTTCAATCTGCCCTTGATTCATTTTAGACACATTCAGCAAGTCATCAACCAATTCCGATATCTTATTCATACTTCGAGTTGCCTGATCCAGCAATTTTGGAAAAAGCGCTTGGTTTGTGTGTTCCTTGATCTTTGTTATCAGCTGCAAAGATGCTTTTAGCGACGTAATCGGTGTTTTAAGCTCATGACTCGCTATGGAAATGAAATCGTCCTTTTGCTGCTGAAGCGCTTTTTGCTGCGTAATATCAATTGCTGTTCCCAAAGTACGTTGAGGCCGATCCTTGTCGTCAAAATAGACCTTAGCCTGGAACCTCACCCACTTTATAGTGCCCTGATGAACTAACCTGGTTTCATAAAAGATTCTTCCAGTTCTTTTACCTTCCGACAGCGCCTGATCGCTCAACTTTTTATCCTCCGGGTGATATTGACTTACCAGCTCCTTCCGTGTTATGCCTGACTTCAATCCCACAATTTCATCGAAACGTTCCGAGGTTACAAAATCATCCGTGTCAAAGCGATACTCGTAAGTCCCAATATCCGCAGCTTCAATTGCAAGTCGTATGCGCTCTTTAACTTCTTCAATAGCTCTTCTAGCATTTACTTTTTCAGAAACGTCAATACCAAGCACCATGACTGCTGAGACATTTCCATTAGTATCAAACACCGGTTCATAGGTAAAATCAACAAAGACATGTTCTAAGATGCCATTTCTCGGCAAAGTAACATCAGCTTCTTTGGCGCTAAATGCCACACCAGAACGAATTACTTCCTGCATGATCGGCGCATATGAATCTGCAGCCTCCGGCACGCCTTCCCAAATGCTGAGGCATTCTATTTGTTTGCGTTCTTTGCCCACCAGTTCAAGATAACGGGCATTCACATCCGTAACAACCAGGTCATTGGCACTAATCACACAAATAGCAAATGGCGCTTGTAAAATCAGATTTTTGAAACGCCCCTCACTTAGTTCAAGTAAATGATTAGACTCCGTTAGTTCTTCATTTATGGTTGCGAGCTCTTCGTTAAAAGCTTCAAGTTTCCTGTTGGTAGAGGCAAGTTGTTCATTCATTAACAGCGCCTGCTCACCAAGTTCCTTGATCTTTTCTTTAGATTCCACCAATCCGGTAACATCCGTAGCATAACATACTACGCCAATAATAGTGCCCTCAGGCTCCTTTAAAGGTTGGTATGAAAAGGTATAGTAGGATACCTTTTTTTGTCCATCAACAAGCAAGATGGCGCGATCATTAACCGCATAATAGGGCTCGCCGGTTGCCATCACTCGTCTCAAGAGCGATTCAAATGGCTGATCCTTAAGTTCTGGCAGCGCCTCTAAAAAAGATTTTCCAATTACGGATTTATCTTTTCCCCAAGCTTTTAGTGTAGCTGCATTCGCTACTGCTACAGTAAGTTGTTCACCCAGGATCAAGTATATCGGATATGGCGAACCTTCTATCAGGCCAGCCAGAATTTCATTATTAGGGATCATTGTTCGGTACTACTTTAACTTGGGAATTTTGCTGCAAAACGAAGTTAAAATAAGATCGCTACACCGAGAAATAAAGGCGCATAAATAGGTATTAATTCTCCACTACTAAATTGGCGGTTTTCCTACATCTTTAACAAGGGCATCACGCGCGTTCCGATCAATTCTATAGATTGTACAAGTTGCTTGTGGGTTAAACCTGCATTGTCCATTTGAAAGGTAAAGCGGTCGACACCACCAAGTGCCTCGCTATGTCTCAACAGCTTCTCGGCAACTTGTTCAGGTCCACCCACCACCAACACACCTTTAGGCGCAATGAGATTGTTGAACTGTGCTCTTGTTACCGCAGGCCAGCCACGTTCCCTACCCAATTTCGTCCATAGTTCGGCATAGCCTGGATAATAATCTGCAACTGCCTGCTTCGTTGTGGCAGCAACATAACCCGGCGAGTGCAGACCAACCTTCAGCTGTTCAGGACTAAACCCTGCCAGGCGTCCCGCTTCCCTGTAAAGGTCTACCAGTGGGCGGAAGCGTTCTGTTTCGCCTCCGATAATGGCAACCATCAAAGGCAAACCCAATGCACCAGCACGGGCAAACGATTCCGGCGTACCGCCCACACCTAACCATACAGGAAGTTTCTCTTGCAACGACCTTGGATAAACGGGCTGATGATGTAATGCAGGTCTGAACTTTCCTGACCAGGTCACAAACTCCTGGTCGCGGATTTGTAAGAGCAACTCCAGTTTCTCTTTGAAAAGTGCGTCGTAGTCTTTCAGATCGTATCCAAAAAGGGGATAGGCATCTATGGCTGAGCCACGACCAACTACAAGTTCCGCCCGGCCTTTGGAAATTAGATCCAGGGTAGCAAAATTCTGGTACACCCGCACGGGATCTGCAGTGCTCAATACCGTAACGGCACTGGTAAGGCGTATCCGGCTGGTTCGTGCAGCTGCCGCAGAAAGAATTACGGCTGGTGCAGAATCCAGGAACTCTTTTTTATGATGCTCCCCAATCCCGTAAACATCTAGACCGGCTTGGTCGGCAGAGACAATTCTATCAAGTAACTGTTCCATTGCATCAACGCTGCTTAGCGTATTTCTCCCGTACATTGCCGATGCGAAACTATCAATTCCTATTTCCATGATCTATCCTTTTTGCTGGTGAATATTCAAATTTACAATCCAGCCGGAGAAAGGATGATGACCTATGATAAGAAATGGTATGACAATACGGGTTTTGCTTAGAAGCTGTACACGATTGCCAAAGAAAATTGTGAAGCATTTTTGGTTGGGGTGATTCCATCTTGGCGCAAAAAGCTGGAGTTGGAATCATTGTCAAACCTTACCTCGGGGATAAATGTCAAGCCTCCTGACTTTAAATTACCCGAGAGCGTTACGGCAGCCATGTCTTTCCCTGCACTACCGGCAAGACCTTTAAGAGTAAACAATTCTCCTCTCAAACCCAAGCTAAAGCCAGGAGTAAATGCATTTTGCAGATATAAGGCAGCACCACCAAATCCCCCTCCCCCATCTATTGAATAATCTGCAGCATTGAAGCCGAGTTTAACCTTCGGTGTGACTTGATAGGAAGTGGTCAAGTCCAGGATCGTACCATTTCGGCCGTCGTTCGGAGTTCCAGATAAAACATTTAAATAGGCAGTCCAACCATCAACCGGACTAATCATTAACTGTCCGCCAACATGGGAGACTCCATTCAAATCCTGGTACACGTTCCAATCGTTAAATACGCCAACCATCAGGCTAACCCGATCTGAAAAGGCGTATGTCGCTTTCAGCCCTGCATCCTGAAAGGGACCATAGCTGAAGAGGTATGAAGTTGAATAATTAAAATTTCCTGTAGGTGTGATCACTTCGTAGCCAACAAAAGTGCTCATGTAGCCAGCCGTCATAGAAAATTTATCAGAAAATGCATAACTGGCGTAAAGATTTTGGATATGAAAGGAACTTGCCGCATTACTGGGATTGCCATCTCCATTCGGCACCGATTGGTATTGGCCCCTCGGACCAAATGAAAGTTCACCCATAAAAGAGGCTTTCCCGGTTCTTTTTTTCAGGGCAACGTCTAACATACCTAGTGATAGCGAATTGTTGTCACTGTCGAAATACGTGAGGATATTCGGTTGCTTTGCGAAGTCATACTTGTAATATGCATCAGCAGATCCTGATATCTCTAAGGGTGTATTTGTTGTCTCCTGGGCACTTAGTACCATAGGAAAAAACAGGGCACAGAGGGTCAATGCAGTAGTTAACTTCATGTTAAAGTATGTTTAAAGGTGAATAAGAAGGGTTAACTACAAGGCTATCTTGGCTACTTTTTCAGGATCGCTTACCAAGTGCGGAACATGAGTATACTTTTCGTTATGCTGGCTTGTATCTAGTCCCTCCTCCTCTTCTTCGGATGTTACACGAATTGGCTGGATGATGTTTACCAGTTTAAAGATGATGTATGAGACAACGAAGCTAAAGATGATCACTATAACGGCGCCTTTAAGCTGGGTTAAGAAGAAGTCGAAATTTCCATAAAACCATCCGTCGGCACCCAGCACATTCACGGTCTTGGTTGCAAACACCCCTGTTAACAACATACCAACAATTCCCCCAACGCCGTGGCACGGAAACACATCAAGTGTATCATCAAGACTGGTTCTTTGTTTCCAGGAAACGACCAAATTGGAGATTACTGCGGCAATGGAACCAATGAATATACTTGATGGAATACTTACAAAACCGGCCCCCGGGGTAATTGCCACAAGCCCAACGACCGCGCCAATGCAAAAACCCAAAACCGAGGGCTTTTTGCCCCGGGCTACGTCGAAGAACATCCAGGCAAGTCCCGCAGCACCTGCAGCTGTATTGGTGGTCAAAAATGCGGAGACTGCCAAGCTTCCCGCAGTTAAAGCGGAGCCAGCATTGAAACCGAACCAACCGAACCATAGTAATCCAGTTCCAATGAGCACGTAAGGAATATTTGCCGGTGGAACTTCTATATGATCAATGTGTGACTTCCTACGTTTAAGCACCAGCGCACCAGCTAAAGCTGCCATACCAGCAGAAATATGTACAACCGTACCCCCTGCAAAATCCAGCACGCCCATTTTTAATAGAAAACCATTTGCAGACCAGGTCCAGTGTGCTAAAGGAGAATAAACAAATAAGGCAAATAAGACGATGAATAAGATATAGGAGGTGAATCGAATTCGTTCCGCTACTGCACCCACCACAAGTCCTGGGGTGATGATTGCAAACATCAACTGAAATACTGCAAATAGCGATAATGGAATGGTGCCCCAGGCAGGCCCGGAGTTTACACCTTGAAAAAATAAAAAGGTGCGGGGATCACCTATAAAGCCACCTATGGTATCCCCAAAGGCCATGCTGAAACCTACAACAATCCAGAGTACAGTTACAACTCCCGCAGCAACCACGCTTTTTATCATGGTAGACAAAATGTTTTTACGATGAACCATTCCCCCGTAGAAGAATGCTAATCCAGGCGTCATGATAAAAACCAAGGCGGAAGCAATCAGGATGAAGGCGATGTCGGCCGAATTGTACTTCCCATCATCAAAATTAGGTTTAAGGGGAATTGTTAGCGCTGCAAGTCCTATTAACATTAAAATTACGAAAGGACCCCACTGTTTGAATAGAACTTTTGCCATGGATGTGATGTTTTACAAATTACTTTGCATAAGTAATTGACTTACATCTAAATATAACAATATTAAACCCACATTTTTGCAACAAAACGAATAAATAAAAAGTTATTTATTCGTTTGTTTAATATTTAATGTATAAAAAATCAAATAAACCATATTAAAGGACTTTCTATTCGATTTTTTATAGCCATTAGCTCTATTACATCAATAAATATCATAAAACACAGTGTATAAATTGATGTTTTCACTCATTAAGGTAGTCATGTACATCATTTTTTCCTTATTTACGCAGCTTACCAATGCATTTAATGATTTTTCAGCCATTCTAACCTGCGTTGATCAGGAAGATGTTTGATTGAAAAGTTTTCGAACTTAGCTTGGAAGCCATCTCCATCGGGACATGCGGCCATCAACCCGACCATAACAGGTGCATTATCCTGGAGTGGCGCATTCCGGGTCATAATATAGGTACGGTCATCCAGGGAATAGAATATTTCAACGGCATCTAATCTCCGCACCACTTTGATCCAAATAAAAGCCGGCACTTTTTCCAGTGTCGTAACACTCCAATCACTCTTCTCGTGAGTAACTACGGTGCTTACGTTGAACTTTCCATCTACGAATTCTACCCCTGCTTTGATGTAATTCTTGTGATCTGTGCGGACCATTAAACCCATTTGATCAAATCGAGCCTTATACGAGCCGGTGAGTTTAACTTTAGCTTCAAATTCACCCCCATAGTTCGCATAGTAAAAAGGAGCATCATCCACGGTAAAGCCGTAATGTGAAATCCGCCAGTAGTCGCTCTTGGGCGTAACCTGCATAATTAAACTTTTATCTTTTACTTCCCAGCGTTCAGGTTCATTATACCAGTGCATCTTTTCGAGCGTTTGTGCCTTTACCGTAATTGCTGTCAGGAGAAAGCTTAATGTAATTAGTGATTTAGTCATAAAGATTTTTGTTTTTCAGCAGCTAAAAGCCTGCTCAACTTTGTAAGTTCGCAAGGTAATCAACAAGCTGACGCCACTCAATGGCGAAAAATAACCAATATCAAATGGCAAATATCCGCGAAGAGCTGGACAAGGAATTGTTAACACAACCTTTTGCAGAAATTTCAATTCAGGAATCTTGCCTGGAACATGGAAAGCGTATTGCCCTGCTTTATGCGGAAATGGAAAACTGTATTTCCGTACTCAGTGACATAAAAACAAGAAAGAGTTACATCTACTATGGAGTAGTAGCTCAAGAATTCGGTCTATCACAAGGAGCATCGGTGATTGAAACAATATGGGAAGATCATTTACTAAGTTTGGTCAATTCAGAAGATCTGCAGAAAAAATATCAGGTTGAACTGCAATTCTTCCAATTTTTGAATTCTATTGAGATCGATGCCAGACTCAACTATGAGGTCGTTACCAAGCTCAGGACGAAAACCACCGATGGGCAATTTGCGATGCTGCAGCATCGCCTACGCTATCTAACCTGCGCAGATGAAAGATATCTCTCGTTAGCACTTTGCCTATACCAAAAAGTCCCCCATCATCCGGCATTTAATATTCCGGACGCAGTTATCATTAATAGATCTACAGGACAGGTAATTGATTGTAACCAGAACAAACTGGCTGAGCTACTATCATTCCGAGAAAAGGAAGTGCTCCAGTTAATGAAATGCGGATCTCCAAGCAAAGAAATTGCCCACAAATTGGCACTAAGCATATATACTGTTCACAGGCATCGTCAGAATATCTTTAAGAAACTGAATGTGACCAATGTAGTAGAGGCATGTAGAGTCGCCGATGGAGCTGGCTTGCTCTGATACTCGACGATCGATCATGTTAATTACCCCGGTAAGTTGAATATCCAAATGCCGACAGCGTGATCGGCACATGATAGTGCTTGTTATCCTGAATCTCAAATACCACATCAACAAAGGGGTAAAAT
>Ga0265780_10011868_pt1 | contig 10265 bp, 7 predicted proteins | sample P1T30metagenome_FD_192432 | JGI IMG/M metagenome (GOLD analysis project Ga0265780, IMG submission 192432) | Plant litter microbial communities from East Loma Ridge, Irvine, California - P1 T30 | ecosystem: Environmental > Terrestrial > Plant litter > Unclassified | place: USA: California... | reverse complement strand
CGCGGTGGAGCTGGTGGACGTGGTGCCCCTGCGCTTCAAGGTCGGCGCACCCGACGACGTCGAGAAATTCGTGCTCTCGGCCCTGCCCGGCGTGCGGCTGCAGTACGCACCCCAGCTCCCGGCGGCGGTGCCGGTGCGGCCCGAGACTTGCTACTTCGTGCTGGAAGCGAAGGGGCCGATGTATGAGCGCATGCTCAAGGCGCAATCGATCTCGATCTATGTCCCGGCCGGCATGAAGGAATTGCGGCTGGAGCTGCTGGCCGTCGCCGCATGAGGGCGGCGCAGGAGCTTGCCGCCGCCCTCGGCGTCTTCGGTACCGGGCTGAGCCAGCACGCGCGCTTGCTCACCCTGGCTACGGCCCAGGACAGCGAGCTGCCCGAGGCGCTGGCGGTGGAAGGGTTTTCCGGACGCGAGGCGGTCAATGCGCTGTTCGCCTTCGATGTCGATGCGCTCAGCACCTCGACCGACCTCGAGCTGGGGCTATTCATCGGCGAAGAACTCACGGTCGGGCTGCTGCAGCCGGACGGCTCGCGCCGCATGTGGCACGGGCTGTGCACGGCGGCGTCCTGGCTTGGCGCCGACGGCGGCGTGGCGCGCTATCGCCTGCGGCTGGAACCGGCGCTCGCCATGCTGGCGCTGCGGCGCGACAGCTACATCTTCCAGGACAAGAATGTCCGCGACATCGTTTGTGAATTACTTGCGGATTATCCACAGGTGCGTTTCGATTTCGACATCGGCCAGGAACTGTTGCCGCGCGCGGTCTGCACCCAGTATCGCGAGAGCGACCTGGATTTCTTTACCCGCCTGCTGGCCTCGGAGGGGCTGAACTGGCGCTTCGAGCATGACCAGGCGGAGGATGGAGAAGACGGCGTGCACGGCCAGGCCCGGCACCGGCTGATCGTGTTCGACAGCCGTTCCGTGGCGCCGCCCATTCCCAATGGGGAAGTGCTGCGCTTCCATGGCGTGCGTGCGACCGAGCTGGATGATGCGATCGACGGTTTCCGGGCATGCCGCCGCGTGCAGGCCAATAGCGTGGCGATCAGCAGTTGGGATCCGGCCCAGTTGCTGGCCCCGGGCTGCGAGCAATCGAGTCACCTGGATGCGGGCGAGCTGCCGTTCTTGCAGCTCTTCGATGGCAGCGGCGAACGCATCGCCACCGAGCGCGGCGCGGCCGACGGGCACAGCGAACTGATGCTGCAGGCGCTCGAGCTGGAGAACAAGGTGTTCAAGGGAACCGGAGCGGTGCGCCGGCTCGCTGCAGGATATGCCTTTTACTTGAGCCAGCACGACCGGTATCCCGAAGGCGCCAATGCGTTCAAGGTGCTGTCGGTATGGCACGAGGCGCGCAACAACTTCCAGACCGGGATTGCGGGAGCTGCCTCGGCCAGCGTCGAGAACGGCAGTTATCGGAACGTGTTCACCTGCGTGCGGGATGTGGTGCCGCTGGTGCCTGTGGAAATGACTGCACCGCAGCGGATTACGGCGCCGGGACCGCAGTGCGCGCTAGTTGTCGGGCTGGCGGACGCCGTCGCGACCACCAACCGCGATCACCAGGTGCGCATCCAGTTCCCCTGGCAGCGCGGATCTCGTCCGAATGCAGGCGGGATGGCGCACAACACGGACGAGCAGGGTTGCGCACCCGGCAACGAGACTTCGGGCACCTGGGTGCGCGTGGCGGAGGCCCTGGCCGGGCCCAACTGGGGCACCGTGTTCACGCCGCGCATCGGGACGGAAGTGCTGGTCGACTTCATCGAAGGCGACATCGACAGGCCCGTGATCGTTGCCCAGCTGTACAACGGGTCGGATTTGCCGCCGTTCTCCGCCGGCGTCGATTCGGGCGCCAACCATGCGGGTGCACTGTCGGGCATCCACACGCGCAACTTCGACGGCAGCGGCTACAACCAGTGGCAGATCGACGATACCACCGGCCAGCTGCGCATGCGGCTGGCGAGCAGCGTGGGCACGAGCCAGCTCAATCTCGGTTATCTGATTCACCAGGAGCCCGGAACTTCCCAGCGTGGGGCGTATCGCGGCAGCGGATTCGAGCTGCGCACGGATGCCTGGGCGGTGATCCGCGGCGGGGAAGGCGTGCTGTTGTCGACGCGGGCGCGGCCTGCGCTGGGAAGCAGCGTCACCTCGACGCAAATGGACGCGGCGGAGGCAGTGGCGCAGTTCAAGAGTGCGCAGGAACTGACGACCAAGCTTGGCGACGCAGCTACCCAGCAGGGCGCCTTGTTCAGCAAGGAGGCGGCGAAGGCGCAGGCGGAGTTCATCGAGCAGATCGATCCGCAGGCCAAGGGCAAGTACGAAGGGCCGGTGAATGGACAGCCGGCGTTCAAGGCCAAGCCCGGGTCGCGCGAACTGGATAGCTCGCAGCCTGTCGAAAAGTTCGGCTCGCCGATCGTGCTGATGGATTCGGCGGCCAGCATCAACTGGGCCACGCCGGCATCGACCGTCCTGTACGCGGGACAGCACCTGCACTGGACCACGCAATCGGACATGCACATGACGGCGGGGCATACGTTTTCGTCGGTGTCTGGCGGGGCGACCAGCCTGTTCACGCATTCAGGAGGAGTCCAGGCGATCGCGGCGAATGGGCCGGTGTCGCTGCAGGCGCATACGGATCAGCTGGAGATCCTGGCGGACAAGGAAGTGGCGGTGATTTCGGTGAATGACTGCATCGAGATCAAGGCCAAGGAAAAGATCGTGCTGCAGGCGGGGGAGTCGTCGATCACGCTCGAGGGTGGGGATATTACGTTTGCTTGTCCGGGGACGTTTTCGGTGAAGGGTGGGCAGCATGTATTTGACTCTGGTGTGTTTAGCGAGACATCCCTCACGAGGCTGCCAGATAGCAGACCAAGGCTCTTCGACGAAGCCTTCGTTCTCAAGGACGAGGAAACCGGACAACCCCTTGCGGGCTATCAATACCGAATTATTCGAGCAGATGGATCAATAGAGCCTGGAGTCACAGACGAGAAAGGTCAGACTCACTTAGTTTCCTCGGTCGAGGTGGAGCAGCTAAAACTAGAAGTTATTCGTCCATAAAGGCTCTTTCGAAATGTCAGCCACAAAGTACAAGCATACGGGAACTGCCTACACGAATCCGTTCGAAAACTTGGAGCGAGCGGAAGTAAGGATAAAAGCAGGCTCGGCGCGAATAGCGCGGATTGTTTTCCTCAACGGCGATCGGGATGAAACAAACACTGTAAAGCAACTCGTCAATCTTGGCCGATCGGACAACTTTGTTGACGGTAAAGTTGTCCCAAGTGTGGATCGTGCCGGGGCTAAGGTGCGGCTGAAAGTATATTTCAATAAGCCAGGCTCTCATCGTTTCACTGTCAAATGTGAGCCACTCGACGGCAACTCAAAATACTCGCCGGGAGAACTGGCCAGAAATTCCCGCTTCGGTTACCAGAAGGAACAAAAATCCTACACGACGGCGGGCGATGGTAGTTTGATTTTGCCGCTAGACGATTTCTATGTCGGCGCCGCGGGGAAAGATAAATACGTTTTTCACGCTACCGACGAGAACGGCATAACGGTCTCGACAGGAAATCTGGAGGTGCATCGTTTGATCTACTACGTCGAGATAAAAATGCGCTCGCTTACCACGTGTGCGACCAATTTGGAACTAATGGAACGCACGTACGCAAAACACAATATAAAACTGGCGAGATTGCCCGCTGTCGAAATGGATTTCCTTCCCAACATTGGCATGCGTGACGCTGAAATATTTCAAGAAAATGCCAGAAGGGCATATTCCAGATCGTCAGCTCTCGGAAAACAGCCTCAGGTAATAGCGATAGCCTATACTGGGCACTTAGCTATAAAGAAGGAGAACTTCCAAGTCGGGGCATCGCCGGTCGTAGTCGGGCCAGGAAGTTCACCTGTGCTCATTCCCGTCGGCGACCCTCCGAGCGCGAAATCGCTATTTCCTGTAACGTATTTTCTTTGGCAGGGTCTTGTACCTGGCGAAAACTGGTTCGTGTCCGCGAAGTTTATTAAGACGGGTGGGAACCAGACAAGTGCCGTAGATATCCCGGCCGAGAAATGTAAACCAGTTCCTAGCACCTCAGCCATACCTCAGCGTGCAAATATGGTAAGAATTGATGTGAGTTCGCTACAGCAAGGAACTGGAACAATCGTGCTTGTAGTGAATGTTGTTGAGCGGATGCGAGCTGGGCTTTCATTCCGTGGCGGAAACCTGATCTGTGTTTGCACGAAAGCATGGTGGACCCCCGTCGACATTAAAACGCAGAATGAAATTGTTGTCCATGAAATCGGTCACTCGATTGGAATGGTGCCGGATGGAAGCGGGAAGTTGCCCGACAGACTGACTAGCTATTACGACGATGCGAAAGGGCATGTTGGAAACCACTGTTTTTATGGTCTCCCTGCGAATCAGAACCGTTACGATTCGCCCTCTGATGTTATCCGTAGCAAATGCGTAATGTATGGTTCAGCAAATGGCGTCAGCGATTTCTGTATTAATTGTGCCCCAGCTGTTCGCAAGGTTGATCTAAGTGAAGGCTGGAGGGCATTTTGAGACGTCTATGGCCTCCTTTATCGTTGATTGCTACTTGTGTCCTGTGTTTCTCCGCGAGCGCGAGCGGCAGCGCTCTGTTTGTATATCGCTATCCGCCAGCTGCGGATGTGACAAGTCCACGTGACGCAAAGGTAGGTAAGATTATGACCGATGACGATTTATTCGAGCACGTGCCATTTGACACCAATAAGCAGAGCGCTTGCTCGCCGGCAGACCCTGGTATTGAGTGGCGAGGTTTGAAGGTGCGCGTCCCTTCGGAGGTTGCACTTCCCAAAAAGAATACCCCTCATTTTGCGCTCGTCATTCCTTTGTGTGGAATATATCGTATAAACCTCGCTCAGGCGATCCGGTTTCCAGGACCGCTAACGCTGATCGTTACCGACATTGCGACGGGGAAAACATATCGTGGTCCGATCGTTGATCGGGACCCGAATATAACGATTCCGCCTCCACCGTCGCCTCCGCTAAATGCGAGCGCTTTTGAGGGAGTGTTTTCCAGCACTTACTTTAACGTCGATGTGGCGTCGTATGTTGCACTGCCATTGCAGCCGTCTCGTTATCGCCTGAAAGTCGAGTGGGCCGGCTATCAGTCAAACGAGGTAACTATTGCGGTTGTTCATCATCCGTAGAAAGCACTTAAATGCGGCCCTTGAATCTTTTATTCGCGACCGTTGCTAACGTCTTACGTTGGTCGACGATTCACTCGACGATAAGGGCCGCTATTTTCCTACTTCTTTACTTTGTGAGATTGATATGAAAATAGTTGCTCTTCTTGTTATGTACTTTGTGAGTCTAGGTGCATTTGCATCAGATGCATCTTCATCTTATTCCAAGTTGACTATGCGCGGGGAAACCTACGAAAACTCTTGCGCCCCAAAGGAACAGTTGGCATTGAAGAGCAAGATGCAGAAAAATATCATACGAGACGTTTAACTTCAAACGGTAATTGATCTGATATTGTGTAGTGAAGATACGCCCAAAAATATTGGAAGGCTCAGTAAGTTCATTAACGCAGTTGTAAAGACAAGTGACGAGGGAACAGGAGAAGAAAAAGCGGTTGAGCAAATTACAAATAGAACACAAGTGGCAAAAGATATTATGGCAAAGGGCAAGGCATGGAGTACGGACTTGCGGTTTAGTATAGATGAAATAATACTGCAGTATTTTTCGAGTGAAGCATGTGTCGAAAGTGTAAAGCTCCGACATGTTAATGGTCTATGGTTAGTGCATGAGATTGGTGAGGCATGCGATTAGGCATGCAGTAGATTTTAAGATTTTAAGTTAATGATGTAAAAATTTTTCCGAAATTTAAAAACTGTACATCTCGAATTCACAGGATTTATATGGCAGGTCCATTAATTAGAATCGGCGACAAGAGCTCTCATGGCGGTTCGGTCATCGAAGCGTCTATGCACAGCGATACAGGCGGCAAAGGCATCGCCCGCATCGGTGACAAAACGACCTGCCCTGCACATGGAACCAATCCCATCATCAGCGGCGACATGACGCTGATCATCGACGGCAAGCCGGCAGCAAGGCACGGCGACAAGACGGCATGTGGGGCAGTCCTCATCGCCGGCCAGCAAGCGACTATCGACAAGCTTTGAGCGAACATCATGACCACTTCTACCGCGACAACAGGGCGCCTGAGCGCTGAATGGTTCAAGCTGACAGCGATCACCGTGACGATCTTCATCGTCTCCTGGACGATTGCAATCGGATACTGGCGGCTGACCAGACGCAATCCCGATACTGGTGACCTGGCGCTCGGGCTGCTCGTCCTGCCCTTGTGCATGTTGTTCGCACTCTGGGGCGCGGCAAGGGCAATCAATCCGCGTGCTGCAAGCATCCCCGCCAATACGGCGAAACCGGCCGCATCGGCATCGACTGCCGATGTGGCGACGACGACGCCGGCGCTGGCCATCGTCGGAAGCGCACTGCGCTCGCCGCATGGCTCATCCGCCGAGGAACTGGCCTGCGCCATTGCAGACAACGAGGCACGCGCCGACCTGGACAAGGAACTGGTCGACGATTACGGCTTCCCGGTCATGACCGCGCGCAGCGACGATGCGCAGGACGACATGCTGCAAGATGAGATCGCTGACTGGCTGTCCAGCCAGGGCCTACATGTGCAATTCTCGGACGAGCAATGGCGTGCACTTATCCTGGCAACCGGAGTCACAGCCGAGTTGGCAAGTCAGGCAGCAGGCGACCTCATGCCGGCGGAAGGCAATCCGCCGTTACTCCAGCTCAGGCTGATGCTGCCGCACGACTGGAACATCGAAGTACGGCGTGCAGCCGCAATGTGGCTCAAGCATACAGTAAGCCAATACGGCTGGCCGGAAACGAGCATCGCCATGCCACCGCTGGCGGCTCAGGATGCCAGCGCGACGCCCGCGGCAGTACTTGCCCAACTGATGCCATCGAAAGGAGAATCGAAGCAATTGGCAATGATCGTCGCCTGCGCTTCCCTGATCGGTCAGGACAGCGTGAACCAACTGGCCGCCCGCTCGGCCCTGTTCACCTCCTCCCAGGCCCGTGGCCAGATCCCGGGAGAAGGTGCCACCGGGCTGTTGTTGACCGACCTGCGCCAGGCGCAGACCTGCGGCACCGAATTCGCCCTGCTCGGCCCGATCAAGGAAGCGCGCCGCGACAGCTCGGCCGACGAGGCCCGCCGCGTCGATGCAACGCTGTTGCTCGACCTGGTCGAACAGGTCCGCAAGCCCGCCGCGGTGGAGCTGAATGACATCGCGATGGTCGTCGCCGATACGGCGCACCGTCCCAGCCGCGTGCTGGAACTGATGGGCCTGAGCACCCCGGCCATCCCGCAGGTCGATGCCGCCGACGACATCGTCCGCATCGGCCTGGGCAGTGGAAGCTGCGGCGCCGTCCCTTTCGTGACCGTGCTCGCGCTGGCCCGGCATTACGCGCTGGAACGCAATGCGCCTATCCTGTGCATCGGTAACGAAGATCCCTTCCTGCGCAGCGCGGCCCTGGTGCGCCTCCCGGCCTGATCCGCCGGGAAGCGCCACCGTTCACGCCTCGAGCGAGTTCACCACCAGCTTGCGCTTGCCGTTCGGCGCCAGCGGAATATCGGTCTCTTCCTGCAGCGAGATATCGAAGAAGCCACCCCAGCGGCGCTGCTGGGCGTCCAGCACGAAGGCGCGCTGTTCGTCGTTCAGGCTGCCATGGCGCGGCACCACGGCCAGGGTGATCTCTCCCGCCTTTTTCTGACGCACCTGGTACAGGCGCACGAAATCCCAGGTGACCTCGTCGATCACGATCGACAATCCTGGAATCCGCTTGCCGCTACGGTCGACCAGGTATTCATGGCCGCGTCCATCGATGCCTGGGCAACGTCCCTGCCCATCGATCAGGCCGTAGTCATTCGTGCGGTAACGGATCAGCGGCATCACGTCGTTCCACAGCGAGGTGCCGACGATCTCCGGTCTGTCGCCATCCATGCGGTTTTCGTTCCAGCCATAGAGCGGCTGGAACTGGTAATCCGAGGTGCCGTTGTCGTCGACCTTCAGGAAAGCCAGGTTCGTACGTTCCGACAATCCGTAGTTCAGCGACACCGGCGAACGGAACAGGCGGCGGATCGATGCCAGCTGGGCCGGCGTCGCCGGTTCCGAGGCCAGCAGCACGGCTTTCACTTGCACGTCGAGCTCGCCCGACGCAAGCAGTTCGGCCAGCGCGGTCGCCGAGCTCGGATAAGCGTGCACGAATTCGGGGCGGAAGCGGTTGATTGCTTCGACGATGGCGGCCTTGTGCTGCTCGTGCACGTGGTAGGGCGAGAGCATCAGGCGGTTGCCGACCACCCGCGTCGGTTCCTCGTGCGCCAGGCGGCGCGCGTCGGCGCCGATGCGCAGGATGCGCGATTTGTCGAAGGAGAAGCCGAGCTTGCCCCATTCGTGCGTGAAGAAGGCTTTTTCGATGTCGGCCAGGCGCTTGGTGCGCCACAGGCCGATGCCCTGGCCCGACGAGCCGCCGCTGGTCGCGTACATCAGCTTCTCGGGGTCGAGGCGGCGATCGAGGAAATCGCGCTGGTGCGACATGACTTCTTCCTTGGACAGGAAGGGAAAGGCGCCGAGTACCTCGCGCACAGGTTCGTTCCGCGCTTCTTCGAGGCTCAGCTTGACCGTATTTTGATAATGCGGCACATGCTCGAGCGCGTGAACGAGGATGGCGCGCAGGCGGCGCTCGGCCTGGGCGGCGATGGCGGCTTGGTCTTTCGACAGCATGTCGAGCACGCTGAAGAAATCGGGGTGGTAGAGGACGCGGCTCGGGATGTAGCGGCGCCAGGCATAATAAGGTTTGGCGAGCAGGTCGTGGATGGTCACGGCAATCACCCGTTCAAAATGCGGTTGAACTCGGCCGGCGACTTGTCGCCCAGCCCCAGCCTTTCCAGCGTGCGCGCCTCCGCGGAAAAGTCGCGGTCCAGCAGGCCGCTGGCGATAACGATCAGGGCGTCGGCCGTCGGCGTCGGCACGCCCATCAGGCGGCCGATCGAGGACAGCAGCGCCAGGCCCATCGGCACGTCCTCGGTGATGAAGCGGGTCTGCAGGGTGGCCGGTCCCTTGGGCCCGCCTTCGCGCGCATAGCGGCGGAACACGGAGATCGAAGGTTGCGACAGGTCTTCTTCGTTGCGGAACTTGCACTCGTCAAAATAGGGCGAGGGCTTGCCGCCGGTGGCCGCGATCACGGCGTTCTTCTCGGCGTCGAGCTTGTACAGCAGGTTCAGCACCGACGGGGTGAAGGCTTCGCGGTACATCCAGAATTCGCCTTCGGAATGCTCGATGCGGCTGGCCGAGAGCAGGGTGCCGATGGTGTGCACGATCAGGTTCGGGTTGTGCATGGCCGACTCGACCACGTTGCTGCGCGTGGCCACATAGGTCGGGAACAGGCGGGCGGCGCGCTCCAGCCCTTCGGTGGCGCGCTCGCGCGGCAGGAAGGCCAGGGCGTTGCGCGTGTTGCGGAACAGGACGTTGACCACGCCCGGCTCGACGATGCGCGCGTCATAGGGCAGGCTTTCGCCTTCGGCCAGCAGGAAGCCTTCTTTTTGCTGGTAGGGCAGGAAGTAGCAGGAACCCATGTAGCCCGGCGCCAGCAGCACCAGCTGGTGGCTCTTCAGGTAGGGACCGATCAGCTCGGCGATCTCGGCATGGCACTGGGTCTGGGTCGTGATGAAGATCGCGTCCGGCGTTACGGCGAAGGCTTCGCCGACGTCGCGGGTGGCCAGGGCGATATTGGCGGTGCTGGTTTCGCCGCCCTTCGGATTGCTGATGAGCTTGATCGTGCGGGTCTCGCGCACGGTATCGAAGTTCTGGTCATGCAGCGCATGCGACGTCTTGAACAGGACAACGCGGTGCCCGTCCTGGGCCAGGATCGCGCCCAGCGCGCATCCCGCATTGCCCGCACCTACCATTAACACATTCATGCGTCCTCCATTGGACCGGGCGGACGGCACGACGCGACGAGCGTCAGTGCCAGGCTCCGCGGCATGCGGCGGCCCGGTCATCGGGTTCATCAAAGGCGGCAACAGGGTGTCATGGAACGGCGCGCAAACGCTTCCAAGGAGAGCAGACAATGCCGCTCCGCGTCACCGCACGAGTAAAAATGATCGAAGTAGCATCGTCTTTGGACGCTCATCGATAAAATTAAGATAAGTTTGTTCAAGAGGGAAGTCAAACCAATTCCGCCCTGAAAGACGCCGGGG
>Ga0265780_10011866_pt1 | contig 10265 bp, 7 predicted proteins | sample P1T30metagenome_FD_192432 | JGI IMG/M metagenome (GOLD analysis project Ga0265780, IMG submission 192432) | Plant litter microbial communities from East Loma Ridge, Irvine, California - P1 T30 | ecosystem: Environmental > Terrestrial > Plant litter > Unclassified | place: USA: California... | reverse complement strand
CAATTTCGGATTTTGTCGTAATATAGCTGAGGTATGTTGCGCGCTTGGAAGATTTTGGCAGGAAAGTATGGTCTGAGGCCTGGAATAGGCGTACTAGTAGTAGTAGCGGGGCCCTGAGGTAGCGACAGGATCGCGTGCTCGATGTCGATAATCTCCTGCTCAGTGGGCTGTAGCCAGGAGAGTTCCCTGTCGATGCGTTGCCCATGGTTCACCGGAGGGCAAGGATGATGGCTGTGGTATCGAGACGCGAGCATGTAGCGAATTGTCTGACGCCAGGACACATCAACATTCCAAGCTGCGTATTGTGAGTCTGTGGTTGCATACCGAAGTATCATCTCCAGTAATTCAGGAATGTCGAATACACGCCGAGCGGAGAAAGATAGATCGCCTGGCTGGAGCTCACGAGCGGTACCAGACGTAGGGGCGCGCATGGAGGGGAAATGGTTTGAATATAGTTGCAAACGCGCATCGATCGTGTACAGCATCGTTCGCCTCCATTCTTCCACTCCAGGCATCAAAGATGGGTGCGGTTTCTCTGGCCATATCGTTTGAGGATGTACTCCGTTGTGATCGAGTTTAAGGGCCAGGAGATACAGGCTACCTAACTGAGGTTTGTTTGCGTGCAGTAAACTAAGATCTTGGTCCGGAAAGTGTTTCGCGATCAGTGTGTCGTACGGATGGTATTGCGCGCATTCTGAATCGGGGGTAGTGGAAGCCATGGCGATATGGCTTTGGTAGGGTGCCGGCCTTTATAGTTAGACATGGCATCGAGCTCAGTCACGGGAATGTGATGCCTGGAGTGGTGTTTTGGTACTGTTGAGTCTAGTGCTGCCGATGTAGGCAGGCGCAGATCACGTGATGCGATCCGTGCCCTTACTGCCATGAGAAGTCGCAGCACATAAAATCCATCATCCCCTGCAACTTCATAACTCGTCATTCAAAATTTACGAAGCTTATCCCTAACCCTGATTGCGGCAACATGACCACCCCAGATATGCCCAACGAAGGCGCACAGCAGAGGTATGACAACGACGACGATGGACTGCATCCCGATGACGTTCTAATCACGAAATGGTTTCCAGAATGTACAACTCTGGAATTATTGGACCGTCGCCCAGAAAGATGGCATATGCTCTCAGACGCCCGAGAAGCAGAGGCTGATATCAAGAACGGCACACATCGCGTCCCACCACAGGTACCCTGGCCAAAGCCACCTCCCCGACCTCGATGCGAATTAGAGGTCGGTATTGAGGAATGGCGACGACTACGGTTACGCATGATGGATCAACTCATCGCTCAATGGAAGGCAGCAAAGAACAGCCATCCTCGGTATACTGGAACCCGAACTGCTTCTGTCCCAAAACAAAGCTCGCAGCCTAAACCCCGTTGCACGAGCAGAGCCCATCGCGCACTGCATATCGCCGAGATAATAGAGATGATTGTAGGCCTGCTAGATCCCGAGTCGATGCTCAGTGTTCGGTCAGTCTCCTCTGCCTTGCGAGACACTGTGGCGTTTGTTCTCGGGTTACAATACCGCAAGAAGATCCCGTGCGATCCCATCTCGTACCACCAGCTAATGCCATCGGGCCTCGATTGGATGCCACCGACTGAGACTGAGATTTCCGAACTGGATCTGGATATCCGCAATCGCTCAGTCCCCAATTCCACGCACGCAACCCGATTCCTCCCCACCGCTCGAATCGTGCAGGCTCAGTGTCTTCCAGCCGCAACCTGGACAGCTACTCGAAACATGTGGAATTCCAAGTATTCCAGATATGTCGACCGGGTTCTTCAGCTATCACTGGACGCGTCAGACAATCGCTGGCTCGACTTCAGCCAAATCAAGATCAACCCATACCTGAGTCATTGCTTTGGTGATCGAGCTCAGGAAACAGACGGAATGTTTGAGATAAAGCTATTGTCTGGTCCTGAGCTTATAACTCAATCTCCGTTCGCACGGCTGGAGTCCCTGAGTTCTCAGGTCCGGCCAATGCACGCAACACAGCCTCCCTGCAAGAGCCTCGCAATAGGTGTATGTATCTCAGATGCACGAGAGGAGCGTATGTGGATACGACGGTTAGCGCTTATCGAAGCAGAAGACGGCGTGCGTATTGGGCAGCTTGTTGATGCACTAGACGAACACGCGACCACAATCGTTGATTCTTGGCTTGAGGATGTTACAACACAGCGCGACAGGTTTGAAGAAAAAGATTGGGACAATTACTCAATCGGGAGACACCATCAACGGCATGAATGGATGAAAATGTGCGAGGTAGACCCGAAAATCGTGGTTCTGCTCGACGGCCCAAAATCCGAATCTCATATGCTTTGCCTGGCTGAGGCTATATGGCGCATGAGGTTTGGTCCTGACAGAGGCAGACGACAAGCCAAGGAGTGGCGCGACGCGTTTGCGCAGTGGAGCGAGAAGGAGCTACCCACTAGGACTTGAGCGTGCTATGTTCAGATTCAGCAGTGATTTCGCAGGACATTGGATGTCGACCTCAGCAGCTAGAAGATGTCGGAGAAGATGTTCTTCTAAAGCCGGGTTAAATAGCGCATATTAACTCATTAGTCTCTTTACACTTCTTTACACAACTAAGAACTGACATAGAACAAATATGGGCCTAACGTAGACCACCGTGAAAGGCCCTATATTCAGTACCACAACGCTCATTGTACATTTTACACAATCAAAGCACTTTGCTCTGACTCGATAGCAGCTTTAAGTGAGATCAAACCACATGGTTAAGACCGCATAGAACGTCCGAAATATAAGAACGTAAGCACCCTCAGACCGTCCCCTCCCTCTGCTCCCCCGACCCATGCTCCGGCGCAAAAGGATCAAAAGGAACAACAACCTCCTTCTTCCCAAACGCCTTCTTCAACCCCACCTTCATCCTCTCCCATCTCGTCATCTCCTTCTTCTTAGCCTCCTCGAACGTCATATAACTCTTATCAATCTCCTTCAGCCGCGCCGCCTCCTCTTTCTCGAACTGATCGGCGCGCTCTCGAAGCCCAGTGATGACGTTCTGGTGAAGACGGTAGTTGGAAAAGGTCATGTCGTGTTCTGGGTGCAGAACAAGGATCTCAGGGATCTTGGTGATGGAGAGACCGGAATCGGCAATGCGGTGGTAGAGGAACGATTCTAGATCTTCGGGACACCATGAAGGTTGGGCTGGGATACCAACGAAAGTCGCGCGAGTAGCGCGGATGATACCGAAGTCTGTTACTTCGCCCGCTTCGTACTGTTTGAGTAGATCGCAGATGAGCTGACCGCGCTGCAAAAGTCGCACTTCACGGTGTGTCCAGTCGCGCTTATATTCGGTTAGATGAGGAGGAAGTAGCCAACCCTCTTGCGAAAGCTTGTGAGCGTCGTAGAAGTTCTTGAGCTTGTTCCATGCGTTGGCGAAGAAATAGCCTTTCCAGAACTTTTGGCTGTAGACTGCGGCTTCGACTAGGATGCGGAGATAGTAGTACAGTTCGTGCTGGTTTTGACCGTGGGCTGGACGAGATGAGAAGGATGCGGTACTTCGGCTGGCTTGCTGGGGGATGTCGAACATGGCTGCTGCGGTGGGGTTGCGACGGTGAGCGTGTTTGCTGCCGGCAGCTTCGACGTAGTGTATGCCTTTGTCGAACTCTTCTTTGCTGACGGCGACAGTGGCGATGGACTTGGCCTGCGCTTTTGTGAGGATGCCCTCTTCTCCCAGACCAGTCATGAAGATCTCGAAATGCTCTGGTTTCAGTATGTGGCCCCGCTCCTCGGGAAAGAGCTGCGCGATAATCATCTCGTGGTCTTCGCTGTTCATGAGTCGGCGTTCGACAAGCTCGGCATTGTTGACTACAGCGTTGTAGCGTATGATCCAGTTACGCTCAACAGAACCTTTTGGCATCTGACTCGCGCGGATGTGTACGCCATTGACATCGAAGGTAGCGTCAGGTATCTCACCATCGACGTGGCGGGCTTGAAGATGAAAGTGGGCATTGATACGATCGATGATGTCAATGTTAGTCGGGCAGCCGTCTGCTGCGTAGAAGGCGAGATATCTGACAGCCTGGCGCCTTCTTGCGGCTTCAATAGCCTGATTTGCGGTTCTTAGATGGGTTTGGCGGTGGTTGAGCGCAGAAAGACCGTTCGGCAGACGAGCTATGCCATGACTGTCTCTGGGCCCCACATTCTTGCCAATGGTATCCAAAGGCTTTACGCGCTTATTTGTGTTCGCCTGTGGTTTGATGGTAGCATGGCGCTGATTCAGCAGCTGTTCTGCTGCGCGCATGCCCTCTATGGCCGCCTTGAGTCTATCAGTACGAGCATCGGAACTGATGTTGGTATCGTCGACGGTTGCGGAGTTGGAGGTCGTCCGAAGTACAGGGTCATCATCGCTATACTTTTCGTTGTTGGATCTGAGACCAGTTTCCGCGGGCTTCTCCATGGTAGGCCTGGCATGGTTGGTCGAGAACTTCGCAAGTGGTGTGATATGTGTAACATCGATTTGACTTTCGTTGGGCACTGATATCGCGGAATGCGCGTCGCCAAGTGGAGTCAATGGGCTTGTAGGTGGGGTGCTTGAAGGGACAATATGAGATGATGTAGTAGCCTCCGACTCGAATATTGTGTTATCTGTCGTCGAAAGTGGTGATGGAGTGGGAGATGCATGCTTCTTGGAGGTTAGTACATCTCTCTCATGTTTTCCTCATAGTACTGACCTTTTTGTGCTTAGGCGACTGGAATCGGTAGAGTCTCTTGGGAGTAGAAGTAGGTGTAGCCGGCGCAGAAGGCATGGGAGAGACATGATCGCGACGGCGATGATTGCCGAAGACCTTCTGGAAGCCAGCGATAAGACGTGTAGATTCCTTGCGCTTATCGTCCGACTTTTGAGCAACGCTATTGCTGCTTATGGCAGCGCTGACACCGGCATCGTTGCTCGTACTGTTTTTGGGCTCTGATTTGGCGCGGTCGCCATCGTGGCTGCGGCGGAATGACTTCCCAGACAAGAAGCTTTTGAAACCGACCATGGTTAGTGTTTCGAAGTGTTGAACAAATGAACTTTCAAGTGATCGTCGCTGTGACGGGGAGGCTGGGCCTAAAGGGTGCGTTGTTGCTGTTAGTCGAGTAGTAGCTGCCACTGTCAGTGTGGGCAATTTTGTTAAGTTCAGCTTCTGAACTCCAGTTGTAAACAACGCCAAGCATGCGTGATTTCGGGTCCACGGCGCCGGGCAAATGCGGGGTGTCGTAGTGAAAGTGAAAGTGAAAGCGCAATAACTTGAGAACTTTAGGTGTGTGTGGTCGAGTACTGGCGCGTTGGCGAAGTGAAAAGTACACCACCAAACAGCCACTGGAACATGAACTGGTCAGCTTGAGATGAGAGGATTTCTGCTAGGATAAAAGCACTGACTTGTGAGACTCGCCCGCGAATAGCTTTTGGTGCACAGGATACTCGCAAGACGTACATTTCCCGACATTCGCCACTAGTTCAGTCCTTCGTCCGGATAGAACATGTTGCCCCACTAGCTGTTGATCCAGCTGGAAGCATATGACTTGGAACAAAGATATCCGAGCCAGTGACCCTGACGAGAGTCCACGGAAGAAGTTTTTCATTAGTATTCCTGACGAAGGACAAAGAGAAGAGAACAACGGTCTTCAGGACAGGCTCGTAACGAATCATGAAATGTATAAGTTGGCAGTATAGAAAGAGGCATGACGTAGAATGAGCAACTTGAACTCGTCTTCTGTGCAATTTATCATGAACCTGAGGATTCCATGGCAAAGATGGTTGACAAACGCGAAAGGCGAAAAAGGAAGTAATGAAATAGGGTTATAGTGCGAGTCAGATCCACGACCCAACATGCATACTCAATAGCATCAGGGCTACTCTCAATTAGTATCAGCATCTTTGAGGTCACGTCGCTGACAATCTTCTTGAAGGAGAGTACGGAAGGCTCTGTAGGCAAGAGCAGAGTGCATGAAGAAGCCGACAACGTATCCACAAGTTGAGAAATGAACCGGGCCCGCGAACATTGCAATGAGCATGGATCTGCCCGAAACACACGATGCACTGTTGTGGTAGTAAAAGTGTGATGAAGCCTTCGGGGTAGACTGGTAGTGCAGGGTTCAGCGCGGAAGCCACGAACCCCGCCTGGCGCTAGGTAATTGACCCCACGCGAGTGGCTGGCCAAAAGTTCGTACCCCAAAGACAACGCCTGCGCAACGTCGAGAGCAGCGCCATGGCTTTACTCGAGCTGCTGGACCAATTGCCAGCTGGTAGGTCACGAGGCTCAGCACGTACACCTGTAGCTAATCACACCGCAGAGTTAATCCTCATATGGCACGAGCATCGGCTCCCCATCCTACTATTTGCACTAGTAGTAGCGACCATCGCGCGCCTTGTCATATACGCGCGCGACCGCGACCAGAGAGAGAAGCTCTCTGTATCACCCGCTCCTTCCTCGCCCAAGACTACCGTCGAGCTTAAACCCGAATGGCTGCCCGAATACACCACGACGCTCAACCCATCCAAACTCAATGTCGATAACCATGCCGAGGACAACGCAAAGGCAGTGGCTGCCGTCGCCGAGACGAAGAAAGGCCCTAAAAGAGTCAAGGGCAGGAAGGCGCCAAAGAAGGTAGTCGCAGCTCCTGCATTTGATCATCAGACGGACAAGATCCAGCCCTTGATATTCTTCCAATCGCTGTCTGGGACGACTGAACGTTACGCTACGCAGTTCGCGCAAGTCCTGACCGAATGGACAAGGTACGTTTTGGGCATGCACGACATATTGGAGGCGTCGACTGACCTTCTACTTCACGTTGCAGGGGATGCGATCAATCCAAGTCCTTCCTCGAGCCCCAGACGCTCGATATATCCTACATTGAACACGACGACTACTTCATTAGCCCACCGAAAACCGACGCGAACGCCAAGCACTTCTACATCATCCTCGTACCCACGTACAACATTGACACCGTCTTGGACGTCTTTGTAGAGAGCTTGCAAGAGACGCACAATGACTTCAGGATCGACACGGCGCCATTGAGCGCTTTGCTAGGATACGCCGTGTTCGGTTTCGGCGACAGAGAAGGATGGCCGACAGAAGAAGAGGGCTTCTGCAGCCAATCAAGAGAGGTGGACAAGTGGATGGCCAGGCTGACTGGCAGGAAGAGAGCATACCCACTTGGTCTGGCCGACGTCAAGAGCGATGCTGAGCAGATGCTACAAGATTGGAGGATAGGCGTTCAGGACGCGCTCGTGGAGATCGCCGAAGGACGAGGACTCGGTGACGGTGTCCCAGGCAGCGGAGATCACATTGAGAGTGACGAAGAGGATCTAGAGGATGGGAACGACCAAAATACACGCGTAGACGATGTTGAAGACCTAGGCTCGATGGTGAATGCTCCAATACCGGTCGACTTTACCACCTACAAGAATTCCGCAACCGCCCCTGGACCAGTCAAGGCCCCCGCATCCCGCCAGGCTCCTAAGGAGATGGTTCCTACCACCTCTCCCACGTATGCCGCTCTTACCAAGCAAGGTTACAGTATCATCGGCTCTCATTCGGGAGTCAAGATCTGCCGATGGACTAAATCTGCTTTACGAGGCCGAGGCTCCTGTTACAAGTACTCCTTCTACGGCATCGCCTCTCACTTATGCATGGAAGCAACCCCGTCCCTCTCATGCTCCAACAAATGCGTCTTTTGCTGGCGACACGGCACTAATCCGGTCGGCACCACATGGCGCTGGATAACCGATGCTCCGGATCTGATATTCGACGGCATCACAGCAGCACATTACAAAAAGATCAAGATGATGAAGGGAGTCCCCGGTGTCCGCGCCGAGCGTTTCAGCGAGGCCATGCGCATTCGTCACTGCGCCCTGAGCTTGGTGGGCGAACCAATCTTCTACCCACACATCAACGAGCTTCTTGGGATCATGCATCAGAATCGCATATCCACGTTCCTTGTCTGTAACGCGCAGCACCCAGCTCAACTCGCTTCCTTGATCCCAGTAACCCAGCTCTACGTCTCGATTGACGCATCAAACAAAGACAGTCTTCGTAAGATCGATCGACCTCTTCACCGGGATTTCTGGGAGCGCTTCTGTGCTTGTCTAGATATTCTTCGTAACCGCCGGTTCGAGCAACGCACTGTCTTCCGCCTTACGCTTGTCAAAGGCTTCAACATGGCCGAGGAAGTGCGTGGCTACGCTGACCTTGTCGAGCGTGCATTGCCTGGCTTCGTCGAAGTCAAAGGCGTCACATACTGCGGTACCTCAGCTGCAGGGTCTGCAGGTCTCACTATGCAGAACGTCCCCTTCTACGAAGAAGTTGCCGAATTCGTGACGGAACTTGAAAAGGAGTTGAACAACCGCGGGCTGACATACGGCATCGGTGCCGAGCATGCGCATTCCTGCTGCATCCTGCTAGCCGACCGCACGAGGTTCAAGAAGAATGGCAAATGGGCGACAAGAATAGATTTCGAGCGCTTCTTTGATCTCTACGAGGGCAAGGTACAAGGGACGAGGATGGAGGAAGGACAAGTAGTAGGCTGGAGACCAGAAGACTACGTTGGTGACGAGACGCCAGAGTGGGCGCTCTGGGGAAATGGTGGATTCGATCCGAGAGATGCGCGAGTGTATAGGAAGGGTAAGGGCCCCAAGGGCAATGACGACGCAGAGAAGAGCGCAGTGGAAGGGCAGTCCACTGCGGCTGCGTTGGAGTTCTGATTCTCGTCACAAATGCAAACATAACTTCAATCAAATGTGTGTTGAACAAAGGCTCATCATTGTTCTTCTATCTATGCATTGTATTCATCAAGTCGTAACATCCATGTATGCAGTCGTAGTGGCGCAGCACTCATATAGCCGCCCACTCAACAGAGAATGCCCTCACGGACTCGTTCTCATTGGCATCTACCTCGGGGTTCTCACCACCGATCATGTAGGCCTTCTTTGTTCCAGTACCGAGGCGTCCTCCACCAACAACGTCCAGCAAGTCGAACTTCTGGTCCCAGCCCAAGCCAGTGGCGGCGAAGTGGCTGTGATACCGAAGCGGGTCGCCTGGGTACACGTTGTAGTGGCATCCGAAGCGTAGACCGGGCATGTGGTAGTAGCCCTTGGAGTGTAGGTAGCGGAACAGCGGGTAGCTGTCCGGTACAGCTGGTGGAGGGACAGAAGGGTCCTTGGCGGGCGTTGGTAGAGGAGGGTATGAAGTTGTTGGTGTGACGAAGTGCTTCTGGGCCGCAACACCTTTCGGCGCGCTGGTCTGCACGGGAACAGCTGGTTCGGGGGCAGGCGAAGGGGGTGCAGCATCGAAGAGCGAGACCTCTTCGGCTGAAGAGTCCACCTTGGGCGCCTTGATCTGCACCCAGGAGTCTGAGAAACTAGAGCCTTTCATGATGAAGCCTAGACCAGAGCTACCAAGATCCGAGCTATCAGTGACTGAACTAGCGGGGCTGGATGTGACTGTGGTCTTGGTTGGCTTGACTGGCGCCGAAGAGTCTGCGAAGCTCGATCCCTTCATGATGAATCCAAGACCCGAGCTCGCGAGACTGTCGTCATCTCCATGCAGAGTATCGTCCGAAGCAGTGCTAGCAGCAACACTCTTCTCGACCTCCTCCCTCTTAAGCCCCTTCGCCTCCAACGCCCTCTCTTTCCGCCTCTCCGCCAGCTCAGTCTGTTCCTTCGTAACATCCTCCCCGCGCTTATCCATCTCCTGCATATACCTCAGCCTGTCCTCACGCGTCATCTCCGCAAAAGCCTTCTGATGTGCCTGCGCATCATCCACGAGATACGCAGCGCCTTTATCGACGAGAACCCGAGCCTCTTCCGGCATGAGTTCAAGTGGTATGCCCAGAAAAACGTTTTGCTGGCTAAGGTTCGGTATCGTGCCGACGAGGAGACCGCAGATGTTGTGCGTGCGACGGCAGTGCGCAATGACGTCCACATCAAAGAGGAGGTAGCGGCCGGCGACGTGGGATATGGGGAAGGGTTCTTGGATCTGTTTGGGGGCTGGGGCAGCCGCCATGGTATAGGATGGTCTAGAGCAAAGCCTTCGTCAGTCTTTGCTTGAGGTATAGAAGAGCGGTGAAGATCACGTAAAACGGTGAAGGTCATTGAGTGAATACTTGGTCGTCATGTCCACCGCGATGTTACATCGTACGGCGGAGTAGGTAGATTGACAGATTGATTTATAGGTTTATAATCATCAAAGGGATAGGAGTGATAGGGAAAGGGTATACTGACTCACATCGCGGCGGTGATCGCGCCGTGGGG
>Ga0265780_10011865_pt1 | contig 10266 bp, 8 predicted proteins | sample P1T30metagenome_FD_192432 | JGI IMG/M metagenome (GOLD analysis project Ga0265780, IMG submission 192432) | Plant litter microbial communities from East Loma Ridge, Irvine, California - P1 T30 | ecosystem: Environmental > Terrestrial > Plant litter > Unclassified | place: USA: California... | reverse complement strand
GTGACGGTCGATGGCGGCGTCTTCAAGAAAGAAGTCGAAGACAAGCAGATCCTCGCCGTGCCGATGATGTTCCTGAATGGCCAGCATTTCGGCCAGGGCCGCACCAACGTCGAAGAGATCCTGGCGAAGATCGATGTGAATGGCGGCGCGAAAAAAGCAGCCGAACTGAGCCAGAAAGAAGCCTTCGACGTGTTGATCGTCGGCGGTGGTCCTGCCGGCGCGGCCGCTGCGATCTACGCAGCCCGCAAGGGTATCCGTACCGGCGTGCTGGCCGACCGTTTCGGCGGCCAGGTGCTCGATACGCTGGCGATCGAGAACTTTGTCTCGCTCAAGGCTACCGACGGTCCGAAATTCGCCGTCGCCCTGGAAGAGCACGTCAAGGACTACGAGGTCGACATCATGAATACCCAGCGCGCCAGCAAGCTGGTGGGCGGCAAGCTGATCGAGGTGCATACCGAGAGCGGCGCGGTGCTCAAGTCGAAGTCGGTGATCATTGCGACCGGCGCCCGCTGGCGCGAGATCAATGTGCCGGGCGAGAAAGAGTACAAGAACCACGGCGTGGCGTATTGCCCGCACTGCGATGGTCCGCTGTTCAAGGGCAAGCGCGTGTCGGTGATCGGCGGCGGCAATTCGGGCGTCGAAGCGGCGATCGACCTGGCCGGCCTGGTCAAGGAAGTCACCCTGATCGAATACGGCAATGAATTGCGCGCCGATGCGGTGCTGCAGCGCAAGCTGACCTCGCTGCCGAACGTCAAGGTGATCAAGTCGGCCCAGACTACCGAGATCCACGGTGACGGCAAGATCGTCAACGGCCTGAGCTACAAGGACCGCAATACCGGTGCGATTCACCGCATCGACCTGGAAGGCGTGTTCGTGCAGATCGGCCTGGTGCCGAATGCCGAATTCCTGAAGGGCTCGATCGAGCTGTCGGCCCATGGCGAGATCGAAGTCGATGCGCGTGGCCAGACCTCGATGCCGGGCGTGTTTGCCGCCGGCGACGTGACCACCGTGCCGTTCAAGCAGATCGTGATTGCAGTGGGTGAGGGCGCCAAGGCCTCGCTGGCAGCATTCGACTACCTGATCCGCCAGCCGGTGGAAGAGGAAGTCGCGAAAGCAGCGTGAAGATTGGAGCGGGCCGAAAGGCCTGCTCACTGTAGAAATGAACGCCGTCTTCCCAGTGGAAGATGGCGTTTTTGTTTGGTGTTTAGTGGAACGAGAACAGCTGGGCCGACGACAGGGCGCCCGATTCGAGCAGGAACCAGGTTGCAGCGCTGGCAAGTGCCAGATGGACGGCGGTCCACGTCATTGGATGGCGGCGCGACATGATGGTTCTCCTGAGGTCATGGCAATGCTGTGAATGATGGTCACATAATAAATGTCCGCCTCGACACCGGGCATCGGCCGATTCTCCGTCGCATTGTAGGACTAAACCTTGTCGAGAAAATGTGTCGCACAATTGACACATCGAGAGTAACACGCGGTTGACACGGGATCGACCCCGCCAAAAGTGGGCCTCCTACGGCCTGAGTAGGTCACGTCCTATAGTCGAGTCGGGGCCCCGCTAATAAAGTTGGGCTTACTATGACCCGACACGATCCCACCCTCATGCACCGCGGCTTGCTGGCCGTGCGCCGCAACACCATTCGTCGCCTTCTCAATGCCGTGTTCGGGATCGCGCAACTGCGCGAAGGCCAGCAACGCGTCATTGACAGCGTCCTCGATGGCAAGGACACCCTGGCCATCATGCCCACCGGCGGCGGCAAATCGCTGTGCTACCAGATTCCGGCCAAGATGCTGGAGGGGATCACGGTGGTCGTGTCCCCCCTCATTTCGCTGATGAAGGACCAGCTCGAGAAGCTGGAAGAAATCGGCATCCGCTCGGTGCAGGTCAACAGCTCGCTGTGCGCCGAAGAAGAACACGCGGCGCTCGAGGCGATCGCCACCGAGTCGTGCGAGATCGTGTTCTGCACGCCCGAGCGCCTGGTTTCGCCCGAGTTCATCGCCGTTCTGCAAAAGGTCACGCTCGATATCGTCGTGATCGATGAAGCGCACTGCATCTCGCAATGGGGCCACGATTTCCGTCCGGCGTATATCGGCCTGGGCGCGGCCATCGAAGCCATCGGCCGCCCGCCGGTGCTGGCGCTGACCGCCACCGCCACCGAAGAGGTGATCGCGGACATTGGCAAGCAGCTGGGCCGCAAGCTCAATGTGATCAATACCGGCGTGTACCGCCCGAACCTGCACTACCGCGTGCAGCAGGCGACCAGCGCCGCCGACAAATACCAGCAAGCCTTGAAGCTGGTGCAGCAGACGCCGGGCGTGGGCATCGTCTACGCCGCCACCATCAAGGTGGCCGAGGAGATGCTGGCGGTGCTCGAAGAAGCCGGCGAATCGGTCACGCTGTACCACGGCAAGCTGCCGGCGGCGGAGCGCAAGCTGAACCAGGACCTGTTCATGGAAGGCGAACGGCGCGTGATGGTCGCGACCAATGCCTTTGGCATGGGCATCGACAAGAGCGATACCCGTTTCGTGATCCACCTGCAGATCCCGGCGAACCTGGAATCGTATTACCAGGAATCGGGCCGCGCCGGCCGCGATGGCCTGGACGCGGAATGCACATTGCTGTTCCTGCAGGACGACAAGCGTCTGCAGCAGTTCTTTTTGATGAAGCACTATCCCGACGCCGAGGAGCTGCAACTGGTGCACGCCAGCGTACGCTCGCTCGCCGAAGAGGGGCCGGTGACCCTGAAGCGTCTTGACGAGGCGCTGGACGATATCGCGGATTCGAATATCAAGGTGTGCCTGAAACTGCTCAAGGACGCCAAGCTGCTGCGCCAGAACCGCAAGCTCGAATACATCGCCAGCGCGACCGAGCCGCGGCCCGGCGTGTTCGCGCGCCTGGCGCAGGTTTATGTGCAGAAGCAGGAGCACGACAAGCACGCGCTGGACCAGATGGTGAGTTATGCAGTCAGCGGCTACTGCCGCTGGAAGCTGATGCTCAATTATTTCAATGACCACGTGGCCGGCTTTGAGAGCTGCTGCAAGTGCGATAACTGCCTGAACCCGCCCGCTTTGAGCCTGACCGAAGGCATTGAAATCCGCGACGACGAATTCGACCGCGAACCCGTGGAAGAAGCCGCGCCGCCGAAGTTTGTGGTTGGTGCGCGCGGCAGATCGGCCAAGTATGGCGAGGGCGTGGTGACGGCGGTGGCCGGCGACCAGGTGACGGTCGACTTCCCGGATGGGGAAAGCCGCAGTTTCATGGCCGACTTCCTCGAGACGGTGTAAGGGAGTCGCATGGGAGACATGGTCGTCGTTCGCAAGGAAGGACTCTACTGCGTACCGGGAGATTTCTATATCGATCCATGGCGCCCGGTGCCGCGCGCCGTGATCACGCATGCCCATGGCGACCATGCGCGCGTGGGCCATGGCCACTATCTGGCGGCGGCGCCGGGCATCGGCGTTTTGAAATCGCGCCTGGGCGATATCTCGGTCGATGCGCTGGCGTATGGCGAGACGGTCGTGCACAACGGCGTGACGATCTCGCTGCATCCGGCCGGCCATGTGCTGGGCTCCGCGCAGGTACGCATGGAATGCGGCGGCGAAGTATGGGTGGCGTCGGGCGACTACAAGGTCGAGCCGGATAAAACCTGCGACCCGTTCGAGCCGGTCAAGTGCGACACCTTCATCACCGAGTCCACCTTCGGGCTGCCGATCTACCGCTGGCAGCCCGAGGCCGAGCTGATGGCCGAGATCAATGCGTGGTGGCGCAAGAATGCCGAAGAGGGCCGCTGCAGCGTGGTGTTCGCCTATTCGTTCGGCAAGGCGCAGCGCATCCTGTCCGGGCTCGACGAGTCGATCGGGCCGATCGTTTGTCATGGTGCGGTCGAGCCCCTCAATCGCGCCTACCGCGCCGAAGGCGTGTACATTCCGCCGACGGTGCTGGTGAGCGATATCGACAAGGCGGCGCTGCGGCGCGCGCTGGTGGTGGCGCCGCCGTCCGCCAGCGGTTCGCCGTGGATGAAGCGCTTTGGAGACTATAGCGACTCCTTCGCCAGCGGCTGGATGCTGCTGCGCGGCGCGCGCCGTCGGCGCGGGGTGGACCGCGGCTTCGTGCTGTCCGACCACGCCGACTGGCCGGGCCTGATGAGCGCCATCAAGGCCACCGAGGCCGAGCGCGTGATCGTCACCCACGGCTCGATTCCGACCCTGGTGCGCTGGCTGTGCCAGAACGGCTTGGAAGCCTCTGGCTTCGAGACCGAGTATGGCGACGAGGAAGAGGACGAGGCGAGCCCGCCGGCTGGCGCTGCAGCGACCAGGGAGACAGCTGCAGAAGCGGGAGCACCGGATGCGTGAATTCGCCCGCCTGTACGCCGATCTCGACGAAACCACCTCGACCACCCGCAAGCTCGACGCGCTGCAGGGATATTTTGCCAATGCCGCGCCCGAGAATGCGGCGTGGGCGGTCTATTTCCTGGCCGGCGGCAAGCCGCGCCAGGCGGTGCCGACCAAATTGCTGCGCCAGTTCGCGATCGAATACGCGGCGCTGGATGAGTGGCTGTTCGACGAGTCGTACCACGCGGTGGGCGACTTTGCCGAGACCATCGCCCACATCCTGCCGCCACCCACCGAACGATCCGATGTCGGCCTGGCCGAGTGGATGGAAGAACGCATCGGCCCCTTGCGTGGCGCCGATCCGGGCCGCATTCGCGAAGCCTTGTTCAGCTACTGGAATGAACTCGATTGGCGCGAGCGTTTTTTGCTCGTGAAACTGATCGGTGGGGGCTTCCGGGTTGGCGTATCGAAGCTGCTGGTCACGCGCGCGCTGGCGGCGATTGCGGCTGTCGACAGCAAACTGATCGCCCAGCGCCTGATGGGCTGGACCGATGGGCGCGTGAAGCCGACCGCGGCGGACTTTTTGCAGCTGATCGCCGAGCAGTCGCCTGAAGAACACAAGCTGCGCGGCGGCCAGCCGTATCCCTTCTTCCTGTCGCACCAGTTGAATGGCGAGCCGGCGGCGCTGGGCGAGCTGGATGACTGGCTGGTCGAATGGAAATACGACGGCATCCGCGCGCAGCTGGTGCGGCGCGAAGGCCAGAACTTCCTGTGGTCGCGCGGCGAGGATTTGATCACCGAGCGCTTCCCGGAGCTGGCGGCGGCGCGCCTGCCGGACGGGATGGTGCTCGATTGCGAGGTACTGATCTGGCAGCCCGATTCGACGATGCCGGCGCCGTTCGCCGACCTGCAGAAACGCATCGGCCGCAAGACCTTGTCCGCCAAGCTGCTGGCCGAGCTGCCGGCAGTGCTGTGCTGCTACGACTTGCTGGAGCTCGATGGCGTCGACCTGCGCGGCCTGCCGCAGCATGAGCGGCGCGCGCTGCTTGAGGTCGAAGTCGCGAAGCTGGATCAAGCACAGCTCAAACTGTCGCCGCTGGTGCAGGCCGACAGCTGGGAAGCGCTGGCGACCTTGCGCGCCGGTTCGCGCGCGCGCAGCGTCGAGGGCATGATGCTGAAAAGCCGCACCGCCCATTATGGCGTCGGCCGCACCAAAGACGTCGGCACCTGGTGGAAGTGGAAGATCGACCCGTACGCGATTGACGCCGTGCTGCTCTACGCCCAGCCGGGCAGCGGCCGGCGCGCGTCGCTCTATACCGACTACACCTTCGCGGTGTGGGACGGCGAGGGCGCCGAGCGCAAGCTGGTGCCGTTCGCCAAAGCCTATTCGGGCCTGACCGACGCCGAGATCGCCCAGGTCGACAACGCCATCCGGCGCACGACGATTGAAAAATTCGGGCCGGTGCGTTCGGTCAAGCCGACGATGGTGTTCGAGATCGGCTTCGAGGGCATCGCCCTGTCGCCGCGCCATAAGGCGGGGATTGCGGTGCGCTTCCCGCGCATCCTGCGCCGTCGCACCGACAAACCGGTGGACGAAGCCGATACGCTCGACACGCTCAAGGGCTTGCTGGAGGCGGCCAGCGCATGAGTCGCAACGAGGTTACTGACCGTATCAATGCCTGGTTCGAAGGGCGTGGCTGGACCGTGTTCCCGTTCCAGCGCGCGGTGTGGAAGGCTGCGCTCAAGGGCGAGTCGGGCCTGCTGCACGCGAATACCGGCGCCGGTAAAACCTTCGCGGTGTGGTTCGCGGCGCTGCAGCGCGCCGGCCTGGACACAGGTAAAGCCAAGGCCGGCCTGCGCGTGCTGTGGATCACGCCGATGCGCGCGCTGGCCGCCGACACGCAGCGCGCGCTCGAGGATTCGGCCGCCGAACTGATGCCTGAGTGGCGCATCGGCGCGCGCACCGGCGACACCAAGGCCAGCGAGCGCGCGCGCCAGACGCGCAGCATGCCGGCCACGCTGGTCACCACGCCCGAGAGCCTGACCCTGATGATCAGCAATGCCGCGGCCCACGAGCAGTTCCGCCACCTCGAGATGATCATCGTCGACGAATGGCATGAACTGATGGGCAGCAAGCGCGGGGTGCAGGTGCAGCTGGCCCTGGCCCGCTTGCGGCGCTGGCGCCCGGAGTTGCTGGTCTGGGGCGTGTCGGCCACGATGGGCAACCTCGATCTGGCACGCCAGGTGCTGTTGGGGAATGACGAGGGCGTGCTGGTCGAGGGCGACACACGCAAGAAGATCGTGGTCGACAGCCTGATTCCCGAAAACGTGTCGCGCTTCCCGTGGGGCGGTCACCTGGGGCTGCAGATGCTGCAGCCCGTGATCCGCGAGATCGAAGGCCACGAGGCCACGCTGGTGTTCACCAATACCCGTTCGCAGTCCGAGATCTGGTACCAGAATATCCTGGAAGCGCGGCCGGACTGGGCCGGCGTGATCGCACTGCACCACGGTTCGCTCGACCGCGAGGTGCGCGAATGGGTCGAGCTGGGATTGAAAAGCGGGATCCTGAAGGCGGTCATTTGCACCGCCAGTCTCGATCTCGGCGTCGATTTTTTGCCGGTCGAGCGGGTGCTGCAGATCGGCAGCGCCAAGGGCGTGGCGCGCCTGCTGCAGCGGGCGGGGCGCAGCGGCCATGCGCCAGGGCGCGTCTCGCGCGTGACGCTGGTGCCGACCAATAGCCTGGAATTGCTGGAAGCGGCCGGCGCCAAGAAGGCGGTCGCGGCGCGCCGCATCGAGGGCCGCTATGTGCCGAACAAGCCGTTCGACGTGCTGGTCCAGCACCTGGTGACGGTGGCGCTGGGCGGCGGCTTCACGTCGGAAGAATTGTACGAAGAAGTGAAACAGGCATGGTCGTATCGCCACCTGGCCCCTGAAGAATGGCAGTGGGCGCTCGACTTTGTCGCGCGCGGCGGCCAGAGTCTGACCGTGTATCCCGAATACCGGCGCGTGCTGCCGGACGAAGAGGGCGTCTACCGCGTGCCCGACAGCGCGATCGGGCGGCGTCACCGGATGGGCATCGGCACCATCATGTCGGACGCCACGATCCAGGTGAAGTACATGAGCGGCGGGCGCATTGGCAGCGTCGAGGAATCATTCATCTCGCGCCTGAAACCGGGCGACCGCTTCCTGTTCGGCGGGCGCATCCTGGAGTTCGTGCGCGTGCACGAGCTGACCGCGTTCGTGAAGCGCGCCACCGGCACTAAGGGCGCGATCGCGCGCTGGCAGGGCGCCAAGATGCCGATGTCGAACGAGCTGGCGCACGCCGCGCTCGAAGAGCTGCGCCTGGCCGACGGGGGCGTGTTCGACGGCCCCGAGATGCGCGCGATCCAGCCGCTGATCGAGATCCAGCAGCGCTGGTCGGCGCTGCCGACGAGCGAGGTGCTGGTGCTCGAATCGATGAAGAGCCGCGAGGGTTACCACCTGTTCGTCTATCCATTCGCAGGCCGCTCGGTACATATGGGACTGGCGTCGTTGATGGCCTTCCGGGTCGGGCGGGTGCAGCCGACCACGTTCTCGATCGCCATCAATGACTATGGCTTCGAGCTGATGTCGCCGGAGCCGGTCGACTGGGCGCAGGCGTTCGACGCGCCGACGGGCGCCGGCGTGGCGCTGTTCGATACCGAGCGGCTGCTCGAAGACGTGGTCGACAGCCTGAATGCGACCCAGCTGTCGCAGCAGCGCTTTCGCGAGGTGGCGCGCATCGCCGGCCTGGTGTTCTCGGGTTATCCCGGCCAGCCGAAATCGAATCGCCAGCTGCAGGCCTCGTCCTCGCTGTTCTTCGAGGTATTCCGCAAACATGATTCCGCGAACCTGCTGCTGACGCAGGCCGAACGCGAGGTGATGGAACAGGAACTGGAACTGACGCGCCTGCGCGACACCCTGGCCGAATTGCACGCGCGCCGCATCGCCTATCGCGAGGTCAAGCGGGCCACGCCGTTCGGTTTCGCGCTGATGGTGGAGCGCTTCCGCGAAAAGGTCAGCACCGAGAAGCTGAACGACCGGGTGGCGCGCATGCTGCGCGAGCTGGAAAAGGCGGCGGCATGAGCGGCGCAACAATCCAGGTCGCCGGCGAAACGCTCATCTTGTTGCCGGAAAAAGCCGTGTACTGGCCGGCCGAGGAGATGCTGATCATTGCCGACATCCACTTCGGCAAGGCAGCGGCGTTCCGCTCGCTCGGGGTGCCGGTGCCGAAGGGGACGACGTCCGAAAACCTGGCTGGGCTCGATGCCCTGGTGGCAGCGCACGGCGCGCGCAAGGTCGTATTCCTGGGCGACTTTCTGCATGCGCGCGCTGCACACGCCAGCTCGACCCAGCTGGCGATGCTGGCCTGGCGCCAGCGCCACCTGAACCTGGCCTTGACGCTGGTGCGCGGTAACCACGACCTGCATGCCGGCGACCCGGCGGCAGCGTTGGGCATCGAGCTGGTGGACGAACCGCATGCGATCGGGCCGTTTGCCTTCTGTCACCATCCCGGGGTCGATGCAGCGGGCTACGGCCTGGCCGGTCACGTGCATCCAGTCTATGTGCTGGCGACCCGCTTCGATGCGCTGCGGCTGCCGTGTTTCGTGGTCGGCGAGCAGGGATTGATCTTGCCATCGTTCGGTTCGTTCACGGGCGGTCACGCGGTCAAGCCTGGACCAGGCGACCACATCTATGTCACCTCGGGCGATGCCGTGCACGGCGTCTGTTGACAGGCTAAAAGTTCGTCAACGTACCGACCCTCGTTTGTCCTCCCGGTACTGTCTTCCAGGACTGAGGGCGGTCTTGCGCCGCCTACCGCAGAAGGAGATTGAACCAAAGGAGATTGCCCATGAAGAAGCGCATCCTGATGTGTACGCTGGTAGCGGCCCTGGCGCCCGCCGGTGCCTTACTCGCGACGAGCAGCACCGCCCTGGCGCAAACTGCGCCGCAAAACCGCACTGTCACCCCCGTCATCAACGGCTTTAATGCCGAGGAAGTTGCCCGCCTGGAGCAGGGCACGGAGCTGCACTTCAGCCTGTACGGCACCCAGGGTGGCGCCGTGACGATCAATATCGATGGCGCCAACCGCCGCGTGCAGCTGACCGAGGTCGAGCCTGGCCAGTACAGCGGCAACTATGTTATTGGCAACCGCGACCGCCTGCGTCCGGACAGCCGCGTGACCGCCGAGATGCGCCTGGGCAGCCAGGTGGCCACCAGCACGCTGGGCCGCAGCCTGGTGCGCAGCGATGCGCCGCCACCACCGCCGGATCGTAGTGGTCAATTGACCACCAAAGACGAACGGATCGTCGCCAGCGCCCCGGGCGTGGCCCCGCCGCCGCCACCGCGCACCACCGAGCGTCCGCGCGTGGCGCGCTATTGCACCAGTTGCGCGGTCGTCGAGAAGGTGGAGATCGTGCAAGACCCGGTGGCGAATCCGCGGCCGCTCGCCAGCGAGGTGCAGGCACGCCAGCGCTATCGCGTGACGGTGCGCTTCAATACCTCTGACGCCACCCAGGCCATCGAGTTCGATAACAACCCGGGCTACCGCAAGGGCGATCCGGTGCGCGTCAACAATGGCGTGCTGTCGCTGGACAAGGAACCCGGCGCGATGCCATAAACAAAACGCCCGCCTTGGAGGCGGGCGTTTTTTGCAGCAAGGACAGACAGCCTAGACCGTTGCCAGCACCTGGTCGTCACCCGGCTGGTCGAGCTCGGCTTTCTGTTTGGCGCTGGCCTTGGTACGCGAGCGCGACGGCGGCAGCCGGCGCAGCGTCTTGAGCGATTCAGCGTCCTTGATGCCGATGGTGCGCTGGTCGACCGTGATCAGCCCGATCTCGTTGAAGGCCGACAGCGTGCGGCTGACGGTCTCGAGCGTCAGGCCCAGGTAGCTGCCGATTTCGTGGCGGGTCA
>Ga0265780_10011864_pt1 | contig 10266 bp, 5 predicted proteins | sample P1T30metagenome_FD_192432 | JGI IMG/M metagenome (GOLD analysis project Ga0265780, IMG submission 192432) | Plant litter microbial communities from East Loma Ridge, Irvine, California - P1 T30 | ecosystem: Environmental > Terrestrial > Plant litter > Unclassified | place: USA: California... | reverse complement strand
CAAGAGCGTCGTGTCCCGCCGACTGAGAGAGCTCGGCGCCGCGGTCGTCGACGCCGACCTCCTCGCTCGGGAGGTCGTGGAGCCGGGCACCCCGGGCCTCGCCCGCATCCGGGAGCGGTTCGGCGCCGGAGTCCTGGGCGCCGACGGCGGACTCGACCGCGCGGCGCTCGGCGCGGTGGTCTTCGCCGACCCCGCCGCTCGACGAGACCTCGAGGCGATCACGCACCCCGCCGTCCGCGAGCTCTCCGCCCGACGCATGCGGGAGGCCGTCGCGGACGACCCGGCCCGGGTCGTCGTCTACGACGTGCCCCTGCTGGTCGAGTCGCGCGGGTCGGGGGAGTTCGACGTCGTCGTCGTCGTGCAGGCCCCGGCGTCGGTGCGGGTGCGACGACTCGTCGAGCTGCGCGGCATGTCCCCGGAGCAGGCCCGGTCCCGCGTCGACGCCCAGGCCGACGACGCTGCCCGGCTCGCGGTGGCGGACCTCGTCGTCGACTCCTCGGGCACGCTCGCCCGGACGCTGGAGCAGGCAGACGCGACGTACGAACGACTGCGTTCGCTGTCAGCGGCGAAGGCCGAGGCCGCCCCGGAGCCGACTGTCGGTGGTCGCTCCTAGACTCGACGACATGGAACCGACCCGCAGCGTCCGCCCCTTCGAAGTCGTCAGCGAGTACGAACCGAGTGGCGACCAGCCGGCCGCGATCGCCGAGCTGGCAGGTCGCATCAACGCCGGCGAGACCGACGTCGTGCTGCTCGGCGCCACCGGCACGGGCAAGTCGGCGACCACCGCCTGGCTGGTCGAGCAGGTGCAACGACCGACCCTCGTCCTGGCCCACAACAAGACCCTCGCGGCGCAGCTCGCCAACGAGTTCCGCGAGATGTTCCCGCACAACGCCGTCGAGTACTTCGTGTCGTACTACGACTACTACCAGCCCGAGGCGTACGTCCCGCAGACCGACACCTTCATCGAGAAAGACAGCTCGATCAACGCCGAGGTCGAACGCCTGCGGCACTCCACCACGAACTCGCTGCTCAGCCGGCGCGACGTCATCGTCGTCTCGACGGTCTCCTGCATCTACGGCCTCGGCACGCCTGAGGGCTACCTCGAGGCCATGATCGCGCTCCAGGTGGGTCAGAAGATCGACCGCGAGACGCTGATCCGCCGCTTCGTCTCGATGCAGTACCAGCGCAACGACATCGACTTCTCGCGCGGCAACTTCCGGGTCCGGGGCGACACCGTCGAGATCATCCCGATGTACGAAGAGCTCGCGATCCGCATCGAGATGTTCGGTGACGAGATCGAGGCCCTCTACGCCCTGCACCCCCTCACCGGCGACGTCGTCAAGACGCTCGACGCCGTGTCGGTCTTCCCCGGCTCCCACTACGTGGCGGGCACCGACGTGATGCACCGGGCCATCGGCACCATCAAGCACGAGCTGGCCGAGCGCCTCGGCGAGCTCGACCGACAGGGCAAGCTCCTCGAGTCGCAGCGGCTCCGCATGCGGACCACCTTCGACCTCGAGATGATGGAGCAGATCGGGTTCTGCAACGGCATCGAGAACTACTCCGCGCACATCGACGGCCGTTCGCCCGGCGAGGCGCCGCACTGCCTGCTCGACTACTTCCCCGACGACCTGCTCGTCGTCATCGACGAGTCGCACGTCACGGTGCCCCAGATCGGCGCCATGTACGAGGGCGACGCCTCCCGCAAGCGCACGCTCGTCGACCACGGCTTCCGACTGCCGAGCGCACTCGACAACCGCCCCCTCAAGTTCGAGGAGTTCCTCGACCGGGTCGGGCAGAAGGTCTACCTCTCGGCGACGCCCGGCAAGTACGAGCTCGGCATCACCGACAGCGTGGTCGAGCAGATCATCCGACCCACGGGCCTCATCGACCCCGAGATCATCGTGAAGCCCTCCGAGGGCCAGATCGACGACCTCCTGGAGGAGATCCGCACCCGCACCGAGCGTGACGAGCGCGTGCTCGTCACGACCCTGACGAAGAAGATGGCCGAAGAGCTGACCGACTTCCTCACCGAGGCCGGCGTCCGCGTCCGGTACCTGCACTCGGACGTCGACACGCTGCGTCGCGTCGAGCTGCTGACGGAGCTGCGTCAGGGCGTCTACGACGTCCTCGTGGGCATCAACTTGCTGCGAGAGGGCCTCGACCTGCCCGAGGTGTCGCTCGTGGCGATCCTCGACGCCGACAAGGAGGGCTTCCTGCGGTCGTCCACCTCGCTCATCCAGACCATCGGTCGTGCCGCCCGCAACGTCTCGGGTCAGGTCCACATGTACGCCGACGTCATGACCGACTCGATGAAGCGGGCCCTCGACGAGACCGACCGGCGTCGGGAGAAGCAGGTCGCCTACAACCTCGAGCGCGGCATCGACCCGCAGCCGCTCCGCAAGCGGATCGCGGACATCACCGAGGCCCTCGCCCGCGAGGGTGCCGACACCGCCGCGCTGCTCGCCGGGCGCGACGGCAAGAAGCGTTCCCCCACGCCCAACCTCAAGCGCGAGGGGCGCGGGGCCGAGGCCGCGAACGGCATCGAGTCGATCATCGCCGACCTCAACGAGCAGATGCTGCAGGCGGCGGCCGAGCTCAAGTTCGAGCTCGCGGGCCGACTCCGAGACGAGGTCGCCGACCTCAAGAAGGACCTCCGACAGATGGAGGCGGCCGGCCATGTCCGCTGACCGTCGCCGCGTCGTCGTCACCGGTGCGACCGCGGGGCTCGGCTTCTTCGCGGCCGAGCAGCTCGCGGCCCAGGGGCACCGGGTGGTCCTCGCCGCCCGTGATCCCGAACGCGCCGTGCGCGCCGCCGACACCATCCGGGAGAACGTGCCAGGGGCCGACCTCGAGACGGTCGACCTCGACCTCGCCGACCTGGCGTCCGTCGCCTCCGGAGCCGCCGCGGCGGCCGCCGGGGGAGAGGTCGACGTCCTGCTCGCGAACGCCGGAGTCGTCGGCTCACGCCGACGCCAGACGACGGCCGACGGCTTCGAGCTGCAGTTCGGCACCAACCACCTCGGTCACTTCGCCCTGGTGTCGCACCTCATGCCGGCCCTCGCTGCTGCGCCGGCGGGCCGGGTCGTGCACCTGGGCAGCATCAGCCACCGCTTCGTCCGCCTCGACCTCGACGACCCGATGATGGTCTCGAGTTACTCGGGGTCAGTCGCCTACGCCCGGTCCAAGCTCGCGGTCATGACCTTCGGCTTCGAGCTCGACCGTCGGCTCCGTGAGGCCGGCTCGAGCGTCACGAGCCTCGTCGCCCACCCCGGGTTCTCGTGGGAGGCCACGAGCGAGCCCCGGCCGCCCGTCGTCGTGCCCCGGCGCCCGCCGGCCGTGCTCACCTCGATCTCGCACACCTTCTCCCAGGGCAAGGAGACCGGAGCCGAGCCGCTCGTCCGGGCCGCGACGGGCGACCCCGTGGCGGGAGGGGAATACTGGGGCCCGGCCGGCTGGTTCCAGCTGACCGGTGCGCCGACGGTCGTCCCGGCGAAGCGCCATGCGCGCGATCCCGCCGCGGCCGCCCGCCTGTGGTCCGTGTCCGCCGACCTCACCTCGACCGAACCCGTCCTCTAACGACCGGGGGCCGACCGACGATGTCGGAGGCCTCCGTAGAATGGCAAGAGTGTCAATCTCACCCGTAGAAGGTGCCCCCAAGCTCAGCGTCCGGGGCGCCCGAGTCCACAACCTCCACAACGTCGACCTCGAGATCCCGCGTGACTCGATGGTGGTGTTCACCGGTCTGTCGGGCTCCGGCAAGTCGTCGCTCGCCTTCGACACGATCTTCGCCGAGGGCCAGCGACGCTACGTCGAGTCGCTCTCGGCGTACGCCCGCCAGTTCCTCGGCCAGGTCGACCGCCCCGACGTCGACTTCATCGAGGGCCTCAGCCCCGCGGTCTCGATCGACCAGAAGTCGACCAACCGCAACCCCCGGTCGACCGTCGGCACGATCACCGAGATCTACGACTACATGCGCCTCCTCTGGGCGCGCATCGGCGTCCCCCACTGCGCCGTGTGCGGCGAGAAGATCAGCCGCCAGACCGTGCAGCAGATCGCCGACCAGCTGATGACCCTCGAGACCGGGACCCGCTTCCAGGTGCTGAGCCCGATCGTGTCGCAGAAGAAGGGCGAGTTCGTCGACCTCTTCGCCGAGCTGGCCTCGCAGGGCTACTCCCGGGCGATCGTCGACGGCGAGCAGATCCAGCTGAGCTCGCCCCCGAAGCTGAAGAAGCAGGTCAAGCACGACATCTCCGTCGTCGTCGACCGCCTCGTCGCGTCGGACGACGGCCTCACCCGCCTCACCGACAGCGTCGAGACGGCCCTCCGCCTCACCGACGGCCTCGTGACCGTCGACTTCGTCGACACCGACGCCGGGGCGGCCGGCAAGTACCGCACGTTCAGCGAGAAGCTCTCGTGCCCGAACGGCCACCCCGTGCAGCTGACCGAGATCGAGCCGCGCACCTTCTCGTTCAACGCCCCCTTCGGCGCCTGCCCCGAGTGCTCGGGCCTCGGCACCCGCATGGCGGTCGACACCGACCTCGTCCTGGGCGACCCCGAGCTCAGCCTCGCCGAGGGCGTCATCCTGCCGTGGACCAACTCCGGCAAGGGCCTCTACAACTACTTCCAGAAGCTGCTCGAGGGCCTCACCGTCGACCTCGACTTCAGCCTGAAGACGCCCTGGAAGGACCTGTCGCCGCGCATCCAGGAGGCCGTCCTGCAGGGCAACGACTTCGAGGTCACCGTGAAGTGGCGCAACCGCTTCGGGCGGGAGATGAAGTACTCGACGGGCTTCGAGGGCGTCATGCCCTACATCGAGCGCAAGTACGCCGAGGCCGAGACCGACAGCCAGCGACAGCGGTACAGCGAGTACCTGCGCGAGATCCCGTGCTCCGTCTGCAAGGGCAAGCGGCTCAAGCCCGAGGTGCTCGCCGTGACGGTGTACGACCACAGCATCGCCGACGTGGCCGACCTCAGCCTGGCGGACGCCTTCGCGTTCATGAACGACCTGTCTCTCACGGCGAGGGAGGCGCGGATCGCCGCGCAGGTGCTCCGCGAGATCCGCGTGCGCCTCGAGTTCCTGCTCGAGGTCGGCCTCACCTACCTGTCGCTCGCCCGCTCGGCGGGCTCCCTGTCCGGCGGCGAGGCCCAGCGCATCCGGCTCGCGACGCAGATCGGCTCGGGTCTCACGGGCGTCCTCTACGTCCTGGACGAGCCGAGCATCGGCCTCCACCAGCGCGACAACCGACGCCTCATCGACACGCTGGTCAAGCTCAAGAACCTCGGCAACACCCTCATCGTCGTCGAGCACGACGAAGACACGATCAAGACGGCCGACTGGGTCGTCGACATCGGACCGGGCGCGGGCGTCAACGGCGGCACGGTGGTTCACTCGGGCAGCTACGACGACCTGCTGGCGAACACCGACTCGTACACGGGCGACTACCTCGCCGGCCGGCGTTCGATCGAGACGCCCACCACGCGCCGTCCCGTCGACCGACGTCGACAGATCTCGGTCCAGGGCGCCAAGGCCAACAACCTCCGCGACGTGTCGGTCGACTTCCCGCTCGGCACCTTCGTCGCGGTCACCGGCGTGAGCGGCTCGGGCAAGTCGACGCTCGTCAACGACATCCTGTACAAGGTGCTCGCCAACAAGCTCAACGGCGCCCGCCAGATCCCCGGCAAGCACCTCCGGGTGACGGGGCTGGAGAACCTCGACAAGGTCGTCCACGTCGACCAGGCGCCCATCGGCCGCACGCCGCGGTCGAACCCGGCGACCTACACGGGCGTCTTCGACCGCATCCGCAACCTCTTCGCCGAGACCGTCGAGGCGAAGACCCGCGGCTACCTCCCCGGCCGCTTCAGCTTCAACGTCAAGGGCGGTCGCTGCGAGAACTGCGCCGGCGACGGCACGATCAAGATCGAGATGAACTTCCTGCCGGACGTCTATGTCTCGTGCGAGGTCTGCGGCGGTGCGCGCTACAACCGCGACACGCTCGCCGTGCACTACAAGGGCAAGAACATCTCCGAGGTGCTCGACATGCCGATCAGCGAGGCGGCCGAGTTCTTCGAGCCGATCTCGGCCATCTCCCGCTACATGAAGACCCTCGTCGACGTCGGCCTCGGCTACGTCCGCCTGGGCCAGAGCGCCACGACCCTCAGCGGCGGCGAGGCGCAGCGCGTCAAGCTGGCGACCGAGCTCCAGAAGCGCTCGAACGGGCGCAGCGTGTACGTGCTCGACGAGCCGACGACGGGGCTGCACTTCGAAGACGTCCGCAAGCTCCTCCTCGTGCTCAACGGGCTCGTCGACAAGGGCAACACGGTCATCACGATCGAGCACAACCTCGACGTCATCAAGTCGGCCGACTGGCTCATCGACATGGGGCCGGAGGGCGGCGCCGGAGGCGGCACCGTGCTCGCGACCGGCACTCCCGAGCACCTGGCCACGGTGCCCGAGAGCCACACGGGCGTGTTCCTGGCCGAGATCCTCGAGCAGGGCCACTCGGCACCGGGCCCGGCCGTCGCCGCCCGCTCGAAGGCGTCGGCGAAGCGTCGCCGGGAGGCCGTCGAGGCACGATGAGCAACACGGTCTCCTGGCGCCCGCCGGCCCGCGACATCCCCACCGATCCCGGCGTGTACCGGTGGCGCGACGAGCGCGGGCGAGTGCTCTACGTCGGCAAGGCGAAGAACCTGCGGGCGCGGCTCAGCAACTACTTCGCCCCCCTCCCGACGCTGCACGAGCGCACGCGACGCATGGTGCTCAGCGCCCGGTCGGTCGACTGGACGGTCGTGGGCAGCGACATCGAGGCCCTCCAGCTCGAGTACACGTGGATCAAGGAGTTCGACCCGCCCTTCAACGTCAAGTTCCGCGACGACAAGACCTACCCGTTCATGGCCGTGACCCTCGGCGACGAGGCGCCCCGCGTGATGGTGACGCGGAACCCCCGCATCAAGGGAGCCAAGTACTTCGGGCCGTACCCGAAGATCTGGGCCGTCCACGACACGATCGACCTCATGATCAAGGTCTTCCCGATCCGCACGTGCTCCGACAGCAGCTACAAGAAGGCCATGCAGACCGGCAAGCCCTGCTTCCCCGGTCAGATCGGCCGCTGCGGCGGGCCCTGCTCGCAGAAGGTGACCGTCGAGGAGCACCGCGCGATCGTCGACGAGTTCGTCAAGTTCATGGGCAGCTACGACAAGCGCGTCATCGCCGAGCGCCAGAAGGCCATGAAGACCGCCGCCCTCGAGCAGCGGTACGAGGAGGCGGCGCGCTACCGCGATCAGGTGCAGGCCCTCGAGGCGGTGCTCGACAAGTCCGCCGTGGTGCTGCGCGACTCGGTCGACCTCGACCTCTTCGCGCTGGCGGAGGACGAGCTCGCAGCGGCCGTCCAGCTGTTCACGGTGCGCGGGGGGCGCATCCGGGGCTCCCGGGGGTGGGTCGTCGACAAGGAGATCGACATCTCGACGGGCGAGCTCGTCGAGCAGGTGCTGCAGGGCCGGTACACCCCGGGCAGCGAGGTCCCCCGGGAGATCCTCGTGACCGAGGTCCCCGACGACGTCGAGGCGCTCGAGTCGGTGCTGAGCGAGGTGCGGGGCCGCGGCCGGGTGCAGATCCGCACGGCCCAGCGGGGCGAGAAGGCGAGTCTCATGCAGACGGCGACGCTGAACGCGCAGCAGGCCCTGATGCTCTACAAGACGCGGCGCAGCGCCGACTTCGCGACGAGGTCGACAGCCCTGGCCGACATCCAGGAGGCGCTGGGCATGTCCGAGGCCCCGCTGCGGATGGAGTGCTACGACGTCTCGCACCTCTCCGGCACGAACATCGTCGCCTCGATGGTCGTCTTCGAGGACGGCCTGCCGCGGAAGGACCAGTACCGCCGGTTCAGCATCCCGCAGTCGTCCGACGACACCGAGTCGATCCACCAGACCCTGACCCGACGGCTCGCGCGCCTCGACGACGAGCTCGCGCCCGTCGAGGAGGTGGGGGAGCAGCGCAAGCGGTTCGCCTACCGACCGAACCTCCTCATCGTCGACGGCGGACAGCCCCAGGTCGCGGCGGCCCGCCGAGCCCTCGAGGAGGCCGGCGTGACCGACATCGCCCTCTGCGGCATCGCGAAGAGGCTGGAGGAGATCTGGCTGCCGGACGACGACTTCCCCGTCATCCTGCCGCGCAACTCCGACGCGCTCTTCCTGATCCAGCGCATCCGCGACGAGGCCCACCGCTTCGCCATCACGTTCCAGCGTCAGCGTCGCAAGCGCGACATCGCGTCGCAGCTCGCCGAGATCCCCGGTCTCGGGCCGTCGCGCGTCGCGGGGCTGCTCAAGCACTTCGGCTCCGTGAAGCGCCTGCGCGAGGCGGGAGTCGATGAGATCTCGTCGATCAAGGGCATCGGCCCGACGCTCGCGTCGGCGATCGTGGGGCGCCTCCGCGGCGACCTGGCCGAGGTCGCCGAGGCCGCCGACGCCGCGGAGGCCGCCGACGGCGACGCGGCCCCCGTGACCGAGGAGTCGGGCGTCGGCACGTCGGAGGCCGAGTCCGTCGGCGTCTAGGATCGAACCGCCCCGAGCCACCTCCACCGAAGGTCACGTGAGCATGAGCGACGTCACAGAACAGCAAGAGGTCCTGATCGTCACCGGCATGTCCGGGGCCGGTCGCTCGACGGTGGGCAACGCCCTGGAGGACCTGGGCTGGTACGTGGTCGACAACCTCCCCGCGCAGATGCTGCGGCCGCTGCTCGACCTGGCCGAGCGGGCGGGCGACTCCCTGCCCCGCATCGCGGCGGTCGTCGACGTCCGCGGCGGCCGGTTGTTCTCCGAGGCCCAGGAGGCCGTCCGCACCCTGCGCGCGAGCATGCCGAGCAAGGTGCGGGTCCTCTTCCTCGACGCCACCGACGCCGTCCTGGTCCGCCGGTTCGAGCAGGTCCGGCGACCCCACCCGCTGCAGGGCGACGGCACCCTGCTCGACGGGATCCTCGCCGAGCGTGCCCGGATGGAGGAGCTCCGCGAGACGAGCGACGTCATCGTCGACACCTCCGAGCTGAACATCCACCAGCTCGCGACCAGCATCACCGAGACCTTCGCCGAGTCCGAGCGGCCGGGCGTCCAGGTCACCGTGCTCAGCTTCGGCTTCAAGTACGGGCTGCCGACCGACTCCGACATGGTGGGCGACGCGCGGTTCCTCCCCAACCCGTTCTGGGTGCCCGAGCTGAGGTCGCAGAACGGCCTCGACGAGCCCGTCACCGAGTACGTCATGGCCCAGTCTGGGGCCCGTGACTTCGTCGAGGCCTTCGCCCGCGCGCTGGAGCCGGTGCTGGCGGGCTACCAGCGTGAGAACAAGAGACACGCTACGATCGCCATTGGCTGCACGGGCGGCAAGCACCGTTCCGTCACGCTCGTCGGCGAGCTGGCCGTGCTCCTGCGCCGGCTGCCGGGCGTGGCCGTCAGCGTCAAGCACCGCGACCTCGGTCGCGAGTGACCGGTCTGCGCCGGCGCGCGACCCGTGCGGACCGACGTCGCACGACGCGACGTCCGACGCCGCCGAGCCAGGGCCCCGACGCCCCGCGCGACCTGCGTCGCGCCGATCCTCCCCAGAGTTAGGAACACCACCCGTGGCACAGACCGCCGACGTCAAAGAAGAACTCGCCCTCGTCGAGGTCAGCCGCACGACGGTCCGCGCGGCCGAGCTCGCGACGATCCTCCGCTTCGCCGGCGGGCTGCACGTCATCTCCGGCCGCATCGCCGTCGAGGCCGAGCTCGACAGCCCCACCATCGCCCGTCGCGTCCGGAAGGACCTGGCCGAGCTCTACGGCGCCCGGAGCGACGTGTCCGTCGTGGCCGCCTCCGGTTCACGTCGCACCCCGCACTACCTCGTGCGCGTCCACGAGGCGGGGGAGATCCTCGCCCGTCAGACGGGTCTCATGGACCAGCGACGCCTACCCGTCCGCGGTCTCCCGAACCGCCTGACGACGGGGTCGCGCGACGACCTCGCGGCGATCTGGCGAGGCGCCTTCCTCGCCCAGGGCTCGCTGACGGACCCGGGCCGCTCAGCCTCCCTCGAGGTCGTCTGCCCCGGCAACGAGACCGCCATGGCGCTCGTGGGGGCCGCCGGCCGCCTGGGCGTGCAGACGAAGGCCCGCGAAGTGCGCGGCGTCCACCGCGTGCTGGTGCGGGACGGGGAGGCCATCAGCGCCATGCTCGCCGTGATGGGCGCGCACAAGAGCGTCGGCGAGTGGGAGGAGCTCCGCCAGCGCCGTGAGGTGCGGGCGA
>Ga0265780_10011863_pt1 | contig 10268 bp, 12 predicted proteins | sample P1T30metagenome_FD_192432 | JGI IMG/M metagenome (GOLD analysis project Ga0265780, IMG submission 192432) | Plant litter microbial communities from East Loma Ridge, Irvine, California - P1 T30 | ecosystem: Environmental > Terrestrial > Plant litter > Unclassified | place: USA: California... | reverse complement strand
TACATCGACTGGAACATCATTGTTCAATAATACCGTTGTAGCAAAGGTCTTCCTGGCAACATGGTGCGTAAGATGTTTGCTTATGCCAACCTCAGCGGCAAGTTCTTTCAGATAGACGTTCAGCTTCTGATTAGAGATACCGGGAAGCAACTGCCCTTCATTATTTAGATAATCGTAATTTTCAAGAATAGCCAATGCCTTTGGCAATAATAGAACTGCAATAGGACGTTTGGTTTTTTGCCTGATCATTTCTATCCACAATAAGCCTTTCTGGTCTCTTTTCAAATGAATCCTTTTAAGCTCGGATACCTCATTGTAAGCAAGTCCCGTATAACACGAGAAAAGGAAAATATTCCTTATCGTGTTCAATTTGTCAGATGATTGATGATCTTCCAATCCCTTTAATTCCTTGGTGTCCAAGAACACTACTTCTTTCAAAAACCGTTTCTTTCGATATAAGGCAAAAGGATCATAAGTTAACCAACCGTGAGCAACAGCGATCTTCACGATCTTTTTTACCCGTTCGATGGTCTTATTGATAGTGTTCTGATTTTGCTTTTTGCGCAGCTTTAGAAAGTGATCAAGATCGTGAAGGAAACCCAGCTTAAGCTGACTCAAGTGATAATCGTCCTGATAATAACATTCCTTTATAAATTCGCTTACATGCCTCTTGATCAGTAAGAACTTGCTATGCGTAGCTTTAGCATAATCTCTATCAACCAATTCTTGGATCTGAGCAATATGAAGATCGAATACCCCGAGTATGGTTCTTACTTCATTCGTTATGCCTGAAAACTGATCGTAAAGTTGATCTACATCGAAGGCCCCATGTGTTTTAGCAAGAACATCATAAGATCGCAGTATCTTTCGCCGAATCGACCTGAGCCGTTCATTCAAATGCTTCGCTTCCGTCGACAGACCTTTATGCTTCGAGTTTTTGGTGTCCCAATCAGCTTCTTTTAAAAAACAGTCGCAGGAGAATTGCTTACGATGTCCATCCAGCGTAATACGGCAGTAAACCGGCATATTTTCTTTGCGGTTCACCTTGGAGCGGTACAAAAAAAATAGAATGTTTATTTTACCTTTCATAGTTTCAAGAATTTTGCTGGGTTATTATTCAGAACATACAAGGCAATCCAGATTACACTTCCAATTCAAATGAAGCACTTAAGCCTACCTTGAATAAAAAATAACACTCTAAATATCACGAAAAATCCTTCCTGTCTGAATGTTTCAACCATTCATCTTCCGCCATGACGAGTGGGTTAAGCCAATTGACTTTGTGTTTCGCCCATTCAAGCCACCCCTGATCAACATCAGGTATTATCGCGAGATATTCCCGGATTAACTCAGCCATTTTCCATTGCTTAGCGCGGTCAACAAGTTCTTTAAAATCCTTTAACTCCTTGCGCTGCCTTGCATCCCATTCAGCCCGTGCTTTGCGCTGCTGTTCCCAGTTCTCCTGCCAGACAAGCGCACTAGCAAGATAGCCCTCTTCCTGCTTCGCCGCCAGTTCCAGTTTCGCTAACACTTTAGGCAACTGCTCCTCTAACAGCTGGGTCTTCAAATCCTGCCATTCGGCTTTCAGCCGGCTATCCAGCCGAAAAACTAGCTTGCCGTTTGGACGCCATTCATAGTCCTGGTAAGGTTTGTCTTCAACCCGCACCCTTGTTGTTCGCTCCCGAAAGTTCACCCGAAGCTTTACCTTACGGATCGTCACATAGTTGCCATCGCTTTCGACATGAAAAGTATGCCCTCTTGCCCGGACGCATTTGATGAGTGTATCCATAAAGCGCAGCGCCCTGCCTGCATTCGCTGTGGTAACCCGAATGTCCAGTTGCCCTTTAGCTGTTACCGCCATTCCGGGATGGTTAATATCTGTCAGTTTAGCGAGGCTTACTTTGGCATCAAGGGTTAACAGATCAGGTCTAATCAATCGATCAGGCACTTTAAAAGGCAGTCTCTCCTTGCTGATTTCTTTAATAAGCAGGTCCAGATCCGACAACTGCTTCACTGGCATTTCCGGTGGGCGCTCTTCCAGTTCTACATAATCTTTCCCTTTGTGTTGAAACGGGAGCGTTGGCCTTTCCACGAAATGACCTGAACGGATTTTGGTCCAGTCGCCGCTTTTAGGAAAAGGAATGTTAAGCCGGATACACAGTTTCCGAAAGCCTACATCGGATATGGTATATTTCTTCGCAATTTCTGTCATCGGCAACTCCCAAACCAGCTGATAGAGTTCTTCGCGTGTAAACCTGATCATAATACGGGTGCTGCTGATCTTAATTCCTCCGTATTAAATTCGCCCAGGCTCCGCAGGTATTTGAGCGTTACCAACACCGAAGCATGCCCCATGATCTTTTGCACCATATAAACGTCTTTCGTGCGGCGGAACACATCGATGGCTGCCGTATGCCGGAACGAATACAAGGTTTGTTTAGGATAGATCAGGCCATAGCTCAACAGCTTCTTTTTTTCCCGTGACCACTGCTTGGAAAAATAGCTGTCGTTAAACGGTTCCTTAACCAGGCTAAAGATATTATCATCCCTTCCGATAGCATTTAACACAGGTTCTAGTTCATGCCTTACATAATCAGGCACGAAGACAATTCTTACCCTGCCACCTTTATTTTCTGTACCAGCCAAGTGTATTTCGGTATAATTCGCTTTGAAATGCCCTTTGGTCAGCAACCGTATTTCCTCGTGCGGCCGCAACAGGCAGCCGTAGGTCATCAGGGCGCAGCGGTACAGGTTAGTATGATTAGCCTTTAGAAAATCAAGTACCGGCTGCAACTGTTCTCTTTCATAGGCCAGGTGCAGGGTTGCCTTTATCCGCCGCACCTCCGTCTTTTTAATCGTCATGAGATTTTCGTCGATCATCCTGCATGCCGTGTTAAAGAGCACACTAAGATCACGCCTTTTGTTCATGTAGTGCGTGGCGGACGTATTGAATTGTTGGAGAAAGATCTCGATCTGACCAGTCGTTAAACTTTTCAGGGGCTTTTCTCTCCCTTCATCGCCTAAAAAGGTCATGAAATGATTGTAAACGTAGCGGAGGCTGTCCTGATGCTGTTTACTGATGCCGGATGTTAGTTTTTTGTCTAATGCCTGCCGGAAAAGAAAGCCGGTCGAATGGCTGTTATCATTGTTATTCATGTGGCAAACTTCGCCTTTGCTAAAAAGCATTCATAGCCTATCGGGAGTAGTTAGGAAAGGTAAGGGTATTTAAACCTGTTATTCGCTCTTTTTAAGCAGTCTAACCTCACTAATAATAAATGCGGCTTCCAGTATCCTACCAATTTGTTCTTGAATACCCACTAAGTCTTTATTGCTCATGAACGTATAATTCCAATGATTGGCAATAGCGGTGTGGCACCAGAAATCAAGATTCGCTTTAATTTCGAAAAGATCCTGCTCATTAAAGATTAAACGGATGACTTCGTAAGGGACTTGTTCTTCCTCTTGATTTATAAAGTCTGGATGGTATTCTGTTTCATCGGACCCGTCTAATGCCACCTGATCAAGCACCCGCTCTGACCAGCGGTCTTCATCGGCCTCTGTATCGTACCTTAATGCCATATCTTCCGGGCTAAAGGAATCGCCTCTCTGGTAAATGAGCCATAGCGCATCCAAAAGTTTTGCAATATCCCTGAAACTATAAATACACCTGACCAGCTTATCCTTGTCCACTGATGCTTGCCGTCAATGGCAGCGATGAGCCACTTTTTGAGCCGCTTTCTATATTTTGGCAGGTAGTCAGCAAAATCAAAGAATGAGTCTATGATAAGGTAAGGGTCAGCTACCTGTTCGGGCGTTAGACCGACAGGGGCATTTCGTAGCTGCGGGTCGGTGTTTACAAAATTGATCATGGAATGCGGAATTAGCAATAAAGCAGTAAGGCAAGGCGGCGTGAGAAATAATACCGCCCGCCAAACTACCAAGGCGTCAGAATTTGTATTTTTCTAGTTATTCAATTCTTATTAAAGGCTTGCCTGTTCATAGGGAAGTCGGCAGGGTTGTACTTCTTTGGTACAACCGCTGCCATTACTTCCACTATGGCCTTAGCCGGTACCTCGTATTTTTATCAATTGATCAGTTTACTTAAAGAGGAGTGCAAGCATTTTGATCATTGACTATATTTTAATACCTAACAGCTTTTAACCGTGGTGTCTTGCAGCCCCGCTGATAAATCAACCACGCCGCTGAATAGAGATCCCGTGTATGTTGATAAACGTTATTGATTTCTTCTTTATTTAAAACTTACTCCGGCTTTGCACTATCAGCAAGTGCCATGTCCAGCCAAATGAAAAGTTGATCACGGTATATGGCGGGTAACAGGATTTGGAAGAACTGTTGAACGATTTGGTACGGGTCAGCGGAATACTCTTGCTTTAGATCAGGTGGAAATGTAACCCATGTTTCCTTCTCCTGAGCGATTTGCCATTCGCTGGCGAAGAACCCATTTGTTTGTGCGTTTTGGTGAGCTTGCCACAGCAAATACATTGCTTCCATAAGCTTAAGATTGTATTTCCAAATGAACAACAGCGACCTTCCGTTTGATCGGTCAGCGATGTAAGGAATGGACTGAATGATGGATTCTTTCCATAATTGTAATTGTTCCCGATGCCCCATCAAGGAATCAATCTCAAAAAACAGCTCTAAGACCTTAAAAGGAGCTATAATTTCTTCATGTCTTAAATGTTTGGGATAGTGTTCCCACGGCGCATAAGTTCCTTTAAACATAGCAAACGGTTTGTGCCGAATTCCATCACCCGGCTATCACAAAGTTGAGCCTAAGAGTAATGGTATACCACAAAATGCTTTTGTGTTACACGAAATCACGGTGGTGTTTTACAAGTCTTTCATTGTGCTTTAAATAGTGAGCGCAGATGCTTATATTTGAGTAACGATATTAGCTAACATACATCCGCTTTTTACATCACCGACTTATTTATACATTTGACCTATGGCAGAAACATTACACATCGGACGCAAAATTGCTAGGATTAGAGAATTCAAAGGAATCAAGCAGGAAGCACTAGCTATTGAACTTGGTGTTTCTCAGCAGACAATTTCTAATATCGAAAAAAGTGAAAAGATAGAGGATGAGGTTTTGGAAAAAATTGCAAGGGCTTTAGAAGTTCCGAAGAGCGCCATTGATAATTTTAACGAAGAGGCAGTTGTAAATTATTTCAACACATTTAACGATAGCAGTATTAATAGTAATTTCGGAACAATACATTTCAACCCGATCGATAAGTGGCTTGAAGTTATTGAAGAAAACAAAAAGCTTTACGAACGTATTTTAGCCAGCGAACGTGAAAAAGTCGATATATTGACACAGAGAAAGTAGTATTGCTTTACTCGAAGATTCACTCGAAACATTAATCAAATTTTTTAAGCACCCAACATCATACAACTAATTAACTATTTATCAATCAAGAGTCACTTAGAATAGCTCAATCACCGCTAAGCCTTAAACATTCTTGCAAATATTTGATATATGGACGTGGGTTTGTTGGGTGGTTATTTATTATGATTCTGATAATTTCTTTTAATTGCAATGAGTCCGATAACAGTTCTATAAATATTCTATTCCAACTCAGCCAATAAGGGCTATTTTTATTGTTTTGATAGTTTTCATAAATTATTTCATGAAAGTTCGTGATATAATATAACAATGCGTCCTTTTTTGCACGAAACAAAAGATCATTAGCGTCTATAGTCTTACAAATATAATGGCTATCATAAATACTCCATAATTGAGGATCTGCAATTAATATCTTGTCCATTTCGAGCAAAAAATCAGTACTCTTGTGGATATCCTCCTTACCACCTTTCTTTTTTTCTAAAAGATAAAATATAAGTAAATTTACAATACTTATTAAAAGTGAAACCAATGCAATAACTGTAGATGAATCCATTGTTTAACCTTAATTAATAGTTATCATTAACTTAATAAAATTGTAACCGCACAGCTTGTAAGGTCCGTATTGGGAAATCTTATAATTTCCAAGTCTTTATACTCAAAACTTGCGGAAATAAGTTTTAGAAACGAATCGACATTATGAGCTACTAATTCTGGCAATTGTTTCAACCTTTCCTGACTCATATATCGGTCATCATTTATATAAATTGTAATTCCTTTTCTTGCAATTTCCCGAAGGCCTTTCAAAAATATTTTATCGTAATCCACCTTGTTATCTTGCATTGTACTTAAAGTCCCAATACAAAACACCCAATCGGTCTTTTTCAAAGCACCAGTGCCGATATTTAGAAAATCATCATGAATAAATTCTGACAAAGGATCGGATTCGAAACTTCTAACCGCTGAGTTGTAAAAGAAATCAACGGCTTCAATTCCCAAATATTGCTTTTGGTAGTTGTATTCACCTCTAACAAATTTTAAAAGATTTCCAACTCCACAACCTACATCTGTAATTGTTTCTAAGCTATTCCAATCTATAAGATCGCTCATTGTAGATGCTTTATATACGTCAAAAGCCACTTGGGTATTTGGCCATCCACCGCCATTAGGATGATCTTTTACATATGAAGCGTAAAATACATCTAATCTATTTAAATCCGTTTTCATGATAATACATCTAAATTAAATACCAAACTTTTATAATGACTAATAGGATTTTAGCGGCTTATTCAAACAGCACAATATAATATTTTGTACTGGCATTAAACTTATTTTGAAATATCATTTAGATTCAAATTGATGCGTTTAATGCGCACACCAAGGCATTCACCGCGTAAACAACTACTCAACACAAGCAGGGAAGCTGTCAAGGGGGCGGCGATAGCCGCACTTGTATACCCTTGACAGCTTTCCTGCGGTGTTACCTTCGTGGCAGCAGTGCAGTGCCTTTTTACAATCCGGCGAAAGCAGGTATGTTATGAGTAAAGCGAATTTCATTCCTGCCAGGGGCAGCGAGGCTGATGGCGTAATGGAACCCGGCGCAAAGCGCGTGGTGTAATGCAGCCATTTGCCGCAGCTGCTTTACCAACCACCAAAAAAAGAAAACCTATCTATTTTTTTTCTTGCCCTGTCGCTTAGCCCTCCGCAATTCCTGAACTTTCTGCTTAGCCAAATCACTGGCCTGCTTTTTCTCTTTGGCCTCCAGCTGCGCTGCTGCTAGATCCGCCGCCATTGCTTCCAGGCTGTCCGCTTTTCTAATTGCCTTGTCTGGGTCAGCCAAATAAGTGGTATCTGCCCATAGTGCAATAGCAGGGTGGTTTTGCCTGATCATATGAAATTTATCCGCACCGGGCTGCAAGTCATAGTTACGAAATAGTAAATGGACTGCGATACCTACTGATACGATTACGAGTAATATTAGGATAACGATTACTCTCAAGACCTTTTTCGTTTCTATGTCTAGAATATGCTTTACCGGGATGGATTTAGGAATAAGATCTATCTTAACCCCAAATTCATTTAACTGAGCCTGAAACATTTCAGCCGGGTACTGCGTGTTTTGTTGATTGATCGCTGATTTTAATTCTTCAAAGTGAGGCGTGTAATCAGGAAACTTAATCTCCCGCTTTTCCAGTTCATCTACCTTTTTGATCAGTTCGTTCTGAATTTCATCTGCTATGCTTTTTTCATAATCTTCCATTGTTAGATCCTTTCTAATCTTATTCTCTTAATCTTACCGGGCGTTAGTACGTGCTTGTTTGCTGCGCCGCCTGTTGCGCCCGTGTATTGCCTCATCATCCACGTCATCCGCGATGTTAATGTCAGTACCATAGCCCTTATAAGAAGGGTTGTAATCCGCTTCTTCTACTGATTGATCAGGCTTTTGCCTATTTACCGGTGCCACTGGCTGCTTACTCTCAAACTCTTGTAACGCCTGCCGTAATTCATTAATCATGCTCTTACGCTGTATATCTGCATCCTGCCGCTGTTGTACTTGTTGCTCTAATGTCTTAAACAGATTGCCATAACTCATACTCCGGTCGACCTCTGAGCCTTTAAATTGGTATCCGTCTTTTGCAAAACTGATCCCTTGCACTTCAGTGGTGCCACTTTTGTATTTGTACAGCATTTCAATGCCTATTGCGGATAACCGGACTTTTAACTCATCCATGTTCTTAATCCACCGGATTTCTCCCTTAATGGCATCGAACAATTCGTACTTGACCTTATCCGCCCCTTTCAGCTGTTGCCGGTTGACCTGTTCTTTGCCTGTAGCCATAAAGAAGCCATGCTTTAAGGTTAGCTCTTTACAGACCTTGGCATTCTTTACGTGCTGGTATTTATCTGATATGGTCTTACCACAGTTATCTACCCGGTTGTAAACAATATGCAAGTGCGGGTGCGTCTTATCGTGATGCCTGACAATTAAGAGCTGCGTGTCCTGTATCTTCATTTTGACTAAGTACTCATGTGCTACCGATAACATCAGTTCATCACTTAGCTGTGGCATATCGTTCGGGCTCCAGTTCAACGCAATATGTCCGACAGCCTGACCTAAGGCAGGGTTCATTTTCCTTCCCAGGTTAAAGTCATAGGTGATGTTTGCCACCTGGTCAATACGAACACCAATCGCGTCTAAGATTACTGCGTCTTTTTTCAGCACGTTGTACTGCACGCAGCCACCAAAGCTCTTACCCGGCTTAGGAATCTTTCCCATCATTACCACGCAAAGATTTAATCACCTTACCAATCTCCTTCATGAGCTCAACGCACATTTTTGCAATGGTCAAAAAGCCACCGCTGTTTGCTTTCCTGGCAAGCTGGTTCAGGTTATTGGCCATACCTGACAAGTCATGCAGGAACAGCCGGTCCTGATGCGTAAGTCTTTGAATGACCTTCGCACTTTTAGCCGCTGCCCTGAACCAGTCACTGATCTTCATACCGGCTGATTTCGCCTTATTCTCGATATAAAAATGCTCCGTAGCACTAAGCCTAACCCTGATTGATCTTTCCCTTTTTATCTTTTTGCGCGGTGCACCACCCGGATGTTTTGGGCGGTTAGCTACCTGCAAATCTTTGTCTTTTGTTGTCGTTTCCATAGTTCAAACGATAATTTAATAAGGTGGCTTGCCACCTCCTGATTCAGTCTCTTTTGCGACCACCGGGAGCAAAAGGCAAGTTTGCCCCCTTTGCCCAAAGGGCTTAGGGGAGTTTTTGTGGAACAAAAACACAAACTTGCTTCTTCTTAGCACGCGGACAGGTAATCCCCCGGTTACAGGGTAAACCCTGTAACCCTATATCAGCTTCAAGCCATACGCAAACCATACCGCTGCTGTAAATCCCGGCTAAACATCCCATCCGGCAGGCCAGTAAACCTGGCTGCCGAGCCTGGGATGATAGGATGGCTGGTAACGCATATAACCGTACTCATCCAGTTCCTTAATGCACTTGTGGTAGGTCGCAATGGATGCGATCTTACTGTAGGCCATCAGTGCCTTTCGGGTCACCTGGAAAGGGCTTACAAAATCGCTGCGCTGCCAGTGAACAAAAAGCCCGGTGAATAAACTGATATGTGTCGCGTTCAGCCGCTCGTCCTTACTCATTCGGCGCAGCAGCCTGCCGTAACCTGCAAGGTCAGCCGTTGATACCTTAGCTGCCATTATTTGCCTCCTTCCAGTAGCTTGTTAATGTCATCCAGCTTATAGTACATGATGCTGCCGATCTGGGTAAAATTTAGCGTCCCGTTAATGCGCAGGTGCTGTAAGGTGCCCGGTGATATTTTCAGCAGCTTCCTGACCTCATTACTTTTGAGCCATTGTTTGGACTGCCCTTGCCCGTCCAGTTGTATAAGCTTTTTGATTTCTGTTAATAGCTCACTTTTAAATTCCTTCAGATCATCCTTAGTGATCAATTCATTTGCCGTCATAGGCTTTGCCTCCGTTGCTTAATAATAGTTCCTTTCCGTGAGTAGCCATACATCACGGGTTAAGTGCTTTTCTAATGCAGAAAAGCATTTCAATAATCAGTTTCTTAGATTGACCTCCTTTCGTTAATTACCGGTTCAATGCCAGTATGCATTGATACCGGTTGAACACAATGTTTCAAATGTCAGCACGAAAAGGGCTTTTTATATGACCAATGAGGGCGTTTGGTCAGCAATGGAGGGTTTTATGCTTATTCCTTGTCCTGGGGAACGATCTTGTAGCGCTTGTCTTTTTCAGCAATCTCAATGAACTTGGCGGGTTTGTCGCCTTTAGTGGCAGGGAAGTAATTACGGGCGGTGTCTATGGAGATATCCTTATCGCCGTGTTTGAAGTATTTGGCGATCATTTTATAGTAG
>Ga0265780_10011862_pt1 | contig 10268 bp, 7 predicted proteins | sample P1T30metagenome_FD_192432 | JGI IMG/M metagenome (GOLD analysis project Ga0265780, IMG submission 192432) | Plant litter microbial communities from East Loma Ridge, Irvine, California - P1 T30 | ecosystem: Environmental > Terrestrial > Plant litter > Unclassified | place: USA: California... | reverse complement strand
TCGAGATGTCGGCGGCGTGGCTGGCCGACGACATGCCGGCCACGCGCGCCCAGATGGACGTGGTGGCGGCACGCTTCAACGAGGCGTTTACCTATCGCTGGGAACGGGTCATCGAATTCCTCAAGCTGCACTATGTGCTGTCGACGCGCAGCGACTCGCCCTACTGGATCGAACACCGCCAGGCCGGGTCGATTCCGGCGCGCCTGCAGGAGCTGCTCGCCTTGTGGCGTACGCGCCCGCCCTCGCGCCGCGACTTCCCGCGCATCGAGGAGGTATTTCCTTCCGCCAGCTATCAATATATCCTGTACGGGATGCAGTTCGCGTTCGACGGCGCGCCGCGCGCATCCGACCTGCCGCAGGAAGCCGACCGCCACTTCCGCGAGGCAGCCCGGCTGACGGCGCAGATGCTGCCGGCACTGCCGTCGAACCGCGCGCTGCTCGAGCATATCCGGATGCACGGCCTGCCGCGCATCTGACAACAACGATAAAGAGACACCATGCCCAATCACGCAATACTGAACAACGTCGACCACAAGCACCTGCGCGTGATCACCGCGCGCGGCGCGGCCTATGGCGACGCCGTCATGTCGGCCCTGACCTTCCCGGCCGAATTCCGCGAACTGCAAGCCTGTTACCCGATCGTGTTCGCCAAAAACGCGGACGGCACGGCCTTCGACGCGCTCGCCCTGTTCGGCTTCCAGAGCGGCGAAAACCTGTTCCTCGACGAGCGCGACGGCACCGCGCGCTGGGATGCGCCGGCGATCCCGCTGAGCGTCGAGCGCCAGCCCTTCCTGATCGGGCGCGGTGGCGAGGAACTGTCGATCCACGTCGACCTGGATCACCCGCGCGTGTCGAACTCGGACGGCGCCGGTGAGTCGCTGTTCCTTACCTACGGCGGCACCACCGAATACCTGGAACGCATCGCGTCCGTGCTGCGCACCCTGCACGACGGCCTGGACGACGCGCGCAACTTCAGCGCGGCGCTGATCGAGCTCGAGCTGCTGGAATCCTTCGTAGTCGACATCGAGCTCGACGACGGCTCTCAGAACCGCCTGGGCGGCTTCTACACCATCAACGAAGAGCGCCTGCGCGCCCTGTCCGGCGAGCGCCTCGAACGCCTGAGCCGCACCGGCTACCTGCAGGCGATCTGGATGGCGGTGGCGTCGCTGTCGCAGTTCCGCGCGCTGATCGACCGTAAGAATCGCTCGATGGCCGGCACCCATGCTTTCAATCGATAAGCAGGTGCGCGAGCAGGCCGTCGGCGAGAAAATCCCCGACGAGCTGCTGCGCGCCACCACGCCTTACATTGTGCGCGGCCTGGCGGCGCGCTGGCCGCTGGTGCAGGCCGGGCTGCAATCGCCCGACCACGCCGACGCCTACCTGCGCGGCTTCTACGGCGACACCACCGTCAACGCCATGCTCGGCAAGCCCGAGATCAAGGGGCGCTTCTTCTACAACGAGGATCTCAGCGGCTTCAATTACATGTCGGTACGGGCGCGCCTGGACGGCGTACTGGACGAGCTCAAGGTGCAGCGCGGCATGGAACGCCCCGGCGCCATCTACGTCGGTTCCACCACCATCGACAACGCCCTGCCCGGCCTGCGCAACGAGAACGACGTCGACCTCGGCGGACGCGACGCGCTGGCCAGCATCTGGATCGGCAACCGCACCCGCATCGCCGCCCATTATGATTTGCCGGACAACCTGGCAGTGGTCGCCGCCGGGCACCGCCGCTTCACGCTGTTCCCGCCGGAGCAGCTGGCCAATCTGTACATCGGCCCGATCGATTTCACTCCGGCCGGCCAGGCCATCAGCCTGGTCGACTTTGCCGCGCCCGACGCCGCGCGCTTTCCGCGCTTTGCCGAGGCCCTGCGCCATGCCCAGGTGGCGGAACTCGGACCGGGCGACGCCCTGTTCATTCCCGGTATGTGGTGGCACCACGTGGAAGCGCTGGACCGCTTCAACATCCTGGTGAATTACTGGTGGCGCCAGTCGCCGGACTGGATGGACACGCCGACCAACGCGCTGATGCTGGCGCTGCTGACGATGCGCGAACTGCCGGACGAGCAGCGGCGCGCCTGGCAGGAGATCTTCCGCCACTACATTTTCGAGCCCGACGAGGCCAGCCTGGCGCATATTCCGCCGCAGGCGCGCTATGCGCTGGCGCCGCTGGACGACGACCGCGCACGCCATTTGCGCGGCCAGCTGCTGAAAAGAATAAACCGCTGAAGGAGACACGGATGGATACCAGGACCACGGATACCCCAGGCACGGACACGCCGGTGCGCCGCATCGTGATCGCCGGCGGCGGCACCGCCGGCTGGATGGCGGCGGCGGCGCTGTCGCGCACCCTCGGCAAGCGGCTCGACATCAAGCTGGTCGAGTCGGACGAGATCGGCACCGTCGGCGTCGGCGAGGCGACGATTCCCTCGCTGGTGCATTTCCACCGCCTGCTCGACATCGACGAGCGCGAATTCATGGCCGCGACCCAGGCCACCTTCAAGCTGGGCATCAGCTTCGAAGGCTGGCGCGCGCGCGGCGAAGATTACATCCACTCGTTCGGCATGACCGGCACCGACCACTGGACCGCCGGCTTCCAGCACTTCTGGCTGAAGGGGCGCGAACGCGGCCTGGCGCACGACTACGGCGACTACTGCCTGGAACTGCTGGCGGCCAAGGAACACCGCTTCGCCCACCTGCCGAACCAGGGCCTGAATTACGCCTACCACCTGGACGCGACCCGCTACGCGCGCTACCTGCGCCGTTTTTCCGAGCACTTCGGGGTCGAGCGCATCGAGGCGAAGATCGAGCGCGTGGAGACCGACGGCGGACGCATTTCCGCGCTGCTGCTCGATTCCGGCAAGCGCATCGAGGGCGATCTGTTCATCGACTGCACCGGTTTCCGCTCGCTGCTGCTGGGCCAGGCGCTGGGCGTCGAGTACGAAGACTGGTCGCAATGGCTGTTCAACGACAGCGCCATCGCGGTGCAGACCGAATCGGTGGGACCGGCGATTCCGATGACGCGCTCGATCGCCCACGACTGGGGCTGGCAGTGGCGCATCCCGCTGCAGCACCGCACCGGCAACGGCATCGTGTTCTCTAGCCGCTTCGTCGACGACGACACGGCGCGCGCCGCGCTGCTTGCGAATATCGAAGGCAAGGTGCTGACCGAGCCGCGCGTGATCCGCTTCAAACCCGGCCAGCGCAAGCAGGTCTGGGCCGGCAACTGCGTCGGCATCGGCCTGGCCAGCGGCTTCCTGGAACCGATCGAGTCGACCAGCATCCACCTGATCCAGCGCGCCATCGTGCGCCTGCTGCAGATCTTCCCGACCAACGGCATCGTTCCGGCCGACGTCGCCGAGTACAACACCCAGGCCGAGGAAGACATCCGCACCATCCGCGACTTCATCATCCTGCACTACAAGGTCACCAACCGGCGCGACACGCCCTACTGGCATGACGCGGCGACGATGCAGGTGCCGGACTCGCTGCAGCACCGCATCGACCTGTTCCGCGACACCGGCCGCGTATTCCGCCTGCAGAACGAACTGTTTGCCGAAAACTCGTGGGTACAGGTGATGCTGGGCCAGGGCCTGACCCCGGCCAGCCACCACCAGAGCGCGGATTTGATGGGCGACGAGGAACTGGCCGGCTTCCTGGACGGCATCCGCGCCAACGTGCGGCGCAGCGCGTCGCAGCTGCCGCAGCACGAGGTGTATGTGCAGCAGTACTGCGGCACCAAGCCGTAGGCGGCCCGCGGCGCCAGCCCGCTCGGGTGCGCCGCGGCGGCCGGTTCCGGTCTAGTATCGGATCATGCTCAAACAAATCGCACCCGACCTGTGGCACATGGAAACCGGCATCCAGACCGCCGGCATCCCGCTCACCGCCCGCATGACGGTCGTCCGCTTGCGGGACGGCCGCCTGTGGATCCACTCGCCGGTGCGCTTCGGCCCCGACGTACGGGCGCAGATCGAAAGGCTGGGCGAAGTCGCCTGGATCGTGGCGCCGAACCGTGCCCACCACATGTTCATGGGCCCGTGCAAACAGGCCTTTCCGGACGCGCGCCTGTACGGCGCCCCCGGGCTGCAACGCAAGCGCTGGGACCTGGCCAACCTGCACCCGCTTGACGATGCCATCGAACCCGAATGGGCCGACGACCTCGAGCAGGTGCTGGTACGCGGCATCCCGGCCATCAACGAGGTGCTGTGGTTCCACAGGGCGTCCGCCACGCTGATCGCGACCGACCTGCTGCAGTGCTGGTGCGGCGCTCTCGATTGGCGCGCCGAAGCCTATGCGCGCCTGACCGGCGTGCGCAGCCACCTCGACCTGCCGCGCACGGTGCGTCTGGCAACCCGCGACCGTGCCGCAGCCGCGGCCGGCGCCGCGGCCGTGCTGCGCTGGCCGTTCACGCGGGTGATCACCGCGCACAATGCCATCGTCGAACAGGATGCGCATGCGGCGGTGGAACGGGCCTTTGCCCGCTTCGCCGCCTGATCCTATTGTTTGCGCATGGACAGCAGCATGGTCAAAGGGATAACATCGGTCTTTTGATTCATTGGGACCGCCATGCCTGCTCTTCGCCGCCTGACCGGCGCCGCCGCCTTTGCCATTAGTGTGTTCGCGTCCGCCGCACACGCCCAGACCCCTGCCGCCTGCGCCACCCGTGACAACTGCATCGACGCCATCCTGGATGCGGCGCGCAGCGGCCGCCAGCTCGACGAGATGGCGCTGATGCGCGCCCTGCCGCGCGCCTTCGGCACGCGCCCGGCAGCGGCGGGCACGGTGGTCGCGGCGGACGCGCGCAGCGACGGCTCGCTCAGCGCCGCCGAACCGGATGCCATCCGGGCAGCTCTGCAGCACGACCCGAAATGGGCCACGCTGCCGGCCACGGAGCGCCGGCGTGCGCTGGGGACGGCTTACCTGAAGGCCGGCCAGCCGGCGCAGGCCGAGCTGGAAATCGACGAAGCGATCGCCAACCAGCCGACGTACGCGCCCTACTGGCAAGACCTGGCCGAGGTCTACACCCGGCAGGGTCGGCGTGACAAGGGGGCGGCGGCGCTGGTCGTCGCCACCGACTGGACCACCGACGCCGAGACCGTGCGCCAGTCGTATGCGCAGGCGGCGCAGCGCGGCAGCGGCAATGGCAGCGGCGTGCCGTATGCGGAGGCGCTGCAGCTGCTGGACGCCAGGACCGCCACCCTCGCCCGGCGCGAGGCGGCGCTGGCGCCGAAGCCCCTGACCAGGGGAGCGGATGGCAAATTCGAAGATCTGCCGGAAATGCTGTTCAACAGCTGCATCAAGCCGAGCTATCCGCGCTCGTCGCTGCGCAACGAAGAAACCGGCCGGGTCACGCTGGAATTCCTGGTCGACACCGCGGGCAAGCCGGTCCAGATCCGCAAGGTCCGTTCGAGCGGCCATGCGGCGCTCGACAACGAGACCCTGCTCGCGCTGTCGGCGTGCAGCTTCAGGCCGCCCGTCGTCGACGACAAGCCGGCCGCGGCCTGGGCCATCGTGCAATACGTGTGGTCGCTCGAATAGCGCGGCAGCTCCGGCTCAGTGCGGCCCGATGTGCTCGTACAGGATGATGCAGCCGATCGCGATCAGCACCAGCCCGCCGACCAGTTCGGCGCGCCTGCCGACGATGCGTCCCAGGCCGCGCCCCAGCATCACGCCCAGCGTCACCATGGTGAAGGTGGCCAGGCCGATAGCGCCGGCGGTGGTGAAGATATTGGCGTCGATCAGCGCCAGGCTGGCGCCGACCACCATGGCGTCGATGCTGGTGGCGAAGCCAGTGATCGCCAGCAGCCAGAACGAATGCTTGCTCGGTTTGTCGTCGTCGTCCTCGCCCGGCGTCAGGCTCTCGCGGATCATGCGCAGACCCAGCAGGCCAAGCAGGGTGAAGGCGATCCAGTGGTCCCAGGCTTCGACATAGGGGGCCGCCACATGGCCCAGCGCCCAGCCGACCAGCGGCGTCAGGCCCTCGATGACACCGAAGATGATGCCGGTGCGCAGGGCTTCCTTGAGGTGGGGACGCTGCAGGGCCGCACCCTTGCCGATGGCGACGGCAAAGGCGTCGGTGGACATGGCAAGCGCGATGGCGGCGGTGGCGAGGAAATTCATGGGTGTCTCGTGGCCGGGCGTGAACGAAGGTACGCCGGCGCGGCCCGGACAGAGCGCGCTGGCATACCCAAGGTCTTGCCAACCGAGACGGCTGCCCGTACCACGGCGCCGTGTGCGCCGAGTGTGTTGATACGGGAACTTCCTGGCACCGGAACGGTACGCGGAAGCAGGCTACTCCCCTGTGGGATTGGGCGCATCATACAACATGTGCAATAAAAAACCCAGCGCCGCCGTGAAGCGGGACGCTGGGAAAGGGACAGACACCGGTATCCGGGTTCAGTCGTGCGGTGTCACGCAGGTGCCCGCCGCGCTCATTCGAGCTCCTCGCAGCGCACCGTGTCGGCATCGCCGGCCGCGCCGCCGAGCACGTCGATGTTGCCGAAGGCGGCCGTGAAGCCGGCGCTGCTGCTCACGCTGAAGGGCGTGTCGACGCGCGCCATATCCACGCCCCTGGCCGTGAAGCAGGCCAGCGGAATCTTGACGACCTGCCTGCCCTTGCCGGCCAGGCGCGCGAACAGCCGGGTGGCGTCCAGTGGCTGGCCGCAGGCGCTGCTGCCGCTGATGCTGCCGCTGCACAGCATGCCGAGCGTGACCTTGCCGGCCGGCGCGGCCTGCACCATCGTGTCGAAGCGCAGCACGCCCTGGTCGCTGGCCGCCCGCGGCAAGGCCAACGCCCTGCTGCCATGCGCCTCATAGGTGGCGGCGCCGGTCCAGGCCACCAGGCGCGCATCCTGCTGGGTCTTGAGCTGCACCACCGAAGCAGTGGCGCCGGGCACGCTGACGGCCGCATTCAGGTCGGCACCGAGCGGCTTGCTCTCGCCGCCGCCGCGCAGCCGCAGCGGGAAGCTGGCGCGGTCGGCCTGGCCCGACAGCGGATAGGTGGCCGAAGCGCTGCAGCCGCCGGCCGGGTAAGTCGTATCCAGTTGCCCGAGCCGGGAGCGCTGGCCGGCTTTCAACCCGTAGCCGTAGGCGAACAGCGGGGCGTAGTCGGCATCGCCGACGTTGAGCGCGGTCTGGCAGACGGTCTTCGGCCACGAATACGTCAATGTGCCGCGGAAGTCGTAGGCCTTCGCGCCCTTGCCCGCGACCAGCAGGTCGGACACGCCCTTGCCCTCGGTGCCCGGCAGCCAGGCGGCGACGAAGGTGTCCGACAGATTCAGCAGGTCGTTGACCCACAGCGGCCGGCCCGACATCAGCACCGTGATCACCGGCTTGCCTTTACCGTGGACAGCCTGCAGGACGGCCAGGTCTTCCGGATAGCGGCTGGAATGGCGCAGCGTGCCCGAGGGGACGATGTCGCCGTCGCCTTCGGCATACGGGCCTTCGCCGATCACGGCGATGAAGGCATCGAAGCGTGCCGGGTCGACGCCCTTGCCGTCCACACTATAGGTCACGTTGGCGGCGCCGGCCGCCGCGCGGATGCCGGCCAGCACCGTGTCGCCATTCGGGAAGTCGGCGTTGGTGTTGCCGGTGCCTTGCCAGCTCAGGGTCCAGCCGCCGGTCTGGTGCGGCATGCTGTCGGCGGCCTTGCCAACCACCAGAATACGCCCGCCGGATGCCAGCGGGAGTATCGGGCCTTCGTTCTTCAGCAGCACCAGCGATTCGCGCACCGCGCGCCGCGCCAGTTCGCGTGCCTGCATCGCGTCAGGCTTGCCTGCGTAGCGGTTGGCGGAAGGCCGCGTGCCGAACACGCCGGCGCGCAGCTTGACGCGCACGATGCGCGACACGGCGTCGTCGATGCGCGCCATCGGGATGCGGCCCGCTTCCACATCCTGCATCGTGTTGCGGATGAAGGCTTTCCAGTCGTCCGGCACCATCACCATGTCGATGCCGGCATTGATCGCGCGCGCGCAGCTGTCGTTGCGGCAGCCCGCCACCTCGCCGATGCCGTTCCAGTCGGTGACCACGAAGCCGTCGAAGCCCATTTTGTCCTTCAGGATGTCGGTCAGCATGCGCTTGTCGCCGTGCAGCTTGCCGTGGTCCTGGCCGGTGCCGGTGTCGACCCAGCTGTTGAACGAGGCCATCACGGTCTGGGCGCCCGCTTCCAGGCCGCTGAAGTAGCCCGGCGCGTGGATATTCATCATCTCGCGCTCGGTGGCGCGGGTGACGCCGGTGTTGATGCCGTTCTCGGTACCGCCGTCGCCCATGTAGTGCTTGATGCTGGCGATCACGTTGCCATCGTCCTTGAAGGCGCCCTGCAAGCCCTTCACATACACGCCGGCATAATCCTGCACCACGCGCGGGTCTTCCGAAAAGCCTTCGTAGGTGCGGCCCCAGCGGTCGTCGCGCACCACCGCCACGGTGGGTCCGAACACCCAGGCAATGCCGGTGGCGCGCACCGCCCGGCCGGTGGCGGCGCCGATCTCGCCGACCAGCGCCGGGTCGTGGGCGGCGCCGAGGCCGATATTGTGCGGAAAGGCGGTGGCGCCATGGGCGTTGTTGTGGCCGTGGACGGCGTCGGTGCCCCAGATCACCGGCACCTTGAGCGCCATGTCGGTCGCCATCGAGGCATCGTAGAAGCTGTCCGCGAGTTTCACCCAGGCCGCCGGCCCGGCATATTTGTCCATGCCGGGCGTGCTGCCGCCACCGTTCAGCACCGCACCCAGGTAATACTGCCTGACGTCGTCCGGGGTGACGCTTTTCAGCTCGGCCTGGGTCATCTGGCCGATCTTCTGCGCCAGCGTCATCTGGCCGACGATCTGGGCGACGCGCGCTTCCAGCGCCGGGTCGGGCGCGATGGCGCTGTGCAGGCGTGGCCACGCCGCCAGCTGTTTGCGGGCCGGCGCCTTGGCAGTATCGGCGGTATCGGCAGCCTGCGCCGGCGCGGATCCGAGAGCGGGCAAAGCCAACGCCACGGCCAGTGCCATGGCCAACGCCGGCGTCGTGAGCGGCCGCGCCGGCTGCGGGCGGCGGAATGCTTGGGTCATGCAGGGTCTCCTGTTTATCCGGAACCGCGATTGGAAACGATTCCAATGTGTGCCGTGATAGTGAAGGGAAATCCCGGCCCTGTCAACTCGTCCGTCAAACCTCTCGGAGGAAGGCCTGGTACCAGCGGGCGCTGTCCTTCAGGCGCCGCTGCTGGGTCGCGTAATCGACATGCACCAGGCCGAAACGGCGCGCATACCCTTCGGACCACTCGAAGTTGTCGAGCAGGCTCCAGGCAAAGTAGCCTTTGACCGGAGTGCCGTCCTTGACCGCCCCGCGCAGCGCCGCCAGGTGGCGCATGAAGTAGCGGCGCCGCTCGACGTCGTGGACCGCGCCGTCGTCCTCGACCACGTCGTCGTAGCAGGCGCCGTTCTCGGTCACGTACAGCGCACCCGGCGCGTAGTCATGGTGCACGCGCAGCAGCAATTCGGCCAGGCCCTGCGGCGCTACCGGCCAATTCATCGCCGTCGTCTCGACGCCGCGCGCCTCCAGCACGCGCACCCCGAGCGGCCCCTTGCCGGGGGCATCGGCCACGGTCTCCGGGAAGTAGTAATTCACGCCCAGGAAATCGGTGGGCGCGGCAATCGCTGCCATGTCGCCGGGATGGACCACCGGGGCGGCGGCGCCGACCTGGCGCAGCGTCGATTCCGGATAGCCGCGGCCGTACAGCGGGTCGAGGAACCAGCGGTAGCGCAGGCCGTCATGGCGTTCCAGCGCGGCGCGGTCAGGCGCACTGCCGGAAGCCGCGCGCAGCGGATGCAGGCTGAGGGCGATGCCGACGCGGGCATCCGGCACATTGGCGCGGATCACCGGCACCGCCTTGCCGTGCGAAAGGAGCACGTGGTGGGCCACCTGCAGCGCGGTCTTGAAATCGGCGATGCCGGGCGCGTGCCAGCCTTCGTGGTGGCCGATCATCGCCGTGCACCAGGGCTCGTTGTGGGTGATCCAGTGCTTGACGCGGTCGCCCAGGCGGCGGGTCATGGTGTCGGCCAGGTCGACGAAGGCATCGACGGTGGCGCGCGCGTTCCAGCCGCCGCGCTCCTGCAGGGCCTGCGGCAAGTCCCAGTGATACAGCGTGGCCCAGGGTTGCAGGCCACGTTCCAGCATGCCGTCGACCAGGCGCTCATAGAAGTCCAGGCCTTTCGGGTTCGGCTTGCCGCCCTCCGCGCCGAAGATGCGCGGCCAGGCGATCGAGAAGCGGTAGGCGCCCAGCCCGAGATCGC
>Ga0265780_10011861_pt1 | contig 10269 bp, 15 predicted proteins | sample P1T30metagenome_FD_192432 | JGI IMG/M metagenome (GOLD analysis project Ga0265780, IMG submission 192432) | Plant litter microbial communities from East Loma Ridge, Irvine, California - P1 T30 | ecosystem: Environmental > Terrestrial > Plant litter > Unclassified | place: USA: California... | reverse complement strand
TCGGGAATCTCGTCGATCTGCGACTGCGCCGCGTCGCCGACGTTTTCCATGCGCCGGCTTCGCATCTGCATCTTGAGCAGGGCTGCATCCTTGGCCTGGAACTCGAAGGACTGCGTCACCACCAGTTCGAATGGCAGCGTGAGTAGGTCGTCGAGGAACATCGGGTTGGTCTCGGATGGGTAGGCCTCGATACCGAGCATGGCGCCGTAGTGGGTTCCTTCGGGATTGAGGATCTTGACGGACTCGTCCCCGAAAACTGGCCGCATGCCGCCGATCAGGCGGTTCAGCGGCACGGGCGCATACGGCACGCGTTCCCACTCGCCGGTCAACAGGAAGTTGAAAAGCTCGGCGGGTTCCGAGAACAGCACGCCATCCCGCTCGTACAGTTCGAGGCACTCGGCTTCGTAATAGGTTAGCGCAGCCACTAGGTCGGTCACGATCCGTTCCAGCTCGGCCACCTGCCTGGATCGCGCCCGGCTGATTTCGTCGGTGCTTCGAGCCGAGAACAGCGCGGCCAGTACCCCTTCCGTCCTGGAGCCATGTGGGCGCAGCACGATTGTCAGGTACAACTCGTTGGCCATGAGGCGTTCGGCGCCGACCTTCGCGCGGAAACGGTCATTGAGTTCCTGCGCATAGCCGGGTGCGAATTCGCCGTCGGGATACTGGTTCTCTTGCCGCCGCACGATGTGCTGCCAGACGGCGATGCGTGGGTCGGCCAGGCTCATCATCACGCGGTTCAGGCGGTCGTGGCGATTGTTGATCACATCGTCGTCCGCGCATTCGAAGGCAGCGCCGGCGATGCGCACGACACACAGGTACTCCCCTGCCGTGGTGTCGATGATGCTCTGCGTCAGGTGGCCCTGGTAGGGTATGTACCTGGCTGCGGGGGTCTCGCGCCGTGATGCAGCGCGGCGCTTGTTGGAGATACTCATGCTTGTTCTCCCTGTTTCTGGCGGCGATGAAGGCGCCACCGTTTGAAGAAGCTTGGACGCTCCCTGACTGTCAGCGGACTGTAGGAGGCCGCGGACCAGTACCACCTCGACGAGATGAGCGTGCCAAGCGTGGTTCTCGCCCACAGCGCAAGAAGCTCGAAGGTTCGGGGATCCTTGAGCGTGATGAGATAGAAGATGCCGTGTACGGGCAAGCACATCAGCAACCACAACAGGTTCTCGGTCAGGGACAGGGCCTCGACCGATACCAGCAGGTTGAGCATCACGGCCCCGTAGGGCACGCCCAGGATCGTCGAAGGCCGGGTAAGTCCGACCACGAGCGTGTCGACATTGACGCCATCCTCGAATTCCATCTCAGGCTCCCGTCCAGCCACGGAGCATGCTGACGACCTGGTCGCGGCCGAAGAACAATATCGTTCCTACTATTGCGCCGACGAACCAGGCCCAGTTGACGCGTCCCGTCCAGGCGAGGATGCCGATGACGGCGACCGCCAGCGGGATGATCGGGGTCAAGAGTTCCACGACCCAATTCGTCGCCTGCGTTCCGGTTCCAGTGAACTGCGCGAATGCTGGCGACACCTGCAAGACGCACAAGCCGGCCAGCACGGCGGCGTTGAGTGCGCGATTGGCTTTGGTACTCATGGTGCTTCCCTCCTCAGGGTGGTTGAAGAATCGGTAGCTGGCCGCGTCTCGGCGGCCCGGTTGTAGGGATTCCAGTACGTGGCCAGGGCTGTTGGGCTGCGGGCCTGCGAAGGCTCTGGAGGACGCTTGGCGACGGCGACCACGCGCAAGGGCGCGCTGGATGAGGCCTGTGCGGAGCCTACGCCACGGAGCTCGCGTTGCAGGGCCTTGATGTTCTCGTCGTGACGGTGCGCTTTCGCTTGCAACTCTTTGGTCGGGTTCGAGGCCAACTCTCCACGTGCCTTCACCAACTCTTGATGTTCCGCCACCAGTTCCATGTTGAGGATCACGAGGCGTTCCTGATCGCGTGCTTGCTGGACTTCTTTTTCGATGACGGGATAGGAAGACTGAGCTAGCGCACTAGCCGAATGTCCAATTAAGAAAAAAATAATCATACGAAATGCGGACATAAATAAATTTCCCTTCACATATATCAGTGGGCGTTTATTTCTCATGCTCGCCGATATTAATTATCGCCATTAATTGAACATGTGCGAATAGTCCCCTGCGAGCCATATGGAAGTTAGCCAACGGTCCGATGCTGCGCTTTGATTAAACGCAAACCTACTGTGTTGACTTAACACTTAAGTTATATATAGTGGAAAAAGCACGGACTGGTGCACGAAGGAGCGGAATCGTGAGAAATAAAAAGAACCTCACAGGAAAAGAATTTGAATCCATCCGCGTTTACTTAAATAAATTTAACGAGAAGAATATTTCAGGAATTCGCCGAATATTGGTCGACGGGATCATGCAAAAAGACATCGCCCTGGAATTAGGTATGAGTAAGGAGGCTGTCAGTGCTATGGTTGCGCGCGCTTGGTCTGCTCATCTCAAACATGGTGTGAGGCCGGAGGGATGGAGGACTGTCGAAGTAATCCTGCCCGCAGAGTATGCGGAAGTCGTGGAAGAGTTGGCAAACGTGCTACAAACGAGGATGCGAAAATGAAAAAATTCGCCGCAGTGAACCAGAAGGGTGGGGTTGGAAAAACCAATACCAACTGCAATTTTTCACATTGTCTTGCCGAGGCTGGTAATTCCACGCTCATCATCAATGGCGATGAGCAGGAGGATACCAATGACATGATGGTCGAATATGAAGTGACTGGAATTCAGACCCATCATCTATTTGGCAGCAAGCCGCTCGGAAAACTGGAATATCAAAACAAGCTGGGACTGATCGCCTCGGATCGGGAGGCACTGCGAGAAATAGAAGAGTCCAGTGTCGATGATCTTGAACTGGTGGCTAACTTGCGATCGCGACTGGCCGAACTGGCGCCCCATTATCAATACGCGGTGTTTGATACTGCGGGCGCGAATAGCCGCATTGCCAATGCGTTTTTGATCGCATGCGACTTTGTGACGGTGCCCACCAAGATCGACGAGCACAGCATTCGGGAGTCGGTGGAAACAATTGGCCGGATTGGCGGCATACGCACCCATTCGGACCCACGGATGCGAAACGACCATCTCACTTTCCTTGGAATCCTAGTGAACGAGTACGATCCGCGCCAGCCATTCCAGGTCAGGCAATTCGGCCGGCTGCTTGAAGAACATGGCGACCTGATGGTTCCGTATGCGATCACGGATCGCCAGGCTTATCGCGAAGCGGTCAGTGCGAGGGTGCCAGTCTGGAGGCTGCGCAGCGATGAGGGTGGCCACATCAAGACGGCAGCGCGCGAGGCGGGGAAGGAAATCCTCACAGTGTTCGCCTACTTCAAAAGACTGATGGATGCGCATGAGGTGATGAGATGAGGGCGCTTACTGCATTAAAACAGGTGGGAAAGGCTACGCAGCACGCCGATGGTCGCCCGCCCGAGATGCCGCTGGCGAAGATCGTGAAGGATCCGGACAATCCTCGCGCGCCGCTGCACCTTCGTACGCCGGAGGAGCAGCAACAGCAGAACGAACTGAACGAGAGCGTCAGGCAGCGAGGGGTCAAGTCCCCTGTATCGCTACGTGTTCACCCCACGGAGCCGGACACCTGGGTAATCAATCATGGACATTGCCGCTTCGATGCGGCCCAGGCTGCTGGCTTCACGACCATCCCCTACTTCATCGATCCGAACTTCGACAGTTACGACCAGATTGCGGAGAATCTCCATCGAAGCGACCTGTCGATCTGGGCAATTGCGGGTTTCATCAAGCGCAAGCTCGATGAGGGACAGTCGAAGACCGAGATCGCGCAGCGGCTTGGTAAAGATGGGCTGAACTATGTGACCGAGCACGTGGCCCTGGTCGATGCTCCCGGGTGCGTCCATCAGGCATATGCCAGCGCTGTTCGCTCACCGCGGACGTTGTATGACCTGCGTCGTGCGCACGATGAGTTTCCTGACCAGGTGGATGCCTGGTGCAGGACTGGGGTTAGGGTCACCAGGGACGCGATCAGGGAGCTGATGGAAGAATTACGTCATGACGTAATCGGGGGCACTTCGGGACTACATGGCAATGGCAGTTCTGCTGGAGGTGATCACGATATGGACAGGCACACCTGTGATGAGCCTGGTAGTGGAGTCGTGCAGCCACCAGATGCCTCGGGGGCGGAGGTCACCGGATTACGTCATGACGTAATCGTGCCTATGCATCAAGAGGCACTTGCGACGCAGTCCAACGCTGGCGGAGAACAGCAGTCAACGAAGCCTATCGCTACTGGCGACAGATTACGTCATGACGTAACTCGACGGGACCCGCCCTCTTCCGCCAATGCGCAGCCAGCTTCAACACGCGAGGCAGTTGACGCTCGCGCATCAGCCGGGCTCGCCGCTTCCGATAGCTTTGACCCAGGCAGGTCGATACCTGTGCGGTACAGGGGGAGGAACGCGGCGGTGTCGACGGAAGTCACCGTGATGATCACTTTCGACGGCGAGGAAAGTGCCATGGAAGTTCGGCTCTCGGATCTGGAGTTCGTAATGGTCAATGCAGCGAATTTATCCAACCACGCGGGAGTCGATACGTGACGAGTTCAACGAAGGCGCTGTTGATGGCTACTGCTCGAGGCATGGTCGCTATGATGAGGTTCAGCTTGTATGTGCTGCTGCTTCTGGTTGGCCGGATACTTCTTCCGGTCGCGAACCTCGCGATCATTGTCGGACTCGTGGTTTTTTTGTTCTGCGCATTTCTGCGCCCTGATCTGCAAACACCGATGTGGGCAGGAGCTGGCCTGGCGGCTGCCGCAACAATTGCCTCGATCTTCTACGACGCGGCGTTGCGACTGGTAGCTCCCGAGGGAACGGTGATTGTCCGCGATGTGTAAGGTGTGCGCCCGCCGCCCGAAGGGCGAGGACCAATGCTTGATCTCGAAGAGATTAAGCATTCAAGACGACAGTCTATCCTGCCCAAGACCTAAAACCGCAAGCAAAACAAAACCGTCAAAGCCGCGCGACCAGAACTGTACCGAAGTCGATTCGCAAGAATTAGAAAATTCGTGGAGGATGCAAATGGCACAGATAGGAACGATCGTCACCGATGAGATAAAAGCGCAGTTCGATCTGGTAGCCCGGTCACGCGGCACGACTTCCTCGCGCCTGGCCGCGGCCATCATCGCTGACTTTCTCGGGCAAGGTACCGTAGCGGACCAGGTGTCACGGCAAACGCCTTGGGCGCCGCCAATAACGGCGCAGTCGAAAGAGGTCGAAGCGAAGACGGAGCAGGTCTTTGTACGCCTCGAGCCGTTCTACTTCGGCGAGCTCGGAAGGCTGGCGCAGGAACGGCTGTGGTACCGGGGGACGTATCTTGCGAACCTCTTCCGCGCACACTTGACTAGGTCGCCGGTGCTTTGCGAGACCGAGATCAACGCCGTTCGGCAAGTGGCACGGCAGTTGGCGGACCTAGGCCGGAACATCAACCAGATCGCCAGGAAGCTGAATGCGTCGCTGGAACATGCGCACCTCGTGACCTCGCTAGATTTCGAGCTGGTAAAGATGCTCATTGAACTGGAGTCCACCGCTGTCAGGAACCTGATGCAGGCGAACGTGCGTGGATGGGGGGTGTGCGATGCAGAAGCATGAGCCATTGGGCGACGTTCGTTCTGGTCGCCGGCCGGGCATCAATAGGCTGGTTTTCCGCCCTTCGACTGATAAAGTATCGGGTGAGACGCCGAGAGGATCCAGGCAAGCCTGGCGCGATCGAGACTGGGCCTCCATCAAAAAACAGTTGCGCCTCACCGTGAAGCGCGCTCCCGAGGTCGTCATCAACGTCAAGGCCAGCCGTCGGTCGCAAGACAGCGACCATGCCGCGATCGAAGGCGTTCTGCGCTACATGATGTATATCTCGCGTAATGGGCAGTTGCCGACGTTCGACGAGCAAGGCGAACGGAGCGAGGGCCGCGAAGAGGTGAGCGACAAGCATGCGTCGTGGAACCTCGACATGCAGCGGATGAAGGGCCTGAAAAATGAGCCCTTGCATCCCTCGTTCAACATCATCTTCTCCATGCCGGCCAGTACCGACCCGGAGAAGGTTCTTGAATCGGTCCAGGCAGTCGCGCAGGCACGCTTCCAAGGCTACCAGTACCTCATGGCGCTGCATACGCATGAGACCGATCCAGCGAAGGACGCTCCCGAGCACCCGCACGTCCACCTGATCCTGCGGGCAGAGGACGAGGATGGCAATCGGATCCACATCCGCAAGACCGACCTGCGCGCCTGGCGCGAGCAATTTGCCGCGGAGTTGCGCGCACGCGGCATCGACGCGAATGCCACTTCGCGCGCGGAACGTGGACGGTCGCGCAAGGCGGTGAGCAGCGCCGAATGGCATATCCAGAAGCGGAACCAGGACGCCAAAGGACGCCGCGGCTCCCGCGATCCATCGCAAGCCATGGTGGCCCGTTTCCACGCTGCGGCGGAGGAGCTGCGCGAGGGCAAAACCGAACCGAAGCCATGGGAGATTGCGATGGCGGCGCGGCGGCGCGATGTATTGCGCGAACTTGCGGAAAATGCAGCCCGACTGCGTCGCGAGGGCGATTCCGAGCTGGCCGACCAGGTGGAGCGATTCGCCAAGGACATGGCTCCCCTTGATTCGGAGCGGCGCCAGATACAACGAGCGTTGGTCGAGCAGGTGAAGAACCGTCTTCGAGAACGCGGGATCGACAACGCGGAAGATCTGGCAAGGTAGGTCGATAAGACCTGATTCACCTCAATGAGCGCTAGGTCGTTCAGACCTATCCTGTTTATATGCCAGGCCACCCCGGCCAGGCCTCGACAGGAGTCTTTATCATGAACATGATCGATTCTCGATCCGTTCAATCAGTGATCTCGGAGCTCAGCGCTCAGCACCTCGAACTGGCGCCGGAAGGGTGGCGCCAGTGCGTTGAGAAAATTGCGGAAGGCTATGCCGAAGTGGTCGGAGGGCACGTCTACTGCCTCAACTGCGACGGCATTTTACAAGGTGCGCAGGGGCATGACGTTCACTGCGTGACGATGGTGGCGCGCCGCATGCTCGCGAACGAGCCCTTGATCCGTGCCCGCCTCTTGTTTGACTCGGTAGATGGCAATGGGCACGGACATCGCACGACGCCATCTTTCAAGTCTGGTCATCCAACGCGTCGCTCATACAACAGACCACGCCTGCAACTTCGACATTCCGATGTGCAGTACGTCGTTCCCAAATTCCTGCACGCTGAACCGCCAGTGCGGAAGTCATGAATCGGCCCACGCAGGCCACGTTGTGCCTATTTGCCGAAGAAAATTTTCGCATTCCGGAGCCGGAAGACATCAGAGCTGTGATCGCCATGCTGGACTTGACTGCGGATCAGGTAGCGGCCTTGGTGGGCGTCCGGGACGGTCGAGCCGTCCGACGATGGCTCGCCGCAGACTCGTCAAGTACGCACGCGAAGATCACTTATTCCGCCTGGCGACTGCTGATCCTCGAAGCAGGCCTAGTGCAATCGCGACGGAAGCGAAAGCTCCCGCGATGAGGCAGGCGCTCAACCTATCTGACAGGAGTCTATTCTATGAAAGATCTGGAAACCGCGCACGTATGGCGCGAGAAAAATGGCTACATTGGTAAAGGCGGCGTCATTGTCATTTTCAATGGCCTTGCACAGGGATGGGTGAACGAACTGCGCAATCCCGAGACCTGGCGTCCCGGCTGCATTGCGGTGGACGAAGCTAGGCACAGTTGGATCGCGGTCGGCGGAGATGATCAATGCGGCGCATCCAAATGGATGCCCAAGGACACGCACTCGTGGAAGATGCGCGCCCGCAGCCGTCACAATTCTAAACGATACGTGTCATGAGCTTGCAGGACGCGGTCGAGGTGCTAAATGAACTCGCGGAAGCACGCCCAATCAGCGATCGGCGTCGGCTTATCTGCGGCGCCCTTGCGCTCAAAACCGTAACGTGGACTTGCGATGATCGCGATATTGCGGACGCGGCCATCGGACTGGCAACACTTGCGGCAGGCGGGACACTGGATCTCGACGAACATGGCAGGACACGCGCCGCTTTCCTGGCCACGGCTGTTCAGGCACTCATTTCGAGTCGGCTCAGACACGAGGACTATAACGTCGACTAGCCGGCGCGAGTATGCAGGTGAATGTGGCCGAAAGGTAAGCTCGACAATCCCAAGGTGGACAACGTATGAGCGTAAACAACTTCAGTGTTGAGACAACACATTGGGTGGCGTGATCAATAACTTAACTTTAGCTGGTCAGCCGCGAATGACATCTGCGTGAACCTGAAGCCGTCAAATTATCGAAAACTCTACGGAGCCCACATGGAAAATCTCATCCCCGATGAACTGGTTCGACCTCCGGGTCGTGTAGTAATCAACCGGAAGCAGCTCAAGCAAAAGGTTCCGCTATGTGAGCGAACTATCCTCGATATGGAAAAGCGCGGTGATTTTCCGAGAAGATTTTCTGTTACGCCCCGGTTGGTTGTATGGGATCTGGCAGAGATCGACGCTTGGATTGCCCGCCAGTACAAGGCCGCCGTACAGCAACCTGCACCGGGCTCTACCCCCCGGTAGTTGTCCAGTTGTCGACCATGTTGGCCCAAGCCTGCATCATGTGTCGGCGCTGATCAGCGTACTCGGCTTTGTTATAGACAGCGCGAACTCCGCGCTGCTCGTGCGCGAGGCATTTCTCGATCCAGTCGGATTGGAAGCCAGCCTCGTGCAACGCGGTCGATGCCGTACGCCGGAAATCATGTGGTGTGAAAGGCGCAAGAGGCACACCATCCTGGCGCGCTTCTTCCACAATGGCTACAGTGATGCGATTGAAGGTTGCTTTGCTGATCGGCAGATCGCCATCGTACCTGGAAGGGAATACGAAGCTTGACCCTCCTGCGCAGGTCCTTAACGCGACCAGAATGTCGAGTGCCTGCTCAGCTAGGTACACGTTATGCGGATTGCGCCGCTTCATGCGAGCAGCGGGAATGGTCCAAACCCTGTCAGTGAAGTTCACCTCTGCCCAGACTGCCTCGCTCAACTCGGACTTTCGGAGCATGGTCAACAGCAGCAACCGGAGGCCCAGACGGAGCGTAGGGCTTGTAGCGACACGCTCGAGATACCGAAACACCAAGCCGACTTCCTCTCCAGCCAGCGAGCGATCCCGGGGCTGGAACCGGGCGATCGAACTCGGACGTACCTCGTCCGCCGGATTATCTATTTTCTCACCGCGGTCACGCGCATAACGGAAGACCATCATGACGACCTCGCGCGCGTGTACCGCTGTAGCCGGAGCGCCCCGCTCGACTATGCGATCGCATAGCCTGCGCAGCTCTTCCGGGGTTATTTCTTCGAGCTTGAGCCTACCGAATGGCTTCTGCAGATCACGCTCATAGACAGAACGCCGCATGTCCCTCGTCGATTCCGCCATCATGTGACGCCCGAGCCATTCTTCAGCCCATCCTGCGAACGAACTCTCTTCACGCCTCCTGTCCTTGACCGCCGCCTTTTGCCGTGCGGGAGAGCGCCCGGCTGCGATTGTCTTCTTCGCCTGCACAAGCAGTTCGCGAGCTTCGGAGAGCTTAAGGCCACTTGGCCCGTAACGGCCAAGCACCAAGGTCTCTTGCCTGCCGTTGATCGAATAGTTGTACCTGAACGAGACCGTGCCGGACGTGAGCACCGACACGTACAAACCGTCCCGGTCGGTGACCTTGTACGCCTTTTCCTTCGGCTTGAGGTTGCGTAGGGCTGTATCGGTTAGCATCTGAAGCTCCTGATACCATGGTTGAAGGAGTCACTTTTGACGGCGATTTCTCCTGAAAATTCAATCATTTAGGAGAATCAGGTACCATGTTTGAGTGATCCGCATCAACATGGTATGTTCCAGTCAAATGGTACTGACTTCAACGTCGTGCCACGTCCGATGCCATCAAAATCTAATGCTTCAGCATGCCCGCACTTTCCAGCGAATGCCAGCCGAGAATTAAAAAAGCCCCTGAAATCAGGGGCTTGAAGTGTCTTTAATGCCTGAATCTGCCAGATAATGCTGGGTCAGGCATCATTCCCACTCGATCGTCGCCGGCGGTTTCCCTGAAATATCGTACACCACCCGATTCAAGCCGCGAACTTCGTTAATAATCCGATTCGACACCTTGCCCAACAACGAATGCGGCAAATGCGCCCACTGCGCCGTCATGAAGTCCAGCGTCTGCACCGCGCGCAGCGCCACGACATAATCATAAGTACGCCCATCGCC
>Ga0265780_10011860_pt1 | contig 10270 bp, 7 predicted proteins | sample P1T30metagenome_FD_192432 | JGI IMG/M metagenome (GOLD analysis project Ga0265780, IMG submission 192432) | Plant litter microbial communities from East Loma Ridge, Irvine, California - P1 T30 | ecosystem: Environmental > Terrestrial > Plant litter > Unclassified | place: USA: California... | reverse complement strand
GTAATATCTATACGTGAAAAGCTAGTTAATAGAGTTCTTGAACTGGATATTTCGCACAATAAGGAAAAGAAACGGTTGATTCAGCCTAACGATAAAACGTATTTAACTGAATTAAAAGTAACTGATGTTGAAGGAAATGTTTTTAAAAGTGCTCAAGATAAATACAAACAAATCAATCATTATATTGAAATTATAAATAGCCTAATCAAGGAATTTCCTACTGGAAGTATCATGCAGGTAGTAGATATGGGATCGGGTAAAGGGTATCTTACCTTTGCGCTTTATGATTATTTTCATCAGATACTAAACGAACAGGTTAAGATTACCGGGGTGGAATATAGGGAAGATTTAGTCGATTTATGTAACGCCATTGCCAGGCGGTCGGGATTTAAACAACTGGATTTTATTCAAGGAAATATAGAAAATTATAATTTTTCGAGCATCGATTTAGTAATTGCTCTCCATGCCTGTGATACAGCTACAGACGACGCTATATTCAAAGGAATCAAAGCTGGTGCTAGATTAATTGTTGTGGCACCTTGTTGCCATAAACAGATCAGACGTGAAATGGAAAAGAACAAAGTTAAAAATGAAATTTCTGTGCTGACAAAATATGGAATATTTATGGAACGGCAAGCTGAAATGGTAACTGATGGAATTAGAGCGCTTATACTGGAGTATTTTGGTTATAAGACGAAGGTATTCGAATTTATATCGGATGCACATACGCCCAAAAATGTATTAGTGGTGGGGGTTAAACATGATAGCCGGGGAAATAGTAAAATCGAGGATACAAGAAAGCTCGAAATAAAACAGAAAATCGCAGAGACAAAAGCATATTTTGGGATAGGGTATCATCATTTGGAAAAGCTCCTTGAAGAGGACTTGACCAAATAATAGTTTTTCTGTCATAGTGTCATATTGGTATCTGTTTTTTAAGCCATAAATTTCTTAAAATATTGCTAAATGGAAAGTTTTTCTGCCAAAACCCTATTGGCACATTGCTTGTTAAACAGTTGTAAAATAATACGATTTCATAACATAAATAGATATAAATAACATGTCAAAAATTATTGGTATAGACTTAGGAACAACGAACTCTTGCGTAGCCGTAATGGAAGGTAACGAACCTGTAGTTATAGCCAACAGTGAGGGTAAACGTACTACGCCGTCCATTGTTGCATTTGCAGAAAATGGTGAGCGTAAAGTGGGCGAACCGGCGAAACGTCAGGCAATCACCAATCCAACAAAAACGATTTCTTCGATCAAGCGGTTTATGGGTAGTAGCTTTGCTGAGGTTTCTAAGGAGACATCGCGTGTCCCTTATACTGTAGTAAAAGGTGATAACAATACGCCACGTGTAGAGATTGACGATCGTAAATATACTCCACAGGAGATATCTGCAATGATCTTGCAGAAAATGAAAAAAACTGCGGAAGACTTTTTGGGACATGAGGTTACAGAAGCCGTAATCACTGTTCCTGCTTATTTCAACGACGCGCAGCGTCAGGCAACTAAAGAGGCCGGTGAGATTGCAGGTTTAAATGTGAAAAGGATTATCAACGAGCCGACCGCTGCAGCTTTGGCTTATGGCTTGGATAAAGCACATAAAGACATGAAAATTGTCGTCTTTGATTGTGGTGGCGGTACGCATGACGTATCCGTATTAGAATTAGGAGATGGCGTATTTGAGGTTAAATCTACCGATGGCGATACACATCTTGGCGGAGATGATTTTGACCATATCATTATTGAATGGTTGGCAGGAGAATTTAAAATTGAGAATGGCATGGATCTTCATAAGGATCCGATGGCGCTTCAACGACTAAAGGAGGCTGCTGAGAAAGCTAAAATTGAGCTTTCAAGCACCACGTCTACCGAAATTAACCTTCCTTACATTACTGCTGATGCAACAGGTCCTAAACACTTGGTAAGAACGTTAAGCCGTGCTAAATTTGAGCAGCTAGCGGCTGATTTAATTAAACGTACTATAGATCCTTGTAAATCTGCTCTTAAAAATGCAGGTTTAAAAACAAGTGATATTGACGAAATTATCCTTGTTGGTGGATCTACCCGTATCCCTGCCATACAGGATGCCGTAAAAGCATTTTTTGGTAAAGAACCGTCTAAAGGTGTAAATCCGGATGAAGTAGTAGCTATTGGTGCTGCAATTCAAGGTGGTGTTCTGACTGGCGAAGTGAAAGATGTATTGCTGTTGGATGTTACCCCTTTGTCTTTGGGCATAGAAACCATGGGTGGGGTGATGACTAAGTTAATTGAATCTAATACTACTATTCCATCTAAAAAGGCAGAGACATTTTCGACTGCAGCTGATAACCAACCGTCGGTAGAGATTCATATTTTACAAGGTGAGCGTCCAATGGCTGCTCAGAATCGCACCATTGGCAGATTTATTTTGGATGGCATTCCACCGGCTCCTAGAGGTGTTCCTCAGGTGGAAGTGGCGTTCGATATTGATGCGAATGGTATATTACATGTAAGTGCTAAGGATAAAGCTACAGGTAAAGAGCAAAAAATTCGTATTGAAGCTTCATCTGGTCTAACGGATGAAGAGATCAAAAGAATGAAAGAAGAGGCAGAAAAGAATGCTGAATCGGATAAAGCTGCAAAAGAAGAAGCCGAGAAAATTAATAGTGCTGATGCTTTGATATTTTCTACTGAAAAACAGCTTAAAGAATTCGGTGAGAAGATATCTGAAGATAAAAAGGCACCTATTGAGGCAGGTCTGAAAAAGCTTAAAGATGCACATGCTGCCAGAAATTTCGCCGATATCGATGCTGCTCAGGAAGAACTGCAAAGTGCATGGAACGCTGCCTCAGAGGAAATGTACAAAGCCGGACAGGAAGCAGGGCAACCGGAAGGCAACGCGGGTACCGCTGATGGCTCTCAAGCTAGTGATGGCGGAGACAACGTAACCGATGTAGATTTCGAAGAGGTAAAAGACGATAAAAAATAAGCGGTAAATCGTTTAAATAAATAAAAAAGTCCGAAGGTAGCACCTTCGGACTTTTTTATTTATTTAAATATATTGTGCTTACTGCCACAGGCTTGTTGGATAAGTGCCGTCCTGTATCAATTGGTTAATACTGTCCTGTACAAAAGGCTTATCTTCTTTATAAGTGACCCCAAACCACTGATTGTCTGTTGGCACGACTTTAAATGAAGCAGTTCCTGTTCTGACTAAATTTTCACCGATTAAAGGAATAAAAAACTCTGCTTTCGGTTTGTCCTTGTTTTCAAGAGCAAAAACCTTAAACAAATCTTCCGTAAATTTAAATACGCTTGGCGTAAAACCCCAGAAATTCATAGAAACCGGTGTTTCAAAATCCAGAGGATATTCTATTCCCTCTTCTTCATAAACTATAATTTCACCTTTTTTATAGACTTGGGTCCTTTCAGTAATTTCTTCCAGATAACCAGCTTCATTTGTTTTACAAACCCCGCGGGAGACAGAACCGAAATCTGACAAAGTTTTACCTATTTGATATCCAATAATTGAATAATTACTGTCGGACGCTTCAGTTGATAAGAAATCAACCATTTTTTTAAACGCATCATATCCATAATAATCATCAGCGTTGATGACACAAAAAGGCTCATTTATTGTCTTTCTGGCTGACAAGATAGCGTGAGCAGTTCCCCAGGGTTTTTCGCGATAAATTTCCTCTTCAATTCCAAACTGTTTAAGGTCAAAATTCTGAAAAACATAATCTGTTTCGATTCTCCCTTTTAGTTTCGGTTCAAAAATAGATTTAAAATTTTCGACAAATTCTTCTTTAATAATAAAGACAACTTTTCCAAAACCGGCCTTAATAGCATCGTAAATAGAATAGTCAATAATAGTTTCTCCATTTGGGCCAAAGCCATCAATTTGTTTCATGCTGCCATAGCGGCTGGCCATTCCCGCGGCTAAAATAAGTAAGGTCGGTTTCATCAATTGAAAATATAAAATAGGTTTGTAAAAGAGTTATTTTGAATACGTAAAATCATGGTCTTTCTTTATGTTGAGCAGAGCATGATAGATCAGGTTAATTACATTGTCCACGTCCTCTTTATGAATCATCTCTACTGTGGTATGCATATATCTTAGTGGTAAAGAGATCAATGCAGATGGAACACCACCATTTGAATAAGCAAAAGCATCTGTATCAGTCCCTGTAGAACGTGACGATGCTTGTCGCTGGAACGGAATGCCGTTCTTCTCGGCAGTTTCAATAAGTAATTTGTTCAGATTAGTCTGTACAGCGGGAGCATAGGAAACCACGGGGCCTCTGCCGCATGCCAAATCACCCTGACTGATTTTGTTAATCATTGGCGTAGATGTATCGTGTGTAACGTCTGTGATAATGGCAACGTTTGGCTTTATGCGATGAGCAATCATTTCTGCCCCTCTAAGCCCTATTTCCTCCTGTACAGAGTTGACAATGTATAGGCCGAAAGGTAATTTTTTTTTATTTTCCTGAAGGAGTCTCGCGACTTCAGCAATCATAAATCCACCTGCTCTGTTATCCAGCGCCCTGCCTACATAGTAACGATCGTTAAGCAGCATAAATTCGTCTTCATAGGTGATTACGCAACCGACATGTATGCCTAGTTTTTCAACTTCTTCCTTTGATGTGCAGCCACAATCCAAAAAAATATTTTTAATAGCCGGAGCTTCTTCCTTTTCCCCATTACGGGTATGGATGGCTGGCCAACCGAATACAGCTTTAACCATACCTTTATCCGTATGGATATTCACTCTTTTCGAAGGTGCAATTTGATGATCTGAACCTCCGTTCCGGATAACATAAATCAATCCATCCGCTGTGATGTAATTAACAAACCATGAAATCTCGTCAGCATGCGCCTCAATTACAACTTTAAAATCCGCTTTAGGATTAATAACACCTACTGCGGTACCATAATTGTCAATAAAACTTTCATCAATATAAGGCTTCAGGTAATCCAGCCACAACTTTTGGCCTGGATATTCAAAGCCGGTCGGCGAAGGGTTATTAATATATTTTTCAAAAAATTGTAGCGATTTTTTATTGACTATGCTCGTGTGTGTTTTTTTTTCTTCTTTTTTCTTACTCATGGTGAATGATTTATAACGACAAATATAGATATTCCATAATTACAAAATTAAAGTCATTGATTGTGTAAAAAACGGGTTTCTCTTAGTTTAAACTGCATTTTGAGCACATACACTTTTCTGATGTTTAAGCCCGGCTGCTCAAGGCATTTTATTTCCTGATCCCTATCGCAAGGTTGTGTTTTTTTTACTATATAAGAAATAGATAATCATATTCAGTGCTATGATTACAAAACTTCCCAAACAGAAAGCAGGCCATTGACCCTTATCCCACAACCAGAGGCCAATAGCAGAACCAATCGCTGCGCCAACAAAACTAACAGACATAAAAACCGTATTGAGCCGGTTACGGGCTTCAGGTAAAATGGCGTAAATCCTGGTCTGATTCGTTACGTGAATCGCCTGTTGACCAATATCTATTAAAATAATTCCTGCTACGAAGAGATAAAGGTGGCTTCCTGTAAAATAAAAGGCTGCAATGCTAAACAGTTGTAGTACGAGCCCTATAATCAAATTTTTTCTGGGGTTAAGTCCGCTACTCAACTTGCCAACTAATGGTGCAGCCAAGGCTCCCGCAGCACCTGCGATGCCAAATAAACCGATCTGTAAAGTCTGAAAATTAAAAGGGGGATTTGCCAGAAATAATACCATAGTTGTCCAGAAGGCACTCAAGGTCGCAAACGCAGTAAAGTTAATCAAAGAGGCTTCCCGCAAAACTGGCTGTGTTTTGATATAATACCACATCGATGACATCAATTGCGAATAACTGCCTTTAAAGGTGGGTACGCTTTTGGGGAAACGTTTTGCCATCAGAAAAAGCAGCAATGAACAAATTCCAGCAGCCATCAGGTACACCGATCTCCATCCCCAAAGAAAGCCTATGCTCCCGCTGATCGCCCTTGACGCAAGTATCCCGATCAGCAATCCGCTCATAATTACACCTATTGTCTGTCACCTTTTTTCGTCTGAACTTAAGTTTGCGGCCATCGGCAAGATCAGTTGAGGTATTACTGAAGTTGCCCCAATAAGGACACATGAGCACTCCAGAAGTAGAAAAGAATTAGAAAATGCTGCTAAAAGCAAGGATAAGATGGCAAGACAGGTGATGAGCAAAATATGTTTTCTCCGTTCAAACATATCCCCTAAAGGGACGATCAAAAACAGACCTAGCGCATATCCCGCCTGTGTTAGGTAACTGATTCGGCCCGCTACGCTTTCCGTAATCCCAAATTCACGGGCTACCAAAATCACCAAAGGCTGGCAATAATAAATATTTGCAACGATCAGCCCGGTGCAAAATGCCATTAAAAGAATGTCTTTACGGCTTAAGTTCATTTAAAGTGGAATATTTCCATGTTTTTTTCTTGGAAGGTTGACAGCCTTGTTCTCCAGCATTTTAAATGCCTTCATTAGTTTTGCCCGCGTTTGTGCCGGTTCGATGACTTCGTCGATGAAACCTCTTTCTGCCGCGCGGTACGGGTTGGCAAATATATCAGAATAGAGCCTTTCCTTCTCTAGCCATTTTTCCTGGGGATGCGCTGATGCCAGTATTTCCTTTTTAAAAATAATCTCGGCAGCACCCTTAGCGCCCATCACCGCTATTTCAGCTGATGGCCATGCGTAATTTAAATCGGCCCCGATATGCTTTGAATTCATCACATCGTAAGCCCCTCCATATGCCTTTCGTGTAATTACAGTGATACGGGGAACCGTAGCCTCGCTGAAGGCATATAAAAGTTTTGCACCGTTTGTAATGATTCCATTCCATTCCTGGTCAGTCCCGGGCAGGAAGCCCGGAACATCTTCAAGAACCAGTAACGGGATATTGAAGCAATCGCAAAAACGGACGAACCTGGCCGATTTGATAGAAGCATGATTGTCCAGCACCCCTGCCAGATAAGCAGGCTGATTGGCAACGATTCCAATACTCCGCCCGCCAAGACGCGCAAATCCGATCACTATATTCTCCGCATAGTCCTTATGCACCTCAAGAAAGGTGTCTCTATCTGCCAATTCGATTATGATATCCCTTACATCGTATGGCTGGTTGGCACTTTCCGGCATAACAGCATTTAAGACGGGTCTGCTTTCATCTGAAGCCTGGTATGGCAACAATGCCGGTAACTCCTCGCAGTTTTGAGGCATGTAGCTTAGTAATTTCTTGATGTGGTTAATGGCGTCGATTTCGTTGGTACAGGCAAAATGGGTTACGCCGGATTTAGCTGCATGCGTGGCCGCCCCTCCAAGTTCTTCAGAACTAACTACTTCATGCGTCACCGTCTTCACCACATTAGGGCCCGTTACAAACATATAAGAAGTATGTTCCACCATCAGGATGAAATCTGTAATCGATGGCGAATAAACTGCCCCGCCAGCACAAGGTCCCATAATACCCGACAATTGGGGGATCAAACCGGATGCCTGAACATTTCTATAAAATATATCTGCATATCCGCCAAGTGAAACGACACCTTCCTGAATTCGTGCGCCGCCGCTGTCGTTCAGTCCAATCAAGGGTGCCCCGTTTTTCATGGCCATTTCCATGATCTTACAGATTTTCTCAGCATGTGTCTCAGAAAGTGAACCGCCAAAAACAGTAAAATCCTGTGAAAAAACATAAACCAGGCGTCCATTAATGGTTCCGTAGCCGGTAACCACCCCATCACCCAGATATTTTTCACGTTCCATACCGAAATCTGTACTGCGGTGGGTAACCATCATCCCGATTTCTTCAAATGAATTTTCGTCGAGTAAAAAGTGTAACCGTTCACGCGCAGTAAGCTTTCCTTTAGCATGTTGAGCAGTAATTCTGGCTTCACCACCGCCCAAATGGGCAGCTTTGACTTTATCCTGAAGTTCTTCTATTTTATTCTTCATCACTTAGAAATTTAAAGGTTACCAACGATACTGAAGCCGGCTTGTAAAAACATCATCTTTCAGATCTTCAGCATATTGCGGCAATGAAGTAGCATGGTTGATCACCCGCTCGTTGTAAACCGTTAACTTTAATCTGGGGTTTATAATATACGTAAAACCATAACCAAACGTGCTAAACTTAACGTCACCTGCCGTCGTATTGGCAGCAATACCGATCTCTGTTTCATCGATCTCTCTATTGGGATCGTAAACGTCATAACCGGCTATCGCGGTAAACTTTGTTTTTGCAATTCTCTGCGTAAGCCACAGATAGTAACCCCGAAACGCCCTTAGATAAAGATCTGTAGTTGGCTGGGCCGAAAAACTCGTGCTCGCTATCGAACCGTTTACCGATGAAGAAGCTGCAACTCCAGGCTGCACACCTTCTATATACTCCGCCTTAAATACAGTGGCACCAAAGCCATTGTCATATTGGATCTGAACATTTGTACCGTAATATTTGCGTCCGGCATTCCAGCCAGCATAATCGGGACTGGTGTTCTTGGTATACCCACCGTTTGAGTAAGAGAAGTAGCTGTCCGTTTCGCTTCGTACAGAACCCTTATAGATAGAGCCACCAAAGCCTAGGTGCAGCTTTTTGCCCGCAAGACTGTCAAATTTGAATGCAAGGTTCCCGATAATGTCTTTTTTCGAGTCGTAATCGCGGGCATTATATCCGCTTCCATTGATCACCGCAAGGTCGGCGCTAATGAACTTAAATTTATTTTTAGGCTTCAGGCTCACCATTGCGCCAATATCCCTTTCCCGGGGCATTAAAATTTGAGACATCCGGGGCCGTTCTGGAAAGTCACGATAACCAGAAGAATAAACGATAGCGTAGCCAAAAGGGCGGTTAAATAAACCTGCTGTGAATATAAGCGCTTTTGAATTTGGCTGATGAAATTGTATGAAAGCGTCCATCAACTGAATGCCGTTTTGTGTAGCATCTATCTGAAATACGATGCTTGAATACTTGTCGGCCCTGTCAATCTTCAATCGTCCGCGCCTGATCATGAAGCGGTCACTGGAATTTTTACCAAAATCGCCGCCTGAGAAAGAAGTAATGCCAGCCGATTGTGCCCTTTGGTATTGAGTCTGCAAATATCCCGTTATAGCAATCTCATGTGGGTCATAGGTTGAAGGACTGTTGTTATTTTGCGCAAATAAAAAAATAGGAAAGAGCAGTATAAAGTTAAGAGGTAGTAGTTTCTTCATGCAGTTCCAAAAAAAATAATTGAAACGTCTAAATTACGGTAATTAGCACATTATATCCTAACCGAAGCTTTTATTTTTAATTCAGCCTGATGGGCAACAACTAAATTACATTTTTATTACAGGATTATTTGCTAATTAGATAGCTTTGGAGTTATTTTTGACAGCGTAATCCAAATTAAAGTAATAAATGTTCCTTAGGAAATATCGTGCTTTTCTTGTCATCATTTTTCTTTGTGTCTTTTCCGCAAAGATGGTGATCTCTGGTGCGCCTGTGTTTTTAGCGCACATTGACAAGGAAATTATGAACTCCGTGATCATGCAGATCGAGCTGGAACATAGTGCAGACGGTGATAGCGGAAAAGTGAAAGTGAAACTTTGTGATTATAAGATTGACTTTCATTCTGATTACAATTTTGCAACTGAACTTGTACTGATCCGGGTAAGCAATAGTTCTATTGATCACTCTAAGCGCTACGTCGATCCCTATCATCCATCAGTACCCACCCCACCACCAAACTTTAGCTGATTTTATCTGAGCATAGGCCATTCCTTATGGGATAGGTGTGCAATTTCAAATTAGTTTAAAAATCTTAAAACATAGTTTTATGCAAAGTGGGAACTCAACCTTTTCAGGGTTGGATGTGAAGAAATATTTATTAAAAAAGAATTTAAAGAAAGACCTGCCGTCCAGTATTGTCGTGTTCTTAGTGGCATTGCCGCTTTGCCTCGGTATCGCACTGGCTTCGGGTGCACCTCTTTTCGCCGGAATTATCACCGGTGTCATTGGCGGAATAATAGTTGCCAGTGTCAGTGGGTCCCAGCTTAGCGTTAGCGGACCAGCGGCTGGTCTTACAGCAATCGTCCTGGGTGCGATAGGACAATTGGGGAATTACCAGACTTTTTTGCTGGCCGTTGTACTGGCTGGTTGTATCCAGGTTTTCCTTGGTTTATTAAAAGGGGGAACAATTGGCAACTATTTTCCTTCCAGTGTGATTGAAGGGATGCTGGCCGCAATTGGGCTTACGCTTATTCTTAAACAAC
>Ga0265780_10011858_pt1 | contig 10270 bp, 7 predicted proteins | sample P1T30metagenome_FD_192432 | JGI IMG/M metagenome (GOLD analysis project Ga0265780, IMG submission 192432) | Plant litter microbial communities from East Loma Ridge, Irvine, California - P1 T30 | ecosystem: Environmental > Terrestrial > Plant litter > Unclassified | place: USA: California... | reverse complement strand
CCCGCCTCGCGCGGGGCGGGGCGGGGCGGGCGCGGCGCGTCAGCGCCAGTCGTCGGGGGGTTCGGCCTCGTCGTAGGGGTCGTAGGGCGGCTCGTCGTCGAGGGGGAACGGGTCGGCCTCGGCGGCGGGCGCCGCGGGACGACCTCGACCGGTGGCCGGGGCGGTCGAACGCGCGGGTCGAGCGGACGGGGGCGCGACAGGGGCGTCGCCGCCGTCGCCGCCGCCGACGAAGCGCGGGCCCGCGGCCGTGCCGGCCTCGGCGCGCTCGGCCGCCGACGCGGCGGCCTCCTCGGGCGACGTCCCGGCGACGACGTCGAGCACCTGCTGACCGTAGGTGTCGAGCTTCTTCTGACCGACTCCGCTGATGCCGGCGAGCTCGCCCATCGAGGACGGCTTCGCCGCCGCCACCCCGCGCAGGGTGACGTCGCCGAAGACCACGTACGCCGGCACGCCCTGGGCCTTCGCGACGCCGGCACGCCAGGCGCGCAACGTCTCGAACAGGGGCACGTCGGCCGCGTCGAGGTCGGCCGACCCCGAGCCCGAGCGGGAGCCCCGAGACCCGGAGCCGGAGCCTGAGCCCGACCGGGACCCGCGAGCACGCGGCGCCTTCTCCGGCTCGCGTCGCAGCCGAACGGGCTTGGCGCCGGACAGCACCTCGGCCGCCGCGTCGGTGATCAGCAGCGTGCCGTAGCCGTCGGGCGACACCGTGAGCACGCGCTGCGCGAGCAGCTGCCGGACCACGCCGCGCCACTCGGTGTCGCTCAGCTCGGTGCCGATGCCGAAGGTCGAGAGCTGCTCGTGGCGGTTCTGGGTGACTCGGGGGGTGACCTTGCCGAGGAGGATGTCGATGATCTGGCCCGCGCCGAACTGCTGGTCGCGCTCGCGCTTGAGGCGGACGATCGTCGACAGCAGCTTCTGGGCGGGCACCGTGCCGTCGAGCGACTGAGGCGGGTTGAGGCAGGTGTCGCAGTTGTGACAGGGCGTGCTGGCCTGGCCGAAGTAGCCGAGCAGCTGCACGCGGCGGCACTCGACCGTCTCGCAGAGCGCGAGCATGGCGTCGAGGTGGGCACTCAGCTTGCGGCGGTGCTCGGCGTCGCCCTCGGACTGGTCGATCATGCGGCGCTGCTGCATCACGTCTTGCAGGCCGTAGGCGAGCCAGGCGGTCGACGGCAGGCCGTCGCGCCCTGCTCGGCCGGTCTCTTGGTAGTAGCCCTCGACCGACTTCGGCAGGTCGAGGTGGGCGACGAAGCGCACGTCGGGCTTGTCGATGCCCATGCCGAAGGCGATGGTGGCGACCATCACGATGCCGTCCTCGCGGAGGAAGCGCGACTGGTTGCGCGCCCGCGTTCCGGCGTCGAGGCCCGCGTGGTAGGGCAGCGCCGGGATGCCCTGCTTCACGAGGAACTCGGCCGTGCCCTCGACCGACTTGCGCGACAGGCAGTAGACGATGCCCGCGTCGCCGTCGTGCTCGGCCCGGATGAAGCGCAGCAGCTGCTGCTGCGGGCCGTCTTTCGCCTCGATGCGGTACTGGATGTTCGGCCGGTCGAAGTCGGCGACGAAGTGCGCGGCGTCGTCGAGCTCGAGGCGGCGGGAGATCTCGCGGTGGGTGGTCTCGGTCGCGGTCGCCGTGAGGGCGAGGCGCGGCACGTCGGGCCAGCGCTCGTGCAGCACCGACAGCTCGAGGTAGTCGGGTCGGAAGTCGTGGCCCCACTGCGCCACGCAGTGGGCCTCGTCGATCGCGAAGAGCGAGACGCGCCCGCGGTCGAGCAGGTTCTTCGTCGAGTCGAGCTTGAGGCGCTCGGGCGCGAGGTAGAGCATGTCGAGCTCGCCGGCGACGAAGGCCTGCTCGACCGCACGCCGCTGGTCGGGGTCTTGCGTCGAGTTGAGGAACGACGCCCTGACGCCGACCGCCTCGAGGGCGTCGACCTGGTCTTGCATCAGCGCGATGAGCGGCGAGACGACGACCCCGGTGCCGGGCCGCACGATCGCGGGCACCTGGTAGCAGAGCGACTTGCCGCCGCCGGTCGGCATGAGCACGAGGGCGTCGCCGCCGCCGACCACCTGGTCGATGATGGCCGCCTGGTCGCCCCGGAAGGCGTCGTAGCCGAAGACGCGATGCAGCACCTCGAGGGGCGTGGAGCCGGGCGAGGGGGCGGCGGGGGTGGGGGGAGCTGTCGTCACCAGGCGAGTCTAGGAGGCCGAGCCGACGCTCTCAGGCGGTCCGCGCCTCCTGGTGGGGAGGGCGTCCGACGCCGATGGCTGGGGAGGAACGGAGCTCCCCCGACCTGTCGAACGCGCGCACCGCGAGCCAGGCCCAGACGGGGGTGCAGACCACCGTGACCGCGAGGCCGATCGGGCTGCCGTCGCTCGAGCCGGTGCCGGCGAAGGGCGCCAGCAGCAGGAAGAGCACCGTGTTGTTGAGCACGTGGCCGACGATCGCGGCCTCGAGCCCGCCGGTGCGCCAGGTCAGCCACGCGGCCGTGACGCCGAAGACGGCGACGTCGACGATGCCCCACGGGTTGTAGGCGTGCGACAGCGCGAAGGCCACGGTCGGCACGACGATGGCCACCGCCGGCCACGCGATCCACGATCCGAGGGCCTGGGTCGCGAAGCCGCGGAAGACGTACTCCTCGGCGCCCGCCTGCAGCGGCACCAGCAGCAGGATCACCACCACCGACCACGCCAGTGCGGTCGGCGGCGTCGTGACCGGCCCCGTGCCGAGCGGGTCGCCGACGACGAGCGGCACGACGAGGTAGCTGAGGCCGACGGTCAGGCCCATGAAGACGGCGGCGGGCCCGAGTGAGCGCAGCATCCACCGCCAACGCAGGCTGCCGACGACGCTCGAGAGCTGGCCGGACGAGCCGAGCCCGGTCAGCCGGACGGCGATCAGCACCGCCGGCAGCATCGTCGCGATCGAGCCCAGGGTGGCCAGCAGCACGAGCGGCTGCGACGAGTCGAGCGGGTCGTCGACGATGCCCGCGCCGAGGGCCGCCGCCGCGGACTGCCCGCCGACCGAGCGCACGACGGCGTAGAGCGCGAGCACGACCGCGTTCGAGAAGACGAGGTAGAGGAACGCCCCCAGCAGCAGCGCGAGCACCGGCTTGTACCAGCGGTACGTCGGCAGCTCGCGGAACAGGCGGTGGTAGGCGACGGTCACCCGACGAGGCTAGCGCCGCCGTCCGACGACCAGCCGTGCCCGCACGCCGACGGCCCGGCCGCGCCTCGTGAGGTGCGACCGGGCCGTCCGGGTCCGTGCGGGTGGTGCGGGGCCGAGCCCTGCGTGGTCAGTCTGCGGTGGTGCCCGACGCGTCCGCGGCGAGGCGGCGACGACGGAGGCGCGTGACGGTCAGCGCACCGGCGCCGGCCACCAGCAGGGCGAGCGCCAGGGCGAGGCCCGAGAGGGCCGCGTCCGAGCCGGTGTAGGCGAGGTCGCCGCCGGCGGGCGTCGTGCCGGGGCCCGAGCCGCCGCCCGCGCCGGGGGCGGCGGGGTCGGTCGGCGTGACGGGCTGCGTCGGGTCGACGGGCTGCGTCGGGTCGACGGGGAGCGTCGGGTCGACCGGCACCGTCGGGTCGGTCGGGTCGACCGCGGCGGCCAGCTCGAGCGTGGCCTCGTCGGGGATCTGCACGGCGACCGTCACGACGGTGTCGGTGCCGGGCACCGAGACCTGCAGCTCGCGCACGGCCGCGGTGCCGACGTCGCCCCGGGCGCCGTCGACGACGTCGAGCTTCAGCTGGGCACGGCCCTGCTCGTCGCTCTGGTCGACGATGGTCGCGTCGATCGGCACCTGGCCGAGCGAGCGTCCCTCGTAGGCCACGTCGAGCGCGGCGGGGGCCTCCTGGTCGCTGAAGGTCAGCGACGAGAGGTCGACCGTGATCGTGTCGCCGAGCGCGTAGCCGGTGGCGGGCACGACGTCGGGCGACGAGACGCCGACGGCGCGCTGGGCGAGGTCGGGCGACACGACGGGGTTCGACGCGAAGTAGTCGACGGCTCTCTGCAGGTCGATCTTGCCGCTGTCGGCCTGCGACGCGGCGCCGGCGAGGGCGGTGAAGTTGTCGCCGCCCGAGGCGAGGAACGAGTTGACGGTCACCTTGTAGGTGGCGGCCTCGTCGAGCACGACGCCGTCGAGGGTGACGATGCCGATGCGCTCGCCCTGCGCGGCGGCTGGGTCGTACGTGTACGACAGCCCCTTCGAGACGCCGAGCTTGAGGAACGGCCGCGACGAGCCCGCGGGCTGCCACTGCTGCTCGAGCGTCGCGCGGATCTGCGCGCCGGTCAGGTCGGAGACGACCAGGGTGTTCGCGAAGGGCTGCACGGCCGCGGCCTCCTGGTAGGTGACCACGCCGTCGGCGTCGCCGGGAGCACCGCTGGAGGCGTAGGCCAGGTCGGCGCGGAGGCCGCCGGGGTTCATGAGGGCGAGCTGCGCCTCCTGGTCCTGGGTGGCCGCGAGCTGCGCGTCGGCGACCAGGTTGCCGAGGGTGGACTCGCCGCCCCGGTTCTCGGAGCCGTCGCTCTGGCGGGCGCGGTTCAGGTCGCCCGTGATGGTGCCGACCGGCTCGCGGCCGGCGACGGCGGCGAACGCCTCGGCGTCGGCGACGATCCCGGCGACGGTCGGGTCGGGGTCGGCCGACTCGTAGAGGGGGACGAGCTCGCTCGTGACGGTGTTCTCGCCGGTCACGTCGTCGTGCGCGACGACGAGGTGGCTGAGGTTCGCGCCGTAGCTGCCGGTCTGGACGATCGGGCGGGGCTTCGTGCCGCCGGTCGGGACGATGTCGGTGAAGTCGTACGTGGCGTGCGTGTGCGCCGAGAGGATCGCGTCGACCGAGGGCGAGACGTTGAGCGCGATGTCGGCGAAGTCGGAGTCGCCCGTCGCGTCGGCCTCGTCGGCGGAGGCGTTGCCCTCGTGCACGAGCAGCACGATGACGTCGGCCTCGGCGTTGCCCGCCTCGTCGACGCCGTCGGTGAGCTCGGCGGCCGCGTCGTTGACCGAGTCGACGATGTCGCGGAACTCGAGGCCCTCGATGCCGGCCGGGCTGACCAGCTCGGGCATGAGCTCGGTGATCGCGCCGATGAAGCCGACCTGCACGCCGTCGACGTCCTGGACGGAGTAGGGGTCGTACGCGCGCTCGCCGGTCGCCGTCTCGTAGATGTTCGCGTTGACGTAGGGGAACTCGCTGTTCGCGGTGACCCGACCGTCGAAGTCGTCCTGCCCCTTGTCGAACTCGTGGTTGCCGGGGGTGCTCACGTCGAGGCCCATGGCGTTCAGTGCGTCGAGCGTCGGCTCGTCGTCCTGGATGAACGAGGTGAAGGTCGAGGCGCCGATGTTGTCGCCCGACGACACGAAGAGCGTGTTCGGGTTGGCGGCGCGGTACTCGTTCACCTTGCCGGCCATGACGGCCGCGCCGGCCGTCGGGGAGGACTCCTGCGCGAGGCGACCATGGAAGTCGTTGATGCCGAGGATGTCGATGGTGGTCGTGTCCGCCTGCGCCGGGACGGCGGCGACGAGGCCGGCTCCCAGCGTGGCGACGGCGACCAGGGAGAGGGCCGCACGACGTCGTCGCGCCCCCGTCCCGGTCGTGGTGGTGGAGGGGCGGCTCTCGCGCATGCTGTGGGGTTCTCCTGGTGGGCCGGCTGGTGCGGGGGCGATGTCGGCGGTGTACCCCGCACGGGGGCCCGACCACACGACCCTAAGCAAGGGCTGTGAACCCTGACAAGCCCCCCACACGGTTCGTCACGTGTTGTTAACGCGACGGTCGTCGCCGAGTCGACGAGGCGGCGACCAGGCGACGACCAGCCCCCGGGCAGCGGTCGCTCAGTCGACGATCAGCCTCTTCCCGAGCACGACGGCGTCCGCCGGCTCGTACCCGAGGCGCCGCCACGCGGCCAGGGCGGGCTCGTTGCCGGTCCGCACCATGAGCTGCAGCTTCGGGCAGCCGGCCTCGGTGAGCAGGCGCTCGACCTCGGCCACGAGGCTCCGCGCGCGGCCCGCGCCGCGGAGCGACGGCGACACCGCGACGTAGTGGAGCCAGCCACGGTGGCCCTCGTGACCGGCCATGGCCGTGGCGACCAGCGCCTCCTCGCGTCCGTCGCCCGGCTCGACGCCGACCAGGAAGAGCTCGGGCTGCACGAGCAGCTTGCGGGCGATGTCGGCGCGGGGGTCGTTCCAGGGGCGGGTGAGGCCGCACTCCTCCCAGAGGGCGACGACGGCCTCGGTGTCGGCGGGCTCGAACGGGCGGATCTCCATCGCCCGATCGTGCCAGACCGGCGGGGGCCGGGCCGAGCACCCACGAGGAGGCGCGGTGCCGTCGAGCCCCGGAGCCGCCGGTAATAAGGTGGGTCGTCCCCCGCCGCGCCGCCCCGGTCGAGCCGTGCGGCCCTCCCCGACCCGACCTGAGACACCGAGGTGCCCGAGTGACCGCAGCCCCCCGCCGACTGGCCGTGCTCGGCTCTCCGATCGGGCACTCGCTGTCGCCGACGCTGCACGCCGCGGCCTACGACGTGCTCGGCCTCGACTGGGAGTACGGCCGGGCCGAGGTCGCCTCGGGCGGGCTGGCCGCCTTCGTCGACGGGCTCGACGCGTCGTGGCGCGGGCTCAGCCTCACCATGCCGCTGAAGCGCGAGGTGCTGCCGCTGCTCGACACCGTCTCGCCGCTCGCCGCCGACCTCGGCGTCGCGAACACGGTCGTGCGCGGCGACGACGGCGCGCTGCACGGGCACAACACCGACGTCGACGGCATCGTCCGCTCGGTCGAGCGGACGCACGACGCCAGGCCCGCCGCCGCCACGATCCTCGGCGGGGGCGCCACGGCGGCCTCGGCGATGCTCGCGGCGCACCGTCTCGGGGCCCGGTCGTTCTCCGTGCACCTCCGTACGCCGGGCAAGGCGGGCGAGCTCACGTCGCTCGCGGCCTCGCTCGGTGCCGAGGTCTCGGTCGCGCCGCTGACCGAGCTCGCCGCGCTCGGCCCCCTCGACTTCGTCGTCAGCACGCTGCCCGGCGGCGCGGCCGACGACCTGCACCTGGCTCCGCGCAGCGCCTCCTCCGTGCTGTTCGACGTCGCCTACGACCCGTGGCCGACGCGCCTCGCGAGCCGCTGGGCCGAGCAGGGCGGGATCGTGCTGAGCGGGCTCGACATGCTCGTCGAGCAGGCGATCGGGCAGGTGCGCCTGTTCGTGGCGGGCGCCGCGCCCTCGGCCGGCGCGGCGCGGGGCGGCGCTGCATCGCCCGGCGGCGCGCTGCCCGACGAGGACGCGGTGCGGGACGCGATGCGACGCTCGGTGGGGCTGCCTGCGCAGCCGACCCGCGCCTCCTCGTCGGTGGGTGGCTGACGTGCTGCCCGTGCCCCGGCCCGTGACCCTGCGGTCGGTCACGCTCGGCGACGGGACGCCCGCGGTCTGCGTGCCGCTCGTCGCCGCGACCGCCGACGCCCTCGCGGGCCGGGCGGCCGAGCTGGCCGACGCGGCCGGGCCGTGGCGTGACGCGGTCGACGTCGTCGAGCTCCGGCTCGACCACCTGACGGCCGTCGACGACCTCGACCGCGTCGTCGAGGCCGTCGGCGTCGTGCGCGCGGCGCTGCCGGACGAGGTGCCGGTGATCGCGACGTTCCGCACGAAGCAGGAGGGCGGGGAGCGCGACATCACGCCCGACGCCTACGGCCGCCTGCTCGAGCGGCTGATCGGGCTCGACGCCGCGACCCGGCCCGACGCCGTCGACGTCGAGATGTACACGCAGCCCGACGTGCTCGAGCGGGTCGTCGACGCCGCCCACGCGGCCGGGGTCGTCGTGCTCATGTCGTCGCACGACTTCACGGCGACGCCCGATCGGGCCGAGATCGTCTCGCGCCTCGTCGAGCAGCAGGAGCACGGCGCCGACGTGGTCAAGCTCGCGGCGATGCCCCGGGAGCCGGCCGACGTGCTCACGCTGCTCGCCGCGACCGAGGAGTTCCGCCGCGGGCCGGGGCTCGTGCCGGCCGTCACCATGTCGATGGGCGCGCTCGGCGCGGTGTCGCGGCTGGCCGGCGAGACGGTCGGGTCGGCGATGACGTTCGGCGCCGCGGGCGAGGCGAGCGCGCCGGGCCAGGTCGACGCGCGGTCGCTGCGGGCGGCGCTGCGGGCTCTGGGCGGCACGCTCGGCTGACGCCAGGGTCCCCGGCGGTGCCGCCTGTTCTCCACCACCGGGAATCGAACGACGGTCGTCGCTCTGAAAGGAGTCACAGGGGCGGCACCGGCCGGGGTGTGACGAGGTTACCTCAGGTCGCGCGCGGCGTCAGCCCCCTTGACTTCGCGGCACGCGGTGACGGGCACGAGCTGCCGACCCGACCGGCCCTCGACCCCCAGACCGGGTGGGTCGCGTAACCGGGGAGGCGCGGGGTCGGTACGGTGAGGCACCCGGCGAGACCCGTCGTCGGCTACCCAAGGAGACCACATGAGCATCGGCGGCGGCATCGCCTTGATCGTGATCGGCGCGATCCTCGCGTTCGCTCTCGACTTCCAGGTCGCAGGGATCGACATCCAGTTGATCGGCTACATCCTCATCGGTGCGGGCGTCATCGTGACGCTGCTCGGCATCGTCTTCCTCACGCGTCGTCGTCAGGTCACCTCGACCTCCCGCACGGCCGTCGACCCCACGAGCGGCGAGCAGGTCACACGCCGCTCGACCACGGACGGCGGCGGCCCGGTCGTCTGACCGGCGCCATCCGCACGACCCCCGGCGGGCCGTGCGTCCCCTCGGCCCCGGCCGGGACGGGACGCACGGCCTGCCGTCTGCGTGTCGGGGCTCGGGCCCGGCGGGCCCGCGGTCGAGGGCTCGGGCTCGGGCCCGGGGCCGGGGTCGCGGTCGCGGTCGCGGGCTCGGCGTCGGCGGGCCCGGGGTCGCCGGCTCGGCGTCACGGACTCGGCGTCGGCGGGCCCGGGGTGGCCGGCTCGGCGTCACTGGCTCGGCGCCACGGGCTCGGCGTCACGGGCCGACCGTCGACCGGAGCGTCGACGACCCGTCGGGCAGCCGTCGCACCTCGAGGCGGTCGGCGATGCGCTGCTTGAGCTCGTCGACGTGGCTCACGATGCCGATGACCCGGCCCGAGTCGGACAGCCGCCCGAGCTCGGTCATGACGGCGTCGAGCGTCTCGGGGTCGAGCGAGCCGAACCCCTCGTCGACGAACAGGGTGCCGAGCTCGAGCCCGCCGGCCTCGGCCTGCACGACGTCGGCGAGGCCGAGCGCGAGGCTGAGCGAGGCGTAGAAGGTCTCGCCGCCCGAGAAGCTCGCGGGGTCGCGGGTGCTGTCGGTCGTCCGGTCGCGGATCGCCAGGGCGAGCCCCGTCTTGCGCGAGCGCGACCCCTGCTCGCGCTCGTCGGACGACTCGAGCGCGTACCGGCCGCTCGACATGACGGCGAGCCGCACGTTCGCGGCGGCCACCACGTCGGCGAAGCGCCGCAGCAGCACGTAGGTGCCGAGCGTGACGCCGGTCGGGTTCACCGACGAGGAGGCGCTGGCCAGGTCGGCCATCCGCACCACCGCCCGCGCCTCCTCGGCCACCTCGGCCCCGGCGGCCTCCGCTCGCCGCAGCGCCGCGAGGGCCTCGCCCGACCGCGTGGCCCGGTCGCGGGCCCGGGCCGCGTCGTCGGTGCGCTCCGCCAGCTGCGCCTCGGCCTCGTCGAGGCGGGCGCGGGCGGCGGCGACGTCGACGGGCTCGTGGCCGGTCAGGGCCGCGACGGCCGGCTCGAGCAGCCCGGAGGTGACGACGGCGGCCTCGACGTCGTGGGCGGAGACGCGGGCCCGGAGCGCGGAGCGCTCGCCCGGCTCGAGCGCGGCGGCCGCGGCCGCCTCGGCGTCGGGGAAGCCCGACCTCTCGAGGGCGTCGGCGAGCTCGCGGCGCCGCTCGTCGCGGCGGTCGCGCGCCGCGTCGTGGGCACGCGTCGCCTCGACCAGGACGTCGAGGGCGTCGGCGCGCCGGGTGACGGCCGCGACCCGGTCGGCGACGGAGGCCGCGTCGGCGTCGGCGTCGAGCGCCCCGGCGACGACGGTCGCGTCGTCGTCGAGCTGACGGCGGTCGCCGTCGAGTCGTTCCCGCCGCGTCGCGCGCTCGAGTCGCTCGGCATCGAGCCGGCCGCGGACGGCCTCGGTCTCGGCGTCGAAGTCGCGGATCGCGGCGGTGGCCGCGGCCTCCGCCGCGACGGCGGCGCGGGCGGCCTCGAGGTCACCGGTCGCGCGGTCGAGGGCCGCCTGGGCGGTCTCGCGGTCGACGTCGCCGAGCCCCACGAGCGCGTCGTCGCGGCGGG
>Ga0265780_10011857_pt1 | contig 10270 bp, 12 predicted proteins | sample P1T30metagenome_FD_192432 | JGI IMG/M metagenome (GOLD analysis project Ga0265780, IMG submission 192432) | Plant litter microbial communities from East Loma Ridge, Irvine, California - P1 T30 | ecosystem: Environmental > Terrestrial > Plant litter > Unclassified | place: USA: California... | reverse complement strand
CGATTATTGCGCTTATTGCGGTCGAGGTGGTGTTGGAGTTGTATAGGCATTGGGTTGAGGAGGGGGAGACGGAGAGGTTGCTTAGGGGGTGGTTGGAGAGGGAGATGGGTGCGGAGGGGGGAAAGGGGGGGAGGGGGGTGTGATGTTTATGATGAGGTTTGGAATTTGGCAATGTGATACCCCACTCTGTAGACTTGGATTTAGATGTGCTTTGCACAGATGGACAGGATTCAGTTCCGGAAGTTCACATCGTCCCCTGTTCGCACTGATATATCGCGTTAAAAGACGTTGCTCGAGCACATGCGAACGCAAACAAAATGTTGCCAGTCTTCCCGTTATCTCTTTCACCGTGTGCTCTAGCGCTTACTGATTAGCGGGGTCACTAGCACAAGCTAAAGGTACGCGCTTCCCACCTCACCACCTGTCACCATCAACCCTCAACCAAAACGAACAGCAGCAAGATTCTACAGCGATGGCACACTCCGCCCCATTCAACCTCCCAGACGATCTCGTCATTCTAATCGCAACCGAACTCAAACGCGAGGGCGGAACCACTACCGACCTCCTCAACTTCACCCTCGTCAGCAAGCGATGGCAGCATCTAGGACTGCCTATTTTCTACGGCAATATCACGCTCACGAATACGACACTAGTTCGATTTGTCGATTCGTTCAACGCGGGCACCAATGGCGGATATGTGCGCTCGTTGACGGCGCGGTTTGAGACTGATAGCGGTGTGCATCCTGAGACGCTGGCTATGTTTACTGGGCCGCATGGGCCGCCGCTCATGAGTTCTGAGTTTTCGGGGGGTGGTATGAGTACCGATTTCTCTGGGTTTGGCATGAGTACCAACTTCACCGGTTCTGGTATGAGTACCGACTTCTCTGGTTTTGGCGCATCGTCGGGCTCTCCTTATCCTGCGTCAACCCCTGCGAAAGTCAATGACATGCTCGAGCGGCTGGTGCCGATGATTCCTCAATTTGTGGATCTGAGGTCGTTCAGTCTGGTTGTTGCGCCGGCACCACATCGTTTGATTCGACGAGCGACTATTATTGCGCTTCTCGACGCTTTGCCAGCCACTTGCACAAACCTTGAGCTGGACACACATGCCCAGGATCATCGTGAGGAAGATGAAAAGGCCCACGTTTGCGATGCAGTACGCAACCTGCTTCCTCGTATGCAGCATGTGCGCATAAGGGTTGGCGCAATGTGCAGCGCAATGTTCAGCGCTGATCAAGAGTCACATGCGCCCCGAGAAGACGGCGCCACAGACGACGATCTCAACACTGTTACCACGCCGCACCTTAGATCATTGGTTCTCAATTGCGGATTTGGCGGCCCACAGATCCAACTATGTGGACAAAACGACTACACGAGTCACACCAAGCATCCAGGACGGCCTGAAGGACTTGCCTTGTCGTCTATTACTAAAGGCTTAGAACAATTCGTTTCTCAGCAGGGAGAAGCTCTCAAAGATTCGCGAATCTACGTCATGGTGGGTTTGGGCGGCGACAGTGCGTTTCAGCAATGCCAGACTGAGCTTCGCGAAGATGTGGTCACAAAAGTAACATGGGCATTTCCAGTCCTGCGATTTGGTCCTACTACTTCATCGGGTAAGTACATCATGCGACTGCACGACGAATCGGAGCATGTGCTTTCCAACGAAGATCAGATTGAAGCTCTCTCCGAAGACTTTGTATGGAAGAACGATATAGGCGGCGCTAGACTGCCAGCGGAGGCGTTGGATGCAGAAAGAGATAGGTTGCCGTCGTTCGCTACTGGATGCGTTGAGTCAAGACTGCCTGCGCAGACTGGCAAACAGTGGGCTGCAGCACATCCGAATGTGGCTTTAAACACTGTATGGCGCAATGAAGAGATGGTGGGCCAGCGAATGGTGTTTGCAGAGAAGAGGATTGGGAACGACTATTCTGGCCCGATCAGAGAGATCACCCCAGCAGGGTGGAATCGCACAAGAGACGGTTACGGCGTCAAGCGCGCCTGAAGCACATAAATATTGGGATTTTGCTACGGATAATTCTACTGACCTCCGCGTCACCGATTCCTCCCTACAATCTCGAACTACAGAGTCCCCACACAAGCATACGTGTTAGACCACAGCCCAGTACAATCGCTCTTCGCCGCCGGATTCCATCTCAGGAAATTCGCGACTGTAATCCTTTGCGCACTCGCAATAATCTCACAATTGTCGCCTGTCTTGACGAAATAAAACTTATTGCAATTGCTGACCATTCCGACCTGAGTCGGCGTTGGTGTAGTGACCCCATTTCCGCGCGTCGTGGTCGAAGTGATACGTCTGGTAGTCGGCGTGGGTGGTACGAATCCAATGACCCGCACGCACACGTATGCATTAGCCCACAAGCCGCTGCAGTCGCTCTTGACGTTTGGATTCCATGAGACGAAGTTCGCAAGCGAGATGGAGTTGGCATTTGCGATGTTCTGGCATCCGTCGCCAGACTGGACGAAGTAGAAGCGGTCGCAATTGCTTACCATGCCTGGCTGAGTTGGCAACGGAGTTTGGACGCCGTTGGTAGGCGTTGGTGTCGTAGGACGTGTAGATGTCCGGGAAGGTGTGGGTGTAGGTGTTGCGGTGAAGCCGACTATGCCTACGCACACGTTCACGTTCGCCCAGAGACCCTCGCAGTTGGATCCAACGCCAGGGTTCCAAGAAAGAAGCTGCTGGAAGGACAGGTTGTTGAGAGAAGCGACTTCGTTGCAGCCTTGGTCTGTCTTTACAAGGTACCACTTGTTGCAGTTTCCGACCATGCCGCCCGGCTGCGTGGGTAGAGGAGTGGTGATGCCGTTCCCGGTGGAAGACGGGGCGACTGATCGAGTCGGAGTCCGAGTTGCGCTCGTAACGACTGGCGGCGGAGTACCTGAGGGTTCGCCGAAGGCTTCTACGCAGTAGGACTGGAAGGGACTGTAGCCGGCGCAATTACTGCCAACAGAAGGATTCTGGAACGAATATTAGCATCGAAGCGGAAATGCAACGGCGCCCGCCACGAGGACGGCACGTACCCATCGAAGGAAGTCCTCCGTCGAGGCTCCATATGCTCCAGGAACATCGGCACAAGATATCGCTCCGTCGGCATTATCATGGTACCATGTGCAATACTGCGTCGTAGCAGGGTCAACGAAGTACTGAGGTGTGTCACCGCGAGCCCTCAGAGCCGGCTTTGCGATCGCAGTCGATACCAACGCGACCAGGCCCACGAGCTTGGTTGTGGAAAACATTGTGTTGAGCGGTGCGGAAAAGGGAAAGCTCAGTGTCACAACGAATTATATGTCAAGTCCATTACCACGCTCGTATGGCTCATATACGTCCGTCATCCCGTCTCTAGTGTTGACCTGTGCACTCCGCGTGCGAATGCCCACTAGTCTATGGCTGCCTGACAGCATGGGGTTCATGCAACCTGCCTATTGAAAATACTTGGCATGGCGTTCTGCGTGGCGAACCGTGAGATCCTTCAGGGCCCAGGACTACTACAACGTTAACGTTCTTCCCGAGGCATGGCTTTTCACGTGGCGACCCGAGGAATCCTTCAAGCCCAGCACTATAAAGTTGCTGGGGTCTGGGGTCAGGCTCACGTAAGATATCTCTTTTGCCGGCAAATGGGAGCATGATCATCGCTCTGGTAGGTCGCACCTGAAATTAGGGCTGGCGATGATCTCGTACAACCGTTCACCGTACTGGTACCAGACTTGGGTGAAAACGGTAGCTTTCACAGGATTTTTCGATATGCCTGCTAGAACGCTACTCGGCTTGCATACACCGTACATGCTTGGACGTCATCTGGAGCGCCCCAATATTGTTTCACTCTTGGCGACGTGTAAACACTACGCCTGATAGTAGTCTACCTCACCGGTTTCGGACAATACCTTAGAATCGGAATGGTGTAACGTCTTCTAAGCGTATGTGATGCTACGCTACGACATACCCCTGACATTTGCAACACATGAGAGGCGTTACAAATTGCCCATTTTATCTTGGAATGGTATGGGGAAAAAATTGTTCTCCAATGGCCATCTAACGGAAACTAAACATTCACTCTACGTCGCTGGAGAAGCCAGGCTTTGCTACGTGCATTGACCAAACTTCGACTGGCTGCAGATTCCAAAAGTTAGTTGAAGGTCGCCAGGTTGGAAAAAGGAGGGAGAAACACTCACCAGCCGAGATACGAAGAACATTCGTATTGCGTATTCCCACTGCTATTGATTAGCATTCTGCATCTACAATCAAATCCTGTAGGCTCACCAATATCCAGCGGCAGAACAACAACCACCGAAGCTTGAGCCTTTACACGTGAACGCTTTTTTGTACCCACACGTACCATCCAGACTGATCGCTCCCGGCTTGACACTCGGAGTCGGCGTCGCAGAAGAGGACACCGTCGACGACGCGCCGAGACAAGGCCCACTCTGACAGCCTGGTGTTATGCAAAAAGCAGTGCCGTTACCGCATCTTCAATCACATCAGCCGGGTATTCGACAGACATACTGCAAGCACTTACTGTCCGTTTGCGCCGCAACAGAGGCCAAACTTTGGCGGACACGGGAGGTAGTCGAAGTTTCGCCCACATTTACCATCCAAGGAGTACCGGCCGCCATCGCAGGCGCCGTCTTGACAGTTTCCTTTGCCGCAGAAAGACTCGCCGTTACCGCACCTAATGCGATTAGAGTAAATTTCACGGGTATGTGCTGAGTGCTCGTACCGTCCTGATGCGTTGCAGCAGCTACCAAACGAGCTGCCCACGCACGTAGCAGCGGTTCTATTCTGTATACCGCAGTTTCCGTCCATGGAAATTGGGCGCTGATTGGATGCTGCCAGATGGTTCAGAACCCCTCCTTGTTGTCTTCCTGCGATCTTACTTACGGCGACTAACACAGTATGTGTTCCCGGGCTTGAAGCCGCTGCATCCCGCTCCAAGTTGAGGATTTGCGAACAGGAAGTCAGAGACGCCGATCTGGAATTGCGAGATCACGTCTGCGCAGTTGGTCCAGATGTTTGTTGTGAAGTTCTGGCGACATGGAGGTAGGGCGGTTTGTTGTGCGGCTACGAGCGAGATGGTGGGAAGCGCGCAGACGGCGAAAGTACTGAATGCTTTCATCGTCGAGGCACTCGATGGAGAATCTTGCACTTGAGTAGGTCCTCTAGAACAAGAGCTCACGGGAACGGCCGACTACCTGCGACTAGGCTGGCTCGCGTAGACTACTATCCAGAGTTTTACCGCAACGGGTGCCTGGGTCAGCACGGGGCTAAGCGAGCTGCAGCTTATCATGCAGGAACACTACCCCTGACGCCTTCCAACTACGCTGCAATCTACCGGTATTGAATTGCGGTGAGCCCGGCACGCATCTCGAGGCTTGATGTTACTCTTAGCCGTCCCCATATGGGGTACGCCAAGGCACGACCGTTTTAGTGGTCAGCATTGGCATATACACGAGCATGGGTAGGGCTGTAAGTAGGTATATTTTCCGTCGATGAAGAGGAGGTGATGGTGTATTGACAGTATGCCTTACGTGAAGATCTTTGCTTCCCTGTACTGTAGTGGTCCAACGTGACACTGTCAGTGACCATCGCCTCCACCTTTGTGAACAGCGTCCAGATAAAGCTAGCGTCAGATGAGAGGTACGCCTGGTGAAGGTATCCGCTGTAGATTCCTCTCAAGCTGTAGACTGTAGTACTACTATCGTGTCGAATGTTCGGCTTGACCACAAGCTCCAGATCAACCATCATGGCGACCGCCGTACGCCTCAGCTTCCTCCTCCTCCTCCTAACATCCCTATCCACTTCACAATTCACCAACGTAGGTGGCCAACTACGCGTCTCAGGAACCCTCGTCGCAACCGCACCCGCCTCGCGGCCCACACTCGGATACAACTGCAACAAGCTCCCCGCCATATGCAACAACGTCGCGCAGGTAAACCAGCTCGGCGTCCCCATCGACCTGCACTTCGACAAGAACAACAACAGGAAGAAGGCGCGCAGAAATGCGGCGTGTCCTTCACGCTGGAAGTTCCAGCATGCGTGTCCTGAGGCGGGGCAGCCGCAGACGGTGGGGAAGGATACGTCGTTGAATCAGGGCTCGTTTGCGGCGAGGCCGTATGGGAGGACGCAGGGTATGACGCAGGGTATGGCTGGGTGGAATAGGATTGCGGATGGGGCGGGGCAATTTTCGGGCATGATGTGGTCAGTATTTGGTGTGAAAGTTTTTGAGACTCTGCTGATACCCTAGTAGTAAGTGTTATTTACGAACTTCTTCCAAGAATATGTTTGACGATGTCGAACATTTTCTTCGGAAATCAATTAGTAAAGGTGCTAATTGCTTGAGTAGGGACGTGTGATGAATGGCCTGCAGCGTCGTAAGTACCCTTATTTCTTCCTGGCTACATCACACCTTGTTCACACACTCCCCCAGATTCTCCGAAGGCGGCGTAAACGCCCAAACATACTGCGCCCCCCAAAACGCCAAATGCGCTCGCGCAGCCGGTCTCAGAGTAGATTCCGAGCAAGATTTCCAAGGCCGAGCACACGGTATCCTGCGCCGCAGTGCGCCTGACAGCATCTTTCGCTTCCGGTTCATCACTGGACTGTATAACGGGCAATTTGACCCCGCGACGGAAGTATCCTGGATCTCGAATGGAGTTCCGAGTTACACGCCGGTGTCGAAGAGAGATGAAGGTAATTATGATAATGTGACAGTTGAGATTGTGGAGTATCATCCACCTGTTCTGGGAGAGCCGTATCGGATTACGCATAGTATACATCTTAATGGGACGGAGTCGGTGGCGTACAGTCCTTTGACGCATCAGGAGGTATGGCGCTTTTTTTTGGAGTTTTACGTCTTTATATGCGACGCGGGCTATGATCCGATCACGCCTGGGTCTATGACTATGCGACTAACGCGTTCGCAGATGAAGCTATATCGCCGACAGCTAGCGGAAGAGACCTTGATGCGAAGACAGGAAGAGACACCTGCCATCGAATCGGAACCTTCTACGCACCAGCAGTTTGAAGTACTCCCGCAGGCTCCGCCCCTCCCAATCATTGATATCGCCCGCGAGTTCATGGCAGAGCAGCAGAACATCGACAACGTCACGTACATTGACAGCGTACTGGATAGCAGTAATGCTACGAGCATCCCGGATGAAATGTCAACGAACGGTACCAGTGTCTTGAAGCGAGATTACGTCAAAGCGGAAGTTGTGGACTCAACAGGCATGTCGCCGATCAGACGGTCGCCGCTTCTGAAGCGACAGCAGAAAAGACAGTGCGATTCTTCGACGCCGTGTCCTGATGGGAGCTGCTGCCGAAGGGATGGACGATGCGGATACGGTAAAGAGAATTGCGATTCGAGTGTTTGTATCTCCAATTGTGGTGCAACGGCGCTGTGCGGGCGGGACAGCAAGGGCGGTACAGTGAAGTGTCCGCTCAACGTTTGTTGCTCCTACTACGGTAAGACGCATTTTTCATCCCGTTGTCACGCGGCTAGATGCTGACGCAAATCAGGCTACTGCGGAGTCGAACAAGACTACTGCAACGGAGGCGGCCCTTCATCACCATGTCAAGCTGGATTCGGCTCCTGCCAAACCATCGCATCGCCCTCATGCGGCGGCAATTCAGCATCGGGCCGCAGCATCGGCTACTACCAACTAGCCAACGTCCGCGAGCGCCAATGCAACCGCATCCGACCAAAAGACATCAACATCAAAGGTCTGACGCATCTGTATGCCGCTTTCGCGACCATCAATCCCTCCACGTTCGAAGTTGCTGCCGCGGACCCCGACGACGTTAATTTGTACAAGGAGTTTACTGCGTTGAAGTCCTCGTCGTTGAAAACGTGGATTGCGATTGGGGGCTGGAATTTTAATGATCCTGGTGCGACGCGGACTACGTTTAGTGATCTCTCGAAGACGGCGGCGAGGCGGGCAAGGTTTATAACGTCGTTGAAGAGTTTTATGACTACGCATGGCTTTCAGGGTGTGGATCTCGATTGGGAATAGTAAGTCCATCATCAATCCATATCATTCGAGTAGTATGTATGCTAATCTACGCATAGCCCCGGCGCACCTGACAGAGGCGGCATCCCCGAAGACACGGACAACTATGTTTCTCTCCTCAAGGAGATGCGCGCATCGTTCGGCACGTCGTTTGGCATCAGTATAGCTATACCAGCAAGTTATTGGTACTTGCGCTGGTTCAAGCCCAAAGAGATGCAGCAGTACGTTGACTGGTTCGGCGTCATGACGTACGATTTGCACGGGCCGTGGGATGAGAAGGTGGTGCAGATTGGAAAGGTTGTGTTAGGGCATACGAATGTTCCTGAGATCTCGAATTGGACGCAGCCTCTTTGGTATGATGGTGTTGATCCGGTGAGTCTCACGATTTGTACTGCTAAGAGATGGGACATCATGCTGACTTGTTTCAGGCCAAGGTGAACTTGGGACTTGCGTACTACGCCCGGGGATACACGGTGTCCGATCCGAACTGCAATGGGGTCGGCTGTAGCTGGAGTGGAACGAGTCGTCCGGCACCATGCACGAACTTCGGTGGCGTCATGTCACTTCAGGAGATTGAGGACACTATCATTCCGCAGCTCGGCGTCAAACCCACGCTTCTCGAGAAAGACATGATGATGGAACTCAGATGGGGAAATCAATGGATAGGCTACGATAACCTAGACACCATCGCGATGAAGAAGACATGGGCCAGTCAGCACTGTTTCGGCGGCACAATGATCTGGAGCGTGGACTTTTACAGCGGTTCTGGCTCCGGTAATACTCCAGATGGCGGTGGGTCCACGGATCCAAGCAATCCGAGTACAGGCAATCCGGGCGATGGGTCTGGTCAGGTCTACATTGATCCGAGCATCTACGACCCGAAGAATCCGAACCCTGAGGTCAATTGTCAGCCGCCATGCACGTTGGTATTACCTCCAAGGATACTTTCGACCCCGACTACAATCACGTTTCCGCCCTACACGACTTCGCTGGATGTAGCGTGGAGTGCTTCTACGGGATGGACGAGTATTGTGCAGACGACGGTTCTTACGATCCCCCCTGTGACCACGACTGCGATCGAAGTATGGGCATTCACCGTAACGGATACGCGGACGGTGTCTGGTATCTACTCGTCGTTCCGCATCACTCCAAGTATCAGACCGCCTCCATTCACGATTACCAACGACCCTGATCCGCTCGATCAGAAGACATCACATCCCGCAGTGACCCGCACGATAACGCCGCCACCATGGCCATACACCTACACTCCTCCTCCACCAAAACCCACCGGCAACGACGATGATGACGACGACGACGACGATGACGACGACGAAGACGAAATCGCCGCCTGGTTCCCCATCCCAACCTGGAAGCCCGGCAAGCCCGGCCCCCTCTGCAAAGCCCCCAGCATCTGCGGCAAACCCTGCCTCCTCTTCTGCAACAAGCCCTGCCTCTTAAACTGCATCGACCCACCCAACGACTTCCCCGACCCCAAAAACCCCAAACCCCCACCGCGCCCAAAACCAGATCCCAAGCCCCCCGCGCTCCCCACGCCCACCATCCCCATCACCCCCGAGCCCAGCCGTAACCCCAACCCCGACGGCGACGAGCCCAACGACGAAGAAGAAGAAGACAACGACCGCGAATGCGCCATTGAATTCGACCTGCCCGAACCGACATTCAGTAACCCCCCACCAGGCCCCACAACATCCATCGTCCCCCCCTCATCCACACCACCAGTCCCATCACCCACACCCCAACCCACTCCTCCCGCACCCAACCCCGACACCGAAGAAGTAAAATGCTACGACTCCGGCGCAACAGTAACACGCGGCATGATGATCGACGCAATAACCTCCTTCTGCGACTGGGCGCAAGGCCGCGTTCTCGACGCCTCTTTACCCAACACGGTGCGCACGCTGAGTAACGGCGACGGTTTCGGCGCGCATTGTATTTTTGACGGTTGGTGCTTTGACGTTATTAAGATTAGTGTTACGGTGCTGAATAGTTGTCGGTTTACGGTTGGGGGGAGTGGGTTTGATGATGGGCTTTGTGGGGGGGTGTTGAGGAAGGCGGTGGATAAGTGTGATGGGAAGAGTACGGAGTTTAAGCAGGGGGGGAGGGTGGTGGGGAATTGTGCGGAGTGGAGGATTGATCCTAATGTGTTGTAGGGATGGGGATTGAGTTAGGGAAGGTGTTTAGTAGTCATGTGGAATTTGTATGTGTAGCGCGCGGTGTAGATACACTCCAA
>Ga0265780_10011856_pt1 | contig 10270 bp, 10 predicted proteins | sample P1T30metagenome_FD_192432 | JGI IMG/M metagenome (GOLD analysis project Ga0265780, IMG submission 192432) | Plant litter microbial communities from East Loma Ridge, Irvine, California - P1 T30 | ecosystem: Environmental > Terrestrial > Plant litter > Unclassified | place: USA: California... | reverse complement strand
AACGCCCTGCTGAACTTCATGTCCGGCACGTCGAGCGCCGCGCTCGACTTCGTCGCGGCGGTGTCCGTCGCGCTCGGCATCGGCGCCGGCCTGGTGCTCGGGTCGCTCTTCGCCACGCCGGGCGCACGGCGGGCACTGCGGCGGTCGCGGCGGGTGCACGTGCAGTCGGTGCACAGCGACACCACGGCGATCCGGGTGCTCCGGGACACGGGCTACGACCCCGGGAACGGGACGGTCCCCCGGGGGTCCCGGACGCCCTGACAGCGGACGACGGGACCGGCGGAGGACCGGCCGTGGGGTGACGCTCGGCGTCAGTCCGTCTCGGACACGGCCTTCGACACTGCCGTCGGGCCGTCGTACTCCTGGTCCGGGATCTGCTTGAGGGCGTCGAGGACGTTGTCGTCCGCGCCCTCCTTCTCGGCCGTCGTGACGATGTCGTCCTTCGACGCCGGGTAGTCGATACCGCTCAGGAACTTCTGGACCTGGATCGGGTTCGGTGCTGCCATGACGGCTCCTTCCGTTGGAGGTCCCGTCGTACCCGGCGCACCCTCGTCACGCTGCCAGCAGCGCGTCCTCCGGCCAGTGACGCGTGCCGCGGCCAGTGGCCTCGGGTCAGATGTCCCAGCCGTCGTCGGCCCAGGTCGACAGGCGGCGGGCGGCCTGGGGCTCGTACCGCTCCATCCACCCGCGCTCGAGCCGCGCCACCGAGCGGTCGAACGCCGGCACCAGGTCGAGGTCGGCGCGCAGCAGGGCCTGCAGCTGCAGCCCCTCGTACAGCGCGATGAGCTGTTCCGCCCCGCGGCGCGGGTCCATCGTGTGCGGTGCACGCCCGACGGCGATGTCGTGCTCCAGCCCGCGCTTGATCTGCAGGAAGAAGAGCTGGTAGCGGGAGCGGAGGTACGTCGACATCGGGTGCGCGGGGTTTCCGGCGACCGAGAGCAGCGCCACGAGCAGGCGCATGAGTGCCGGGTCCTCGGCGTTCGAGGCGACGATGGCGCGGAGGAGCTCGACGGTCGTGCCGTTCCGTCCGACGTCCTGGGTGACGTCGTCCATCCGCGTGCCGTTCCAGCGGTCGAGCGCGGCGAGGACCAGGCCGTCCCACGACGGGAAGTGCTGGTGCAGCTCGTACACGCTGATCGCGAGCCGGTCGGCCACGTCCTCGGGACGGGCCTCGTGGAAGGGCACGTCCCGGAGCAGGTCGACGGTGGCACCCACGATCGTGATCCGCAGGTGCAGGGTCGCGGCCGCGGCGGCTGCTGCCGCGGTGTCCGCGCTGGTGTCTTCGAGCATCGTGCCCTCCGTCGATCCGGGACGCCGAGCCGACGTCGTCGTGGCGCGTGTCCGATCCGCGGACGTCCTGTCCGCATGGCCGTCCCAGGACGGGCGGCTGGGCAAGTCAACCGCGTTCCGGCGCCGAGCAGCATCCCCGGTCCGGGGGGGGTGCGGAAGGGGGACAGCGCCGTACACGCCCCCGTCGCGGTCCTGGCGGGTCCCCGGCCGGTTGTGTGACCATGCCGCCATGACCCCGAACGACCCCATCGCCCAGGGACTGGCCACCATGGCGTCCGCCGGCTTCGAGTTCGGCGGCGACACCGACCAGGTCGCGCACGACGTCCGCACCATGTGGGAGCAGCTCGGCCGGCCGCACGGCGCGTTCGACGCCGCCGCACACGCGATCGCCGTGCTGCCACAGCGGCCCGAGGTGCCCGTCGCCGACCAGGCACGCCGCCGGGAACTCGAGCGGGCGTTCGGGATCAACCCCGTCGAGATCGAGCTGGCCGCCGCGATGTCGGCCCGCGAACTGCTCGAGGCCATGGCGAGGAGCTGCGGCGTCTCGGGCTGAGCCGGTCACGCACCGTCGGACCCCACTTGCGGGACGGCAGGAAGGTTAGGCTACCCTTACTGCGTGGTCGATCTCCGAGCTGATGCCGTCACCGTGGCCTACCAGGGTGACCCGGTCGTGCACGGGGCGTCGCTGGAGCTCGTCGCCGGCCGCGTGACGGCCCTCGTCGGACCGAACGGTTCGGGGAAGTCCACGCTGCTGCGGACGATCGCACGACTGCAGGCAGCGCAGAGCGGCTCGGTGGCCCTGCACGACGGGACGACCGAGGCGCCCGTCGACGGCCTCGCGCTCTCGCCGAAGGCCTTCGCCCAGCGCGTCGCGCTCCTCACCCAGGGCCGACCGACCCCCGGGGGCCTCCGCATCCGCGACGTGGTCGCGTTCGGCCGCCACCCGTACCGCTCACGCTTCGGCGGGTCCGACCCTGACGGCGCGGCGGTCGTCGAGCACGCCCTCGACGTCACCGGCCTGCGCGACCTCGCCGACCGGCACGTCGACCAGCTCTCCGGTGGGCAGCTGCAGCGTGTCTGGCTGGCGAGCTGCCTGGCGCAGGAGACCGGCGTGCTGCTGCTCGACGAGCCGACCACCTACCTCGACCTCCGCTACCAGGTGGAGCTCCTCGACCTGGTCCGCGACCTGGCCGACGAACGGCACATCGCCGTCGGCGTGGTCCTGCACGACCTCGACCAGGCCGCAGCCGTCGCCGACCGCGTCGTCCTGCTCGAGGCCGGGGTCGTCGTCGCGGACGGCACCCCCACCGAGGTCTTCACCTCCGACGGACTCTCGGCCGTGTACGGCATCCGGATCGACGTCGACCACGACCCCTCCACCGGACGCCTGCGCACCCGCGCCGTCGGCCGACACCACACCCGCACCGAAAGGCTCCACAGCAGCTCATGAAGCGCCTCCTCACCGCCACCGCCGTCGCCGTCACCCTCGCGGTCGGCCTGACCGCCTGCGGCACGACCCAGTCGGCGACCGACACCACCTCCTCGGCGTCGAGGATCACCGTCACCGACGCCACGGGCACGAAGGTGACGCTCGACGGCCCCGCGGAGAAGGTCGTGGGGACCGAGTGGAACGTGGTCGAGGACCTCGAGACCCTCGGTGTCGCACCGGCCGGGGTGGCCGACGTCAAGGGCTACTCGGCGTGGGACTCCGCCGTGCCGCTCACGGGCGACCCGAAGGACATCGGCACGCGCGGTGAGCCGAGCACGGACACCATCGCCTCGATCGCGCCCGACCTCATCGTGGCGACGACCTCGCTCAAGTCCTCGGTCATCACGCAGCTGCGGAAGATCGCGCCGACCCTCGTGGTGGAGTCCGCCGAGGGCACCGACCAGCTCGCGAACATGCGGAAGACGCTCGACCTCATCGCGACGGCGACCGGCACCACCGCGAAGGCGACGACGGTGTGGAAGGGCTTCGAGTCGAAGCTCGCGGACGCGAAGCAGGAGCTCGACGACGCGGGCAAGGCCGGTACGGAGGTGGCCTTCGCCGACGCGTACGTGCTCTCGAACCAGGTGACGATCCGCCCGTACACGAAGACCTCGGCGATCGGCGCCGTGAACACCGCCCTCGGCCTCGAGAACGCGTGGACGATCACCGGCGACCCGGCGTACGGCCTCGGCTCGACCGACGTCGAGGGCCTCACCGCGCTGCCCGACGACACCACGTTCCTGTACATCGGCAACGACGTGGACGGCGACGACGTCTTCGCGGAGACCCTGGCGTCGAACGACGTGTGGAAGTCGCTGCCGTTCGTCGAGCGAGGCGCCGTCCACCGTCTGGACGACGGCATCTGGATGTTCGGCGGCCCCGGTTCGATGGAGGCGTACGTCGACGCCGCCGTCGCCGCGATCACGAAGTAGCGGGTGGTCGACACCGCGGCGCCGGTCCGCGCCGGTCGTCCGGCACGTGCTCGGACGCGACGCGTCTCCCTCGGCGTCGCGCTCCTGCTCGGTGGACTCGTCGTGGTCGCGCTCCTCGCCGCGATCGACGTCACGCAGGGCACGGCGGACGTCGGGGCCGGTGCGCTGTGGAAGGCCGTCACGGGCAACGCCGACCGCGCGGACGCCTCGGTGGTCGTCGCCTCCCGCCTGCCGCGGATGGTCGCCGGGCTCCTGGTCGGGGTGGCCCTCGGCGTCGCCGGCGCCGCGATGCAGGCCGTCACCCGGAACGTGCTCGCGTCGCCGGACACGCTGGCCGTCAACGCCGGTGCCTACCTCGCGCTCGGGCTGGGGTCCGTCTCCGGCATCGGGTTCGGGGTCCTGGCACAGTCGGGCCTCGCGTTCCTCGGCGGTCTCGGTGCCGCGGCGGTCGTGCTCGCGCTCTCGGGCCTCGGCAGCGGGACCGTCCGGCTGGTGCTCGCCGGGTCGGCCCTCGCCCTCGGCCTCGGTGCGGTGACCAACGCCCTGGTCCTGCTGTTCCCCCAGGAGACGCAGGGGATGTACGCGTGGAGCCAGGGCGGCATCGCGCAGAACGGCTTCGGCGGCCTCGTGCCGATGCTGCCGTTCCTGGCGGTCGGCGTCGCCGGGTTCGTCGTCGTGTCCCGCCGGGTCGACGCCCTGGCGCTCGGCGACGACACCGCCCGTGGCCTCGGCGTCCCCGTGCACGGCACCCGGGTCGTCGCGATCGTGCTCGCCGTGGTGCTGTCGGCGGCGGCCGTCACCATCGCCGGCCCGATCGGCTTCGTCGGCCTCTCCGCCCCCGCGCTCGTCCGGCCCCTCGCCCGACGCTTCCCGACCCTGCACCGGTCGTGGGCGGCGTTCCCGGTCGCCGGGCTCGTCGGCGCCGGCATCGTGCTCGCGTCCGACGTCCTGCTCCGGGCGGTGGTGCGCGGCGACGCGGCGACCGCGGTGCCGACCGGTGTCGTGACGAGCGTCGTCGGCGCGGTGTTCCTGGTCGTGATGGCCCTCCGCACGCGCGACGCCGGCCAGTCCGGGCAGCTCGAGGGTGCCCGCACGCCGGGTCGGTGGACCGTGCCCGTGGTGATCGGCTCGCTCGTCGTGGTCCTGGTCGGGGTGGTCGTGGCGTCGGTGCTGCTCGGCGACGCGAAGCTGCTCCTCGGCGACGTGACGAACTGGCTCACCGGCCGGGCGAACCAGGCCATCGCGTTCATCCTCGACACCCGGGTCCCGCGGGTGCTGGCCGCACTGCTCGCCGGAGCGGCCCTCGCGCTGGCCGGCACGGTCGTGCAGGCCGTCACGCGGAACCCGTTGGCCGACCCCGGCGTCCTCGGGGTCTCGAGCGGCGCGGGCCTCGGCGCCGTCGTCGTCGTGACCGCGGTGCCCGTCGTCGGGACCTGGACCACGGCGGGCGGGGCGTTCCTCGGCGCAGCCGTCGCCGCCGCGCTCGTGTTCGGTCTCGCTGCCCGGGGTGGCTTCCGCCAGGACCGCCTCGTGCTCGTCGGCATCGGCGTCTCGTCCGGGCTCACCGCGATGATCAGCCTGGTGATCGTCCTGACCGACCCGTTCAACGCCACGAAGGCGTTGACGTGGCTCTCCGGCTCGACCTACGGCCGCACGTGGACGGACTGTCTGCCGGTCGCCGTCGTCCTGGTGGTGTCGCTCGCGGTCGTCGTCGCCCGACGCCGCGAACTCGACCTCGTCTCCCTCGACGAGGACACCCCGCGCCTGCTCGGCGTCCGGCTCTCGCGCACCCGGGCCGGCTTCCTCGCGGTGTCGGTGCTGCTCACCGCGACGGCGATCGCCGCGGTCGGGACGATCGGCTTCGTGGGACTCGTCGCACCGCACGCCGCCCGGGCCCTCGTCGGTCGGAAGCACGCCGCGGTGGTGCCGGTGGCCGTGCTGCTCGGGGCGGTGCTCGTCTGCGTCGGCGACGTCGTCGGGCGGACCGTCATCGCACCGGCGCAGCTCGGCGCGGGGATCCTCACCGCCGTCATCGGCACGCCGTACTTCATCTGGCTGCTGGTCCGCACGCCCCGCTGAGCGCCGCGGCACCAGCGCGCCGCGCCCGCACGCGCCCGCGCGCGCTGGCCCGGAACGCGAATGGTGCGAGGTTCCCCTCATCGTGCGGGCACAGGACCCGGCACGGCGAGCGGAACCCCGCACCATCCGACGACAGCCGCTGCGGCAGGCCGCAGGCCGCCGGAGCGCAGCCGCTACGGCGTCGGCATGCCGCCGTCGACGTGGAGCGTCTCCCCGACGACGTACGACGACTCGCCGCTCGCCAGGAACACGTAGGCCGGCGCGAGCTCGGCGGGCTGGCCCCAACGGCCGAGGTAGGTCTGCTCACCCGCGGACGGCAGCGCCTCCGGCGGCTGACCACCGGCCGGCTGCAGCGGCGTCCAGATCGGGCCCGGTGCGACGGCGTTCACGCGGATGCCCTTCGGCGCGAGCTGCGCGGCGAGGCCCTTCGCGAGGTTGTTCACGGTGGCCTTCGTGGCCGCGTAGTGCACCAGGTGCGGCGACGGCGCGTAGGCCTGGATCGAGGTCGTGTTGATGATCGTCGAGCCCGGCTTGAGGTGCGGGACGGCGGCCTTCGTGATGCGGAAGGTGCCGTAGACGTTCGTCTTGAAGGTCTCGTCGAACTCGTCGTCCGAGATCTTCGTGATGTCGTCGACGTTCTGCTGCTTGCCGGCGTTGTTCACCAGGATGTCGAGCCCACCGAGCTCCTGCACGGCGGTCGCGACGAGCTGCTCGCAGAACTCGAGGGACGTGATGTCACCCGGGATCGCGACGGCCTTGCGGCCGGCTGCCTCGATGAGCGAGACGATGCGGTCGGCGTCCTCCTGCTCCTCGGGCAGGTAGCCGATGGCCACGTCGGCACCCTCGCGGGCGTAGGCGATCGCGACGGCGGCGCCGATGCCGGAGTCACCGCCGGTGATGAGCGCCTTGCGGCCCTCGAGTCGGCCCGAGCCGCGGTAGGTGTCCTCGCCGTGGTCGGCCGGGACGTTCTGCGCCATCTCCGCGTCCGTGCCGGCACCCTTGAGGTACTGCTCGTCGGGCGTCTTGTCGGCGTAGAGCTTCGTCGGGTCCTGCATCGTGTACTGGTCGATCTGCTGGTCCGTCATGTCCCTCACGGTACGCAGCGGGGTCACCGCACCGCCCAGGAGGCTGTCCCCCGGTTGCGCACACCGGCCACGGTCCGTCAGGCGCGCGCCGTCACGACCGGTCGCCGAGCACCGCGCGTCCTCCGGCGGACCCGTCGGTGACGTCCCCGGCGCTGCCGTGGCCCGACGCCATCGCCGCCAGGAGGCGGACCTTGTCGGCGCTCTCGCCGTCCGCGTCCGGGTGGTAGAGGACGAACAGCAGCCCGTCCACCGGGAACTTCTCGCGGTGCATCCGCATGGTCCCGAGCGACGGGTGGTGGACGACGGTCGAGTTCCCGGCGAGACGGCGGACGTCCTGCCGGGCCCAGAGTGCCCGGAACCGCGCACTGGCCATCGACAGCTCCCCGACGACCTCGACCGCCCGGGTGTCGGTGACGTCGTCGCCGACCGTGTGCCGGAAGGACGCGACCGCGTCGGCCGTCGCGGTCTCCCAGTCGTCGTGGAACTCGCGTTCTTCAGCGTCGAGGAGCAGCGACCGCAACCGGTTCTCCCCCGGGGTCAGGCGCGGCGAGAACGCCGTCGCGATCGCGTTCGCGGCCAGGACGTCGAAGTGGCGTCCCTCGACGAACGCCGGCAGCTCGAGCGTGTCGAGCAGCTGGTGCAGCCGTGCCGGCACGCGTTCGGCCGGGCGGCGACGCCGTGGCGACGGGCGGCTCGCTCCGAGACCGAGGAGGAACTCGGTCTCCACGTCGTCGAGCTGCAGCACCCGTGCCAGGGACTCGAGCACCTGCGCCGACGGGTTGCTGTCCCGCCCGCGTTCGAGTCGCAGGTAGTAGTCGAGGCTGATCCCGGCGAGCAGCGCCACCTCCTCGCGCCGGAGTCCCGTGACCCGCCGGTTCCCACCGGGGGCGAGTCCGACCTGCTCCGGCGTGACGAGACCGCGCCGTGCGAGCAGGTACTCGCCGAGCCGGTTCGCCGTGGGTCCGTCCATGCCGCTCACGCTACCGAGCGGCCCGGGTCGGCGGGGTGCCCTGTCACTCCCCTGGACCACGGGGGACCTCCCGCGGTCGGGGCGACGCGTGCAGCATCGTCTCGTCCCCACCACCCACTCCACGCACCAGGGAAGAGCACCACCATGGACATCCACGACCGCACCGTCCTCGTCGTCGGCGGCACGTCCGGCATCGGCCGCGGACTCGCCCGCCGGTTCGCCGACGCCGGCTCCACCGTCGTCGTCGGCGGGCGCGACACCAGCCGGGTCGACGACCTCGAGACCGTCTCCGTCGACGTCACCGACCCGGAGTCGGTCCTCCGCGCCCGCGACACCGTGCTGGCGGCGCACCCCGACCTCGACCTCGTCGTGACGATGTCCGGCGTGATGCTGCTCGAGGACCTCCGCGACCCGGCGCACTTCGCGTCCTCGGCGACCACGATCGACGTCAACCTGCTCGGCACGATCCGCGTGCTCGACGCGTTCACGCCGCACCTCGTCGCGCAGGGCCACGGGGACTTCATGACCGTGACCTCCGGCATCGCGTTCATGCCGTTCCCGCTGATGGCGTCCTACGGTGCCTCGAAGGCCGCGGTCCACGCCTACAGCGAGGCCCTCCGCGCGCAGCTCGCCGGCACGGGCGTCGGCGTCACCGAGCTCGTCCCGCCCGCGGTCGCCACCGCGGGGCAGGAGCAGGTGAACCCGAACGCGCTGCCGCTCGATGCCTACCTCGACGAGGTCGTCGGGCTGCTCACGCAGACACCGACCCCGGACGAGGTCGTCGTCGAGCGCGCGCAGGCGCTGCGGTGGGCCGAGCGCGACGGCACCTACGCCGCGCTGCTCGAGCAGCGGTCGCAGTCGCTCGCCACCCTGCCGGGGCGCTGACCGGCCGAGCAGCGGTCACGCACGGGAGGCCGTGGTCACCCCCGGCGTTCGGCCGCTGTCCGGTGCGGGGCCAGGAACGCGTCCGTCTCGGCCCGGGTGGGCGCCGTCGCCGGCCCCGGCCGGGTGACCGCGATCGCCGCGGCCGCGTTCGCGCGCCGGACCGCGGCGAGGATCCCCTCACCACGGGAGAGCGCCGCGACGAGCACGCCACCGTGCGCGTCCCCGGCGCCGTTCGTGTCGACGGCCGTCACCGGGAAGCCCGGCATCAGGACGGGCCCGTCGGGCAGCGACGGATCGGCCACCCAGCACCCGGCCCCACCGTCGCGCACCAGCACCGTGCCGGGCGCTCCGGCGGCGATGGCGGTGACCGCCTGTCGGAGGTCGGCCGACCCCGGGGACAGGAGCCGAGCCTCCCGGGCGTTCGTGGACAGCACGTCCGCACGCGCCATGACGGGGCCGAGCACCGCCGGGTCGAGCGTGTCGACGAGCGGCGACGGGTCGAACACGACCCGCACACCGGCAGGGACGGACCCGAGCCAGGCCGCGATCGCGCGGCCGTTCACGGGGTGCGCCAGGCCGTAGCCGGAGACGAACAGCGTGTCGTCGTCGTGCAGCGTGACGCGGGCGAGCTCCTCGGCACCGAGCCGGCCCTCGGCGCCGACGCTCGTGACGAAGGTGCGCTCGGTCGAGGCGTCCACGAGCGCGACGCAGTACCCGCTGTCGACGTCGTCGAGGCCGGGCTGCAGGACCTCGACGTCAGCGTCGACGAGGGCTCGGCGGACGACGTCGCCGAACGGGCCGGTGCCGTACTGCCCGGCGAAGACGACCTCCATGCCGTCGCGGCGCGCGGCGACCATCGTGTTGAGCCCGCCGCCGGCCGTGATCTCCGACGACGACGCGATGACGTCGCCGCCGGGCTCGGGCATGGTGCCGATCCGCATCACGATGTCGACGACCACGTTGCCGACCGAGACCAGCCGGGGCATCAGGCGCGCTCGCGGACCGGCATCGGGGCGGACTCGTCCGCGGGTTCGTGCAGGACGCCCCTCGGGCCACCGCTGAGCGCGTAGATCGCGGCGGCGACGATGAACGTGACGATCCAGCCGAGGCCGTTCGCACCGATCCACGTCGAGGAGAACGCCCCGACGAAGACCGGGTCCGCGTCGCCGACCTGCACGTTCGTGAACAGGAACCCGACGACGATCGCCACGGCCCAGGCGATGACGGCGCGCCAGGCGATGCCGCCGGAGTACCAGTAGCGGCCACCCGCGCCGAGGTCGAGCAGGGCCTCGGGGTCGTACCAGGTGCGCCGGACGATGTCGGCGATGAAGACGCCGAGCCAGGCGGTGATCGGGACGGCCAGCACCGAGATGAACGTGATGAACGGCGCGTAGAAGCCGTCGGCCACGAGCATGAAGTACATCGCGCCGAGGGTGGTCACGACGACGTCGACCGCCACTGCCCACACTCGAGGCACCTTGATGCCGAGGGTCAGCGTGGTGAGGCTCGCCGAGTACACGGACAGGTGGTTCGACAGCAG
>Ga0265780_10011854_pt1 | contig 10272 bp, 10 predicted proteins | sample P1T30metagenome_FD_192432 | JGI IMG/M metagenome (GOLD analysis project Ga0265780, IMG submission 192432) | Plant litter microbial communities from East Loma Ridge, Irvine, California - P1 T30 | ecosystem: Environmental > Terrestrial > Plant litter > Unclassified | place: USA: California... | reverse complement strand
AAGCATCACATGGGCCAGTTGTTGCAATCGTTGGTAAACTCAATAGCCAGCGACTCAAAGCTAGATCCCAAGACACAAAATCTCCGGCTGCCGATACTGCCACTCAAGAAATCTCGATCGGCGCCCGAGCTAAGAAGAAGACGCAACGTCACCGAGCAGGTGCTGCTCAACTTACTCGAGTACGACGCCGCTGTGAGCGAGTCGGATGTGCAGAAGAGCCTTCGCTACGTGTACCGGCTACCCAAACCGGCCCAAGACCGCATCATAGCCATGATCCGACACCACAAGTTCCAGTCCTGGCTGGCCGGCGTGGAATCATCAGCCTTGTTTTTGAATGGCCACTACAGCACAACGGGCTCCATACGCCAGTGTCCCACGTCGTTTGTGTGCGCCAGGCTAGCTTCAGCCATGCAGTCGGACAGAGACGCCGAAGAGGAGCCTTCACTACACCCACCCGTCCGCACCATTGCCATCTCCTTCTTCTGCGCCGAACATGTCGAGACTGGCGATCCGTACAGAGGCGCCCGAGGCATCATGAAGAGCTTGATCGCGCAGCTATTGGCTAGCTACCGCTTCGACATCCGCGTCATGGCGGCATTGCAAGAAGCAGACTTTGACCATGTCAAGACACTCTGTGCGGGCTTCAAGCTCCTCGTCGACAGTTTACCCGCTGAAATCGTGCTTGTGTGCATCGTCGACGCCATCACGGTCCACGAGGAGAGCGAGTCGCGCAGTAGGAAAGTTGAGTTTGTGCTCGAGGCCCTAGCAGGACTTGCAAGTAGTGAAGAGGGGCGTGAATGCGTGTTTAAGCTCCTGCTTACTTGCCCGAGAGTCTCGAGGAGGTATAGTGGAAGAGTCGGTAGTGCGTGTGTGCTTACTATGCCGGAAAAGGTGGTCTCTCAGGGAGCCTTTACAATGGCGAAATGGGATGGGTACACGAATACAGGCACGCAGTAGGAAATGGGGTCTATGATGGCGATGACCAGGTAGTCGCGAGTACAATGCTCCCTTCTTATTTTAGATTCCCTTGATCAGCTCGTCATCAGATGTATCCTTGATACACTTTATTCTAGTAGCATCCGTCAACCCATCTTCGTTCTCATTAACAACACACTCTCCAAACCCCCACAATTCATCGATAAACGCGGGTACAAAAGTCCCCGGACCTTTGACACTATCCCGCTGTGCCGCACGCTCGGCCGCAATCTCATAGTGTAGTAGTCCCGCCACTGCAGCCATCAACTTGTCTTCCGGATTCGCCGCCAAGTAAGCAGACAACGTAGTCCCGAGCGTACATCCCGAGCCAGTAATGAGACCAAGATACTCGTGCCCATTTGAAATAGCATACGTACGCGTACCATCTGAGATGACGTCCGTGGCGCCGGTCATGAGAACAACGTTGCGTTCGCGGGCAGCTAGGTGCGAGACGAGCGTTGCGCGTTGCTGGAGGGTGAGAACTGCGGAGCCGGCATCTACGCCGCGCTGTTGTTGTGCCGATGAAGAGAGCGAGATTTCGAGGCCTGAAGTACTCGCCACAGCCATGATTTCCCTCTCGTTCCCCTTTATCAAATCGAAATATCCCACGCTCATTAGTGTCTTTAGTGCTTCTATACGAATCGATGTCGCACCCGCACCGACAGGGTCTAACACTATGGGTCCCCCAGCTGCGTTGTATGCGTCTATCGCTTGCTTGAAGTTGAGCAGGCCATCTGGTGTCACGGTGCCCATGTTTATCACTAGCCCGCCCTTGAGCTGAGCGAGATCTGGCGCTTCAAGTCCGTAGTTCGCCATGATAGGTGACGCGCCGATGGCGAGAGCGACATTTGCAGCAAAGTTCTGGACGACGAGGTTGGTCATATTATGGGATAGCGGATTCTTGGCTTTTACGGCTTTTGTGCACTGGATGGCTCTGCGGACGATTAATTCGGCTTCGTCCTGATTCTTCTCGTGCCAGAAATGGGGGGCTGTAGATTGTGCCTTGAACGGAGGTAGACTATGGAGGAGATGGGAGAGGTTTTGAGATGCTGATTTGGGGTCTAAAGAACCAACTATGGCGGATACTACGGCCACGCCGTCGATGGATTTGGGGGAAGAGTTGAGGGGTGTTGGCGCGCAAAGTTGGTAGGTGATGCGTTGGACGTTGGATGCGTTGACACCGCCTATGCATACTGTTTTGACGGCCTTTTCTGCTTCAGTTCCATTGTCGAGGTAGCGCAGGATTTTGCGGATGCCGGTGATGCCGATGATGTCTTTGGTGTTCTTCTTGGTGTTTGTGGCGTATAGAGTGCCAATGCCCAGGTAGTCTGCACCTCGAGCAACCTATGATTGTTGTTAGCCCATGTTCACATCAACAGTAGAAGTGACTCACTGCTATCCGTGCTTCTTCGATAGAGGATACGGTTGCACCGATGATCTTGCTGTCGCCCAGTATGCGCCGGGCTTCGACCACACTCATGTCATCTTGACCCAGATGCACGCCTTCACACCCTACGGCAAGAGCAACATCTACGCGGTCATTGATGACAAGCGGGATGTTGTGTGCTTTGCATTTCTCATGCAATTTCTTTGCTGTTGAGATGAGGACGCCAGTGTCTGAGGTCTTGTCCCTATATTGGACGATGCTGACGCCTGGCAATGTCAGTCTAGGTACTTGGATTTAGGTTTGCAGATGGATTCAATATTGTGAAGCCTAGTAATTGGGACAGACCAACCTCCAGACAAAGCTTGCTCTACCACTTGGACCAGGTCTCTAGAGCCAAGAATGGCTTCGGTGGAGTCGGTCACGAGGTAGAGCGAATAGTCCACCTTTTGCTTTTCCATGCTTGCGATGCTGGCTGGCGCTTGGACGAGACTGGGGGTGACTTTCGTGAGCTCGTCCGCCAAGTTGCAATGTGGGCGTCCCAGAGAACGATGGAGCGGCGGAAGATGACGCCACGCCTGTGCGTCTCGCAATTTGTTTTCATTGGTTCTGCAGGACAGTGCTTGAGACTAGCAGTTGGATGTGTGTGGCCCAACGGCGCTTTCGTGGCGCTTCTGTACAATCAGCGGCGATTGCTGTAGAGCCAAACGGCGGTTACCCCAGCTTGTGGGAGAAGCACCGCTTGGATAGGCAAAGCCGCTAGCAGCCAAATGACACGAGTGAAGGGCATGCTCCACGACTTGGGTAGAGGAGTTCAAACTGCAGGAACCCGTGGTACCGGAGTGCCACTGCGACTGTTGATGCCTGTCCGATGTAGCAACCCGACGACCAGACGACAGAGGGGCGTCCGAGACAAACACGTGACGTTGTGAGCAGGATGCTCCCGGGGGGTTTGCGTTGAATCAAGCGGCGAATGCAGGCAGGCCGCCGCTTGCTCCCTCTCCTGGGCTGATTTGAATCCCGAATCATGACTCATGACGGCGACAATGGCCAAACGACCGTCTTTGCCATGGTATGTATGGTAGTCCGGGCGGGGCTGCAGGCGTTTGGTGCAGGTCGCTAGTGTGGGCTCGGCAGACCGAAAAACTAAATCCGCCGACCCCATATAACTTCCTCCCACCACCTGAGACCCGCACACTCACCCTCTGCAACCCCAAAAATCCATCAGACCCCCCCGCCCAGCCCAGTGACCGCCCACTGGCAACAGCTGCACAACCCCACGATCCGCCGCCAAACATCTTGCTGAGTCGCCCGCCCGCGACCTGCCCAAACCGCCACCTTCGCCTCAAGGCCACAAGCACAAACCGCCCCTCAGAGTCGCCAAAGCCAACAGGAGTATATGTATTCGCGCCAACGCTACGCCTTCCGAGTCGAACCTCCCCCCAAACTGCAAAAATTTCGCTGTATGCGGATACCGAGCAGTTCCATACACCAGACCAACGGCTAATCCAGTGCCCCTCCTGACCCCGAGTCGCACATCCACAACCCACCAACAAACACCAGAGACGGCATCTGCGCATGTCTCTATCGGCCCTCATCAACCTACCTGACCCGACCGCGTCCCCCTGTCCGCTGCACCTCCAGTAAGCTCTTCAACCACCAGTCCCCCGCACCACTGTCACCATGGCTACCGTCAACATCCGCCGCGATGTCACCGACCCCTTCTACCGCTACAAGATGGAGCGTATCCAGTCCAAGATTGAAGGCAAGGGCAACGGCATCAAGACCGTCATCGTCAACCTGAGCAGCGTGGCTCAGTCTCTCGCCCGCCCGCCCGCTCACGTCATCAAGTACTTTGGCTTCGAGCTTGGAGCTCAGACCAACACCAGCCCCAACGACGACCGTTGGATCATCAACGGCGCCCACGACGCCAGCAAGCTGCAAGACTACCTCGACGGCTTCATTTCCAAGTTTGTTCTCTGCAAAAAATGCAAGAACCCTGAGACCGATGTCCACATCAAGGACGCAAACATTACGCTTGACTGCAAGGCCTGCGGAAAGATCTCCGACGTCGACCCCCGCCTAAAGCTTAGTTCGTTCATCCTCAAGAACGAGCCCAAGAAGGGCAAGAAGGACAAGTCCAGCAAGAAGGCCGAGCGTCGTGCCCGCAAGGAGGCCGAGGCTCGTGGCGAGGCTACCTCCCCTGACGGTGGCAGCCCTGGTGACAGCGCCGAGGAGAATGGTGACGATGGTGACCTCGCCCTCGAGGCCGGCAGCGACGACGAGCTTACTCGCCAGATTAACGAGGGCGCCAAGGAGATTGAGGAAGAGGATGCCAAGGAGGTTGAGTGGTCGATTGATACGTCCGAGGCCGCTATCAGGGCCCGTGCCCAGGATCTCCCTGACGATCTTAAGCGTGCCCTTGTCATTGAAGACGAGGACGAGGGTGGTTCCAACTACGATACCTTTGGCAAGTGGATCATCGACACTGGTGCTGAGAAGGGTGGTGTGGAGAACCTCGATAACGTCGACATCTACGTCAAGGCCAAGGAGCTCGGCATCGAGACTAAGCACCGTACCCTTACCGTCATTCCCCAGACGCTCTTCACCGAGAAGATTGTCAAGCAGATTGAAGGTCGCGCTCCTATGCTCCAGAAGATGATCACTTCGGACAAACACGAGAAAGCATTCCTGGGTGGTATCGAGCGCTTCGTCGGCAACGACAAGCCTGAGCTTATTCCCCAGATCTCGGCCATCTTGCTCAAGATCTACGAGAACGACCTCGTGTCCGAAGAGCAGCTCAAGGCATGGTGCTCCAAGGCTAGCAAGAGGTACGTTGACCTCAAGGTCAGCAAGACTGTGCGCAAGTCTGCCGAGCAGTTCAAGACTTGGCTCGAGACTGCCGATAGCGATGAGGATGATGATTCCGAGTAGGGAACACTACAACGTTACTGTGGTGAGATGCGGATGGTAAAAGTACGCTGCTCGGCCAACTGTTGACTGTCCTTACAAACTGCGTTGCTTTCTTGCTTTGACCGGTTTCCTTGTTCTTGGCGAGCAGTGAAAGTTCTGTTTGAGTTCTCGACAAATGTTGGGTCCAGGTCGTACGACGGCTTGTATTCTTCTCTCTCCACTCTCCCTAGCCAATAGAAAAAACTTACATATTGCACCGTCTTGCCTTGGTACTCGTGTTGTACATGTGCCCCACTATCGTTTGCCGCTGTCAGAACTCCTTACCAGGTATTCGGGCCCACCGCTACTATGGACTTTGCAAAGTTTCTGCATGCACGATCGTGGCGAAAAGATGATATTTGCCGAGCGATAGCAAAGCGGCCAAGAAGCCCAACCGAGCGGCGAACCGAGCGCATGATTAGATTTCGCTACACCTTTGCGTATTTCCCCACGCGGCTTTTGCCCATGCTCAAATCACGACCTCTACAAACATCAGCCTTCTTACATTTCTGCATCCAAGATAGCGCCACGAAGAAAAAGAAAGCAAACCTCGGGGCTCGCCTAGCCTAGCCCACACGCACGAGGCACCGTTCTCGCCGTCTGATCTCCACAAGGCCACGGCTTAGTCTCCGAAGCTTAACCCCACCGAGGCAAGACCAGGCGGCGCGCCCATGCTCTGGACAGCGGGCCGAGCACACTTTTTTCACCACCGCGCAGGGTGGTGGGTGGAGCGGCGCGTCTTGTGAGCGGGAGTGATGGGTGGTGGTCTTCAGCTTATAACGCGCTGCTATCCCCCGGCCACTCCCTCGGTCTCTGCTACCATTCCGGCAACACCTGCCAGTTCTCCTTACCACCGTGGGCGACTTTTGGAGTTTTGCGCTCACGTTGATTGCAGAAAGCTCCATTTCCAGGCATCCTACGACAAACTTTAATTCCTAGCTTTATCGGACTCCAAAGCTCAACTCCATTCTCGGTATACCAACCAGTCTTGAAAAGCAATCTCCAGCCACTATGAACCCCATCCAAGCTTACCCCGCCGAGGGCGTCGTCGTCCAAGATGCGCATCGCCACGGACAATACGGGACCGAGGGAACCGACAACAAAGCAGGCACATATGTGACATCTGAAAACGAGTCGCATACCGGTGGTGGTGTTGCGGCTGACAACGAAAATGAGGTTCTGGAGCGAGATGCGCAGACAAAGGGACGGTGGTTCCAGTATGTCAAGACCAAGCAGTTTTGGATTACACTTCTTTTGGGACAGGGTAGGTGTGAAGTCGCTGCGGTAGTTTGCGAGTCCGAGCAAATCGCTGATATGGGTGTTTAGTTTTGGCCCTCTGCATCACAGGCACGAACACGCTTTCCTCGCTCCTTTCCAACGAGGGGACATCGATCCCAGCCTTCCAATCCTTCTTCAACTACGTCCTCCTTAACATCATTTACACATCCTACACGCTGTACAAATACGGCTTCAAGAAATGGACACGACTAATCTTGAAAGACGGGTGGCGGTACTTTATCCTCGCCTTCATGGACGTTGAAGGAAACTATTTCATCGTGCTTGCATACCGCTACGTGAGTCCTGCTTCTCTTGACCTCCGACAATACGAACAGTCTCACTAACAACCGCATTAGACGACCATCCTATCTGCGCAATTAATAAACTTCTGGGCCATCGCCGTCGTAGTAATCATATCCTTCCTCTTCCTCCGTGTCCGCTACCACTACACGCAAATCTTTGGCATCCTGCTCTGCATTGGCGGCCTAGGCGTCATCTTCGGCTCCGACCACATCACCGGCGCGAACAACTTTGGCGCCTCCAGTCCCGTCAAAGGCGATCTCTTCGCCCTGCTCGGCGCCACCTTCTATGGCCTCAGCAACGTGTTTGAGGAGTGGCTGGTTTCCGAACGGCCGCTGTACGAGGTCGTGGGCCAGCTTGCGTTCTGGGGCATGTTCATCAACGGCACACAGGCCGGCATCTTCGACCGTGCGGCGTTTAGATCCGCGCATTGGAATGCCAAGGTCGGTGGTTACCTCACCGGCTACACTCTTATCCTGTCGCTATTTTACTCCCTCGCTCCCGTCCTGTTTCGCCTTAGCTCTGCCGCCTTCTTCAACATCAGCTTGCTGACTGGAAGCTTCTGGGGCGTGGCCATTGGCGTAAAGGTGTTTGGGCTCAGCATCCATTGGATGTATCCAATTGCTTTTGTCTTGATCATCGTCGGTCAGGTCATTTACTTTTTGAGACAGAGCATGGTCGGTGAGGCGTTGAAGCCCTGGTTGGGTGCTAGGCAGGAAAAGGGACATGCGGGTGTGGGCACGGCGAAGAGGAGGGCGGAGAGGCCTGAGGCGATTGTTTGAAGTGGTGTCTATGGGTGAAGGAAAGGCGTGTGAGGGGGGATGATGTAGGACATGTTTCATGATGAAGATACCCATTCTTATCGAACGAATCATTATGATCCCAATTTTTTTTTCGTGGAGATACAGTACAAAATTTCATTAATAACCTTGCGACGTTTTTGTTTCATCTTTGCACTGCTGCAATCTGACCATGTTCATTCGAACGAGAAACAGAGAAACAGGATTAATTCCTGAATCTCAAGAAGAAGGTCAAGACATGGAAGTGTTTGGAAGAAGGAATTAGTATTACAAGGCGTTTGTTTTTTTGCCCCCTGACCATACAAATCTACGTGGGTTGCCCGTTTTTTTTTCCAACGGCTCTTCCGAGAAAAAAATAATAAAAATATCGCCAACATGTAACTTTCATTGCCCTTCCCACTCCACCCCCACACTGCCTGTGAAATCATGAAGGAACGAATATCATCAAGTGAGAAGAGTAACTCCCAAAACCACCACGACCACTACCACAAATGATCTACTATTTTTTTTATTACCTTGCCTTGCGATACCGACCTTGCGACATCTCCATCTTGAGCGCATCTTGCTGGTCCGGTAACGGCGCCCTTCTCCGAATCGCTGCATCAGTCTGCTGCTGTTGTTGTTGTTGTTGTTGTTGCTGTTGCGTTTGCTGCTGTTGCGGTTGAGGCGGAGGTATAGGGCCAGGCCATCCCGGCGGCAGGGCACCCATACTACCAGGCGGAGGAGGGAAGCCCGGGAAGCCTGGTGGTGGCATACCTGGGGGAAGCGGCGGCATACCGGGCGGCATTCCCTGAGGGAAGCCTGGGAAATTTGGAGGCGGGAAAGGAGGTGGGGGTCCATTTTGAGTCTGCTGCGGACCGCCGTGGTGTGGGATGGGGGGAGGTGGCAATGTGCCTGAAGCGATGAGTTGGGCGAGGCGCGAGGGATCCATGCCGCCGGGAAAGGGAGGCATGGGCGCGCCTGGCTGGCCGGGTTGAGGTGGGAATGGCATTCCAGCTGGTGGAGGCGGAAGCGGAGGATGAGCACCACCCCCGATGCCCGGCAGCGAGCTCGACGTTCCGTCTGGCGCTGCGCTGAGACCTGGCAGTGAGAGGCCGGGAGGGAGAAAAGGCGCACCGCCGGGGTTGCGGGATGGCATTTTCTGATCGACCAGACCCTCTGCTTCGTCTTCGGCTTCCTGCTCTTCTTCCTCCATCTTTTGCCGCCGGCCCTGGCCACGGTCAAATGTGCCTTGCGCTTCGGCGGCGGCCTGGCCAATGTGGTACCGGTCGTTGATGTAGTTTGTGTCGCCGGGTCTCGGCCGGGTCCAGAAGCGAGTGACGCGATCGTTGCTCCCGGATGCGAGGATGTGGCCCAGAGGGTGCCAGTCCATGGTCCAGACGGTGAAGTCGTGGGCGTACTGGAGGCTGTGTGCGGGGTATATAGTTTGTGAGGGCGCGTTTTGCGAGTCGGCGGCGTCGTAGGGGGATATCGAGGGAGCCACTCCTGCCGGAGGGTTCTGCTCGTCAAGAAGATAGTGATGTATGCTTCCATCGACACCACCAGTTGACAGCAAGTTCTTGTGCATGGGATGCCAGGCCATGGTGATGATGTCCTTTTCATGCCCCTTGAGCAGTAGGACATCGCGCATCATTCGGAGATCAAAAATGCGGGCGGTGTGGTCACGGGCGCATGTGGCTAGCATGTTTCCTTGGACGGGCTCGAACATGGTTTTTGATATTGGGTTTTTATGTCCATGAAGCGTCGTCAGACAGCGCCCTGTCCGGGGATCCCAGAACTTGACTTGGTGATCCTTTGACCCCGATACCAGCAGCCCTTTGTGCGGATGCCAGTCGACCGACTTGACCTCCCAACCATGCCCCGTCAGCGTCGACTCTTCTGTGCTAGAGGCAAAGTCCCAGATCTTCAGCGTGGTATCGTCGGCGCATGTGACAAACTTTGTGTCCGTGGGTGCTATGGAGAGTCCACGCACAGCTTCGGTATGTGCCTGTATCTCTTTGACGTTGTTGAAGTTGGTTTGCCAATACTTGACCACGCCCGTCTGGTCTGCCGAAAGAAGCCAGTCATCGGTGGACGTGTACTCGACGGCACGGATGGCTGCCTCATGTGCCTGCATAATTGTCTCGAAGTTGAAACCCATGCCATTCCACAGCGTAAACTCGCCACTGGTCGAGCCCGTGAGGAGTCGCCGGCCTTCTGGGGTCCACTTGACTACGTTGATGGGGTGCTTGACTTTGTTGAGGGAAGAATGCACGGCTTTGGCAGGTATTGATTCGGCAGCACTGGCGACTCGTGCTGCTGGGGGTTGCATGTCGACGATGTAGCTTGCGCTCGGTCGCTCCATCTCCGGCATAGGCAGATTCTTGTATCGCGGGCGCCGATTGCGCATCCATTGCACCGTCGTCGAGCCATAGTCGGTCACGGCTCCTGGGATTCAAGTGGTTAGCTACCAGTCTTGAATTGCTGTTGTTGTTCTCGACGTTTGAAATAGAATATTCTTGTGGTGCGCCAAAAGACATTGGCAATTGAGACAATATGCAGGTTTTCGCTGACATGTGGTAGTCATGTCGAGTGATGGAACTC
>Ga0265780_10011852_pt1 | contig 10273 bp, 4 predicted proteins | sample P1T30metagenome_FD_192432 | JGI IMG/M metagenome (GOLD analysis project Ga0265780, IMG submission 192432) | Plant litter microbial communities from East Loma Ridge, Irvine, California - P1 T30 | ecosystem: Environmental > Terrestrial > Plant litter > Unclassified | place: USA: California... | reverse complement strand
TAGATGTTTGGGCATGTGAGGATTGTTAAAGAGTTGTTAATTCCTGCAAAAATATTCATTTTTGCGAGATACAATACAAAATGCGAATAAATTGTTTAAATCTTAATTTAACCGTCAATATTAGAGGATTAAGTTATAAGGTATAACCGATTTTGGTGTACCACTAAGCCAATATAACTCTAAAGAATAGCAACGAGGTACAGGGTAACAATGGGGTTAACAGATTTGATACAAGATGATATACTGGTTATATTGTAAAAAAGACCCCAGTGTTTACTGGGGCTTATGTAGCATCTAAAATGCAATGGTATCCTATATTTGTGACCTCATCGGGGTCAGAACGTATATTGGAATGGCTAGTGTTTTCGGGAGTTTATACCGAATGAAAAATGACAGGGGTAACAATAGGGGTAACAAATTCCTATTGTACTCTCACCGTACCAACTCAAATACAATATTATGGCTAGCAAGTTTATGACTGGTATAGAGAACCACAACAAGCGCAATGCATTAATATCCATTAGTAATGACCTTTGGTTAATCGGGCTGTATTAAAGGGCTGGTGGCTTTGGTGATTTTGCTTATAGGATATACCTGCATTTTTACAAATTCTAAGCGGCACTATAAAAGCTATAAGGGTAAAAACAACGAGGCAATCAGAGGCAACTCGAAGTTGCCTCATAAATACACAGTGCAGATTATTAAATGAAAGTATATTTACAGTGATAACGATTCTTAAATTAATCCTTCACTCTTTTCCAGTAATAATTACTTTGGACTTCATCATTAAATAGCCTATCCAAATTATTATTATCTACAACCACAAAAAGAATTGTCTCTTTACTTGAATCATCAATAAGTTTCAAAGTATCGTTTTCAATACCCCAAACCCCATAAGTCTGTATGAACCTAGATGGAATATTTTTCCTTGCAAATTTCTTTGAGACATATTCCTGCTCTATTAAAGTGTAATGTTTATCATCCTTTAATTTCAACACATTTACAAAGTAAGAATAACCTACGGCATCTTTATTCTCACCCTCGATACGATAAATTTTATCTTTTTGTGGATTCCCTATTATAGTAAATAGTATAGTAAATAGTATTAAAAATTGTTTCATATGTTATTCTTTAGTCTTAACAAATAAATTATTTGAGATTGTTCCATTTACCATACCCTTGACTGCTCTTCGTTGCCCTCCATTACTTTGATAATCAGTCGTATTACCGAAGAAAATAGTCCCAGAGCCATAATGCAATCGTTCAGGTAGATTTCTTTCTCTTGCAAATAAGTTTGTTGCTTCAACTACTTTCCCCATCGTATACTCTCCACCGTCACCACCAGCGCCAATAGATAACCATTGATGTCCTCCCAGATATTCATGTTCAAATACACGTGCTAAATTAAAGGCTCGAGGATTTAATGCAGAACTATATGACATATTTTTGAGTTTCCCGCTAGAATCAAAATCTCCAATATCTATTTGTGTTACTCCGTTACTGTATATACCACCTGTTGTATTCCATTGACCTCCATCAACATCTCCATTTTTAATACCCTTCATATTATTACCAAACATTAATGTTCCATACTTATCAGAGTCATCTCCTGTGTTCGTGTCCTTTAATGCATCGCTTAATCTGCTTGTTGCTGTTTCAGATTGGGATAGACCTGATTCATATTCACCTGCATAATAAAGCATACTGGTTTTGGCATTATATCCAACAGTTATACCAAATTCTTCATTAAACATTTTTTGTACTGCATCTGGTATGGTATTACTTCTCCTTTCGCTCTTAGGCTGATAAAAGTGAGTCCTTATACTATCACCTTGTACATCCACAAAATAAATTGGATTATTCCCAGCATAACTATATGTAGTTAAGCTGGGATATTTCTCTGCAAACCTGTCTATTTTATTAAAACGACCAATAGATGGGTCATATTGCCTCCAACCATAATCGTAAGTTCCAACCCCCAGCTCATCTTGCAGCTCCTTGCCGTTGTACATATATTTATATGTAACATCGGCAGGAGTAATCACAGGAGTAATAGTAACCGGGCCGGGCTGTCCAATACAAATTTTGCCAGGGGGACAGGTGCTTACAATAATTTGTTGGTTGGCGCTATACCCATTATGCTTCAACCCAAAGGGATAATAGTGGTCTTCTTCCAATATTTTAAGAGCATTGTCAGTACCTAATGTATAGCTCACGCGGTTATTCCCCAAATGATCTTTATACTGAAACACATAGCTATAGTTGTTAGCACCGTTTACAACTGTGTTTTTTACGTAACCTTCGCTTGTAGGGAAAAACTCAAGCACACCGCCCACGTATTGATAACCATTAACATAATCTGTTTCAACAGGGTTACCAATTGCCGGTGTAACTGTTTTTTTAAGTTTTATTCCGACCGAATTATAAAAATATGAAATTGTTCCATTATTAGCAGTATCAGGGTTACCACTAATTGTAATTGTAACGGGCAGGTTAAGGTGGTTGTAAGTAATAGCTGTAATATATTTGTTTTTATCGGTTTTTATATTACCGTATATGTCATATGTATAATCCGGCACGCCGGCTACATCTACATCACTAAATCCGGCAGGGTTATTTGTATCATCGGTAACCTTAGTTAGTTGGTTAGGATTATTGGTGTTATATGTGTAGGTAAGATTGTCAATCTCAACACCCGTAGTCTCGCTGTCCAGTTCGCCAAGCCGGTGAAGGCTTTTAATATTACCATTACGATCGTATGCAAGAGACTCGTCATAAGAATTTCTGAGCGGGACGGTTGCATCAGGTATTTGATAAAAAGCATTTGTAAGGCGGTTTATATCATCATAATGATACCCATACCTACGCTTAATATTATCGCTGGAAGTACGCCAGGTTGTTTCACAAATGTTACCATTATATAGAGGGGTTACGCTCCCGCTAAGATAATTTTCAGGAGTGCTGGTATAGTTTATTTTAAAGGAAAACAAATCCTGAGGGGTTCCGGCAAACGGATAAGTATCCCAGTCAGGGTTTAAGTCGTTTACATTGTTAATATCAGTTAACCAACCCCTTATATTGTATTTATAACTTACAACCTGTAAGGGTGCAGTACTTGTCCGTCCTACTTTTTTAGTGGTAAGCTGGCCTATACTGTTGTAAGTACTATAAGCCATTAACTCCGGGTCTTCTTCGCCTATGGTATGGGTTTGGCTTAACAGCCTGTCTTGTGCTGTATATTCAAAATCGTCACGAGTAGTTATCACTTCGTCAGTAGCAGCATTGCTTCGTTTATGTTTATTAATGACATATTGTACGGTACCATCAAAATCAAGCTTGCTGTCAACTTCCATATGTCCACCCAGATAATTTGTAGTGCGGCTTCTTACCGGCCTGTTTTTCCTGTCGTAAAGGGTATATGTTGTTTCTCCCGATATCTGGCTTTGCAAGGTTAACGCCCTTACCCAGCTGCCTGTAGACAAGCCTCTCACATTTTTAGATAGCTTTTGGTCTTCTACAGGTGTAGTCAATATACCAGAAGTAGGTGCGCCGGTAAATATATAGTTATCATAATAATTAACTGTAAGGATTTTAAAGGTAGATTTTATATTTACCAGTGATGTGGGAAGCGGATTGCTATAATAAACAATCACACCGTCAATTGATAGCCCAGATGTGGCTTTTACTGCTACCGCATAGGAATTAGACTGCAAATCTTTCCTGCGTGTAGATGTAAAAGTTCCTGTTTCCGGAAACCATCCTGTAAAGGCAACCCTTCCAAAAGCATCATATGTTGTAACCGCCCAACCTGCGCTGGTTGGTATTGTTAGGCCCCAGGGGTTTAAAGACGGGCCAGTAGCCACTACCCTATCCTGGCTATCATACACTATAAATTCCCATGTTTTACCCGGAAGTTTTTTTTCAATTAGCCTATTGCGGGAGTCATATTTGTATTGGTAGCAAAGCTCCGGCTTAGACATACTACCCTGTGCGGCTGGGGGAAGTACGTAAGTAAGGTTGCCATATTGGTCATAAACATAATAAGTGTCTAAAGCACCATATCCCGGCCTTCCAAAGTCATTTGCGTGCACAAAAGTACGTTTAAGCATTACCTGTCCCTGCAAATTTTTATATTCTTCAGTTGTATTGAATTTATTATTCATTACATTACCAGTATAAACAGCAGAGGCTTTATTCTCGTCCTGAGTAATAGTTTTATATAATTTTCCGGCATCATACGTACCATTGCTAACAAAAGAAATATCATATACACCATTACTGTCAGGAGCTCCTGTAATTGCGGTCAGTTTTTTCACACCATCATCAGCCGTGTTAGATAAGTAAGCAAATTTTACAGTATGGTCGTTGTCATTTCCTACATTGCCTAACCAAAGTGTACCGGGAGCACCTTGTTTCATAACTCTCCCCAAGGGCGACGCTTCAAGGAATTTTTCGCTCCAGGGATTTTCAGTATTTTCAAACCCGCTTTTATCATAAAACGTAACGGTATTAGCTTGCGCCGAAGCGTTAAAAGCTAAATTATCTGTGGTAGCTACAAAAGAGAGATACTCTCTGGTTTGCCTTCCAAAGCCATCGTATTCTATGTGGGTAATAACATCCTTGCTTGTGCCAGATTGCTTACCTGCTATTTGTTGTACAGGGCGGCCAAGCCCATCAAAATAAGTTACACTGGTATTTATTTTAGCTACATCTGCTGAATCTTTATAAATTATGGTTTTTATATAGTTTTGTGATGTTGTTTGCCCTAATGCAAGCACCGGCAAAAGCAGAAAAATATATAGTAGGTTTTTCATGGTGTTTTGTATAAGGATTTATTATGGCCTATAGTTATATTGATTTTCAGATATTACATTACCATATTTATCTTTTACAGAAATCAATCTGCCAAAATTGTCATATGTATAGGTTATCTTATCTCCTTTAGGGTCTGTCACAGTCGTGATCCCAATAAGTGGTTGATAACTATACGTGGTAATCATCGCAGCACTCATTTGCAAACTGTTCCTTAAAGAATTAATTTGAGTAAGATTACTTTCATTATAACTCGACAAAACACTCTCACTTACAGATAGGGCTGTTGCTATCTCAGAAAAACTTGCGTTCTCAATCTTTGCAATGGGATATTGGCTATTGTAGCCCCAAATAAAAGTAATACGAGCACCATTTACTTTTGAAACTTCTCTTATATTACCATTGTTATAATAACTATAAAATTGTATCTTATCTTCTAATACCTGTTCATTTTTCGAATTTTGAAAGAACTCTGGCATAACAAAATTTGTAATCCACTCTTTGTAATTGGTTCTTTCTTTAGTCAACAATTGACCGCCGCGATAGATTTCCTTTTGGACAACATCGGATATACGATGTTGATTGTTAAATTTAAGCTTATCAATTGCTGCTTTTTCTATTGTTGTCAAATTATCAATACCGAGCGAACTTATTGTTAACACGTCATCGGGGTACTTATAAACTGTAGACATATTAGATCCATCACTATCTATCAGTTCATTACGAGTTATTTGCATGTGATTTAAATTGTCATAAAAATAGTTTGTTCTTTTAGCAATCTCCTCATTAGGTGATATTATATCTTTTTCAATTGTAGCTATTAATTTTTTAAAACCAATCCTTATCAGGATATCGCCATAACTATAGCCATCAGTAGCAGTATTACCTGCGGGTATTGAAGTTTTATAAAAATCCAATCCAACCATAATTGTTTCTTCTAAGAAAGTATTATAAAAATTCTCAGTCGTCTTAACAGGAGTATAAATCGAATTTTCATTTTTAAAATAGGTGGCTTTTTTTAGCTGTCCTCTTTTCCATGATAAGTCTATAACATTATATAATTTCTGCGGATAATAAATATTATTCATCCTATTGATATTAGAAGTTGAATCTTGGACATATTCATATTCATAAAGTGCCTTACCAGCATTATTAAGAACTGTTCCTTGATACTCTTCTACTTTACTGTAATAAGCAGTGTTTCCGGAAATTAAAAGATCATCTTGATCTCCATAACTGGTCATAGTCGCCATAGCCCCTACATACGTACTTGGGTAGCCCTCAGGACTATAAAAGGCGCAATTTTTAATTCCATCGTAAAGACTACCTCCTCTTGGTAGATGAGACGAGTTTGTGTAAGCATTCAGGTATTTATAATCTTTATATGTTTGTTTTGGCCCTACATTTTGTATAATTCTACTAATTCGCATACCTCCTAATTTATTACCATACTGATCGGCATTGGATTCGTACTCGAAATTTGTTATTCCTCCTGTAGGATACTTAACCCCCGTTAGTATAGCGGCCTTAGCATGATTAGTGCTTATATTTCTATTGGCTAATAAGTTGGAATACCCGCTAAAGGTTGCTGTATAAGAACCAAAATCTATTATGGTCGTATTAAAATGCGCTGCAATTGAAAAGAAAGATGAATTATTTGTTATTCCGTTAAAATATCCCCAAAGATCTTGTCCAAAATAATTATAATTGGCATAGTCATTTGCTGTGTTATAACCATCATAATTGAAGTACTGTGGCAACGAGTATTGAGTATTGTAATTAAATTCATAATTGTTTACAAACTGCCTATTTTTATCCTTAAATGTAATACTATCAAGTTTTAACCTATAACTTATGTTCTTTTTGTAATCAGCTTTTGGTTGTGCATTTGGAGAAGTCATAAAATAACTTTGATGCAATTCCACTTCCTGTAATAGGGCATTTGCATTATTGTAAATTTCGATTTTCTGAAGTCGGTATCTCCTTTTATCTATTCGTTCATTATTATAAACAAAAGTTGCGTAACCATTTGGGAAAATGATTTTTGTAAGTAACGGTATTTCACGGGTAGTTATTCTTAAATTATCAGATTTACTAGAGCTACTATAACAACCTCCGGAACCAGTACTGATCGAAATTGACGAACCTTCATGTGAATAGTCTGTTTCCAATGTAGTTATGCCATATTCGAAGGTAATCTGGTCATTACTCACAGGCGTGCTCATTTTGGTTAAATGCCAATTATTAAAATTCCCATTAAGTTTTTCTCTTTTGGTAAATTCATATTGTGTACCATTTTCACTAACAATTGTCATTCCTAAATTAATTGGATTCATATCAATGATCCTATCCATTGATTTCGGCACATTAATTATTGTTTGATTGTTATTAATGTCCTTTTTAAAAATATATCCCCCACTCAATCCAGGTGCATGATAGTTGAATACGCTCGCTTCTGTATTAGAAGTATAAGTTTCAAGATCGTTAAGGTGTTGGCTAATTGGTATATTTGGTGGCGTATAGCTAAAACTTGACAAATCCAATATTTCTTGTGAATTAAGCCAGCTATCAAATATAGGTACTATACTGCCATATCCTGCTGAACGTCCTTTGTGTGTAACACTTACAAAACCAGAGGCATTTACAACCCATCCTAAACCGGCTTCGCTTGCAATATCATTAACTTTAATACCTGAAGTGTGATAACTTATAGAAATAGGGAGTTCCATGCCTCTACATTTGATTGTATAAATAGGAACATCTACTGTTACTGCGCCTGTTGTATGGTTTGCAGGATAAAAATCATATTTCAGAAAATTAGCAGCTTCTGGTGTAGGTGGAATCACATTGGGGATACCGTTTTGTCCATAAAATACGCAGGTGTATATTATCGCAATAATTGAAGTATATATTTTTATTTTCATAAGTGATTGATTGGGTAGAACAAATTGATTACATCAAATTTCTATCTAAAAAAGTGCAATAGAGATAGGATCAGTTACCTTTCATTATCTTAACCGAACTGGTTCCAGCATCGGTCTTTACTTCAACAATGTACATACCTACCTGATAGCTGCTTAAGTCTACCGGTATGGTGCGGCTGCTTACTTCAAAAGTTTGCAGCAGCCTGCCCCCCATATCTACAACTGTGGCAGTGCCTGTGGTAAACTCAAAACCCACAATTACATTGGTAAACTGCGAGGCAGGGTTGGGTATGGCCTCAATAGTGGCTTTTAGATGCTTATCTTTTTCCTTGTCTTTATCTTTAAGCTTTACGACCCAAAAGTCATTGCTGCCTTTGCCGCTGTTCTTATCGCGTGATATTTGGCCTTTTGATGTACCGGCTAAAAGATAGCCGCCATCGCGGGTTTCAATAAGCTTTTTAAGGATGTCTTCGCCTTTGCTTCCCACAGCTTCTTTCCAAAGCTCTTCGCCTTTGGCTGAAACCTTAAGGGCTATATAATCGTTGATTTCTTTCTTATCGGTTTTCTTTACAGCGCCAATAACCTCACTTTGAGCATAGCCGCCTATTAGCAGTGTACCGTCGTTATTTTGGGTAATTGAGGTCAGGATATCTACCTTGCCGGTATTGTAAGTTTCCTGCCAAAGGATGTCTCCTTTTTCGTCCAGCCTTACAATCCAGAAATCAGTGCCGCTACGGTTTGTTTTGCTTTTATTTCCAGATGATGCAGAAGCCGAATTACCCGCTGCGATGTATCCTCCTTCTTTAAGTGGGATAATTGCTGCAAGGTGGTCATCCTGCTCACCACCCAGCACTTTCTGCCATTCGGTTTCCCCATCTTTATCCAGTTTTACCACCCAGTAATCGCCTTCGCCATAACCATCATGGTCTTTATCAAAGCTGCTTGGGGAATTAGAATAACCACCTACGATATAACCTCCATCAGCAGTTTGTTCAATGCTTTCCAGCATATCAACATATTGCCCGCCAAGGGTGCGCTGCCATGTAACATCTCCTTTTTCATCCAGCTTTATAACCCAATAATCCAGGCTCCCCCGTGTTTTTTCCCATTTACCATACTTATCGGTACCGCCGGCAAGTATTTTAAGGCTTATATCTGACGATGATGAACCTCCTATTATATAGCCGCCATCGGTGGTTGGCTGGATGGTTTTAATCATATCCTGCCCGCTGCCGCCAATGGTTTTTTGCCATTGCTCGCCGCCTTTGGCATTAAGCTTCATTACCCAGATATCTTCACGGCCACGGCAGGAATCTTTCTTGAAAGAACCGGGTTGCGAATCAGAAGTACCGGCAAGGATAAAGCCGCCATCTTTAGTATTGCGGATGCTGTAAAGAATGTCTGCTCCTGAGCCGCCGATGGTTTTTTGCCAATCGAGGTCGCCGCCTTCGTTCATTTTCCATATCCAGTAATCCAGGTTGCCAAGGTTGTCTTCTTCCTTGTTGCCTGTCTTTTTAGATAGTGATGCCCCGGCGAGTATAAAGCCGTAATCGGCGGTGGGCTGGGCATCCATTAAATAATCGGCGTGCTTGCCGCCATATGATTTTTCCCAAAGGATGTCCTGGGCATTGAGGCAATTGCAAAGCAACAGCCCCCAAACGAGTAGTAGATGTTTGGGCATGTGAGGATTGTTAAAGAGTTGTTAATTCCTGCAAAAATATTCATTTTTGCGAGATACAATACAAAATGCGAATAAATTGTTTAAATCTTAATTTAACCGTCAATATTAGAGGGTTAAGTTATAAGGTATAACCGATTTTGGTGTACCACTAAGCCAATATAACTCTAAAGAATAGCAATAAGTGCAGGCTAACAATAGGGGTAACAGATTTGATATAAGATGACAGACGGGAATATCATAAAAAAAAGAAAACCCCAGTGTTACTGGGGTTTATGTAGCATCTAAATGTGACGGTATTCTATGTTTGTGACCTCATCGGGATTCGAACCCAAATCTTCAGAACCGGAATCTGAAATTCTATCCATTGAACTATGAGGCCAGTGTTTAGATTGTTCGATTATTAGATTTCTCGACGGCAAGACTGGGCCCCGTCTAAAATTCTAATATACTACGTTAAACTTCTCTTTACCACGTTACTAATGGTTTTTCCGTCTGCACTTCCGGCAAGATCTTTACTGGCTATACCCATAACCTTACCCATATCGGCCATACCGCTAAAGTTATTTTCGGCTATAATTTTGCGCACTACAGCTTCAACTTCCTCTTCGCTAAGCTGAGCCGGCAAGAATTTTTCTATAACGGCAGCCTGGGCGATTTCCGGGTCGGCAAGATCCTGGCGGTTTTGCTCAATGTATATTGCAGCACTGTCCTTACGCTGTTTAACAAGCCTTTGCAGTAACTTTATTTCTTCCTCTTCGCTAATTTCTTCTTTTGCACCGCTCTCTGTCTGAGCCAGTAATATTGCCGATTTTATAGCCCTAAGCGACTCAAGCGCTACGGTATCTTTTTCTTTCAT
>Ga0265780_10011851_pt1 | contig 10275 bp, 4 predicted proteins | sample P1T30metagenome_FD_192432 | JGI IMG/M metagenome (GOLD analysis project Ga0265780, IMG submission 192432) | Plant litter microbial communities from East Loma Ridge, Irvine, California - P1 T30 | ecosystem: Environmental > Terrestrial > Plant litter > Unclassified | place: USA: California... | reverse complement strand
CGAGTACCAGGGGCGCGGGGTGGGGAGTCGGCTGATGCGATGGGCGATGGAGCAGGCGGATGCCACAGTCCCGGCGACACCCATGTTTCTCGAGTGTAGGCCTAGTGCGAGAGCGGTGTATTTGCATTTGGGGTTTGAGCCCGTGGACGAGTATAGGATGCTGAGGAGGGGACCGAGAGTTGTTGGCGAGGCCAAGTCCGGTCATGTGCACACTGTAAACAAGAAGTCGAGTGGCGAGCTGCAGTGATGAAATTATGGTATAGTCGCTGATGCTACTACAGATGATTTTGTCGTGTTAGTTGTAACTACGATAGTTTTATACTGTTACCGCGACATGGACAACGGGCTGGGAAAGCTATCGAATACTAAAAAAAAAGATATTTAAGACAAAGGCAACACTGTATAGCCGATTCCCCGCTTGAACTTGGCTGTCGATATATGCTAGTGGGCCCAAGCCTGCAGTCTCCAAAAATGTTGCCGAGGGCATGCATAAACTGGTAGCTACCAGTAATGTGGAACAAACCATAGCCGTCGCGATGGGACGCTCTAATTGTATTACGAGTCTAACCTATTTTAACCGATAGTTCAATTCTATGAATATAACGTATAAGAGAGGTAGGTACCCAGAATCTTAATACTAACACGTCTAATTTATTTTCTCCAAAAGACTGAATGCAAAATGTTCTCGTACAACCTACATCTCGTGCATTCAAGTTATGTACTGGTCGTAATTGAACAATGCCGTTTTCCCATGCTGAATATTTGAAAGACCTGTGGAGATTCTAGTGTGTTCTTCCGTAGCGTATAGCACTCGCTACCAACGTTTGCTTAGAGTAATTGTAATTGTCATAAAACATTGCGTAGCCACAAAGCGTTTATCGTGGTCAAGGTGAACTTGCAAGATGGCAACATGTAGGTACATGGAAGAAAAGAAATATCGGTTTTGTATTAGATATATTATATCTACAATCTATACCACGTCTATGTAGTTGTGCCGTTGGCTGCAGCAGGAGCAGCGCCACCGCTAAAGTATGCGCAATGAATATTATACGTCGAAGTCTCTGCGCCAAAGCCTTCCAAAGCAACTGCATCAATCGTCTTTAGAGAAAAGGTGCTAATGTTCATGGATGTGTAATCCGCAAGCGGGATGCGCAGAAGAACAGGGCTGCCATTCATATTTCCATAGGCAGTGCTTGCGACACTGGCTCGCTGGATCATTGTGTTACCAGCGCAGGCGGTTCCTCCACTCTGCAGCTGCACGTTGAAAGTTGCACCCGCCTTGGCTGTGACGTTGAGGTTGAGGTACTGGTACACGGAAAGGTCTGCACAGTTCTGGAGCGAGTACCAGTAAGATCCGGATAGACTGGGATGTAGAACAAGAGCACCGTTGGTGACGACCGGCGCAGTCTCCATGGTTCCGTCGTCGCTCTGGACATTGCCATTGACATTGCGGTTCGCGGTGCCTGAAGTGCAATAGTTCAACCATGCGTTGCTAGGACAGTTGCAAGTTTGAACAGTGGGCGGGGGCGTGGCAGCCATGGATATCAAACTGATGCAGCCGACCTTGATCTCAACGGCAGAGGGGTTGAAGCCCGACAATGCTACGCTGTCGAGCCTGCTTGAGTTTATGCCAGGAAAGTCGGAGAAGGGTATCTGGGCAACTTGGTACGATGTGGCACCGGCGAACTTGACGTACGAAGTAATGTCGACAGAGGCCGGAGCCGATGTTATACTACACGCTTCATCCGTCTGCCAGCGTAACGAGACCTGGAAGGTGGCTCCTGCAGGAGCCGCGACAGAGAGTTGAACACCAGTCGCATTTACCGTGTTCGCGTTGAAACATTTAGTGGAGCTAAATTGAGAATACCAGTACGCTCCGTTGGCAGCACCCATGGTGAGCGATCCGTCACTACTGACAGAGTACGAAGCAAGTGACCCCTCGTCGGTCATCTGGCCAATGAGCCGGTTGGTTCGCGGAATGTCCGAGACAAATGTGCAAGTGTTCAGAATTGTGCCTGAGCAGAGCGAGCAACCAGGGCTGTCAGCCGGTCTTGTGAAGACCAAGGAGTAAACGCGATAGGTTGAGCCGGCAGTATTGAAATTGGTCATGATGAAGGACTGGAGGAGATTTTGATTGAAGCCAGCTGGGAAGCGAGAGAAAGGAATCATGATCTGTGTCGGCGCGGCGTTGAAGGTGACGGGAACGTAAGACGTGGTTACGTTGGTGTTGCAGTCTGCACCGCCATATTTGAACCCAACATCCGCTGTTGCGCCTTGTGGGCCTGAGATTGTGAGTCTAATCCCGTCGTAAGAACCATTCACCGCTGCGCAGCCGGGTGCCTTTGCAAGCAGCGTATAAAAGGTTGACTTGGCATCACGGGGGACGAGATCGACGGCTCCACTGACAGTCTGCTGGTAGGATTGCATCGTCTTGTTTTCCGAGATAGGAGCACCGAGGGCGTTGGTCTGCGTTTTGAACTCGGTCGGGTCGCAAAAGTCCAGCACAACATAGCCAGAGGCTTTCGTGCAACGTTGTCCAGTATTACCTGAAGCAGATCCGCCAAGAAGAGAGATCCATCGTACGGTGAAGTTGCCGGCAGATGAACTGCCAATGGGTGCAAAATTACGTAATGTGATGCGGCTGACGGCGGCGATGTTGAGTCCTGAGAATGCCGAAAGGGGAATTGTGATGTTTGAGAAGTTGCTCTGGCTCAAGATGGTATAAGATTTGGTGTTGACGGTCGAAGTAGTGCCGGTACCCGAGGTTACAACCACGTCAAAAGAGCCACCGGACGGGCCACGCGCGTTGAGTGAGACTGCAGTGTACCCGGTGGCGTTCAAACTGACTCCATTGACAGCAGTGTCGGTATAGAAATACGAGCTTGCGCTCGATGGCAACAGCTGCATCCTCCCCAGCTCCGAGAGTTTTGCAAACGTCATAGAGTTGTTGTAGTCGGTCTGGCCGAACAGGTTGTTGATGCCAGTGATCCACCGATCAACGTTCTGGAATGACTCGATCGCAAGCCCTGGAGTACGATCTTCTCCTGGGGCGGTCACACATCGCTTCTGAATCTTGATGTTGTCAACGTAGATGGGTGTCTGAGCTGGCGAGATGTTTCCGATGCGTATACCGCGAACATGAAGCATGTCCTGTCCCACAAAGTCTGACAACGGTATAGTGACAGTATGATTGAGGCCATCGGCAGCGGCGTACCTGGTTACGTCCAGATACGTGGCACTTTGCTTCTCGACGTTGCACCCAGAATCATACGAGACGAGTTGCACGTAGAAGGTGGTTCCTGGCGGAGCGATCATGTCAAAATAGAGATGAGTGTAAATCCTGGCGTCGAAGCAGAAACGTGAAATCTCTGTATAGTACGAGTTGACGCCAGTGTTGGTAGTCGCAGTGAGCTGCAAAGTGCCATCCACGTTATTGGACGAAAGTCCCGTTGCAACTGTTTGCAGCAAGAGTAGATTGACATCCTTGCTGCCAAAGTAGAGCTCCAGAAAGTCGTCGATCATAACGTCCCACGCTATGCATTCTGTGTCCCCAGGCGCTTTTGGCGCAAAGTCGGGGCACGTGGAGGAAGATGAATTGATCGAACCGACGGAGAAAGTAAGCGTGTAAAGGCCTTTTGCTGTGTTTCGTAGTACTATTGCATTCGTCGTCCCGTCGTACGAAAGTTGCTGGCAGACTGAAAGTGAGCCTGTAGCAGATCTGAAGGCATAGTTTCGGGGCACCTGCAGAGTGAGCCCTTCCGTAACGCCGTCCAAACGGACCGTCATGGTCGCAGAAAAGCTATCCGCTGCTGTGACGTTCACAACAGCGCGGTCCCGGTTGGTCCACCAGTTGGCAATGCCTGTCTGGTTGAAGAAGACGGCAAAGGGACGCACGGTATCGTGGAGCGCGCGCTGGATTTGAATCTTGTCGAAAACCGCATCTGAAGGATGGATCAATATGTTGTAATGGCCGCCATATCGTGCCATTTTCTTGATGTAAGAAATCTGGTTTGAGAAGTCCGAGCCAGGAAAGTCGGCACTGCTCATGTTGCCGTCACCGTCAGACCATTGGAGTGGAAACTCGTAGTATGGAAGCTCCTGGAACGACTCGCGGTTATGCGTGACTTGAAAAGGAAGGTGAGTCAGGTGGGAATTTCCTGCACATGAAGAGCCACCGATGATTCCCATTGCCACGCAATGTGAGGCTTGGTACTTGCTCCACGCAAGGTTGCCCGGGCGATAGGTAGTCATGTTGTAGTTGGTCTTGAAGGCATCCTTGAGTATGTATCTAATTAGATAGGCACTCACGCGGACCTCTCCTGATGCAGTAGCGCCCGACGTGTAGAAAGCGAGCCCGCTGCGGAAGTGAAGGTAGGAAGTCAGTGTATGCCTCACATGTTTTTTTTTGGAACATTGAAAACTTACCTAGTACCTCCCTTGATGCACTCCTCTCCTGGCGGGGGTGCCCCGTCAGCGTTGGGTCCGCATTGGTGAATGTATGGCGCGTAGCCTGTATTGCTTCCTTGAACGAATTGTTCCTTGAGAGTACCGTAGGAGAACGCCGCTGCGTTCGGCGAATGGCTGACAGTGTGACTGCCAAAATCGATATATGGGTTCCCGTCAGGAGCCACTCGGAACCCGGTGATTTGATAGATGTATGGAATGCCATACTGGAAGTATGCATTCTCATAAGCATCGGTGATGTACTTGGTGTGGAGGTTCAAGTTACCCGCGGCACCTCTATCTTGTGCGGCGGCGGCCATGCCCTGTCCGTGGGGATAAGAGACGTAGGTGTCAATGTCCCAGGTAGTGGTGAAGACAAGCCCTTTGTTGTATGGAACCGTCCACAGGCTCACATAATGGGGACTGCTAGTGACGATGTTCTTGATGACGCGTGTTCCAATGTCGTAGCCGGGGTAATAATGTCCATCGTACCATGGCGAGTATCCACCACCCTCATTCTGAGCCTGTATAAACAGGTATCCAAGATCCATGCCGAAACTGTACACAAATCCGCTGGCACCAGAAGGCTGATACTTGACAATCGCTGCGCTGGTGGCAGATGTATCTGCGACGTCGACACCATCTTTTCGAACCTGATATTTGCCAAGTGTTTGCGCACCCTTGACGGGCGTGTAGCCAACATTGATGAGGCCACTCGCAGTGTAGTTTTCATAGAATGGCATGCGCGTGTCGTAGAATTCTGTAAAGTCAAAGCCTCGGAGAGCCTGTACGGTCGTCTCGGTATTCGTCAACTGCAAAATGGATCTCGAACCACTTGTGTCTATGGTAGACGCAGAGACACCGGCAAGGGCTTGAAGAGCAGTGGGAACCCTGTTCATGAAGATCAACCTACCGCCTTTGGCAACAAAGGAGGTCAGGGTTGTAACATCCGCAGAGCTTGGGACGTAGTTTACGCTTGGAGACGTATAGACGAGCAAGCTCCAGCATTGCGGAGAAAGTTTGAGCGTTTCAATGACCTTGACTTGCAAGCCAACCGTCTTGAGAGCCAGGGTAAGAGGAAGCCTGGGAAAGATGTTATTTGTTATGCTCGTTGCTAGTTTTGATCTAGTAACCTACCAGTTGGGGTCTGCTTCATAGTCTGGTAAGAAGATGTTCAACCCGGAACTCGGCCCAGCAGCATGTCTATTGAAGCGCCGTTAGTTTTTTTTTTCAAAAAAAGGACACATCAAGATGTGTGTTTGCTCTTCTAACCTCGATTGGGAAGGTACAGTAGGCGACTGACTGTCCTCACCTGGACTTGCAAGCGTACCCGCAGGCTGTACAAGAGAGTATATATCAGGCGAGACAAAGGCCTGACATGATTGAAGAATGGCAAATAGAAGCAGAAGAATTAACGAACGCATATTTGGAAAAGCTTCCTCTCTGAGAAGGAGAGTGATTCGCAGAGAGAAGTGTCGAAGGACAGAAAGTGTAGGACCCGACCTTTTGGGCAAAGTTCAAAGTGGAAAACTCGACCAGGGAGACGGGAGAAATCGCCGGATGGTCCAGGGGCAAATGCTACGCTAGACCGAGGCGTGAACCTTATGAGGCCGAAATTTGGGATAAACTCGTATACCTATCCACCAAAGGCGCCTTCGTCAGCCACGGATGGGGACTATTGTGCTATATTTAACGGTGCCTGCACTACTCGCATGTGCCTAGGTTTCAAAAGCTTATTTCAGCTCTGGTACCGAGGAGGGGGCGGGGGCGCCAATGATGCGTCCAAACGTCATGGCACAGACGCAAAGGCGAGATCTTCTGGTTCTCGATTCCGAGTCTTTTTTTTTGATTGCAGCGATGAGTGACAGGAGGACACGCGGCTGCTTACAGAGTGTGTTTGTTGGGAGTTTGGGAATCCGTCGTTTGGGTAGATGTCGTGGGCTCCACTAGTTCGTACTCGCTTATCTAGCGGCGGGGAAAGGGGGACCCGACAGCGGGCAGGCACCAGGCACGGATCTTGACACGCCATAATCTCGACTGTCGTTCATTCGGTACTACCACGACTACTTGTTAGGTAGAGGTGACTACAAGCGAATCTGGCTCCGTGTTCTTCCCCCCTCCCCTTTCTTGCCCAAGTCATGGATGAGGAAGACGTTTGTCAGCCTCAATGAGCAGTTTGAGCACTGCTAAAGGGTTGGCAAAGACCGGAGGCAACCAGGCCGACTCGCGTCAACCCTCCATCGTTGCCTAGCTGGTGCCTAAAGGCTCCCCATTCTAATCTTGGCGTGTAGCGAGTATATGTTTGCGGCTGTTACTCGGTTGAAAAACAAAGTAAAATTCCAGCCATGACTACAAGACCACCACCACCACCACCACAGCTGAGGCGTTCCAAACGGTCACACAACGAAAACGCCGCCAAGCAGCCCCCTCAGACTACCGGCGATGACGATGCGTCAGCGCCCAGAAAACGTGCGCGCAAATGCATGACATCTGCAACCGAACCTTGCATCATCAAGCACGGCCATGATGGAAAAGTCAACAGAGCCACCACGGGCACTACACGTGGACGGATACGGCAACACAGCCCTACCTTGCCACCTCTCCTTGCGCTCCCAAGGGAGCTAAGAGACGAAATCTACAAGCACGTTCTGGAGCAAGACGGATCATCGACGCTCAAGTCCGGGTCCCGCAACATTGTCACACGCTGCGGCCTCGTAGGCGTCAACAGCCAAATCTCAGACGAGTTCATCGATGCCGTGCTCTTCTACGCCCCCGTCATCACGACTACGGTTCGCAATCATAATTTCGCACCTGTGGTCACGTTCCTCAATCGCTTGTCCCAGGCACAGCTCGCAAGGCTAAGCAGCACGGGCGGCAGACCAGCCCACCAGGTCGCTGGAGCTCACGATGCGAAACCGAAGCGCAAGATGAGAATTATTCTTTCCTACTCGGCAGGCGCCAAGGACAGCCGCGCCCACCTTAATCGCTGGTTGGACAGGTTTGACGCGCCAGCTAAACGGGGCAAGGAGATTGAGTTCGAGTACGGTTGCGACGGGACGTATGGAAACGGAGGGTACAAGCAAAGGCCTAGAACGCGTGCCAATGCAAGTCAGAGATGGAATGAAGAGGCATCCAAGATTGGCAAGGCTGCTGCTAGGAGTGGTAGGGCTATTGGCGGGTGGGGCGGCATCTACTAGTACTCAAACTTGGCATTGCGAAGCATTTCAACGGAAACATGTATCCGGACACGCCAAGAAGGGTAGCAAACATGAAGTAATTTCTTGTTGCATTTCACTTTGTAGCTGACCGTAGCTACCCTCGGTGACATTAATAGCCTCGTCCCAAGACATTGTCCTAGAACGGTACCTCGTCACTGCCAATTACCAATGTACAAGAGTTGCGATGCCCGGCCAAACCAACCCAAAAAGAAAATACACCCTGGGGTATCAAACGCCGTATCCATGCCGTGAGCGCGTTGCTGTGTGCTCTCCAAACAAACCAGAAAAAAAAATAGAGATATTGCCTAGTCGCACATATCGTTATCATTACCCGTATTGCCTCATAGAATCCTCTCCGTCGTGTCCAAGGGTACCACACCATCCTCATGGATTGGAATGCACAAACCTTGCGCCCTGACACGGCGACCTCGCCTGCTTGAACGCCGTGATTCTATCCATCATCCAGCCCGACGTCCATTGGCGCCCGTCCTGAGGCCCCTGAGCATGTCCCAAGCGGATGGAATAGCCCAGCGCGCATTCCGTGCCCGAGAACTCGAACTGCACACACTTTGTATCCTTCTCACACGCGTTTTTACAATTTGCAACAGATTGGGCCGCGCCCTTGTTCTTCTTCTTCTTCCCCTTCTTATAGACGGGCCCATTGTCGGACATGTTGGACCAGTCGTCTTTCCTCGCTTGTATATGTGGTTCGATCATGTTGAACAACTCTTCAAACATGAGGGCGCGCTCGGGATGCTTGCGTGCTCGTTCCCAGCTCTCGAGAGATGAAAAGTCGGATTCGGAGAGGTGGTGCATGCTGATAATGGCCTCGCACCACTGTTCCTTGTCGAAGCGCACAGTGTCGGGCTTCTCGCCATTGAACATGGGCCAGTACCCGCGCAGAGACACGCCGCTCTTCTTGAGGACCTGTGCAAGTATCTCGTCTCCGCAGCACTGCTTCGCCACGTCGACGCCGAAGAAGTGGGTACCGGGAAAGTGCTTGTTCTCGCCAAACATGCGGCCGAGGGCCATGATCTTGTCGAGGGCGGCGCGTGAGAGGACGAAGCCGGAGCCGCCGTGGGCAAAGGTGGGTTTCTTGGCGGGCCAGACGGGCGAGCCGAAGTAGTAAGCCGTCTTGGGGGAGAAGGTGGAGAGGAAGCGGTAAAGATTGTCGTAGTTGATGTACGTGTCTAGCTCGAGGAAGACGTACCAGTCCGACTCTGGGCGCATGTACGAAGTCCACTCCATCATAGGCAAGAACTTGTACTTGTCGAGCCGCCACCCGTCCGCCGTCTTGTCCTGGGCCGTCGCATTCAGGGCCTGGATGCGGTCGTACACGTCAAAGTCGGCGTTGTTGAACTTGTACTCGGGGCGCAGGTGGGCGAGCGCATCGGCAACCTCGAAGCCGTGCACTTCGTCCTTGCGGTCCGAGAAGATGACGAGATCCTGCCTACAACGGCCCAGCCGGTTCAGATATCTGGGGAGCTGGGTCGCAGCCTCGCCGTGGCCAATCTTGAGCACAATCGTCACCCGCTCCATGACGCCCGCGCTGAAGGGCGAGCACTCGTCGCCAAACCGCACGGGGGGAACAGGCCCGGATACAGCGGGAGGGGGCCGCTCAGGCAGCACGTCATAGCCGCGCTCACCACGCAGGACACGCGGGAGGAGGGACGACAGGAAGAAGACACAAAAGACTGCAGCGGCGCACAAGAGACGCAGCGGCGTCAATCGCACCATCATGGTGGTGGTGGTGCGATGGGACCGCCGGACCTGTACGAGCTTTCCGCCTTCTCGTTTGGGCGGAGCTGCGGCCTGACGCGCCCATGGCATTCTTCGTTCCGACTAGCCGGCCATCTACTAATCAATCAATCCCTGCGGAGAAGCCAAGGCAGAGACGAACAAAGAAAAAAAGTGAATCATCTTTCTTTCGGGCGTCTAATAATCTCATGGTAAAAGGCAGAGTCGACTACAAGAATTTCAATAGAATTCGGGTATGCTCTGACTATGGTTTTTGTAGTTGCGCACCACGAAACCACCGCATCCAGCCTATCGCTGTACTCATTTGCAACAAGAAGACACCCCAGAACACCCAGTTGGTGGTCGTACCTTTGGAGACATCTGGAAAAAACTCGAGCGAATGTCTTTAAGCCCTCGACCAGTCTAGCAACATCATTCCCACCGAGCCCATGACCTGCACAAGCTTCGACAAACACAGCACGTGTTGTCTTGGATGTGTCTGCATAAGCGCTACATCAGTCCCGATGCTGACCAGCAGATCAAGTACTCCAAGGCCTAGCCAGAGGGAGCGGCTGAGAACGGCTGAGAGCAAAGGGGAATAAACAGCTTGCAGCTGGTGGTCCACGTGACGTGGTATCTCGACCCAAGGTATCGATAGACCTATGCGGGACACAGACCAGAAAATCTGCGCCCAGCGTGGATGAATGATGCACGATGAGGTGAAGGAAATCACTGGCAGAATCCACTGCCTGTGCAAAACAGAGTAGTCGGTTCCTATGCGCGCCAGACGTATGAAACCAAGGATTGCAGCGACGATCAGCAGGCTGATGATCTACTCCGCTCCTACTGCCAAAGTACCTTTCCCAAACTGCGCGGC
>Ga0265780_10011850_pt1 | contig 10277 bp, 9 predicted proteins | sample P1T30metagenome_FD_192432 | JGI IMG/M metagenome (GOLD analysis project Ga0265780, IMG submission 192432) | Plant litter microbial communities from East Loma Ridge, Irvine, California - P1 T30 | ecosystem: Environmental > Terrestrial > Plant litter > Unclassified | place: USA: California... | reverse complement strand
CACGCCGTCGCCGACCTGGAGCACCGTGCCGACTTCTTCCAGCTCGGCGGCCGATTTGAAATTGGACAGCTGCTGCCGCAGGATGGCGGAAACTTCGTCCGGGCGTACTTCTGCCATGGGAATATTAGTTTATGCTGGGAGTAAAAGTCTTGTCGGTGAGCGAGGTGCGCAGGCGGCGCAGGCCGCCACGCACCGAGTCATCTATTTGCTGGTCGCCGATGCGCAGCACGAAGCCACCAATCAGCGAGGCATCCACCTTTTCAGTGAGCGAAACCTGCGTGAGGCCGGTTTGCTGTTTCACCATTTTTTCGATTTCGGCGCGGGAGGCCGGGGTGAGCGGCGTAGCCGAAATTACTTCGGCCAATTGCACGCCCATTAGCGCGTTGTATTGCTTGATAAACTCGTCGCCGATGTTTTCGAGCACTGCCTCGCGGTTTTTGCTGGTCACAATCTGAAAGAAGCGCGTCAGCATCTCCGACACCTTGCCCTGAAACACGGCATTCAGGATGCTTAGTTTCTTGTCGTGCTTCACAATTGGGTTGCGCAGCAACAGGCGCAGGTCGCGGCTACCGGCCATGGTGTTGGCCAGCAAGTCCATGTCCTGCTTAATCGTTGCCAGGTTGCCCTGCTCTTTGGCTAAATCCAGCAAGGACTTAGCATAGCGGGCAGCTACTTGTTGGTCGGCCATTTTTTGATTTAGCTGTTAGCTTTTAGCTATTAGCTGCTAGCTGTTGCTTCTCGATTAGAAAAGCTACCAACTAGCAGCCAACAGCTAACAGCTTAATTCAATTTAACGTCTTTCAGGTAATCCGTCACTAGCTGCTGCTGAGCGGCCGGGTCGGCCAGCTCGCGGCGAAGCAGGCGCTCGGCGATGTCCACGCTCAGCTGGGCGGCCGTGTTGCGCACCTCGGCCAACGCCTGGTTTTTCTCTTGCTGAATCGACTCACGCGCTTGCTGCGTGATGCGGTTAGCTTCTTCCGTAGCAGCGGTTTTAGCCTTCTCCACGATTTGGTTGGCGATATTCTGGCCTTCCTTCATCATTTGGTCGCGCTCGTGGCGAGCGTCGGCCAGCAGCTTTTCGTTGCCGGCTTTTAGGTTCTGCATTTCCAGTTTGGCTTGCTCGGCCATGCGCAGGGCATTGTCGATGCTATCCTCACGGTCGCGCAGGGCGAGCAATATCGGCTTCCAGGCAAACTTGGCCAGCAGGAACAATACCAGCAGGAAGATAATCAGCTGCCAGAAAATGAGACCTAATTCGGGGGTTACAATCTTCATAATAAATAGAGCTTAACTACCGGAATGTAAAGCGGTTGGTGCACCTCTTTCAGGCTACTGCCTAAGTCGGGCAAACTCCGCAATTCTTCACGCAAACAGCCCGCCGCGCCCTACGCCGAAGCGACGCGCAGCGGGCTGCTTTGTGCCGTCTCTATTCTTAGAGTTTGAACGAAATCAGCAGGCAGACTACTACTGCGAACAGGGCCAGACCTTCGATAAGAGCGGCCACAATTAGCATGGCAGTTTGGATTTTGCCCGAAGCTTCCGGCTGACGGCCAATGGCTTCCATAGCCTGACCACCGATGCGGCCGATGCCGAGGCCAGCGCCGAGGGCTACCAAGCCAGCGCCGATAGCAGCACCAAATACAGCCAGACCAGTGGCATTAGCAATCTGCAGTAACAGAGAGAGCAACATAAAAAGAGGGAGAAAGTGTGGGGAATGAAAAAACAATTAAGCGGCAACTAACTAGCTGCCAGGAAAAAAGCAACCAAAAGTATTAGTGAGCAGCCGGGTTGGGCACGGTGCTACCGTCGTAGCCAGTCTGCATGTCAAGGGCGTGCTCCTCGTCGTGGTGGTGCTCTTCAACGGCGCCGCCGATGTACATGGCGGTCAGCAACGTGAAAATGTAGGCTTGCAGGATGGCAACCAGTAGCTCCAGCACATTGATGAATAGGCCGAAAGCCAGCGAAATGGGCGCTACGGCTGGGCTCTTGAAGATGAAAATCAAGCTGATGAAGCTCAAAATTACGATGTGGCCGGCCGTAATGTTGGCAAACAGACGCACCATGAGCGAAAACGGCTTTACAACAACACCTATCAACTCGACCGGAATCATGATGAGCAACAAGGGTTTGGGCACGCCGGGCGTGTTGAAGATGTGGCCCCAGTAGTTCTTATTGCTGCTAAACAAGGTGATGAGCAGCGTAAGGATTGCCAGCGTGAACGTCACGGCGATGTTGCCGGTGAGGTTGGCCGCGCCGGGCGTGAGGCCCAGCAGGTTATTGAACCAGATGAAGAAGAAGACGGTGAGCAGGTACGGCATGTACCGCTCGTACTTCGGGCCAATGGATTTTTTAGCTACCTCATCCCGAATGAAGATGATGATAGGCTCAAAAAACGACTGAATACCTTTGGGTGCACGGCCCGCGGTTTTCTTGTAGGTGCCGGCGATGTAGGTGAAAACCACCAGCATGAGCAGGCCGCTACCGAGCAGCGCAACCGCGTTTTTGGTGAGGGAAAAGTCGTAGACTTTGCCGCCATCGGTGGCTACTAGTTCGCCTTCGCGCAGAGCAAGGCCATCGTACTCAGGGCCTTCGAAGTGGCTGCCACCGGCAGCGCGCTTGCGGGAGGGCGACTCTTCCTCGGCCAAGGTAGTCTCGGCGGCCAGCTTCTTGGAGGAGAATACCGACAGGCCTTTGCCAGGGCGGTAGGCGATGATGGGCAGGTAGGAGGTGAAGTGGTTGTTATCCGTAGAGAACCAGTGCCACTCGTGCGAATCGCCGATGTGGTGCAGAATCATCTCACCGGGGTTGAACGCCTCCTCTTTTTTGCCCCCTTCGGTGGGCTCGGCTGCAAAGCCGGCGAACGTACAAAGGCAAAAAAACAGCGTGAGTAACCTCTTCATTTAAAACTAATTAAAACCCTAGTATTTTGGTAAATTCCTATGCTTCGGGTACTTGCTTCTTGGAAAACGGGCGCAAGTTACTAAAAATAGCCCAAATTTCAAAGCCAGCGCCCAGAAAGTAGCTCACAAAGAACACACCCAGGAACGCCCAGGTACCCCTTCCCTCTTGCGCGCCACCCCGGTATAAATACACCAGTACGATAACCAGCGACAGCATTAGCCGCAATACTACACCGCCAAAATAGGCTCCGAGAAAATTATCGGCCGAGCGCTCTACAAAGTGCGCCGTGAGCCAGTACGTGAACAACGTAACTGCCAGCAAGCCGCCCAATACGTAGGGTGCCAAGGGGTGTATTACGGCAGACCCAAATGCCGACTTTAGCCCAAAAAGCACCGCAAAGCTAGCCAGTACCAGGGCAGCAAATTGGGTGAGAAAAGAGCGCGTCATGCAGGAAGGCCGGGCCGCAAAAAGCGAATCGGGCTGCAAAGGTCGGCATAATTCGCCGAGTACCAAGGCAAAGGCCCCACTAGCAAGAGCTAATGGGGCCAAAAAGCGGTCAGCAGCGTCAGTTTACGGGTTAAATACCGATGGTATAGTTGATGCGGCGGCGGCGCTGCGCGCCGTTGGCGAAGGTCATCGTGACATCGAGGCGCACCGTGGTGTTGAGGGCGTAGGTAGTGGGCACGGTGTAGGTTATCGGCTGCACAGTGGTCTGAAACGTTTGGTTGAACGCGCCAGCGGCGGGGTAGCTACCGAGTTGCATCGAGTCGGTTTTGGTGGCCTGAAATACCGTAATGGTGGCCGGATTGTCGGGCTGGTTGTAGGCCGCCGTGATGGGGATAGTTTTGCCGGGGCCGTACTTGGTGGCGAAAGTGGTATTGAACGTGGTGCCCAAAATGCCGATATTGAAAAAGCCCGGCTCGGACTGGGGCGCGTAGTACGTGTCCACGTCTTTCTTGCAACCGGCTACTAGCCCAATGCCAGCCAGCAGAGGCAGGACAACTTTAGTCAACGTCTTCATAAACGAAAGGGTTAGCGGTTAAGCAATTACGGCATGTCAAACCACAGCGGCTTGGTGATGTAGGTGTTGTTATCGCCCTGGGCTACGCCGGCATCGGTGAAGAGCTTGGCAATGGCGTTGGGGTTGTAGAGCACTTCGGTGGCACCGGGCAGCAGGCGGCGCGGGTAGCGCAGCCGGATGTCGGTTTGGCCGGCGGCAGCCGAGTTGACGCGGTTGCCGGTAGGATAGGCAAAATTGACGTAGATGTCCGACCGGAAATCCCAGCGGCGCATATCCGACCACGATTCGGGATTGAGGAACATGGCCAGGTATTTCTGCTCCATAATGCTGCGCGGCGTGACGGCAGCGGGCGTTTGGGGCACGGCGGCCGAGGCGAGGTAGGCGTTTATCTGGGCCGCGCTGATGGCCGGGAATGTGATGGTAGGAAACGCGGCCGTAGATGCCGCCGAAACCGCCCCTGTACCCACCTTCGTCATGTGCGCCCGAATGCCGGTGCGCAGCGCGTCGAACGCGCGCTGCGGGTTGCTAGCCCGAAGGGCCGCTTCGGCCTCAATAAACTTGAGCTCGTGGTAGGTGATGACTTCGAAATAGCCGAGGTCGCGGGCGTACCAGCCACCGTAGAAATCGGTGACGGCGGGGCTGGAGCCCGGCGTGACGTTGACGCCCGTGGTGGTGGCCGAGGTGCCCACGCCGGGGTCCACACCCAGGCTGGTGGTGGGCGTCAGGATGCCAAAACGCGGGTCTACGACGCCGGGAAACGTAGTGCCGTTCAGATACTTGATGACATTAGCCGAGAAGGTGGCCGTGCCAAAATTGGCCCGCGTGACGCCGAAGATATTGGTGGTGTTGGCGAGTGGCAGCACGGCCGTTTGGTAGTTCAGTTGGGCATCGTCGGCGCTGGAGGTGAAGGCTTTATCACACAAGGCCAGCACGGCAGCGGGGTCGTAGTTGCCCTTTTTGGTGAGGTGCTGGGCCTGGCGGGCTTTCAGGGCGTAGGCTAGGCGCACCCACTTGTTGGGGTCGCCTTTGTAGAGAATATCGCCGCTTTCGCTGGGCGAGGTGCTGTAGAGCGGGCGGAAATTAGCCGAAGTGGGCTTCGACATTTCCACAATACCCTCGTCGCAAAGTTGATTGATAGTGGCGTACAGCTGCTGCTGCGGGTCGTACTTGGGAATGTAGTTGTTACCGCCCTGGTAGGCCTCGGTGTAGGGCACATCGCCGAGCATATCGGTGGCGTGGGCCAAAATGAGGGCCTGCATAATCTTGCCGGCCCCGACGTAGTAGACCGAACCTTCGGCCTGCGCCGCCGCTATCATGGGCGGAATATTGCCGCCCGACTGAAAGTACGAATAGTTAAACGTGTTCGTACTCTGCGCATTGGTGAAAATATACTGGTCGTTGCCGCCGCTGTTGGCCGTGCGGCTCACCACGTACTGCGTGATGTAGGGCGTGCGCAGGGCCGTGAACATCTGCGTTTGAATACCATTTGAGATGATGTTCGGCAGCAGGAAATTAGGCGTCGTGGAAGTTGGGTTGTTGGGGTTGGTATTGACGTCGAGGTACTTCTCGCACGAAGTCAGCGCCGTGGTGGCGCTGAGGAGCCCGAGTAAAAGGAGATATTTTTTCATATTGGTTAGCTTGAAAACGCCTGTCATTGCGAGGAGGAACGACGAAGCAATCGCATCACAACGAGTGATTGACGAGCCGCGCTACTCCCCCATTCGGGTGCGATTGCTTCGTCGTTCCTCCTCGCAATGACAGACGCTTTTCGGGCCTCTGATTTATTAAAAATTAACCCGCAAACCCATGTCCACGCCGCGCGTGGCCGGGATATTGCCGTAGTCGATGCCGCCCGAGCCGCCGCCGCGCACCCCGGACCCAGATGCCGCCGTTTCGGGGTCGGCGCCGGTGTACTTGGTCAGCAGCACGAGGTTGCGGCCGGTTACGCTCAGCTCGATGCCTTTTAGGAACGAGCTATTGCCGCCCAGCCAGCGCGCCGGCAGGGCGTAGCTAAGGGTGAGGTAGCGCAGGCGCGCCCACGAGCCATCTTCGATGAAGGCGGTGCCCACCGTGCCTAGCACGTCGGTGTAGTAGCCTTGGGTAAGCTCGGCCGGGCGGGCGTTGGGCGAGTAGCCGGTGATGTTGCCAGCGGCATCGCGGGCAGCCACTACGCCGTCGAACACAACCGTTTTGTAGCGCTCGGCGGTGCGGGGCGCAGTGCCCACGGTGGTTTGGTAGAAGTCGTTGCCATTGACAACCGAGCCGCCCACCCGGAAATCAAACAGCGTACTCAGCGACAACCCCTTGTAGGTAAACGTATTGGTGAGCTGCGTGGTGAAGCGCGGGGCGCGGTTGCCGGCATACGCGAAGTTGGAATTGACGGTGGGCAGGCCGGTGGTGGGGTTCACGATGACCTGGCCAAAATAGGGGCTATTTGGGTCCGTGACGCGGGCAAAGTCGGTGGCCGCGATGCCCGAAATCGGGTGGCCGGGGAAGGCCCCGCCCTCGTGCACGTTGGTAATGAAGGTGTCGGACTGGTACACCACCGTCAGCGGCGAGGGCAGGCTCTCCACGTTGTTGGTGTTGTGGTAGAAGTTCAGCAGCACATCCCAGTTAAAGCCCGTGCTGGTGCGCACCGGCGTGCCGCTGAGGCTGATTTCCTGGCCTTCATTGGTGACCACGCCGCCGTTGATGTATTGCAGAATGAAGCCCGTGGCCTGGCTCACGCGGGGCGCAATGAGCTGGTCGGTCGTGCGCGAGCGGTAGTAGTTGAGGTCGAGGCTGAGGCGGTTTTTGAAGAATTGCAGGGCCACGCCCACCTCGTAGGTGCGGGTGCGCTCGGGCTTGAGGTAGGGGTTGGAGCCGTAAAAATCGTTGCGCAGGCCGGCCCCGATGTAGGTGTTAAACGTGAGGGGCGACTGCACGCGGTACGGGCCGGTGTCGCGGCCCACTTCGGCCACGCTGGCGCGGATTTTCCCGTAGTTCAGAATCGGGTTTTGGTCGAGGCCCAGCACCTTCGTGAACTCGTAGCCTGCCGCCGCCGAGCCGTAGATAAAGCCCTTGCCAAAATTCTTGTTCTCATCGGGCCGGGGCAGGGTCGAGGACTGGTCGTAGCGCCCCTGCAATTCCACAATAAGCTGGTCGAAGATAGTGGCCTGCAAGCGGGCAAAATTGCCGATGAGGTGGCGCTTCGAGTCGCGCTGCAAGGCACTGCGCGTCACCGTATTATTGAGGCCAATAAAGTTTGGGTTCTGAAAAACCTGGCCCAGGTAATCGACTGCCTCGTCGCGGTTTTCCTCAATCGTATTGCCCAAAATGAGCGAGCCGCGCAGCTTTTCCTGCCAGAAGCTTTGCGTGAACGTAGCCAGCGTGGTGGCCGTGGTCACGCGGTTTTGGTCCACAGTTTCGGCAATGCCGCCATTTTGGTTGCTGGCCTGCGAGGTGCCCACGGCCCGCACCGAGGTAGCGCGCGTGGTGGCCCAGTCGGTACCGATATTGTGGCTTAAGGTCAGCCACTTGGTAGGCGAAAAACTCACCAGCACGTTGCCGATAAAGCGGTTGGTGCGGTCGGTTTGGGGGTTGTTGATGGACGACCAGTAGGGGTTATCCGCGTCGGCGTCGATACCGCTGCCCAGCGGCAGCAGGCGGCGGCGGGTGCCGTCGGCATTGAGGTAGTTGCGGGCGTCGTCGTTGCGCGGCCAGTTGAGCAGGCTCAGCATAAAGCCGCCCGAGCTGGTGCCCGCCGTGGTGAGCAGGCCCGGCCCTTGCAGCGGCCGCGTGGCCCCCGAGTTGAGGAACTGGCCCGAGCCGCTCACGTTGAGCTTGGGCGAGATTTTGGCCGAGCCCGACAAGCGCACGGTGGTTTTGTCGTACTTGCTTTCGGGCACCACGCCCGTTTGCTGCACATTGGAGGCCGAGGCAAAAAAGCTGGCTTTATCAGAGCCGCCCGACATGGTTACGAAGTTCTGCGCGGCCTTGCCCGTCCCAAAAAAGTCGCCCAAATTGTCGTACACCGGCTGCCCCGGCTGAAAGCGCGGCCCGAACGAGATGCGCGTGGTGGCGTCAAAAATACCGTTGGAGCCCTGCCCGTACTGGTCCTGCATTTTGGGCAGGCGGTTGACCTCATCCACCGAGTACTGGCTGCGAAAATTGAGCTGCGTGCGGCCCGCCGAGCCTTTTTTGGTCGTGATAACGACGGCCCCGTTGGCGGCGCGCAGGCCGTAGAGGGCGGCGGCGGCGGGGCCTTTCAGCACCGTCATCGAGGCGATGTCTTCGGGGTTGAGGTCGCCGGCGCGATTGGCGGCGCCCACCGAGCGGCCCAGCAGGCCATTGAAGGCCGAGCCGCCGCCGGGCGCAGTGCTTTCCTGGAAGGACGAGTTGTCCATTATCATCCCGTCGATGACGAACAGCGGCTGGTTGTCGCCGTCGAGCGAGGTGCCGCCCCGAATCACGATGCTGGCCCCCTCCCCCGGCCCGCCGCCCGATGAGGTGATGTTGACGCCCGCCACCTTGCCCTGCAAAGCATTCACGATATTGGGCTGGCGCGAGTCGATAATATCCTTGCTGGTCACCTCTTGCACGGCCGTCACGAGGTCGCGCCGCTCCTGCTTGATGCCGTAGCCCAACACGATTACCTCGTCGAGGTCACGGTTGCTGGCCGTGAGCGTTATGTCGAGCGGGCCGCCGTCGGCCTTGCGCTCCACGCTCTCGTAACCTACAAAGCTGAATACCAGCGTGGCCCCGGCCGGCACGCCGGCCAGCGTGTAGCGCCCTTCGCCATCGGTGGCGGTGCCGTTGGCGGTGCCTTTCACCACCACGTTCACGCCGGGCAGCGGGGTGCGGTCGGTGGCCTGGCGCACCACGCCCGTGCTGGTGCCGGCGGCCGCGGCGGCCGTAGTTGGGGCCGTTTGGGCGTGGCCGGGCGGCGCTACCAGCACACCGGGTAATAAGGCAAGGGGAAGCCAGTATATTTTCTTCATAGAGAGCGCAATGGGAGAAAAAGGGAAAGGAAATGCGTAACTAGTTAGCTGAACCGTACTTTTGGGTTTTGAAACTAAGCTACCCGTTTGCGGTAGTTACATTTCGTTGCTAGCCTTAAAAAACCTTCAAGGATACTAAGGTTAAAAGTGCAACTTATTTTTGAATTTTCCCCACACTCAAATTACATCATTCATGCCCGGTAAACTACAATTAGCTTTCGCGGCCTGGGGCGACCCTTCCCTACCCTCCACCTGGTCTGGCACCTCGGCCAACCTCGGGCAGGCGATGAAGGAACTGGGCGTTGAGATTATCAACCTCAACTGCCGCCCCTCCAACCCCCGCGTAGCGGTAGAACACGGCCTACACCGGCTGGGCGGGTACGATATCCGGTTTACCCGGCACCGCGTGGGCCGCCGCACGTGCGTGCGGCTGGCCAAGACGCTGCCGCCCGATTGTGCCGGTATTGTGCACATGAGCAGCGTGACCATTCCGCCGCCCGGCTCGACGCCCGGCGTGCGGCACTTCCTGCTCTGCGATTCGATGGACGACTATTGGCAGAACTTTTCCAAGGATGAGCAAGCGCTTTCGGCGCGCCAAAAAGCCCGGCGCGAAGTAGATGAGCGCGAGGCAGTGGCCGGCACCGACCTGTTTTTCCCCACCGCGCGCCACGTGGCCGACAGCCTGCACGACTACTATGGCGTGCCCTCCGACAAGATTACGGTGGTGGGCACCGGGCGCGGCAAAATCAAGGCCCTGGCCGGCACCAAAGACTACACCGACAAGCACATCCTGATGGTGGCCAAGCTGCGCTTTAAGGACAAGGGCGGCGTGCTGCTGCTGCAAGCCTTGCAGCTCGTGCGCAAAGCTGGCCACGACGTTCGGCTGACGCTGGTGTCGCCCGACGAGTTTCGCCAGTACGTGACCAGTGACTTGTCGGACGGCGTGACCGTGACGGGCACCGTGCCCTGGGACGAGCTGCAGCACTTGTTCGACACGGCGCCACTCTACGTGATGCCCGCGCCGTGCGAGCCCTGGGGCCTGGTGTACGTGGAAGCCATGGCCACCAAAACGCCTATTTTGGGCCTCAACCGCGGTGCTCTGCCCGAGCTCACCAATGGGGGCGCGGCCGGCTTTCTGGTGGATGAAGCTACGCCCGAAGCCGTGGCAGCCGGCATCATCGACGCCCTTTCTGACCCGGCGCGCCTGGCGCGCATGGGCGAAATCGGCCAAGAATACGCGCAGTCCCAGTTTTCGTGGGAGCGCACCGCGAAGCTCATCAAAGACAAAGTATTTGCTTAAGGCCTGAAACGCGGCATTTTGGCGCTGCTGCGGCGGGCCATTGCAAAGCGCTATTGCCCCGGCAAGGCGCTTCCTG
>Ga0265780_10011849_pt1 | contig 10277 bp, 15 predicted proteins | sample P1T30metagenome_FD_192432 | JGI IMG/M metagenome (GOLD analysis project Ga0265780, IMG submission 192432) | Plant litter microbial communities from East Loma Ridge, Irvine, California - P1 T30 | ecosystem: Environmental > Terrestrial > Plant litter > Unclassified | place: USA: California... | reverse complement strand
CGATTCGAATCTGTGTCCCTTGAACTCCAAAAACTTCTTAGCTAGCCCAACAGCAAGTGAAGCATTCACTCGCTGATGAGATCCTGGGACTCCCAACTTTGTTCCTTCCGGAATGATGTCTATTACTTCAAAAGGCGCTCCGACCTCTGCAGCTGTCTTCTTCAATACCTCTCCACCAGCTACTTGATCCTGCGGAACAGAAAGTGCGGGAATACCAGATTTGTAAATCCCAGCTTTATTTTTTGCAATCTCCTCTATTGTATTTCCCAGTACTGCCGTGTGATCTAGTCCAAGTGCGGAGATACCGGTGACGATTGGTTTTGGGACGATATTTGTTGAATCGTATAGACCGCCAATACCTACTTCTAGAACTGTAGCTTCGACACCGAGGGATATGAACGCGTGGAATGCCAGTAATGTTAATAATCGGAAATAGATTGGAAAGACAGGCGTGTGGGGAAACAGTGTCTGATATCAGTCCTTAGACTTCGATGCGAAGTTTATGATGAAAGTAGTACCGCACCTTTTGATCATTCTCCAACTTTTCCCAAACTTCGAAAAACAATTTCGCAAACACCTCCTCACTTAATGGTTCTCCATTCACCCTAATCCTCTCTCTTACAGCACATAAATGAGGCGAGGTATATAATCCAACATCTCCCTTCAAATGAGATCGCAATATCCTCTCTGTAAATGCCGATGTCGATCCTTTCCCTTTCGTACCCGTAACATGGACTACATTCAATTGATTCAAATCGTCGGGTTTGTAGCCTATTCTGCGGAGGTAGTCGAGCATTTCTGGGACTGCAAAATCATTAAGTCGACCTCCTGATTTTCTAATTGCTTCGATCCTGCAATCAGCTTCATCTTAATTATGTAGGACACAGGGGCTCACGTCGCAGCATTGGATTGACAGGTGTTCAAAAGCGATATCGCTTCCTACAATTAGCTCTATCGCCTTCTCAAAGTAGTGATACGCACAGAGTATGTTCTACTTCTACTCATCCTGATAAGGGTAGGTAGCATGGACCTGGGCAACAAAGTATATGGGGAGTGATAAGGAGGTTAATAATCTAAATTAACGCGACTCCGACACCAAAGGGGGACCCCATGTACCTGAATCAAAAAGGTAGCAACCATAGAACCTGACAGGATTCGCGAGTCATTCTCGACCTCGCTACTCGCTGGGCGACAACAGACAATGAACTCAGCCCTATGATGTGCAACAACAATCAGATTGACCAGGGTGACTACGTGAAGAACTATGTCATGATGGCATAATGGAACCACTAAATTACTCGTCACTAGCATCGGCAGCTGCTATCGCGGCATCCTTCCTGGCCCTTGTGATGAGCCATTTCCGATTGACTTCCGCTGGCTCATCCCCTCTCTGCCTCTCCATGACCTTCTTATATCTAGCCGTCAATTTCATTTCACCACCTCCAACGGGATAAGAGACCATGTCTCCCTTATCCTCCCCCTCCTCCTCTGGCATGATCTTGTGTAACGTCCTCAAACCACCGGCAATTTGCCAACTCCTAAGTTCGGCATGTTGTTTCTTGGCAATAAATTCCCTTTCCAATTTATCCCTCCCTGCCATTGCCGTTTTCCATACAACCTTCTTCTCTTCCGGTGATAGAGAGATGAATGGACCGTCGTATCCACCTATACGCCAATCGAGTGGTTCGGGATATCCGCATTCGTGAAGTGTTAAAGGTAATGGTTCGCCCATATGGTATGCTGGTTTACTCGGATTCGTCTTGGTGTCCAGCAATTTCTTGATCATGCCGACGTCCTCTAGACCTCGCCCGATGAGAAAGAGAGAAGCGATGATATGTCGTACTTGATGCCATAGGAATGCGGTTCCAATCAGATTGAAGACCACCAATCCATTCGCCTCTGTTTCATCAAAATACGCCTTGACAACCGTCCTGGCGTGATTCTCAATCTGCTTGCTTCCATCGATTTTGCAAAAGTTCCTAAAGTCGTGCGTACCGATAAACGACCCAGCAGCTTCGCGCATGAGTGACAGATCGAGTGTTCCGTCCAGGTGGAAAGGGTATTTATAGTGTCGGTATGTACATGAGTAACGAGAGTCGAAGCCTTCATCGACAGGTGCCCATGCCAGAACTCGGATGGAAGGTGGTAAAACACCATTTAATAGTCGGGGGTAGGAGAATTCATTCTCGTGTTCTTTTCTCGGTTTACGGGGTTTGACGTTCGGTTCATCCATAGTTTCCGTCGAGATGTGCTCTTGAACAGTACTCTCTTCCCTCTCTGGAGCTTTCCATCCTCTTCCCTCTTTCCTCTGACTCCTCACGTATAAATTCACCACTTGCCCCTCTCCACTCACTCCCCGATCGGTACGTCCACAACGGCTATAAAAGCAACCCTCGAACCCTTTTCCATGTGCAACCAGATGAACCTTTTCCAAAGCCTTTAGCAACTCGCCTTCCACTGTCGCCAAGGTCGGGTCGGACTGAATTGCCAGACCAGAATAAGGCCATCCGTGATAAGTCAACATCAATGCTATGTGCCGTGTGGGGTGGACCGGAAAGTCGAATGGTTTATCCAATCGGGCTCGACCATTACGCATATATTCATCACGAGGAAGGGATTTGAGTGGGAGTGTTTGACGAGAGGTAGATGCGCCAGGAGTATCGAGAGCTTCAAGTTTGGCAATCAACTCTTCACGTGACAATTCGGCGTATTTCGACATTTTCGCAGAATTTGAAATCGTAGCAGATGTAGATAATCCTCTACAGCCCAGGCCCCTGCAGTTCCGCGGGATGAAACGTGACAGTCTGAAGGTGTATGATGTTGTAATGAGAACAACGGGCTCGGGGATAGAAACCGGGGATGAGGTTGATATTTTTTGAAATTTCGGGCGGAGGGATCAGATAAATAAGATTATTACATGATGGTCGACGTCACTCTATATCTAATCTCTCAACAGTCAACGTCGACATATGTATGTATCATCTGTATCACTAAGCTGGAACGTTCTGATCTTCAATAGTTATCTTGCACAGCTAAGTGAGCAGAGATGAAAGTCTCAGCGTGGAGAGACCTCCATGGCGTATCGATATTACCCTACCTCCTCCTCTTGCCCATCGTCACCGTCTGGTCATGGTGGCTGTCGAGGGTTCATTACAGGCTACCGACGCCTGTTGGACCAATGTACGTATCCAATAGTTCGAACTAGCTGACAAACAGAGATGCAAATGGTAGACCACAAGCTTCCGAGGATGTTGCTGTTTCTCATATGCAAGCTCTGGAGGATATCGGATATAGGACAGTTGGAACTGAAGAAGCGCTTGCTGGAGAGGAATACGTTCTGGACCAAGTCAATCAGATTGCTTCAAGATGTAAGCTCCTGGAATGCGAGGTGTCGGTGCAGAAGGGGTCAGGATATCACGAGTGAGTCTATTTCAGCTATGTCCGAGAATCGGAAAGCTGAACAAACAGGTTCAATATTCTCGATCACGACCTACTTAAAGTGTACAGCGGTATTCGAAACATCATTCTCCGTATCTCTACCCCTGGACGCAACTCGTCAAATGCCCTGCTGCTTGGATCACACATCGACTCGACTCTCCCTTCACCTGGCGCGGCAGACGACGGAATGGGCGTAGGAGTCATGCTAGACATTGCCCGAGTCTTGGTAGACAGGAACGAACCGTTCGACAACTCGATCTTGTTCATGTGGAATGGAGCAGAAGAAACATTACAAGATGGATCTCACCTTTATTCCACCCAACATCCCTCGGCAAAAGATATCAAGGCAGTCATCAACTTGGAAGCTGCTGGTACTACCGGTGGCGCCCTACTCTTCCAAGCGACCAGTAAAGAAATGATTGAAGCCTTCTCTCACGCCCCACATCCTCGAGGAACCGTCGCTGCAGCGGACGTATTCGCCTCGGGCATCATTCTTTCCGATACCGATTTCGGTCAATTTGAGAAATACCTCAATACCTCCGGTCTGGATTTTGCAATCGTCGGTCACAGCTACTTCTATCATACTCGAAAGGATATCGTCGAGTTTGTTGAGAAGGGTTCAGCTCAACATTTCGGGGATAACGTGCTCGCAATTGTCGATCATCTATTGACAAACTCGTCAGCGCTTTCAACGGGTGCATTCTCACCACCAGACATGGTATACTGTTCGCTCTACGACACATGGTTCTTTTCCTGGAGTATGAAGGCGGCAGATAAGGCATACCTCGTCATCGCTGCACTTGTCACTATTTCAACATTCGCCAATGTCAAATGGGGGAAACCAATGCTGTTGACGATAATTGGAGCACCACTGGGATTAGTCGCGGGGCTGCTGAGCGCGAATGCGCTAGCTGCACTCTTGACTCTGACTGGGAAGAGACAACTATGGCAGGTGCCCACGTTCCCAGCCTTCCTTCACTAATGTACAGGTTCTCTCACGAACACCTTCCCCTAGTCCTATACGTCCCGGCAGGTTTCCTTGGTCATCTGGGACTTCAATACTTCCTATCCTGGTTTATCTCGCCCGTTGAACGCAAACCACTCGAGAAATACCATTACCATGCCCAAATGATCTTTTCCACCGCCCAAATGCTCGCTCTTCAGGCATTCCGTATCCGGTCAGCGTACCTTTTCGCCGTTATTACCAGTATTATGCTTTCAGGTGTCGCCGTCCGAGGAGCAGTTGGGAAGGGGGTTTGGAAGTTTGTTCTGCCTTTCACTCTGTTGGTTGGCGCTACAGTTGAAGCTGTCACCAGTGTAAGTCCTACCTATCGGTTTAGTTGCTAGGCTGATGGTAGACCCTCGACATCTTCACCCCATTGACCGGTCGAATGGGAAAGGATGCTCCATCGGAATTCATCATCGCCACTTTATCGGTAGCTGTCGCATTTATGATGGCTCCACCTATTGTACCTCTCTTCCACCGAATACCTCGTCGGAATCAGCTCCAGGGTCTGATCATCCTCGCTGTGCTCCAAACCTCGATCGTACTATTCATGATTAGCCCTGCTTGGTCCCCATACGACGAAATGCACCCTAAGCGGATAGCCTTACAATACCACTACAACGTGAGTCACTGAAATTTGAACTAGGCAAAGCTGACTGCCAGCATACTTCAGGACTATCCAACGCCCATGTCGCGTTTATGGATATGGCCCAAAACCAGCCTATGGCCGAAGCTATTCATGCACGATACGGAGCCGGACCACTCAAAGCAACAACACTCTCAGATTACGATTCCGACTGGGATGTACTCTACCCTCTGCCCGACTTCCTCGATACCTGGGAATTCCCATTAGCTGCATCAGCCACTGATTTCGTATACCCGAAACCCGTTATCGAACATACTGAATCACCCAGTAAGGACGGAATACGGCACTTGAAGTTCAAATTCGACTTTACAGGTCTCGTATGGCCCGTCCTAGCTTTCGAAGCTGAAGTAGTCAATTGGTCATTCGATTTCGATCCGCCAAAAGAGAAGAAGAGGCATCACCTCAAAATTGTGGCTAGTATAGATGAACCTATCGTTCACTTCGAAATGGATGTCAGGACCGATCAACCAATCGAATTACATTATTCGGCTTTGGACTTGAATCAGATGGTCCCTGGTACCGCAAGCCGGCGGGGACCTGATATGCCCATGTCGAAATTCTTGATGGAGTTTGACGAGTGGGCGAATGATAAATGGAAGGGAAGTTTGGATATTGTCTGCTGCGGGACAATTGCTGGTATAGTGACTATCTAGGACTGCTGAATAGACTACAAAGGGGGAATGCAGATTAACAAATACATGGCGTCCCTAAAATGGGAAATTATCAACGATGAGCGACTAACAAACTTGACTCAAGCACCCCTGACCACCCGATCATCCTCCCTTGTCAGCTCATCCTGGATCTCCCGGAGTTTGGCATGATCGCGCTCAAAAGCGTTCACGGTCTGTTTCTTGAATTGCCGGGCAGGGACATTATTCTCGAAAAGCTGTTGATCAGCTGCTACCCCACAGGGCTCGGATATGGCTCACAAGATCGAGTTCGGCAAACGATAATCCGGTGGGTTCTGGTAATCTGAAGTATATCCAGACCAGGCATAGCAGATTAAAACCAGCCCAGAAGAAGCTGACATCAGATCTGACTGTACAAGGAGACAGAGAACACTCACGCAGTCTTGCCTTTCCAGTTCCAGGCGGTCGGGTTGAGCATATAAGGTGTGATTGTACCCTTGACAATCCCGATGATACAATACAGAGCTCTCCCCAAGTTGAGCGACTTGATCAAGAGTCGCCGGGATGAAATCTCAGAAACAATGGCATAACAGACACTTCCAACCTGATCTCAGCCACGTACCTCCTGGGAGTGACTCACCGAGAACTGATAAGCGACCGACCAACAGAGCAACATGACAGCCGAAGCCCACGCAGCATTTGTACCCGGGATAGTCGACACTCCACCGATAATTATCAGGAAGATAAACATAAATGACGTGCCGTAGAGGTATAAAGTTCGACGACCAACGCCACTACCCATCAGGAACCAAGCGATGAGGGTTCCACCAGTATTTATCGCGTATTGACCCATCGAGAGGTCGAAAGATGAAGAAACTTTTAGGCCAGCTTGTTGGCTAATCCATCAGCTCTGTTCTCCCAGTTTGAACGTAAATTCTCACAAGAAGTAAGTGGAGTAATTCATAAACGCTTATTGTCAGCTGGAGAAGCAAGTTTGATCAAGATGCGCACCACTACCGCAAAGCTGTTGGACAGCCCAACATCCAAGAACGATTTCCGTTCGCCTCAAATTCGACCCTCTGAAACAATCGAGGTACGTTGCACCAGCAGTAGCCTTCAATCAGTATCCCAATCGTGCTGTTCATAGAAGTATGGCTTACCTCCTTCTCAGAGGTAATAGTATGCCTCATCATAGCGATAGTCTGATCAGCATCAAAATCCTCCTTCCCCTTTGCGCTTGTCAATCGAGTCAACGATCGTTTGGCATCATCGAATCGACCTTTCCTGACAAGCCACCAAGGTGATTCCGGGGCAAAGAAAGCAACGACAAAAAGAGGTGCTGGCCAGATCCACTTCTTAATCAGCCACGACATTGAGTTGACCACTTGACCTACCTGAAGAGCATAAGGGATTCTCCATCCCCAATCGTCTTGCCTTGGAAGAAGACCTCGGAGAACGGCAAGGGCTAAAAGCTGCCCAATACCCCAGCAAGCGTTGACCCAGGTCGTCAGATACCTGGTCGTCAATTGCTTGACTGTAGGAATATAGAGTGAGACTCACGCTCGAAGTGCGACTGGGGCGACATCCGCCGCATAACTCGTGGTGAGCGTTTGAAAGACTGCAGGTCAACATTGCTATCGAAATGATGAGCATAGACTCACTACCCCAAGGCACTCCGACCAGGATCTGCGCGACGAGGAGCATCGGTAGACTCTGAGCGAAGAAGTGTAGAAAGAAGATACAGCTCATGTAGACCAGAGCGCACATCATGACTTTTCGGTAACCGTATCTCTCGGCGATGATCTGGTGATCAGCGTGAACGTTAGGCTCCCCTAAGTTTCACGTACACCATTTAGCTGTTCATTAGCAGTCATCTACAAGACCGACAAAGGGACACATACAAGAAGACCACAGAATTGACCGACTGCAGCACCATTACCCAGTCCAGCCTGCCAGGCCGCAGGGATCTGGAAAGTCCCATTAGGCTGTTCCACCCCGAACCTATTCCTGAACGCAGGATAGGCATAAAAATTGTTGATCAAGATAATATCGAAACCTCTGTATTAGCTATGTCAGTCGAGAAAACATACCTTCCATGACAACGGCGAGACTTATGGCGATACTCCAAGCTGATGCTTTTGGGTAAAGCTTCAAAGCGGCGAAAAGTCCCATCTTGACTTCTGAGTCATTTCCTGCTTGAGCGTCCACGAGGAAGACCTCCGCTTTGGCAGTATCGCCTTTAGTGTCCGGCTCGATGATCTGCGTATCATGTTTATCATATGGTGTCGACATCTTGTTCGTGTACCACTTATGTGTCAAGGTGGGAAAAGCGAGACTGAATCGAGCGGATGATGGCTTATAAAATCAGAGCCTTGGCAAGAATCCCGGCGAGGGATCTGCCGGGTCCCCCACCCTTCTCCGACATGATAGGCCGCAAAGAAGCATTACCACAGAAGTCGTCATTCCGAACTTTTTCATTCCAGATCGGTGGGGATGGGCGATTACATCTTGCGAATCCCATGTCCGTATTCGTGGTGTACGCTCCTTGACGAAATGTCAAGTCGTACTCCTCCATCGGGCTAAACATGGGCTTCGGGTGGGAAGGGAGGCGTGGAAGATGAGCGAATCTGACGAATGCGCCCCCGGATTGGCAATTCAACAGCCCCGGTGCCTTCGATGTCGCACTTGGCCGAAATAAAGTGGGGAAATTCGCCGGTCAGGCCGGATGTCGAGGATTTAGAGTAGCTGTTCGGATCACCCAAAGGAGATCCCTCGCGTTGAGTTTAGATGCATACTTACATCCACCAGATATGCCGCGTCCTAATTTCTTGCTGATTGTAGCGGACGGTGAGTGACAGATACAAGAGGCGCTGATGAATCAGATCTAGGATACTCGGATTTAGGATGTTTTGGTGGAGAGATCAAAACGCCCAATCTCAATGCCCTGGCGAAAGAGGGAGTCAGATTATCAGACTGTTAGTCCCATCTCCGTACCACCTCAACGCTAATGATGGCAGTCCATACGGCGTCAGCATGTAGTCCGACTCGATCCATGCTGCTGTCAGGTACCGATAATCACATAGCAGGAGTAGGAGTGATGAGTGAGCAAAGAGGCTGGGATCTTGAAAGGTGGAACAAGAAGGGGCATGAGGGCTATCTTAGTCAGTCTACTAGCTGCGTACTCAGTAGAGTAGCTGACAACAGATTTCGACGTAGCTGCTCTTCCGGAACTATTAAATGATCATGGGTACCATACTTTGCTATCGGGAAAATGGCATCTGGGTCTGAGGAAGGAAACGAATCCAGCTGCTAGGGGATTTGATCGTTCTTTTGCGCTATTGCCAGGTAAGCTCAAAAGCACCCTTGTACACGTATATGTTGGGTATAGGAGATTGTAGCTAAAACAATAGGCTGTCATAATCACTGGGCATGGGAGCCACAATTCTATGAGCCTAGCAGTTTCTTTGACAAGATACCACCCTTGTACACCGAAGACGGCGAGAAGGTGGAGATGTGAGTGCAGCTTGAACTCCAATGACTGATGTCCAGGAAGGGCAACAAGTCAAATGATTACGACGAGGGCTTTTATTCCACCGAATACTATGCCGACAACCTCATACGGTACTTACGAGATCGACCGGGAAGAGGCCAATCGAAAGCAGATAATGATCAGGGTCCAGACGAAGATGAGCCATTCTTTGCATTCCTCCCCTTTTCAGCACCTCATTGGCCACTACAATGCGACAAAGCCGATCGAGACAACTACAAAGGCGTATACGATGCAGGTCCTGGTGTTTTGAGAGAAAAGAGGTTGGCGAAACTCAAGGAGTTAGGGTTCTTCGACAGAGACGTCAAGCCCCATAACGTCGTGGTAGATGCTACTCCTGAATGGGAGAAACAGAATGCGGAAGAGAGGGAGCTCTCTGCTAGAGCTATGGAGTGTTATGCAGGCATGGTAGAGGGTATTGATCGGAATTGCGGCAAAGTCTTTGACTATCTCAAAAGTACCGGAGAATACGACAGTGCGTATTATTTGAAGAAGTGAGGACAAGGCTGATCAGTTAGATACGATGATCATCTTCATGTCGGACAACGGAGCAGAGGGGGCTTGGGTTGAGGGGCACCCAGTGCTTGGGCCAAGGATGCATGAAGTTATTGCGAGATTATACGACAACTCGCTGGATAATATCGGTAATCACAATTCATTCGTGTGGTACGGGCAAGAATGGGCGCAGGCTTCAACAGCCCCAAGCAGGCTCTATAAGATGTTTACTACAGAAGGTTAGGCTTTATATTGGAGAAGAGACTGACGCTTAGGTGGTATCCGAGTACCGTTTATTCTCCGATATCCCGAATATACCGACAAACTAGCTGGTCAGATCCTACAACCATTCTCAACAGTGATGGATATCATGCCCACCATGCTCGAACTGGCCGGCGTTACTCATCCAGCAGCAGGTCCTGAGAAGGGTACATATCGAGACCGAGAAGTCTACCCAATGAGGGGGAAATCTTGGTCGTCATACTTTCAGAACCCTACGAGTGATCGAGGGGCTAT